>OKUQ01001247.1_pt1 | contig 12057 bp, 8 predicted proteins | sample 1606811 | NCBI WGS metagenome assembly OKUQ01 (sample SAMEA3882546, study PRJEB24775) | human gut metagenome | biome: human-associated habitat; feature: intestine environment; material: feces | place: Netherlands | collected 2009/2010
AAGGGGGTGCTTGCGGAGATATGGCGGTTACAAAGATTAAGCCTATTAAAAGCACGTTGAGCAAAGCCCTTGACTATATCCAAAACCCGGATAAAACAGACGGGAAAATGCTTGTGTCCTCCTTTGGGTGCAGCTATGAAACGGCAGATATTGAGTTTGGATTTACGCTTGCACAAGCCATAGAGAAAGGGAACAATCTCGCCCACCATTTGATACAGTCCTTTGAGCCGGGAGAAGTAGATTATGAGAAAGCCCACGAAATCGGAAAGCAGCTTGCCGACGCGGTAACAAAGGGACAGCATGAATACGTCTTAACTACCCACATAGACAAAGGGCATATCCATAACCATATCATTTTTTGTGCGGTCAATTTTGTTGACTACCATAAGTACAATTCCAATAAGCGCAGTTACTACGGCATACGGAACATGAGCGATAAGCTGTGCCGGGAAAACGGGCTGTCTGTTGTCGTTCCGGGCAAAGGCAGCAAGGGAAAAAGCTATGCAGAATATCAAGCGGAAAAGGTCGGTACAAGTTGGAAAGGCAAGCTGAAAATTGCCGTTGATACGCTTATCCCCCAAGTAGCAAGTTTTGAAGAATTGTTGCAGCGGTTACAGGCAGCGGGTTATGAGATAAAGCCGGGAAAATATATCTCCTGCCGCGCTCCCGGACAGGAACGCTTTACCCGTCTGAAAACTCTCGGTACAGATTATACAGAGGAAGCCATAAGAGAACGGATAGAGGGCAAACGCACAAAGGCAGCGAAAGCTCCCAAAGAGCAGCGCGGCGTATCGCTGCTTATTGACATTGAAAACAGTATCAAGGCACAAGAGAGCCGGGGCTATGAACAGTGGGCGAAAATCCATAATCTGAAACTGGCTGCAAAGACTATGAATTTCTTGACAGAACATAAGATTGAGCAGTACGCAGATTTAGTCAGCCGGATTGAGGAAGTAAATGCGGAAAATGAAAAGACAGCAGACGCATTAAAGAGCGTGGAAAAGCGTCTTGCAGATATGGCGGTGCTGATGAAGCACGTTACTACCTACCAAAAGACAAAACCTGTCTATGAAGCATACCGCAGGGCAAAGGATAAGGACGCATACCGGGCAAAGCAGGAAAGCAGTCTGATACTCCATGAAGCGGCAGTAAAGACACTGAAAGCGGCGGGCGTTACTAAACTCCCCAATCTTGCCGCCATGCAGGAAGAATACGGGAAACTACAAGCGCAAAAAGAAGCCCTTTACGCTGATTATGGCAAGCTGAAAAAACAGGTCAAGGAATACGACGTTATCAAACAGAACATAGACAATATTTTGCGGCAAGGCAAAGAGCCGGAACGGAAGAAAGGAAAGGAACGGGAATAATTATGAAAATGGTTGGTATTACACCATGTTACAGAATAACATTAGAAAATGGCAGTTATGGCGTAGAAACTTATATTAACGCAGACAGTAAAATCCAAATTACTTTTGAGGACGGAAATACACTTATCGGATATATAGAATGTGTGGAATATGGAACTTATTCCGATGAAAATGATACTCTGGTTATAAGGGGAGAGAATGGAGAGCTGTATATCCTATTGGAAAACCGAATAAAGGATATAGAAGAACTGCACGAATAAAGTAAAAGAACAGGGCGCAGACAGCCAACAAAAGACTGTCCGCGCCCTGTTTTATGTAGGTGCGTTTTTGGTATCTGTTACGCAATAGAACGTCATTTTTAGGGGATAAGGTATAAAACCCTTGCCGCGTCATTTTCAAGCACTGAAAGCCCCGTAAATCAAGGCTTTTTTTGCCCCTACTACGTAACAAGGGCGCGCCGTTTTCTCATGCGCTCCGCTGCCTGTCTGCGGGTAATACGCTTCCGGCAGTCCGGGCAGTATTTGACGCTGTTAGAGGTGGACGCAAAAGAAGTTCCGCACTCGGTACAACGCTTTTTATCCTCGGTCTTGAAAAGCTCTGCATACAGCAGCTTATCAAGGGGCAATACGGCGGTCTGAAACCATTTGCAAAGAAGCGAATAGGAAATAAGCTGCGGGCAGACACATTCCTCCCCGTCGTCCAGTAAAATACAGTGTCCGTTATCGCAGTTGCAGCACTCCTTTTTTATAAGGCTGTTGACTTTCCGGCTTTGGGGTGGTGTAAGCCGCTTTATCCCGGTCATACCTCATCAGCGGCGAAAATAGCAAGCTCCGCATACTCATTTTCTGTCAGAGGTGCGATTTTCGCAAGGGTGCGTTTCGCCAGTTCCCGCATATCCTCGTCCATGAACGGCAGCGCAGCGTTGATGTTTTCTGTAAGCCCACGTTTGCCGTCCTCATTGTAAATGCTCAACAGGTTTGTTTCTTCAACTGTCAGTCTAATCATGCTCATACCTCCAATTCGTGATTTTTTGATTTTACAGCCGCCTTTTTCGGGGCGGCTTTTCTTTTGTCAGCGGCAAGCTGCGCCCGGATTGAGGGGCGCACCCTGCGAATATCTGTGCCCCGGTTTTCATTTTTATCAATCAAGGCGTATGTTCCATGTCTGCCCTCGATTTTGGAAAAGGAAAGTGTCTTATAGGGCAACATGGAAAACAGACGGTCGGTGTCCTTAGAGGACGCAAGCTGCATAAATGTCGGGGACAGCTCCACCATGAAATGTGTCCTATTAGGGCTATTGGGCGTGTCCCTGCGCTTCATTTCCTGCACAATGCGCCGCGCTTCGGCTTCAATCAGCCCAGCACGCAGGGCGGCGGTATGTTCCTTGAAGTCGCCCGGTGTCAGTTTATCCCGTTTTTGCTTTTCTTCCCGTAAAAGGAATTGTAGCGCGTCCGGGTCGTTGGGTACTGCTTCAAAGTGTTCAAACTTCCCTAAAGAAGTATCGGGATTTCCGTTAAAATGCTGTCCGGCGGGTATCTCCCTTGTCCCATGCTCATAAATCAACTTGACTGTGTCGGCGGCAAGCGCATTGTCCTTAACGCGCTCATACTGCCTTGCATAGTCAAGCTCATAAAGATTGCCTTTGATTTTCCCGCGCTCCCTGCCCGTCAGCTCGACGGCATAGGCAAGAACGCGGTCGCAGGTCTGCTCTTTGTAAAAACACCATGTATTGTGGGCGGCGGTATCCTTTAGGAACACGTCGCGCTCCTTAAAACAATGCGTCCCGGACGGGCGGCAAAACCATAGCAGCGTCTTATCCTCTCTGTTAGGGCTTGCCGCTGCTTTTGCGATAATCTCCTTGTCAATGTCAAAATCACTTTGGAAAAATCCTGTATTCTGCCGCATGATAGCGTCAAGAGAAGCGAAAATATCCACGTTTTCAAACTTATTCATGCGTCAGCTCCTTTCCAAATCCTGTGTTTTCTGTTTTGCCTGTTTCTTCGGTGTCTGTTCTTTCGCTGCTTTAAGCTGCGCCCGGATAGAGGGCTTCTTTTCCGTTTTTGCTGCCTTGCCACGTTCCTTGTCAGCCTTGACAGTTTCCGCAAGGTCAACAAGGGAAATGGTTTCTCCTGTCTTTACCTTTGCTTCCAATTCTGCGACGGTCGGGGTGTTGTTTATCTGCCCGTCAATCATGTTGTAGTTTTGCTCGGTGGTCTGCTCGGCAGTTTTCAGATAGTTTTCCGGCTGCAAAAATTCCGGCACTTTCTTATAACCGAAGCTGTCTACATAGTGGGCGGTGTCCTGCCCGTTCTGATGAAGCACCACTACGTCGGAAACAGAAAGGCTGTGTCCCTTAAAATCTTTCGGGTGGTCGATATTAAAGCGGGTGTAAATATCTTCAAGGGAAGTCCCCGGCGTAAGAGGTGCGGAATAGACAAGGGCATAGTTTTTCGGGTCTACCCGGTGTCCGGCGGCAATCAGACGGTCGTAAGGCTCAAAACGCAAGTCCCTTGTTTCGTCCCCGCCTTTTATCTGATAAATGGAAAAGGTGTCTTTGTCCTGTGGGGCTTCCTGCTCCGGCTGCTCCTGTGCGGGTTGTTCCTGTGCAGCTACCTTTTGCTGCCGGATATGCGCCCGCTGTAACTCGGTAGGCTTTTCCCCGGTAAGGGGAGCAATCGCTTTCACATAATCAGCCGCATAGTAGGCGTTACTGGTAAGCTGCCGCTGCCATGCCCCGGCTTTTGGCGACCAACGGAAGCCATTACTTTTTAAGGCTTCCCGCGTGGCTTCGTCCGGCTTATCCTCAAAGAAGATTTGCAGTCGGTTCGCTTCGGTGTTTGCTTCCACCTTGCCGCCGTCAAATTCCCAACCTACAAAACCGATTTCTTTTTGCTGTGAAAGGGATTTGATACGATCTTTCACGCGCCGGATTTCTGCGCTGTTGTTGGATAACGCCCAAGTCGCAAAGGGCTTGTCCTCCAAATGCCAACTGCTCGCCATGTCTGCTTTCAGTTTTTCCAGTTCCTCCGGCGGTAAATGCGGGCAGCCGTCAAGGGTCTTATGCTTGCGGTAGTAGGCGTTTACGGCTTTCATGGTTTCCTGTGATTTTTCAAGGCTTTCCAGTTTCTTTTCTAACTTCTGTACTGCCTGCGGGTCGTCTGCGCTGATACCGCCCATGCCGGTACTGCGGATTTTATCAAGAAGCCCTTGTATGTCCTGCCATTCCCGGTAATTGCTGTCGCGGGCTGCGTTCTGCTTTTCTTTCTTCCTTGTGGGGAAGTTAGAGCCGCCCGCAATCAGGATAGAGGGAACACGCGCGTCAATCTCATAGCCTTTATTCATGTTCGCCGCCAGTTTCCGGGCATAGGTGTCAAGCAGGCTGTCGATTTTCTCATGGTACATCGGGTCTACCCGCTGTTTTTGCCTTTCTGCGATTTGTACGGCTTCATCTACATAATGCCTGTATTCAGCCGTCGCGCTGCCTTGCTTATAATCGGAAAAGCTGTTCATATCCTTTGCACGTTTGGCGGCAGCTTCATTGATAGGATAATAAGGGGCGGCGGGTGCAGCCTGTTCCGGCTGTGTTTCTTTTTCCTGTACCGGGGCTGTTTCTTCGGGAAGCTCCGGCGTGGCGGCTTCTGCTTCGGGCTGTTTGGTAGCTTCCTGTGCGGGCTGCGCCTGTTCGGTGGTCTGTTCCTTATCCTGTGCCTTTTGGATTGCTGCAAAATGTCCGTCTATGGTATCAATCAGATTTGCGGCGGTGCTGCGGATTGTTTCAAGAGAGCCTTTCAGTTCTGCAAGTTCTTTTCCGCTGCTCCACCCGGCGATATATCCAAAAGAATAGTCCGACGTATCAAGCCCGTAATGTTGGCAGACAGCATAGGCGACGCTTTCCGCCTGTACCTCGCGGGTACGGCGGTCGGGGCGTTCCGGCATAGCAAGGGCAGTATCATGCAGCGTGGCGTGGGCGATTTCATGGATTGCGGTCTTGATATTCTGCAATTCGTCCATGCCCTCGTTGATGATGATACGCTTTTCCTCATAATTGCAGCGTCCTTTTACGCCGCCGCTTAGTGCTTCAAATCCCATAGCAAACGGGGAAGTCTTTTCAAGGGCAGCGAAAAAATCCTTGTATTGTTCCACGTTGCCCGTAAGCTCATAGGTAAGGGCAGGAAGTTCTTTTCCCTCGGTCTGTGAAATATCAAAGACAGATACTACACGAAAAGCGGGTATCTTGATTTCTTTTTCTTCGGTAACAGGTTTTCCGTCCTTATCGAAAACAGGCTTTTGGGTGTCCGGGTCGATTTTTTCCACCTGCTTCTTGACGGTAAACGGGGACGGTGCAAGTATCTTGATAGCTTTTTCTCCGGGCTTTACATGGCGGTCAAATTCCTTTTCCCATTGTTTATAGCCTTTCACAAGATTGCCGCCCTGCATGGCGATAAGGATTGTATTGTTAAGGCTGTAATCATGGAATTTTGACATGGTACGCAGATAATCGGCGTAACGGTCGCTTTCATACAGTCCTAAAATTCCCTGTTCCAGTCGGTCGGTAATCTCTTTCATCTTGTCAGCGGGCTTTTCAGAAGATAGGATAATCGGGAGAACCGGGGGCTGCTCTGTGGCGGCGGTTTGTATGGCTGCGGAAGCGTCAAGGTCTGCCTGTTCCTTTTCCTGTACTGGCGGCTGCGGCGTTACCCGGTATTCCTCCGGCACGTCGCGCCCGTCGTACCACTGTGTAAAGGTGTTGCGGTTATTGTAGATATAGCCCTGCTCGGTAAAGCTGCCCCCGTCATTGATAGCAGCGTCCCGCCCGTATTCCTCATACATGAAATATTTTTTTGCTTCTTCGGGCAGCTCCAACTCGTCCAGTTCTTCAATCAGATAATGCCCGTAATCTTCCTCACTCTGTACGGACGGGTAAAGCCAGTAACAATCAAGGTTTTGTGCAAGGTTGATAATATCCTGCAAGTCCCTTGTATGGTCGCCGTATTCCATAGCTGCAACAAATTTTTCCCGGTCGTCGTCAAACTGCATTTTCAAAAGTTCGCTCAAATAGTTCAGTTCGTCAAGGCTTTCAAGCTCGGTCAATTTTCCTGCCAGTCCTGCAATAGAGGACTGGTATTCTGTGATATGCAGCTCCCCGTAGTTTTTGCCGTCTATGCCGATACGGTCAAAGACTTCTTTCAAATGCTCGGCAGTCGTGGGGAATGATACCCATTCGCCCGCAGGTCTGCCCTCGGTGTACTTTCCAAGATTAGAAAGATACCCGCTTAAAATCGGTTGTTCCATGTGTTCGCTCCTTTCTTTCTCAATCATGCGGTGCATAAGCTCGTAGTCCTCCATGCTCATGCTCCCGTCAAATAGATAGGGGTCGGGTTCTTCGCCGTCCCGGTAGGCTTTTTCAGAGAAAGGAAGCCCCGCAGCGTGGGCGGCGGCTCTTGCTTCCTCGATAAGCTCCGGCGGCAGCCTGTCGTCGTGGGCTTCGATAAATTCCCCGATATTGCTATATCCGTTTTCGTAGTGGCGGCGCACCCCGGCGGTCAGCTCGTCAAGGTTCATATCCTCGCCAAGATAGCCGGAATAATAGCCGTTTACCACAACGGCGGCAGGGTCAGCCTGTTTGATTTCTTCCATGCGGCTTCTGTCCTCCGGGTAAATGTAGTCGCTCATTTCAAGGTGGAAATATTCTGCGTTCCAAGAGCGTCCCGTTTTCCAAAACGCCACCCAAGCGATACCGTCCCTTAATTCTTCTTGATAGTCCTTTACGGTGTCCCGTAAACTTGCCATGTGTAACCTCCTTTCTTCGGTTTCAGAGGGTTTGGGAAACTTCCCAACAAGCAAAAATCCCCGCCGTTCTCGGTAGAGAAAGCAGGGATTTTACGGAAAAGGGTACTCTTTTCCTATGCTTGCTATTCAGTTATTTTTTCTTCGGCAGTTCAATGCGGTAGTTGACATATCTCCCGCCCGTATCAGCCAATACGATAGTTCCGTTGTAGGTTTTGCCTGTCTTTGGGGAATAGAGCTTTTTCACATTTACCTTGCCGGATTTTAAGAGTGCAGCGGCAATCTTCGGGGTAAAGGTTACTTTTCGTTCTTCAAAGAAACGGTCATTTTTCCACATGGTAAAGCTACATTCCTTATTGCTGCAATAGTAGTTTTTCTTTCCCTCATAGACAGGAGAACCGCAGCGGGGGCAGCTTCCCAACGCTTCCCGTTCCGGCTTGAACATCTGCGCTTTATCATCAGAAAGAAACGGATAGGTCTTTACCAGTTCCCGCGCCATATTCTCGATACCCTCCATAAATGCGGCGGGGTCTGCCTTGCCTTTGGCAATCTGCGTCAGATTGTTTTCCCATTCTGCGGTAAGCTGCGGGCTTGTCAAGGTGTCCGGCAGGACACACACAAGATTGATACCGTCCTTTGTGGGAAGTAGCTGCTTGCCTTTTCGCTCCACAAAGCCGCCCTTTACCAGTTTTTCAATGACGGCGGCGCGGGTGGCGGGAGTTCCAAGCCCTTTGCGTTCTGCGTCCGGGTCGGTGTCCTCACTTCCGGCGCGCTCCATAGCAGAGAGCAGCGACGCTTCGTTGTGAGGTTTTGGCGGTGTTGTGTCATGCTCCGTTACCTTTGCCGTCGGATTTTCAAAGGTCTGTCCCTCGGTAAATGGCGGCAGGGTCTTTTCTGTGTCACTGTCTGCGTCGTCCGTTTCGGGCTTGTTCTTTAAGGCTGCCCTGTATCTTCGGTCAATCTCTTTCCACCCGTCGGACAGCACCGTTTTTCCCCTTGCGATAAAAGACTGTCCGGCACATTCAAAAACTGCTGTAACCGCTTCAAAGGTATGCGGTGCAGCGGTCGCCATGAGCAGACGCGCCCCGGCAAGGGTAAGGATATTCCTTTCGCTTTCCGGCAGCGTGGCAAGGTCGGTCTTTGCAAGCTCCATAGTCGGGATAATGGCATGGTGGTCTGATACCTTTTTACTGTTCAGCACCTTTCCAAGCTCCGGCGTGAAGTCTTTTCCCGCCATAAAAGAAAATTTCCCACAAAGCAGCTTGATAATGCCCGCCGCTGTGTCGCTCATGTCGTCGGTCAGAAATGCGCTGTCTGTTCTCGGATAAGTAAGCAAACGCTTTTCATACAAGGCTTGTGCAAGGTCAAGGGTCTGTTTTGCCGTATATCCGAACAGGCGGTTTGCTTCCCTCTGTAAAGAAGTAAGGTCAAAGAGCTTCGGCGGGGCTGCGGTCTTTTTCTCTTTCACAAGGGAAGCACAGACTGCTTTTGACACTTCGCAAGCAGCTTTCAGCTTGTCAGCTTCGGAACGGTCAGATAGTTTTTCGCTTGCAGCTTCCGCGCCGGATAAGACAAGGCGCACATGGTAGTATTTTTCTTTCTTAAATGTGGTAATCGCTGCGTCCCGGTCAACAAGCATTTTTAAGGTCGGGGTCTGTACGCGTCCCACGTTCAAGGTATGATTGTAAAGGACAGAGAAAAGGCGGGTGGCATTGATACCGATTAACCAGTCAGCCTTTGCCCTGCACAATGCGGAAGCAAAGAGCGCGTCGTATTCCTCGCCGTTCTTCAGACGGGAAAAGCCCTCTTTGATTGCGCTGTCCTCCATAGAAGAAATCCAAAGGCGGCGCATAGGTTTCTTGCAGCCCGCCATTTCATAGACAAAGCGGAAAATGAGTTCGCCCTCGCGCCCCGCGTCGCAGGCATTGACGACTTCGGAAACGTCTGCCCGGTGCATAAGCTCTTTTAGGGTTTTGAATTGCTTTTCCTTGTCAGAAGCAACGGTGTACTTCCATTCCTGCGGCAAAATCGGTAAGCTGTCATAGCTCCACTTTTTATATTGTTCCCCGTAGGTGGCAGCTTCCGCAAGCCCTACCAAATGTCCCACGCACCAAGAAACGATATAGCCGCTTCCTGTGAGAAATCCGTCTTTCTTTTCCTTTGCCCCCAGTACGGCAGCGATTGTCTGTGCCACACTGGGCTTTTCTGCGATAACTAAAATCAAATATAAGTTCCTCCTTTCAGCGTTCCGGCTCGGTTTTCTTTTTCTCCTGTACCTGTTTCAGACAGTACCCCACACAAGGGGACTGTCCCTTGTAAGGGCAGGAAGCACAAGCAGGGGGATAAGGAACAGGCGGCGCATTATCACGCCGCCCGTTCGGTTTCTGTATCATCATCTTTTCAAAGGGATTGTTGGTAAACAGGGTCATAGGGTTTCTTCCTCCGTTTCTTCATCTTCGGGAGTTTCCCCGGTATCTGCTTCCGGCTCGTCCTCGTCGTAGTCCTCAAATTCAAAATCTTCAAGGTCGGTATCGCCCTTTACATTCTGCTTCGGCTTTAGAAACTTAAAGTAGTAGAACGCTGCGCCGCCACCAAGCAGGGCAAAGAGGACTAAGGCAAGCACCACACCGGGATTGCCGCCTTTTTCTTTCAGTTCTTCCGGCTGCTCCGTTGGTGTTGGGGTAGGTTCTTTGCCTGTGCAGCCTGTCATACTGGTAACACATACCGGGCAGGACGTGTTTACCTTTCCGACTTCGCATTTTTCCGTACAGTTACAGATTTCCGGCTTTTTGGCAGCTTCGCCGTTTTCGGTCAGTGCCATAAGGTCGGCTTCGTCCACTTGATTTAGGAAATGTACGGTCTGTTCGCCCTCGGCGGCGCGGTCAATGAGGATATAGAAATAGTTGCCGCCTTTGGTGGTAACAGTGATAAGTTGCTTATTGCCGCCGTAATCGTCAACCAGTGTAGCGTTTCCCTTTGGGGTAAGGGGCGGCGTTTCCTCTTTTTCCTCCACAACTACATTACTGTCGTTGGTCGCGTCCCCGGCGGGCGGCTCTGTGGCTGCGCCCTGTGCATAGGCAGGGACAGAAAAACCGCCCATAAGGATAAGGGCGGCACAAAGGGCAGTCATGGTCTTTTTCAGTTTATTCTTCATCTGCATTTTCCTCCTGTTCGTTTTCTTCTGCGGGTGCGGCAGTCATGCCGGGAATACCGCCGCCGGACAGCATAGCGTTCAGTTCCTGCGGGGTCAGACGCATAGCTCGTACAAGCTGCACGATTTCAAGGTTTTCCGCTTCGGTTTTCTGCGCTTCCAGTCCTTTTAACTTGTTCTGATACTCTGTGATTTTCTCGCGGGTCTTTGCGATTTCCTTATTGATACGGTCAATTTTATTGTTTGCCATAGGTCATTTCTCCTTTCTTTTTGGGGTTGCTTTACCAGTTCATCAGCCCGTAGCCTTTGATACATTGATAGTTAAGGTCATAGCTCTTTATCTTGCAGGCGTCGCCGGAATTGCCCTCAACGGTATAGACGCGGCTGCCGTCCCTGCCAAGCACAAGCCCCACATGGTCGGCAACGCCGTCTAAATCCCAATCGAAAAAGATAGCGTCGCCCGGTGCGATATTCTCATAGCCGCGTGCGCCCCATTGTCCCCTTGACTGAAACCAAGGGACACCCTGCCATTCGCAGCCCGCAAAGCGCGGTTCGCTTTTTCCGGCTTGATTGTAGCACCATGATACAAAACAGGCGCACCATTCCACGCGGCTGTTAAAGCCGTACCAAGACCAGTAAGGGTAGCCGCCCACATTTCCGACTTGCTGCTTTGCAAGCTCCATAAGCTCTTGATTTCCGGGGCGCGTACCGTTTACAAACTCCACACCGCTTAAATCCTCGGACGGGCTTCCGTCGGGAGAACCGCCGCCAAAAATCAGCGGTTTGTTGCCGCTTGTTTCCAAATACACCCGGTACATTTCAAGCTGCTGTGGCGTAAGAAGTTCCTCCGCAAGCTCTGAAATCGGCTTGTTTGTCAGTTTCACATTTAAGATGTGATACTCATAAGGGACTTCCTCGGTGGTGGTTTCCCCGGTTTCCGGGTCGGTGCTTGTTTCGGTGCGGTAGCGTATTTCCACTTCCTCGGTCAGCGTCAAGGTGTACTGCATGGAAAAGATACGTTCAAGCTCTGCCTGTGCGCTCTGCGGGGTGTAGCTCTGCAAGAGGGCGGTCAAGTAAGACGCAAGTTCGTGGGGGTTATGCCCGATACTGTCAAGGTCGTAGCGGTATTCATCATAGCCGGGGTGGGTGCTTTCGATATTGTCAATCTCACTTTGCAGCCCGTTTTCCAATGCGGCATAGTTGTTTTCAACTGCCACAAGGTCGCTGTCCTCGGATGTGTAGGAAGTGCCAAGCACCCCGTTTGTCAAGCCCGAAAACATAGCCCCGCAAGAGGACAGCCCTGCGGAAATCATAATAAAGAGAAGCAGCGCGGCAACTGCAATCAAAATGCCCGCCGGGTGTCTTGCCGCAAATGCGGCGGCTTTCCTCGTTTCCTCGGCGGTTTTCTTCGCCGTCTTTCTTGTGGCTTCCGCTGCGGCTTTTGCCCCTCCTTTCTTTGCCGCCTTTGCATACTGGCGTTTTATCTGCTGTTTCTGCATGAAACGGGAAAGCGGGTTAGAAGTAAGCTGCGGGTTGTCGTGCAGGGTTTTGTGATACTGGAAGTTGACGTTTGCCTTAAATGCTGCCTTTTCTGCCTTTGCCGCTTCCCGGTAAGGTTTCAGCTTATGGCTGCGGTAGCCCTGTTTTAACTTCCGCGCCCCGTATTTCGCGCCGCGCTCGGCAAGTTCCTCCGATTTATGCGCCCCCTCAACGCCGGAATTGTCCTTTTCAACGGAATGTATCTTGTTGTGGA
>OKUQ01001265.1_pt1 | contig 11930 bp, 12 predicted proteins | sample 1606811 | NCBI WGS metagenome assembly OKUQ01 (sample SAMEA3882546, study PRJEB24775) | human gut metagenome | biome: human-associated habitat; feature: intestine environment; material: feces | place: Netherlands | collected 2009/2010
GGGGATCTTAATGATATGATCGCTTCGGCGTTGATCGGTATTGCGTTGAAGTTGTTTGAGGCTTTTGTGAAAAGGGGGGCGCTGAATTCGCTGCTTACGGTGCTTTTGTGTTGTGGAGCGGGTGGTGTCCTTTCCAATCTTACTGTGCTGATCGGGCTGGGGCATCATGCGGATCTGATCAGTATTGGTAATATTATGTTGCTGATTCCGGGTATTGCGTTTACTAATTCGCTGCGTGATATGTTTTCCGGGGATACGATCACGGGTTTGATCCGGTGTATGGAGTCGATTTTGCTGGCGCTGGTTGTGGGACTTGGTTTTACAGCGGCGAATCTGTTGTTCTGAGGGGGTTCAGGCAGAAATGTGATCATGGCGAAGAACGGTAACAGAGACAACGGTGTGTCCATGAATATGGAGGAAAAATATGAGAGAGATCATACAGCTGATTGTATCCTTTACAGGGTCGCTTGGTTTTGCGGCGTTGTTTAATATACATGGTAAAAAATTGTGGTTTGCGGCTCTGGGGGGCTGTTTGTCCTGGGCGGTTTATCTGGCGGTGGAGTTTGTGACTCCCAGTCCATATGTCTGTGGTTTCTGGTCAACGGTGGCGATTACTTTGTATGCGGAGTGTATGGCGAGGGTTCACAAGACGCCGGTTACGGTTTTTCTCGGCATGAGCATGCCGCTGGGCAGGAGGGAAACGCCGATTTGTTCGGCGTGGACGGCCTGGGCGATGTTGGCCATCTGGCCGGCTGGCCAGTCACCGGTACCGGGATTCATGATCCAGGCGGCTTTATAGCCTTTATCGGCGCCGGCTTCGTCGAGCATGTCGACGAGCTGTTTCGTATAGCCGGCAGTAGCGACGGCTAACGCCGAATCGAGGGCCAGGCCACGGGTGATGTCTTTGTTCATGAACAAGGCATCGACTTCTTTTTCCACGGCTTCGCCCAAGGTGACGGCATACATCAGGACGATGGCTGAATCTTCGATGCGCTGGCAGGCCGTCGGGCTGCTGAGGGTGAAGGGGCTGTCGCAGAGGACCATATGAGATGTATTGTCATAGAAGCACTGCTGGCAGATGGCCTGTGGTTTGGCCAATTCCATGACGCGCTGGCACGCTTCCTGGACGAAATCATCGGAAAGTTCGGCAGCTCCGCGCTGCAAGGCATATTCTTTGACGCTGGCGGCGTCGATTTCCCGCAAGGGGTCGGTAAATGTTGGCATTTTATACATCCTTTCTGAATCTGTACATTTGCTTCTTATTATACCATAGAAATTGTTAGAAAAATCAATGAAATCGGGGCAATAAATATTTGATTAAATGGTGGATAGACGATATACTATAATATAGACTTTAAAAATAATTTTGATAGAAATGAGGTGGACATGGTGGCAGTCGACGAGTCCCCGGCTGAACGGGGCGCCCCGGCAGAAATCGCCGTAGAATGTATTGTCCCCAATCCCCATCAGCCGCGGCAGACCTTTGATGAACAAGGGCTGGCCGCTTTGGCGGATTCCATCCGTCAGCATGGGCTTGTCCAGCCCGTCGTCGTCCAAAAGACCGGACCTGGCCGGTATGAACTGATTGCCGGCGAACGGCGGCTGCGGGCAGCGAAGCGCTGCGGCTTGAAAACGGTGCCGGCCATCATCCGCAAGTATACGCCGGATGAAGCGGCTGAAATCGCCCTTGTCGAGAATCTGCAGCGCAAGGACCTGGATGCCATTGAAGAAGGCCTGGCTTATGAGCGGCTCATGAAGGACTTCGGCTTGACCCAGGAACAGACGGCGCAGAAAGTCGGGAAAAGCCGGTCTCACGTGGCCAACATGGTCCGGTTATTGCAGCTGCCAGCTGACATCAAGGAATGGATTGCGGCGGGACGCTTATCCATGGGACAGGCCCGCCCTCTTTTACAGCTGCCTTCTGCGAAATTGCAGCGTGAAGCGGCCCTGCACATTTTGAAGCATGACCTGTCGGCCCGCAAGGCCGAAGCCCTGGTGCGCCATTTGATGAGCCAGGCCAAGCCTCGTCCGGAGCCGGATGCTCACCTGGCCTGGCTGCAGGATAAGCTGAAGATGTCCTTGGGGACTGACGTTGCCATCCAAGTGGGGAAGGACCGGAAAAAGGGGAAAATCGAGATTTCCTTTTCTTCGGAAGCAGAATTTGAACGGCTGCTGTCGATCCTTACCGAAGAAAAAGAAGACCCATCGCCGTCCCCTCTTTCTTCGTTTCACATATAAATTTTTTGCATGTTCATGGGAGGAAAGAAATGCTGAATGTCGATATGCAGGCTGCCCTGATGGCGCTTGCCGGTATTGGCGGGCTGATTTTATTGATTTTGCTCGTCTATATCGTCATTTTACACAAGAAAATCAGAAAATTAGAAACGAATTATACCTTTTTTATGCAAGACGAAACGGGAGCCAGCGTCGAATCCAAGCTGCGTGACGACGTCGACAAACTGCATAATCTGCAGGGGACGCTCGACATGATCCACCAGACGCAGAAGGACATCATGGCTGTCCAGAACCATTGTTTCCGTAAAATTGGGTTCGTTAAATATAATGCCTTTGACAATATCGGCAATAATCTGAGCTTTGCCTTTACCGTCCTCGACGGGAAGAATGACGGTTTCTGCCTTTCCAGCGTCTATGGACGCAACGAATCGCGTATTTTCGCCAAACCGATCGTTGAAGGGAAATGCCTCTACGGGATGAGCGAAGAAGAACGGGAAAGCCTGGACAATGCCTTGAATTACAGCGGCGATATGCAGGCCGTTCAAAAGGATCTGGAAGAATAATAAAGAGGGGAAAAGTGTGAAGATCCACATCAAGATATATCCATGGATGCGCACCCTGCAATCATGGTTCCAACGAATGAAAGCCTGGGAAACACCGTCATGGTGGCCGTCGTTCCTGAAAACGGACCGGACGGAGCCCCTGGTCGTGACACCAGCTCAATATAAGAAACTCGTCCGCGCCTGTGCTGTCGCAGTGGTCGTCATTGTAATCGCTGCAGGCATCGGCATTTACGAGTTCGTTTCGCTTCAGCAGACTAAAGCGCAGGAAGCCCTGCATGAACAACAGCTGGAATTGATGCGTGAAAAGACGACATCCCTCCAGGAAAAGATGGATAAGATGGATTCCCTGGACCAGGAACTGCGGCAAATGGTCAAGGGTTCGGGGGCTGGTGACAGCCCAAAAGGTGACGGTGGCGTAGCAGGGGGACAGAAGAAATCTCCGGACCTTTCTCATGCCAGCTACAATGACCTGTTATTGGCCACCTCGCGTTTGGAAACCCGCAGTAATGCCCGCATCATCAGCTTCATCACCTTGAAGACGGTCTTGAGCGATACGGCAGGCGAACAGGTTCGGCAAATGCAGCAGATTACCCATAAGTACCAGGGAGGAGCCCTGGCCGGCGGCCAAGGGGGCGATGCCAGCAGCACGTCGACGACGCCTTCCATCTGGCCCGTCAGCGGGACAATTACGTCCAATTTCGGCTATCGCGGCAATCCTATTGGCGGCGGCTCCGGCTTCCACGAAGGCATCGACATCGGTGTCGACTACGGGACACCGGTCCGGGCGACGGCAGCCGGGAAAGTCACTATGGCCGGTTGGGTCGATGGTTATGGTAACCTCGTTGAAATCGACCATGGCAATGGGTTCGTTACCCGTTATGGCCATAACTCCATGCTGTTAGTTACGGTAGGACAAGAAGTCCGGGCCGGTTCGATTGTTGCCTTAGCCGGCAGTACAGGCCGCAGCACGGGACCGCACGTCCATTACGAAGTCCGCGTCAATGGAACCCCGACCAACCCGCTGCTGTTCTTGCCGTAGGGGGATTAGCATACAAGGGGAGTTGTTATTATGCTAGGCCCTTTTACTCAAAGGTTTGGGGTTTGATGTTTGAAGTTTGAGGTGATGGGAAAATTTTATGTCCCTCGACATCAAACATCAAACTTCACACATCAAACTAAAAAAGGGCTTGTCGTAGAACGACAAGTCCTTTTTCACTACCCCCAGGAAGGAGGATTTTATGAAGAGATACATGGAGATACTGGCTTTTTGTATGCTTTTTATGGCTTTTTTCCTGAGTGGATGCAGCTTGTCTCCGACGAATACGGGTGTCCTCATCGGGACGAACCTGGCTTTGAGCGGCAAGGGGATGTCCTATTCGACTTCGACAGAACGGGGCATCGAACTGGCCAAGGATATGGTCAATGACCGGGGCGGACTGTTGGGCAGGCCCGTCCAGATTGTATCCGTAGATAACCACGGCAAGCCGGAAGATGCCGAAGCGGCTATCCAGCAGCTGACAGTACGTCACGTATCGGCCATCATCGGGCCGGACCTGACGGATTGTACGCGGGCGGTCTTACCTAATGTGGAAGCCGTGAAGATCCCCCTCATCAGCCCGGCCTGCACCCAGCCGGATATCACCGTCGATCCGAAGTCTCACGAAGTCTACCGCTATATTTTCCGGGCGGCTTATATCGATGCCTCTCAGGGACGGGCCATGGCTGATTATGCTTTGAAACAGCTCCATGTCAAGCGGGCCGCTGTCTTTTATTATCCCGATAAGACGTATGCCCAAGGCCTGGCCGAATATTTCCGTAGTGCCTTTGCCGCCAGTGGCGGTGAGGTCCCCGTCTATATCCCCGTGGAAGAGGTGCAGGATTTGACCAAATACCTGTCCTTATTGCAGCGAGAAAATGTCGATGTCATCTATCTTCCCGGCTACGATGACTGGACGATACCGGCCATTACGCTGCTGCGCAGTCACGGCATTTCCCAGCCCCTGCTGGGTCCCGATGGCTGGAACGGGCCCAAGATGGAACGGGACGTCGATACATCCTATTTGACCCAGGTCTATTATACGGACCATTATGCCGGTCATGACGCCAGTGAAGCGGCCAGACGGTTTTCCCAGGCTTACTATGAAAAATACGGAGAATGGCCGGACAGTTATGCCGCTCTCGGCTATGATGCCTTCATGATGACGGCCGAAGCCGTCGAACGCTGCCAGTCGGCAGAAGCGCCTGACGTGGCCCGGGAGTTGGAAAAGACCATCGATTATGACGGAGCGACCGGGACTATTTCTCTCGATGCCAATCATGATGCGATTAAAGATGTCTTCATCATGACCTTTAAAGACGGCCAGCCCGAACTGGCTGCGACGATTCCCAAAGACCGTCAGACACAGTAAGGCAGATACTTTGTCATGGCTTGGCGCCGTGCCTTCCAGTCGGGCATGCGGATGGTCATGGCATCATAGAAATGGCGGGAGTGATTGGGCTGAAGAAAATGGCAGAGTTCGTGGAGCATGACGTGGTCGATGATTTCTTCAGGCATGATAGCCAGGTAGGTGTTAATGGTGACAATGCCTTTGAGGGGCATACAGGACCCCCAACGCGACCGCATGACTCGCTGTTTCAGGACCGGGTCGGGCAAGGCGAGGCCGTCGAATAAGGGCTGCATCCGGGATAAACTAGCAGGAAAGAGCTTTTTCCCCAGACTTTGCAGCAGCTTATGGTATAGCTTCTGTTTCATGACCGGTGTATCATCGGCCAGTTCCATGAAGACTGTCTGGCCGCTGCGGCGGATGCTGTTTTGTAGTCCCAGGCGGACATCGAGTTTATAGGGCTGGCCCGCCAAATAGAGCGTATCGCCGTCGCTGAGGGTCAGCATGGGAAATTTACGTTTCCGTTCTGCCATCTCATCCATGGCGCGGACGATGAAATCTGTCTTTTTTTGCAGGAAATCTTCGATATATTCCCAAGGGACACGGGCCGGTGCCGAAATATACAGCGTGCCGTCACTGCGGACGTGGAGATTGATGTTTTTCACTTTTTTTCGGACCAGGATGACCGGGAAGGTTTGGCCCTGGGCCGTGAATTGGCGTTGTTCGTTCGTCATGGTGATACCTCGCAGAAATAAGATTTGTAGCTATTGTAAATAGAATCTGTTCGTTTGTCAAAAAAAGGAAGGTAGATTATGCTCGATTTTACGGCCATTGACTTTGAAACGGCCAATAAATATACCAACAGCGCCTGCTCCCTGGCAGCCGTTACCATGAATGATGATCGCTGTGTCAAAGAAGGTTATACGCTTATTCAGCCGCCTTTCATGCGTTTTGATCCGGGCAATATCCAGATTCATGGCATCACGCCGGACCAGGTCGCCCATAAACCGAAGTTCGATGCCCTGTGGGACCGTATCCGGCCGCACTTGGAAGGACGTATCCTGGTCGCCCACTATGCCGTCTTCGATACGCGGGTCCTGCGCAGCCTGCTGCGGACGTATCACCTGGAAAAGCCGCAGGCATCCTATGCCTGTACGGTGGAAATTTCCCGCCGCGTCTGGCCGGACCTGCCGAACCATAAATTAGATACCGTCGCCGGCTATCTCGGCTACTCCTTCCGCCATCACCAGGCCCTGGATGATGCCCGGGCCTGCGCCTACATCGTCCTCAAAGCCGCAGAAATCGTCGGCGCCTCGTCCATGGAAGAACTCCTCGACGCGACGCACCTTACTTTGAAAACCTTGTAATAAAGTTTGTAGCATGTAGTTTGTAGTTGTAGGGGCCGTCCCCAAGGGCGGCCCGTCTGTCATGGTGGTGTACACGTAATGCATGACGGGTGATGTGTGAAAACATCCTTCATCTGCCCGAATAGATATGTCTACAATTCACAGCGGGACGCCTTAGCAGGACGTCCCCTACGATATCGCATACAGGCGATGGAAATGAACGCAAGGTAGCTGGCGGAACGGACAGCAGTGGCGACGGCCCGCTTGTGGGAATCCCATGAACTGCCCGTTCTCAGGTCGTAGGTCGTTCGTCGTATGGAAATAAAAATAATAAGCCGTCACGATGAACGATGAACGAACAACTTTTGAGATAAAAGCGTCCGGCATAATGGCAGAAAGCCTCACTATAGTATTGACTAGTCAATTTAATAGTGCTATGATATATCCCGTCAATAAATTTGACTAGTCAATTATAAAAGGAGCGATTGCATTGATAAAAGAGAGATTATGGACTCGTGATTTCATGGCTTTGGTCCTGGCCAATGGCTTTTTGTTCGCTGGTTTCCATTTTCTCTTGCCGACCATTACCCTCTATGCTGCTAGTTTAGGGGCTACTGGCGGGGAAATCGGTCTGATTGGCGGCATCTTTGGCTATTCGGCCATTTGTATCCGCCTGTTCACGGATACCGGTGTCCACTATTTAGGGAAAAAGAAGTGCCTTTACCTGGGCCTGGCTCTTTCCATTTTAGCCACCGTGTCGTATTATATGTTTGATAGTATCCACGCCATCGTAGCCGCCCGTATCCTCCACGGCTTCGGTTTTGGCCTGAGCACGACTTTTGCAGCGGCTATCGTCGCCGATGTCATCCCGGCCAGCCGCCGCGGCGAAGGAATTGGTTATTTTGGTTTAGGCAGTACGGTCATGATGGCTCTGGCTCCGGCTGTCGGTTTATTTTTACTCAATGATATCAGCCCGGCAGCTTTGTTCTTCTCGTCGGCTGCCGTTTCTTTCCTGGCTGTCCTTGTCAGTATCTTCTGTCATGCTGGTAAGAAAGTCCGTCAGGTAGAAGTGACGGAAAAGGCTTCCCTGCGTGACCGCATCTGCGAAACGGGCACGGGCCTTCCGGCTATTTTGACGATTTTCTTCGGCGCCGCCTATGGCAGTGTCAATACGTATATCGCCATGATGGCTGCAGAAGCCCATATTGAAAATGCCGGTTTATTCTTCATCATTGGGACGCTGTTCGTCTTTATTTCCCGTCCCTTTGGTGGCCGTCTCCTCGATGCCAAAGGCGCCTTTGCCGTCGTCATGCCCGGGTCAGTCTTGTATTTGATCGGGTTGTTGCTCATCATGGCCGCCCATTCGCTCATGGTCTTGCTGGCAGCCTCTGTTTTTTATGGTTTAGGTGCCGGCCTGCTGCTCCCGGCTCTGCTGACGTGGATCCTGAATATGGTCCGCCCGGAACGTCGCAGTTCCGCCAGCGCGACCTTCTATAATATGCTCGATATCGGTACCAGCACGGGTATCCTCGTCTTGGGCGTCATCGCCGGTATGGTAGGCTATCGCCACATGTACTGGAGCGTCACAGCCCTTATGATTTGTTTTGCTGTCCTGTTTATGTTCTGTCATTATCGCTATGGCAGCGATGTCATGGCTAGTCAGAAAGTGGGAAAAGGAGCCGTCGCCGATATCCATAAAGATTGAGAGGTATCCCTATGGACGTACGAGATCGGAAAGATGATGAATTGATACGACAATTATTCTGCACAACCCGGATTTTTTCCCGGACTTTGAACGGCTGTGTAGCCCCTTTAGGACTTCACAGCTCGGAATGGATGGTCCTGAACTTCATTCACTTGAATGACGGCATTGCCCAGGCCGATTTGATCCGCTATTTCAAGGTAGAAGCGGCAGCGATTACGCGCACGTTGAGCCGGCTGGAGAAGAAAGACCTGATTTGCCGTCATCCTATGGAGAAAGGGCGGGGCAAGTACATCGAATTGACCGAAGCCGGCCGGGACCTGTTTGCCAAAGCGGAACCTTTTGTAACGGCCCATCGGAGACAGGCCTTGCAGGGATTGTCAGCAACGGAACGTCAGCAGCTATTGACACTGTGTGCGAAAGTCCAAGCGGCTTTAGAGGCGGAATAGTATATATTTTTATCATATAGAGGGCATACCTATACTGATTTCCCATAGATAGCTTACAAATCATCGGCATATGCGTATAATTAAATCAAGATATTACCTATGCTGAAAGGAGATTTTAAAAATGAAAATTGTCTTATTGGAATCATTAGGTATTAGCCAGGAATTACTTGATTCGTATGTAAAACCCTTGAAGGAAAAAGGCTATGAATTTGCTGCGTATGAACGCAATGATGATCCAGCCGTCCAGATTGAAGAAGCGAAGGACGCCGATATCCTCATCATTGCCAACATGCCCCTTAAAGCGGAAGTCATCAATGCCTGCCCGAACCTGAAGTACATCGACGTTGCCTTTACGGGTGTCGACCACGTTGCCTTGGATGCTGCCAAAGCAAAAGGCATCAAAGTCAGCAATGCATCGGGCTATTCGACCGTTGCCGTTGCTGAATTGACCATCGCCATGATGCTCGACTTGCTCCGCCGCGTTCCCCAAGTCGATGCGGCTTGCCGTGCTGGAGGCACGAAGGCCGGCCTTGTCGGCAACGAACTGGAAGGGAAGACAGTCGCCCTCGTCGGCACTGGCCACATCGGTCATCGCGTTGCCGAACTGGTCCATGCCTTTGGTGCTAAAGTCATCGCCTATAACGGCTTCTCTCATAAAGCCGATACGGAACTGATCAAATACTTGCCCATGAAAGAAATGATGGAACAGGCCGATATTGTCAGCCTCCATTGCCCGGTAACGGATAAATCAAAGGGCTTGATCAATAAAGAAACCTTGTCGTACATGAAACCGACAGCCTTCCTCATCAATGAAGCCCGTGGCCCTGTCGTCGTATCCCAGGACTTGGCCGATGCCTTGAACAGCGGTAAAATCGCCGGCGCCGGCATTGATGTCTTTGAAAACGAACCGCCTCTTGACACCAATCACCCGCTGCTTCACGCTAAGAATACCATCGTCACGCCGCATGTCGCTTTCGCTACGGCTGAATCCATGGCCAAACGCGCCGTCATTGTCTTTGACAACATAGACGCATACTTAGCCGGAAATCAGAAGAACATCATTTTGTAATTATTGCAGGCTGTAAGCCGCAATCGTAGGGGCCGCCCAAAGGGCGGCCCGCTTTTTTTTGACCATTTTTATGCCTTTTTATGCGCAAAAATCATGGATTTAATTTTTCTATTCCACTTATTCAAATCACATCCCTGTATCTTGCTTAACGAATACTAGTATGGTAGTATGTAACTGTGGATAGAAAGAAAATATCAAGTTAAACAATAATTTTATAATTCATTTATAATTGGAGGATTGCCTTATGAGAATGACCTTCCGTTGGTACGGAGAAAAAGATGACAAAATTACCTTGCAGCAGATCGACCAGATTCCTGGAATGGACGGCATCGTCGGTGCCTTGTTCGATATTCCTGTCGGTGAAGTATGGCCGGTAGAACCGCTGCTCCACATCAAAGAAGAAGCAGAAAAGAATAACCTCGTCTTCAAAGATTTGGAAAGCATCAACGTCCACGAAGACATTAAACTGGGCTTGCCGAGCCGCGATAAATATATCGAAAACTACATTACGTCCCTGCGCAATGCTGCGAAAGCCGGCATCCAAATGGTCTGCTACAATTTCATGCCCGTCTTCGACTGGACACGGACAGACCTCGCTAAACCCCTTTATGATGGCTCGACAGTACTGGCTTATGACTATCACCTTATCGCCGGCAAGACGCCACAGGACATGGCCCGAGAAATCCTTGACAACAGCAACGGCTTCGTCCTCCCCGGATGGGAACCGGAACGACTGAAGGAATTGTCACACTTGTTTGAACAGTATGAAGGCATGGATGAAGACGGCTTGCGCAAGAATTTGGAATACTTCCTCAAAGCTATCGTTCCTGTCGCCGAAGAAGTCGGTATCAAGATGGCTATTCACCCCGATGACCCGCCTATTTCCGTCTTTGGCCTGCCGCGCATCGTCAAGAACGAAGATGATCTCGATAAAATCGCAGCCATGGTTGACAGCCCGAGCAACGGTTTCACCATCTGCACTGGTTCTCTTGGTTCGAACCGTCAGAACGACATTCCGCATATCATCCGCAAATTCGGCAAGATGCAGCGCGTTAATTTCCTGCATATCCGCAATATCCAGGTCCATGAACCGTGGGTCTTCAACGAAGTCGCCCATAAATCGCAGATCGGCAATCTCGACATGTTCGAAATCGTCAAAGCTGCCTACGACATCGGCTTCGACGGTCCTATCCGTCCGGACCACGGCCGCATGATCTGGGGAGAAACAGGCCGCCCAGGCTATGGACTCTACGACCGGGCCCTCGGAGCTAACTACATTTGTGGCTTATGGGATGCTATTAACCGCACGTGCGGTCAGTTATAAAAAAGGAGGAACTTACGATGTTGCATTTGAATCGGCAAAGCTTGAAAGAAAATCGGGCTGAATGGGAAAAAGTCGGTATTACTCTTTATTCTTACGATGATAAAGCGGTACAGGAAGCTACCCAGCAGACTCCACAGTGGGTACATTTTGGTGGCGGCAATATTTTCCGCGCTTTTATTGCAGCTCTCCAACAGCAGCTGTTAAATAAAGGTATGGCTAAGACCGGCATCATTACGGCTGAAACGTATGATGAAGAAGTCATCGAAAAAGTCTATCGTCCTTTCGATAACTTGAGCTTGGCCGTTACCATGTATGCCGATGGCCGTTTTGAAAAAGAAGTCATCGGTTCGGTTATGGAATCTGTCGTCTGCCGCCCTGATTTCAAGGCAGACTGGAAGCGCCTGAAAGATATCTTTACCAATCCTTCCTTACAGGTTGCCAGCTTCACGATTACTGAAAAAGGTTATAAATTGAAAGATTATGCAGGCAACTTTTTCCCGGCTGTGGCTGAAGATATGAAGAAAAGGCCGGAACAGGCAACTAGTTCCATGGGTTGCATTGCTGCCTTGGCCTATGCCCGCTATCAGGCTGGTGCTTATCCCTTTGCTTTTTTGAGCCTCGACAATTGCTCTCATAATGGCGACAAAATCAAAGAAGCTATTTTGACATTTGCCGATGAATGGGCAGCTAATGGCGTTGCTGACAAAGGTTTCGTCGATTATGTCAACGATACGCAGAAGGTTACTTTCCCGTGGAGCATGATTGATAAAATCACGCCGCGGTCTTCGGAAAAAGTCCAGCGTTATCTTAAAGAACTGAGCTTTGGCGATACAGAACTGATCCATACAGAAAAAGGAA
>OKUQ01001269.1_pt1 | contig 11898 bp, 10 predicted proteins | sample 1606811 | NCBI WGS metagenome assembly OKUQ01 (sample SAMEA3882546, study PRJEB24775) | human gut metagenome | biome: human-associated habitat; feature: intestine environment; material: feces | place: Netherlands | collected 2009/2010
CGTCCCAGTTCCCACAGATATTCTTCGAAGCATATGCCGTCCGTCTCCGGAACGCCGAGCTGCTGCGTATACAAAATGGTCTTTGTGATGAATGCTGCCGCCTTGCGGACCGACTGCTCCAGCGGCACACCGTTTACCAGATCGGCTGCCAGAATCGCACCGAACACATCGCCGGTTCCCGAGCGGTAGCCGCCCACGCGGTGCGCGCAGACCATCGTCGTTTTTCCTCCGGAGAAGACAAAGTTCCCCAAGTCGTCTCCCAGATGAATGCCGGAAATGACGATCTTCCGCGGTCCTTCCTCTGCCAGACGCGCGCAGAGCGCCGTCAGCTCGCGCTCGGAAAAATCTTCGCGGTAGGGCTCTTTTGCCAGAATGCATGCCTCGGTCAGATTCGGGGTCAGCAGATCTGCAAAGCGCAGCAGCTCGTGCATGCGCCCGGCAAGCTCCTGCGTATAGGTCGGATAGAGCTTTCCGTAGTCGCCCATCACAGGGTCGACCAGCACTTTAGTTCGCTTCGTTTTGAAGCGCGTAAGAAATTCTTTGACGATATCGATCTGCCGCGCTGAGCCGAGAAAACCGGTTGCAGCGCCGTCAAAGGTTAACCCGAGCTTTTCCCACTCGCGGCTGTACGCCGGCATATGCTCCGTAAAGTCCTCGCAGAAGAAGCTCTCGAAGCCGGTGTGATCGGAAAAAATCGCGGTCGGCAGCGGGCAGCACTGAATATGCATCGCCGAAATGATCGGCAGCGCCACGGCAATCGAGCACCTGCCGAAGCCGCAGAAATCATTGATCACGGCAAGCTTTTTCTGCCGGTTGTGTGAAGTTTGCTGCTGCATAATCTGCCCTCTCCTTTCTGTCGGTATCATAGCAGATATCTGGCATTTTTAATATTGCCATTTTTCTTCTCTTTTCCAGGGTCAGTTTTACGCAGACCGCACAGCGGCAGACGCCGCTGCAACGCCGGTTTTGAAATATTTGACGAAAATTTACAATTGCGTGCCGTATCTTCGCTTGCTTTTTTGGTTCAGGTGTGTTAACTTATAACTATCCTCAGAAAGAAAGTTGGTATCCTGCTATGAAAATTCTGCGCGCAGCAGAAGACTACCTCGAAGCGATGCTGATGATGCAGAAACGGCACGGCTACATCCGCTCGATCGACATTGCCGAATTTCTCGGCGTCACAAAGCCCAGTGTCACCTACACCACAAAGCGGCTCAAGGAAAACGGCTATATCACGATGGACAAGGACGGACTCATCACCCTGACGGCCAGCGGTATGGCCATCGCCGAGCGTATGCTGGACCGGCACCACACGCTGACGAAATTCCTGATGGCGTTGGGCATCGACGCCGCTACGGCAGAGACAGATGCCTGCAAGATCGAACACGATATCAGTCAGAAGACCTTTGACGCCATCTGTGCCCATGCAAAGGCGCATTTATGACAAAAAAGGCCACCCTATCGGGTGGTCTTTTTGTATGCCCGCCCGCAGAGGCGGGCATTTTCGCGTTTACGCTTCCAACGGCAGGCGGAGGGTAAAGGTGGTGCCCTCCCCCTCACGGCTGTCCAGCGTGACGGTGCCGTGGTGATAAGCCACGGCGTGCTTGACGATGGACAAGCCCAATCCGGTACCGCCGGAGGCCTTGGAGTGGCTCTTGTCCACGCGGTAAAAGCGCTCGAAGACGCGGCCCTGGTGCTCCGGCGGGATACCGATGCCGGTATCGGCCACCGTGACCACGGCGTCGGGGCCGTCACGGCCCACGGTGACGGCGACGCTGCCGCCGTCCTTATTGTACTTGATGGCGTTGTCGCAGAGGTTGAATACCGTCTCGGTCAGCAGACGGCGGACGCCGGAGACCGTAACGGCCTCGCCGGTGACGGTCATGGTGATCTGGCGCTGCTGCGCGGCGCTCTCCAGCGACTTGACCGTGTCGGTGCAGAGGGAGAGCAGCTCCACCGGCTCGGTGGGCAGGCTGCCGCCCTCGTCCAGCTCAGACAGGCGGAGGATGTCGTTGATCAGCGTCACCAGGCGCTGGGCCTCGCCGCGGATATGGCCCACGAAGCGGGGCACATCGTCAGGCCGGACCATGCCGTTCTCCAGCAGCTCGGCGCTGCCGATGATGCCCTGAAGCGGGGTCTTCAGCTCATGGGAGACGTTGGCGGTGAACTCGCGGCGGTTGCGCTCGGCGTAGGCCTGCTCGGTGACGTCGAAGGTCAGCAGCACCGCGCCCACCACCTCGCCGTCGGCCTGGATACGGGTCATGTCGAACTGGTACTCGCGGCCGTCGCGCTCCATACGGGTCTCGCCGTGGCCGGTGTCCATGGCATCGTGGAGGGCGTGGCTGACGGCGCTGCCGCGCTCCACGGTCAGCAGAGGCTGGCCCACGCAGGCCGCATCGGTGTGGAACACGGCGCAGGCGGCAGGGTTCATGCTGAGGATGGTGCCGCCGTTATCCACCAGTACCAGGCCCTCGGTCATGCTGGCGGTGATCTGTTCAAACTCCTCGGACCGGCGGCGCAGAGAACGCAGTTGATCGTCGATCTGACGCCGCTGGTGCTCCAGTCGGCGCAGCAGGGGCGAAAGCTCCTCGTAGGCGTCGTTTTCCAGGGGGTGCTCCAGGTCCAGGGTGTTCAGGGGGCGGGTGATGCGGCGGGACACGCGGCCGGCCAGAATGCCGGAGAGGATCAGGGCCACGGCGATGACCGCCAGGATGGCGGAGAGCATACTCAGAAGCAGCACGCCCATGGTGACGCGGCTGGCGGACAGACGCAGGACCGTGCCGTCCGGCAGCCGGCGGGCGTAGTAGAGGGTCTTTTCCAGCAGAGTGGCGCTGTAACGGCTGGACTCACCGGTGCCGTTGGTCAGGGCCTGACGGACCTCCTCGCGCTGGGCGTGGTTCTCCATTGCCGCAGCGTCAGCCTTCGTATCATAGAGCACCGTGCCGTCGGCGCGAAGCCAGGTGATGCGGTAATTGTCGGAGTGCAGCTTGGACAGATAGGCCTCGCCGTCGCCGGACTCCATGGCCGCAGCGGCGATGGACAGCTCATCCCGGAGCTGCTGCTCCTGGACATGGCCGAAATAGGTGTACAGTGCGCCCATGATAATGACCAGACTGGCCAGCAGCACCGCAAGCCCCACCGCCACGGTGGAGCGAAATATCTTTTTTGTCATATGGTCTCCTCCCAACGGTAGCCCACGCCGCGGACCGTGGTGATGTGTGCGCCGGCCTTGCCCAGCTTCTGGCGCAGGGTACGGATGTGCATATCCACGGTACGGCTCTCGCCGCAGTAATCCATGCCCCAGACCAGCTCCATCAGTCGGTCGCGGGTGTAGGCCGTGCCGGGGTGGCTGAGGAACAGGCGCAGCAGCTCGTATTCCTTGTAGGTCAGGTCGACGCGTTCGCCGCCGGACAGGACGGTGTGGGCACGGGTATCCAGCGACACCTCGCCGCTGCGGAGGATGGAGCTGTCCCCCTCCGGCTGGCAGCGGCGCAGCACCGCTTTGACCCGGGAGACCAGCTCGATGACGCTGAAGGGCTTGGTCAGATAGTCATCCGCGCCGCCGTCCAGCGCCCGGACGCGGTCATACTCCGCACCCTTGGCGGTGGCCATAATGACCGGAATGCGGCGCAGGGACGTGGAGGCGCGCATACGGCCCAGCAGCTCCGTGCCGTCGATACCGGGGAGCATCACGTCCAGCACCACCAGATCGGGCTTTTCGCTTTGCAGGGCCTGCCAGAAGGCGGCGCCGTCGGTAAAGCCCTCGGCCTCCAGCCCGGCGGAGCGCAGGGCATACAGCTCGATATCGCGGATGCTGGCGTCATCCTCTACACACCAGATCATGTGGGGTCCCTCCTTTTGGCTCAAGTGGCCTCGGTTTTGTGCACGCCGGTGACGGAAAACATCACCCACTCGGCGATGTTGGTGGCGTGGTCGCCGATACGTTCATAATACTTGGCGATCATCAGTAAGTCAAGTGTGGCTTCACCGTCATCCACGTCCTTGGCAATACGGTCGATGAGATGGGCCTTGATCCGGTCAAAATAGCCGTCCACCTCATCGTCGGCGGCGATGACCTGCTGGGCCAGGTCCACATCCTGCCGGACATAGGCGTCCACGCTCTCGCTGACCATGCGGATGGTGGCCCGGGCCATATCCCGCAGGGTGTCGCCGGCGCTGAGAGGCCGGCCGGCGCGGCAGAGCAGGATCTCGGCAATATCGTCGGCCTGGTCGCCGATACGCTCCATGTCCGTGATCATCTTCAGGGCAGCGGAGATCTGCCGCAGATCGCCGGCCACCGGCTGCTGCTGAAGCAGGAGCCGCAGGCAGAGGTTCTCGATGTCGCGCTCCTTGCGGTCGATCTCGTGGTCCAGGGGCGCGACCTTCTCCGCCAGGGCGGTATCGCGGTTGGTGAGGGCCTGAGAGGACAGAGCGATGACCTGCTCGCACAGGGCACCCATCTCGATGAGCTCGCGGTGGAGCTGGGCCAGCTGTTTATCGAATTGACTACGCATTATCCAAACCTCCCGGTGATGTAATCCTCGGTACGCTTTTCGCTGGGCGTGGAGAACATGGTCTCCGTGTCGCCGTACTCCACCAGCTCTCCCAGCAGGAAGAAGGCGGTGCGGTCCGAGATACGCAGTGCCTGCTGCATATTGTGGGTGACGATGACGATGGTGTAATGCTGCTTCAGCTCAACCGCCAGCTCCTCGATACGGGAGGTGGAGATGGGGTCCAGTGCCGAGGTGGGCTCATCCATCAGCAGCACGGTGGGCTCCACCGCCAGGGCACGGGCGATGCACAGACGCTGCTGCTGGCCGCCGGAGAGGCCCAGGGCATTCTTTTTCAGGCGGTCCTTCACCTCGTCCCAGATGGCGGCACGCCGCAGGGACTGCTCCACCAGCTCGTCCAGCTTGGCTTTGTTGCGGATGCCGTGGGTACGGGGGCCGTAGGCCACGTTGTCGTAGATGCTCATGGGGAAGGGATTTGGCTTTTGAAACACCATGCCCACCTCACGGCGCAGCTGGCTGACGTCCACGCCGGGGGCGTAAATGTCCTGTCCCTTGTAGAGCACCTGGCCCTCCACCTTTACGCCGGGGATCAGGTCGTTCATACGGTCCAGCGTTTTAAGAAATGTGGACTTGCCGCAGCCGGAGGGGCCAATGAGGGCAGTAATGCTGTGCTCCGGCACGGATATGGTGACGTGGTGCAGCGCCTGGGTGGGACCGTACCACAGGTTCAGATCGTTTACGGTGATGATATCGCTCATAGGCTCCTCCGTTTCTTGAAGTAACGCCCGGTCAGCATAGCCGCCAGGTTGATGAGCAGGGCCAGCGCCATGAGGATGGCGGCGATGGCGAAGGCCACATCGAACTCGCCCTGCTCCTTGGCGTAGACATACAGGGCCACGGACAGTGTGGCGCCGGAGCCCTCCAGCGTGGCACGCAGGCTGTTGTACAGCGTGTGGGCAAAGCCCGCGGTGTACAGCAGGGCCGCCGTCTCGCCCAGGATACGGCCCACGGCCAGAATGCAGCCGGTGAGCACGCCGTCCACACAGCCGGGCAGCACCACCGTGCGGATGGTGCGCCACTTGCCGGCGCCCAGACCGAAGGCCCCCTCCCGGTAGGACTGGGGCACGGTCTTGAGGCTCTCCTGTGTAGTACGCATGATGGTGGGCAGGTTCATAATGACCAGGGTCATGGCGCCGGCGAGAAGGGATTTCTTCATGCCCAGAAGCTGGCAGAAGAACATCTGGCCCACCAGGCCGTAGATAATGGAGGGGATGCCGGACAGCGTCTCGGCGGCGTACTCGATAACGGCCACTACTCTCTTGTTGGCGGCATACTCCGTCAGGTACACGGCGGCGCAGACGCCCAGGGGCAGCACCACCAGCAGCGTGGTCAGCACCGTGCAGACGGTGGTGATGATATCCGGCAGGATACCGATGGAGCCGTCCAGATAGCTGGGCTTGGTGCTCAGCAGCTGCCAGCTCAGGTTGGGCACGCCCTTGACGAGCACATAGACGATGAGAAACACCGCCAGCGCGCAGGTAACGGCGGTGCAGAGGACCATCAGGCCCCGCATGGTCCCGCCCCAGATACGGCGGCGGGCAGAGAATTCACGTTTGTCCATGGTCACTTCTCCTTACTTCGCTTGAGGAAGAAATTGAGCGCGGCGTTGATGAGCATGATGAACAGGAACAGCACCAGCGCGATGGAGAACAGCGCCTGACGCTGCAGGCCTGCCGCCGCGTAGCCCATCTCGCTGGCCACAGCGGTGGTCAGGAACCGAACGCTCTGGAACAGGGAGGGCATATTGGGCACGTTGCCGGAGACCATCATCACGGCCATGGCCTCGCCGATGGCGCGGCCTACGCCCAGCACCACCGCGGCGGCGATGCCGCTGCGGGCGGCGGGGACAGACACCTTGAACCATGTTTCCGTCTCCGTGGCGCCCAGCGCCAGAGAGGCGTCCTCGTACTCACGGGGCACCGCCTCCAGGGCCGTCATGGCCACATTGATAATGGAGGGCAGGATCATGATCGCCAGCACGATGATGGCCGCCAGCAGGCCGGAGCCGTCGGGAATATGGAAGACCTGACGGATGCCCGGCACCAGCACCAGCATACCCACCAGACCGTAGACCACGGAGGGGACGCCCGCCAGCAGGCTCACCGCGGCGGAGACGGCGGTCTTCAGCTTCGGCGGGGCCATTTTGGCCAGGAACACGGCGGTCATATAGCCCACGGGCACGCCCAGCAGGATCGCGCCCGCAGTACCGTAAATACTGGTAAGGATAAAGGGCAGGATGCCGAACTGAGGCTCCGCCGCGTTGGAATTCCACACGGGGCCAAAGAGGAACTTCATAAGGCCGATCTCACGGATAGCGGGGATGCCGGAGACGACAAGGTAGACGGAGATCAGCAGCACGCAGCCCACCGTCACCAGACCCATCAGCAGAAAGAAGCCATGGATGGCGTTCTCCATAAATCGTTTTGCTTTCATATATGCACCTCAGCAGATACGGGGCAAGGCGGCACCCCGCGCGGGGATGTCGCCTGTGTCCGTGCCTTACTTGTTAACCTGCGACTGCCACAGCGCCGGCCTTGGCGATGATGGAAGCTGCGTCGGAGGAAGTGGCGTAGTCAAAGAACGCCTGGGCCGCGGGAGAGAGGGCCTTGCCGTCCACAGTCACCAGCACGAAGGGACGCTGGACCTTGTAGCTGCCATCCTTGACGGTGGCTTCGCTGGGGGTGACGCCATCCACGTTCAGGGCCTTGACGGTGTCCTTGATGGAGGCCAGAGAGGCGTAGCCGATGGCATCGGGGTTCTGGCTGACGGCGGTGATCACATCACCGGTGGAGGTCAGCTCCTGACGATACTGGCACTTGTCCTTGGTGCCGGTGATGGACTCGAAGCCATCGCGGGTGCCGCTGGCGGCCTCGCGGCCGATGAGGACCACCTCGGCGTCATTGCCGCCCACGTCCTTCCAGTTGGTGATCTCGCCGGTGTACAGCTTGGCGATCTGCTCAACGGACAGGTCGCTGACGGGGTTATCGGGGTGAACGATGATGGCGATGCCGTCATAGGCCAGCACAGTCTCCTTCAGGCCGGCGGACTTCTCCTCATCCTTCAGCGCACGGGAAGACAGGCCGATGTCGCAGGTGCCCTCCTGCACGGCGGTGATGCCGGAGCCGGAGCCGGTGGGGTTATAGGTGAAGTTTACGCCGGAGTTCGCTTCCATGAAGGCTTCGCCCAGAGCGCCGATGACCTTCTCCATGGAGGTGGAGCCGTCGGTGGCGACGGTGCCAGTCAGAGCAGCGGCAGTTGCGGGGGCTTCGGTCTGGGGAGCGGCGGCCGTCTGTGCCGGGGTCTCGGCAGGAGCGGCGGTGGGGGCGGGCTGGCTCTGAGAGCAGCCGGCCATGGCGACAACAAGCATGGCAATCAGTGCAATGGAAATGACTTTTTTCATAATCTTACTTCTCCTTGTAGGCTTTATTTTTGATGTACTCGGGATTTATCCTACGATTCGCATTTTACTAGTTTAATGTAAATTCCAAAATCTTCGCTATGTAAAATCAAAATCAAAAAGCAAAGCGAATTGTAAAAAATGAAAAGTCCTTGACAGAGACGCACGATTCTTCTAAAATAGGAGTGAAGGGTGATACCGCCCTCCATTGGATAGACAATACTTTCGCGGAAAAGGAGACGCTATGTATCGTATTTTGGATTTGAATCCCCAGCTTGAGCCTTTCGCCGGGGATATTGATTTGCGGATGCACCTGTACCGGTCGGCAAAAAAACGTATTCTGTCCGAGGGACAAAGCCTGAATGATTTTGCCAACGCTCACATGTACTTTGGCTTCCATCACGTGGATGGCGGCTGGTACTACCGGGAGTGGGCGCCCAGCGCCTACCAGCTGTATCTGGAGGGCGAATTCAACGGCTGGAACCAGACCTCCCACCCGCTGACCAATCTGGGCAACGGCAACTGGGAGCTGTATCTCCCCGGCGACGACGCCCTGTGGGACGGCTGCAAGGTCAAGACTGTGGTGGACGCCAACCTGACCCGCACGGAGCACATCCCCCTGTATGCCCGCCGGGTGGTGCAGAACAAGCAGAACATCACCTTCGAGTGCGAGGTGGTGGATGACCGTAAGGCATTCCCGTGGACGGACAAGGGCTTTACCGGCGAGGACGAGCTGTATATCTATGAGGCCCACATTGGCATGGCGCAGGAGGAGGGCAAGGTCGGTTCCTACCGGGAGTTTGCCGACAACATCCTGCCGAGAATCCACAAGGCGGGGTACAATACCCTCCAGCTCATGGCCATTATGGAGCATCCCTATTACGGCTCCTTCGGCTATCAGGTGAGCAGTTTCTTCGCCGCTTCCTCATGGTTCGGAAAGCCGGAAGACCTGAAATATCTGGTGAACAAGGCGCACGCCATGGGCATCCGGGTGCTGCTGGATGTGGTGCATTCCCACGCCGTCAAGAATACCGCCGAGGGCATCAACATGTTCGACGGCACCACATGGCAGTTCTTCCACGACGGCCCCAAGGGCGACCATCCTGCGTGGGGAACAAAGTGCTTTGACTACGGCAAGACCGGCGTTATCCACTTCCTGCTGTCCAACCTGAAATTCTGGATGACGGAGTACCATTTTGACGGCTTCCGCTTTGACGGCGTGACCTCCATGCTGTACCATGACCACGCCCTCGGTACGGACTTCACCTCCGACGGCAAGTATTTCTCCTACAACACCGACACCGAGGCGGTGACGTATTTGCAGCTTGCCAATGAGCTGATCCGTCAGGTGAACCCCAAGGCCATCACCATCGCCGAGGACATGTCCGGTATGCCCGGCATGTGCCTGCCCATTGCGGACGGCGGCATCGGCTTTGACTACCGGCTGGGTATGGGATTGCCAGATATGTGGATCAAGGCGGTGAAGGGGCAGGACGAATTCTGGGACATTAACAAGATGTGGGGCAGTATGTGCCTGCGCCGTCCCGGAGAGAAGACCGTGGCCTATGTGGAGTCCCACGATCAGGCGCTGGTGGGCGACCAGACGATGATCTTCCGCCTGGCCGGGGCGAACATGTACACGGACATGAACAAGGACTGCCACAACCCTGTGATCGACCGCGCCATTGCCCTGCACAAGATGATTCGTCTGTTCACTCTGTCCGGCGGCGGAGAAGCGTACCTCAACTTCATGGGCAACGAATTCGGCCACCCCGAATGGATCGACTTCCCCCGGGAGGGCAACGGCTGGAGCTTCCATTACTGCCGCCGCCAGTGGAGCCTGAAGGATAACGGAATGCTCAAGTACCAGTGGCTGGGCGACTTTGACGAGGATATGGTTCGTTTGACCAAGGAGAACCGGATTTTCGACCAGCGGATGGCAGACCTGCTGCTGATGAAAGCGCCGGAGCAGACCCTTGCCTACTACCGCCACGGGCTGGTGTTCGTGTTCAACTTCCACTTTGGTAATTCCCTGAATAACGTTCTTGTCCCGGTTCGCCAGCCGGGCGAGTACACGGTGGTTCTGTCTACCGACGACGAAAAGTATGGCGGCTTTGGAAACGTGGCAAAAAAGACCTACGCTACCAAGCGTTTTGACGGCAGGGACTACATTGAACTGTACATCCCCGCGAGAACCGGCTTCGTGCTGAAGGAAAAGGTGATCCTTCCCGAAACGCCCGCAGCCCCGAAAAAAGCAGCGAAATAACGGAAGACGGCGTGACCGGGTTCGGTCACGCCGTTTTTGTGCGAAAATATGCAGTAAAACAAATTGACGTGTGCAGGAAACTTTGTGCATTTCATAGATTTCTTGACTTTTGAGACGAAAAATGAATTTTTGCCCAATCTGATGTTGCATTTTTGAGACTTCGGGCATATAATATACACATAAAACTTGTCAAAATGCCGAAAGGATGATCGATATGACTCCCTATTCCTGCATGACCCGGGAAGAACTGGAACGTGAATACGGCAGCGTGCTGGCGTCCTACGAAGCCTGCAAGGCCCAGGGACTGAAGCTGAACATGGCCCGGGGCAAGCCCGCCACGGAACAGCTGGACATGGTCAGCGGCCTGCTGACTGTATTGCAAACCCCTGAGGATTGCTACGATGACGGCGTGGACGCCCGGAATTACGGCGAGCTGGCGGGTATCCCCAGCGCCCGCGCCTATTGGGCGGATGTGCTGGGCTGCAAGGCGGATCAGGTGTTCGTCGGCGGCGCGGCTTCCCTGAATATGATGTTCGATGTGGTGTCCCGTGCCTACACCCACGGCCTGCTCCACAGCCCCAAGCCATGGTGCCGGGAGAAAAAGGTGAAATTTCTCTGCCCCGCCCCCGGATATGACCGGCATTTCCAGATCGGCGAGTTCTTCGGCGCGGAGCTGATTCCCGTCCCCATGACTCCCGAAGGCCCGGATATGGACGTGGTGGAGGAGCTGGTGAAGGACCCGCAGGTCAAGCTCATATGGACGGTTCCCAAATACTCCAACCCCGACGGAATTATTTACTCCGACGAAACCATCCGCCGCTTTGCCCACTTGAAGCCCGCTGCCCCGGACTTTGCCATCATCTGGGACAACGCCTATGGCGTCCACGAATTTGAGGGCGACTATGTCCCGTTCCCGGACATCCTCTCTCTGTGCGACGAGGCGGGGCGGCCGGATATGGTTTACGAATTTGCGTCCACCTCCAAGATCACCTTTGCCGGCGGCGGCATTTCCTGCATGGCTGCCAGCGAGGCCAATATCTGCTATTTCACCGGTATTTTCGGCGTGCAGATGATCTCCTACGACAAGGTCAACCAGCTGCGCCATGTGCGTTTTCTTAAGGACAAGGCGCACACGCTGGAGCTGATGAAGAAGCACGCTGCCATCATGGGCCCCAAGTTCCGCTGCGTGGTGGACGCCCTGGACCGGGAGATCGCCCCGCTGGAGATCGCCTCCTGGCGGCGGCCCAAGGGCGGCTACTTCGTCTCCCTCAACGCCATGCCCGGCACCGCCAAGCGGACGCTGGCCCTGTGCAAGGAGGCCGGCGTGGCCATGACCGCCGCCGGCGCCACCTTCCCCTACGGCATCGACCCCAACGACAGCAACATCCGCGTGGCGCCCACGTTCCCGCCCCAGGAGGAGCTGCGTCAGGCCATGCACCTGCTGTGCATCTGTGTTCGCTTGGCCGCCAGCGAGAAGCTGCTTTCCGAGCGGGCTTAACACAAGAGTAAAACCAAGGGCAGGTAGTTAGTACCTGCCCTTTTCCTATGTGTCCGCTCTTTCTTTGGAGGGTGCAGCGCCTTTCTCAGGCTGCTCCACCAACGCAGGCAGCGCCCCCGTCTCCCGGAACGCCCCGTACAGCGCGCACAGCCCCAGCACGTAGAAC
>OKUQ01001270.1_pt1 | contig 11888 bp, 10 predicted proteins | sample 1606811 | NCBI WGS metagenome assembly OKUQ01 (sample SAMEA3882546, study PRJEB24775) | human gut metagenome | biome: human-associated habitat; feature: intestine environment; material: feces | place: Netherlands | collected 2009/2010
TGCCGCTGGTCATGGGCATCAGCTACGAGCTGCTCAAGTGGTGCGGCCGGTCGGATAACCTTGCCACCCGCATCATTCGTCAGCCCGGCATCTGGGTGCAGCACCTCACGGTGTTTGAGCCGGATGACAGCATGATCGAGGTGGCCATTGCGGCCGTGACCCCGGTGCTGCCGGAAAACCCGGAGGAAGGCAAATGGTAACGGCAGGCATGACCCCGCGGGACGCGGTGCGGCAGTTGGAAGCCCGTCTGACGGCGGCCGGATGCCCGGATGCGGATTACGACGCCGCAGAACTTTTCCGGCTGGTGACCGGGCGGGATGTCCGGCTGGCGGACGCGCCCCTGACCGAAGCGCAGGCTGCCCGGCTGGAGTCCCTCTGCCTGCGCCGGGAGGCGCGGGAGCCGCTGCAGTACCTGTGCGGTCACTGGAGCTTTCTGGACTTTGAACTGATCGTGGGGCCGGGGGTGCTCTGCCCCCGTGCGGACACCGAGGTGGTGGCCGAGACCGCCGCGCAGACCCTTGCGGGCGTAAAAGCGCCCCGTGTGCTGGATCTGTGTGCCGGCACCGGCTGTCTGGGGTTGGGGGTCAAGCGCTTCTGCCCGGACGCGCAGGTCACCTGCGTGGAAAAAAGCCCGGAAGCCTTCCGCTACCTGGAACAGAATGTGCGCACTGCCCTGCCCGGCGCAGCCCCGGCGGTGCAGGCCGTGCAGGGGGACCTGTTCACCTACTGGCAAAGCCTGCCGGAAGGGCAGCTGGACCTGATCGTGTCCAACCCGCCGTATCTGACGGCGGAGGAAATGCAGCATTTGCAGCCGGAGGTGGCGCAGGAACCGGCCATGGCACTGGAAGCAGGGGATGACGGCCTTGTGTTCTACCGGGCCCTTGCGCTGCACTACCGTGACGCGCTGCGCCCCGGCGGTGCACTGGTGCTGGAGATCGGCTGGCAGCAGCGGCAGGCCGTCATGGAGCTGCTGGCCGGGAATGGCTGGGCAGACATCGAATGCCGCAGGGATTACGGCGGCAACGACCGCTGCATCATTGCCCACCGGCCAAAATAATTGAAAAATAGAAACAACTTCTTGTTGTAAATTCTGGAATTTGTGTTATACTAAGAGAGAAAGTACAACACAGCCCGTTTTTGCGGGCAATGAGGATAAAGGAGCAGCACGCTATGGCAAAAAATCAGAACAACAACGTTGCCCCGGCCACCAAAAAAACCGGCGCGGAAGCCAAAAAGGATGCGCTGGCCACGGCCCTGGCCCAGATCGAAAAGCAGTTCGGCAAGGGTGCCGTGATGAAGCTGGGCGACAATACCGCCATGCAGGTGGATGCCATTTCCACCGGCAGCCTGGGGCTGGACATGGCACTGGGTGTGGGCGGTGTGCCCCGCGGCCGCATCATTGAGGTGTATGGCCCGGAATCCAGCGGTAAGACTACGCTGGCTTTGCACATTCTGGCCGAAGCCCAGAAGAAGGGCGGCGACGTAGCGTTCATCGACGTGGAGCACGCACTGGACCCGGTGTATGCCGAGGCACTGGGCGTGGACATCAACAACCTGCTGGTCAGCCAGCCGGACACCGGTGAGCAAGCCATGGAGATCTGCGAAGCACTGGTGCGCTCCGGTGCCATCGACGCCATCGTGGTGGACTCGGTGGCAGCCATGGTGCCCCGTGCCGAGATCGAGGGCGAGATGGGCGACAGCCATGTGGGCCTGCAGGCCCGTCTGATGAGCCAGGCCATGCGCAAGCTCACCAGCGTCATCGGCAAGACCAACACCGTGTGCGTGTTCATCAACCAGCTGCGTGAGAAAGTGGGTGTCGTGTACGGCAACCCGGAGGTGACCACCGGCGGCCGTGCCCTGAAGTATTATTCTTCGGTGCGCATCGACATCCGCCGCGTGGAGGGCCTGAAGGATTCTTCCGGCCAGTTCATTGGCAACCACACCCGCGCCAAGATCGTGAAGAACAAGGTGGCCCCGCCGTTCCGTGAGGCAGAGTTTGACATCATGTTCGGCGAGGGCATCTCCAAGGTGGGCGAGCTGCTGGACCTGGGCGTCAAGCTGGGCATCGTGCAGAAGAGCGGTGCATGGTTCAATTACGGCGACATGCGCCTGGGGCAGGGCCGTGACAACTCCAAGCAGTTCCTGAAGGACAACCCGGAGATCGCCAACGACATCGAGGGCCAGATCCGCGCCAATGCGGACAAGCTCTATGCTTCCCGCCGCTCGTCCGGCCGTGCTGCTGCCGCCGACAAGGCCGAGGAAGCTGCCGCACCTGCCGAGGGCACCAAGGAGCCGGTGGTCAAGGCTCCGGCCCGCAGCAGCGAGAGCGAGCTGGACATCATGGTGGAGGACTAAATGTCCTTTTCGAGAAGAGGCCGTCCGCTGGCCGAAGAAGAAAAGTCCACCGACGCCGCCAAGGCCCGCGCCCGGGCCATGGAGCTTCTGGCCGGGCAGGAGCTTTCCTCCGGGCAGCTCTATGAGCGCTTGGGGCGGAAGTTTACCCAGCCCACCGCTGCCGCTGTGGTGGCGGAGATGGTGGAGCGGCAGTATGTGGACGACGAGCGCTACGCCCGGACCCGGGCGCACGGCCTGCTGGCCGCCCGCAAGAGCCGCCGCGCTGCCGCGCAGGATCTGCGGCAGAAGGGGCTGGACGCGCAGCAGATCTCTGCTGCGCTGGAAGAGACCTACGCCCCGGACGAAGCGGGCAGAGACCCGGAGCTGGAAGCCGCCGCCGCCCTCGTGGAAGGACGGTACCGCGGCAAGCTGGCCGCAGGGCGGAAAGACCTTGTGGTGGCTGCGCTGGCCCGGCGGGGGTTTGCATATCCGGTTATTAAAGAAGCGATTCGGCGAGTGGAAGAGGACGGTTAGTTCTCTTTTGCGCGCCAAAAGAAAACCAGAAAAGCGCCGCTTTGCGGCAGATTTTAAGTTTCTGCTTATGGCGAAAGTCATTTAAAATTATATCGTTAAATTGACCCTCAAGAGAGAAAGAGAGTATTACCCCATATGAAAATTGCGTGTATTTCCCTTGGCTGCCCGAAGAATCAGGTCGATTTGGACGTGATGGTCCACATCCTGCTGTCGGCGGGCCACGAGACGGTGGCTGACCTCGCAGAAGCGGACGTCATCCTCGTCAACACCTGCGGATTCATCGAGAGCGCCAAGACCGAGGCCATCGAGAACATCCTTGAGGCCTGCTCCTACAAGCAGGCGAATCCCAACCTGAAGGTGGTCGTCACCGGCTGTCTGGCCGAGCGCTATCGCAGCCAGATCGAAGAAGAGATCCCCGAGGTGGACGCCGTGGTCGGCTGTGCCTCCAACAAGGCCATCGACTCCATCGTGGCCCGTCTGTTCAACGGTGAAGAACATCTGGAAAGCTACGGCCTCAAGAAGGACTTTCCTCTGGGCGGCAAGCGCGTCATCGGCACGCCTGCCCACTATGCGTACTTAAAAATCGCCGAGGGCTGCAACAACCGCTGCCACTACTGCGCGATCCCCGGCATCCGCGGCCCGCTGCGCAGCCGCGAGATGGCCGACTGTGTGGCCGAGGCTCGCTGGCTGGCCGGTGAGGGCGTCAAGGAGCTCATCATCGTGGCCCAGGACCCTACCGCCTACGGTGAGGACTGGGGCAAGCCGGGCAGCATCTGTGAGCTGCTGGACAAGCTGAACAAGATCCCCGGCCTCGAGTGGATCCGCATCATGTACGCTTACCCGGAGCGTATCACCGACGACTTCATCGCCGCCATGAAGCGGAACGAGAAGGTCCTGCCTTATCTCGATCTGCCCATCCAGCACTGCAACGACACGATCCTGAAAAACATGAACCGCCGCTCCAACCGCGCCGAGCTGCTGGACGTCATCGGCAAGCTGCGCCGTGAGATTCCGAACATCACCCTCCGCACTACCCTCATCGCGGGCTTCCCGGGTGAGACGGAAGAGCAGTTCGAGGACCTGTGCAACTTCGTCAAGGAAGTGCAGTTCGACCGTCTGGGCTGCTTTGCCTACTCGGCCGAGGAAAATACCGTGGCAGCACGGATGGACGGACAGATCGAGCAGGAGGTCAAGGACAAGCGTGCCGAGCTGGTGATGCAGATCCAGACCGGCATCATGGCCCAGAAGCAGGCCGAAAAGGTGGGCCAGACCGTGCGCGTGCTCTGCGACGGCATTGACGAAGAGAGCGGCCTGTATCTGTGCCGCACCACCGGCGATGCCCCGGAGGTGGACGGCAACGTGTGCGTGTCCAGCGAAGAGCCGCTGTACCCCGGCCAGTTCTATGATGTGCTGGTGGACGACAGCGACCTTTACGATCTGTATGGTACAGTCGTAAAATAACGTATTGGAGGATAAAACCTATGAATCTGCCCAATAAACTTACCCTGACCCGCATTGTGCTGGTGCCGGTGTTCATGATCTTTGTGTCCCTCACCAGTCTGGACGCGGTGGCCAACGGCACCTTCCAGCCGCTGTATTACCTGCTGGCCGGCATTGTTTTTGCAGCGGCCAGCTTCACCGACTTTCTGGACGGTCATCTGGCCCGCAAGTGGAACATGGTCACCGACTTTGGCAAGTTTGCCGACCCGCTGGCCGACAAGCTGCTGACCACTGTGGCCTTCATCTACATGATGCGGGACGGCGTGTGCAGCCCCGTGGTGCTGTGCATCATCCTGGCCCGTGAGTTCGCGGTTTCCGGCCTGCGCATGGTGGCGGCCGGTGCCAAGGACGGCAAGGTGATCGCTGCCAACATGTGGGGCAAGGTCAAGACCGTGCTGCAGATGCTGAGCATCATCTTCTACTTCTTCGGCACGGCACTGTGCTGGAACGGCACGCTGGAAAGCATCACGGTGGTGGTGCTGGTGTCCATCCTGCTGTGCTGGCTGGTGGCCATCGTCACGGCCGTGTCCGGCATCAAGTACCTGTGGGACAACCGTAGCTTTATCAACACTGCAAAATAAAAGTGTGGAAAACCCTCTCCCACCCCCGGCAAAGGCCGGAAGGGGGGAGGGCTTTTTTGTTTACTGAGAGGAAATTTTTATGAAAAAATTCCTGGATGCCTGCCGCAGGCTGCTGTCCATCGCCCTGAACCTTTTTGTGCTGTGTGCAGAACCCATTGCTCTGCCCCTGAGCTGGGAGATGGGCCAGGCCCAGATCTTTACCTACTACACCGAGGATTCCAACATCTTTGCGGCGGTGGTGTGCGCCATGGTGGCGGTGTGCCAGCTGTGGTGCATCTTCACCGGCGGAGAGCTGCCCCGCTGGCTCAAGCGGCTCAAGTTCATGGCCACCAGCTGCCTGCTGCTCACCTTCCTGACGGTGGTGTTCGTGCTGGCCCCCATGAACGGCGAGGGCGGGCTGTACATGCTGCTGTGCACCAGCAGCATGCTGTACCACCACCTGCTCAACCCCATGGCAGCGCTCCTCTCCTACCTGCTGCTGGAGCGGGAACCCCACCTGCCGCGCAGCGATGTGCGCTGGGCGCTGCTGCCCACGCTGGCATATGCGGCGGTCATCCTGCCGCTGAACATCCTGCGGGTCATCGTGGGGCCGTACCCCTTCTTTGAGGTGTACCACCAGCCGGTGTATGTTTCCGTCCTGTGGGCCGTGGGCCTGCTGGGGGTGAACTACCTGTATGCCTGGCTGCTGTGGCGTTTGGGCGGCGGCAGGCCCCGCAGCGCACGCTGACCGCAAAAAAGCAGCTGTACCGCTTGGTACAGCTGCTTTTTTTAGGTACAGGAGTTGCGGGATCAGGCATTGATCTCCGGGAAGCCCTCCAGCTTGGAGGTGCAGTGCGGGCAGCGCACAGCCTTGATGGGAATCTCGGTCTGGCAGTAGGGGCACACCTTGGTGGTGGGCTCTGCCGGTGCGGCGGGAGCTGCCGGCTTCTTGTGCAGGCCGTTGATGAACTTGATCACCACAAACAGCACAAAGGCCACGATGAGGAAGTTGATGACCGAGTTGACGAATTCGCCGATCTTGATGCTGGAACCGCCCAGGCTGATCACGACATCCGAGAAATCTGCCTTGAAGAACAGGCCGATCAGCGGGTTGATGACGTCATCCACCAGAGCCGTGACGATGGCCGTGAACGCACCGCCGACGACCACGCCGACTGCCATATCCAGCACATTGCCGCGCATGGCAAAGGCCTTGAATTCCTCAAAGAATTTCTTGATCCCCTTGATCTCTTTTTCTGGCATAAGAACGATCGCTCCTTTTCAAATTCTCCCTGTGTGCGGGAAATTTTCTTTGCCTTTATCATACCGAATTTGCAGGCATTTTGCAAGGGCTGGGGGGCAGTTTTGGCAGGGTGTAAAAAAGCGGGGCCTGCCAGCGCAGGCCCCGCTTGATGCATGAGGGAAAATCAGAACTTGAACAGGTTCACAATGCGCTGCCACAGGCGGGTGAACACATTGCCTTCCTTCACAGTCTCGGTCTCGGCGGCGGTGGTGTCCGCAGCGGCCACGGTCTCAGCGGTCTTGTACACAAACTTCACGCTGCCGTCGGCACCGTCCGGTGCACCGGCAAAGCTGTTGTAGCCTTCCAGACGGTCGGCCATGGCATCCAGCACGGTCTTGAGGTCGTGCAGCTGGTCAGCGTCCAGAGCGCCGGTCAGCTTGGAGATGCCCTCATCGTTGAACTGGTTCAGGCCGTCGTTCAGCTGCACGGTGCCGTCACTCAGCTGGCCTGCGCCGTTGTTCAGGGTGTTCACGCCATCGTACAGGGTCTGGGTGCCGGCGGCCAGCTGGGCGCTGCCGTCCTTGGCAGAGTGGGCACCGTCCGCAGCAGACTGCACACCGGCGGTGTACTGGTTCACACTGGAGACGAACACCTGGATCTGGGACAGGCTGGTCTTGAGGGCGGCGACATCGGCCATATCCTGGCTGTTCTTCACCTGATACACCAGTTCTTCGTGGGCGGTGTTCTTGGCGTCCTCGCTGGTCAGCAGCTGGACCAGACCGGTGATCATGGAGGGGTCATAGCTCTGCATCCGTTTCAGAGCAGCTTCCAGGTCGTGGTTGGTCTTGGTGGCAGCCAGGTACAGGGCCAGATCCAGCTCGCTGTCCTTGAAACTGGGCTCCTGCTCCCACACGGTGCGCACGATCTTACGGCGGCCGGCGGCCAGGGTCTTGTCGTTCATGGTCAGGATGTTGTCGATGACGGAAGCATAGTCGCTCCAGGTCATGTCGTTGTCGATCAGGCCGCCCTCTTTCAGGGTCTTGTTGGCGGAAGCCAGCACGCCGTCAGCCACCTGCTGTGCAGCGGAATTCAGAGCGGCGTTGTTGGAGGTCAGGGTGTCCAGACCGTCGGTCAGCTGGCCCAGACCATTGTCCAGAGCGGCTGCACCGCTGTTCAGGGTGTTGGCACCGTCCAGCAGGGCCAGCACACCGTCGGCCAGCTGGGCCGTGCCGTCCACCAGCTGGGAAGCGCCGTCCATCAGCTGGCTCATGGCGTCGTTCAGCTGGGTCATACCGTCGGTCAGCTCATTGATGCTGCTCAGGTCGAACACATTGTCAGTGCCCAGAGCCTCGGTGCTGGTGGCGCAGGCCACCATGATCTGTGGGCAGGTCAGCTCGGTCACATCGGCTTCCACGGTCACGGTGTCCTGCAGGTAATCCTCGATGCTGTTCACTTCATCGGGCAGCAGGCCGGACAGGGAGTCCTTGACGCCGGGCAGAGTGACAAAGGCGGCTACGTTGCTCTTGGCGGCGCTCTCCACCACGCCGTGCTCTGCGGTCACGTTGGAGGCCTCGCTGCCCAGGATCACGCCCACGGCGGTGATCAGCGGAGTGACGATGCTGCGGGTCTGGCCGTTCACCTCCACGGTGCCGGTCTCGTTGTTCTTCAGGCTCACGGTCACGGTCAGGTGGCCACTCTTGCCGATCAGGTCCTCCAGGGCGGCTTCCTGGCCGTCCAGGGCGTAGGTGACCTTCACATCCATGGGCAGAGTCTTGTCGGTGCTGCCTTTGTAGTACACGTCGGTGTCATCGGTGTTCCACACCAGCTCGTCGCCGTTCTGGGTGAACTCGGCGCTGCTCTCGGTGTTCTGGATGTCGGTCAGGGTGGACTTGTCGGTCACGGAGGACAGGCCGCCTGCGTTGTACAGGTGCTCGCTGACGGTGGTGCTCTTGAGGGAGCCGTCGCCGTTCATCACAGCGTACACGGTCTCATCTTTGGAAAAGCTGCTGCTGCCGGCGGCAAAAGCAGGCACAGCGCAGCTGGCGGCGAGGGTCAGGGCCAGCGCCGCACTGGCGATACGAAGCGATTTTTTCATGGCAGATTACTCCTTTTCAGATTTCTTGGCGTTGGCGGATTCCGGCACCATCCACTTGAGGGTGGTGTGGCGGATGATCCAGTCGCACAGCATCAGGGCGGCAGGCAGAACGACCAGAATGACGGCCATACTGATCAGTGCGCCGCGGGAGATCAGCAGGCAGATGCTCTTCAGCAGCTCCATCTTACTGATGGCAGCCACGCCTACGGTGGCGGCAAAGAAGGTAAGGCCGCTGGTCAGGATGGACTGGCTGCAGTGCTCCAGAGACTGCTGAGCAGCCTCCTTGGGGGTGCGGCCAAAGGCACGCTCCTCATGGTAACGGGTGGTCATCAGGATGGAGTAGTCCACCGTAGCGCCCAGCTGGATGGTGCCGATGACGATGCTGGCAATGAACGGCAGCTCGGTGCCGGTAAAGTACGGGATGCCCATGTTGATGGCAATGGCGGCCTCGATGCTGGCAACCAGCAGCACGGGGATGGAAATGCTCTTAAAGGAAAGGGCGATGATGACCAGAACGGCCAGGATGGACCAGACGTTGACGTTCTTGAAGTCCACATCCGCGACCTCGATCAGGTCCTTGGTCATGGCACCCTCACCGGTGATAACGCCCTCCGGGTCCACCGCCTTGATCAGGCGGATCATCTGGTCCAGCTGGTCGTTGATGGCGTCGGTGCCGGTCTTGTAGGAGCTGTTGGCCAAAATCAGCTTGTAGCCGCCGGACTGCAGGATCTCCAGGACGCTGTCCGGTACCAGAGAGGTGTCGAAGCCGGGGCCGGTGATGGAATCCAGGCTCACCACCTGGGTGATGCCGTCCACGTCGTTGATCTCGTCGCACAGGTCGCTGACCTGGGTGGCAGTCAGGTCATCGTGCACGAGAATAAAGTGGCTGGTGGTCATGCCGAAGTCCTCCCCCAGCTTGTTGGTGCCCACGATGCCCACCAGGTCCTGGGGCAGGGAGTCGAACAGGGTGTAGTACACTTCGGTCTTACTCTGGGCCACGATAAAGGGGACCAGGACCAGGATAAAGATTGCTACGATAGGAGCAGCGTGGGACGATACAAAGTAGCTGAGCTTGGTGAGCTTGGGGATGATGGTGCGGTGCTTGTACTTTTCCACCAGCCGGTCAAAGGAAAGGATCAGAGCCGGCAGGACCACCACCGTGCAGATGACGCCCAGCGCCACGCCCTTGGCCATGACGATGCCGATGTCGCGGCCCAGGGTCAGGCGCATGGCGCACAGCGCCAGGAAGCCGGCGATGGTGGTCAGGCTGGAAGCGGAAATGGAGGTCATGGTCTTGCAGATGGCACTGACCATGGCTTCTTCATTATTAGAGCGCAGCTCTTTTTCTTCCTGATAGCGGTGCAGCAGGAAGATGGAGAAGTCCATCGTAACGCCCAGCTGCAGCACGGTGGCCAGTGCTTCGGTGATGTAGCTGATCTGGCCCAGGAAGATGTTGGTGCCGAAGTTGTACGCGATGGGGAACAGCAGGCCCAGCATGAACAGCAGCGGGGTGATGGTGCTTTCCAGCGAGAGGAACAGCACCAGCAGGCTGGCACCCACGGCGATCAGGATGTAGAACGGCATTTCCTGGTTGACCAGTGCTTTGGTGTCCTGCAGGATGACGCTCATGCCGCCAAAGAAGCAATCCTTGCGCAGCAGCGTTTCGATCTGGCTGACGGCGTTCATGGTCTCGTCGCTGGCGCTGGGAGCGTCGAAGCGGACGATGAGCATGGTGGAATCGTTCTTGCCGAACATGAACTGCTGCACGTCGGCGGGCAGCATCTCGGTGGGGATGCTGGGATCGATCACGTCGCTAAGCCAGAAGGTCTGGGTGACACCGGGCACAGCCTCGATGTCCTTCTTCATGGCAATGAGTTCGTTGGTCGGCAGGCCTTCCACCGTGATCATGCCGGTGGACGCCAGATGGAAGTCATCCTCGAGGGCTACCTCGCCGATCATGGAGTCCAGATCCTGCGGCAGGTAGGTGAGGATGTCATAGTTGATGCGGGTGGCAACTGCGCCGATCGCGGAAGGAATCAACAGCAGGAACGCTACTGTCAGGATCAGCTTCCGGAAGCGCACAATGCCCTGTGCGATCTTTTTCATGAGTACCCTCCAGAGTCAGAAATGGATAAGAATCTTAGTAAAATGACCGGTGGTCATTTCCAAGCAAACACTATTATAACCAGGACAAACCGGGTGTCAAGCACAAAAATGACTAAAAGTCAGTTTTTTTATCATGGGCCGGCGATTGTATAAGAAAACGCTCTTGCACAATTGCGGCAGGACTGCTAAAATGATTGAGACAACCAACAAGGGCAACGTATGAACGTGAGAAAAAGAGAGAAAAGAGGAATCGACCCAGAGCATGAGTACCGTGGAAGGCAAAAAACAGGAAAAGCGCCGGGCCCTGCTGGATGCAGCCTACGAGCTGTTTCTGGAGCGCGGCACCGCCAAGACCAGCGTGGAGGACATCACCTCCCGGGCCAAGGTGGCCAAAGGCACTTTTTACCTGTATTTTCAGGACAAAGGTGCGGTGATGCAGGCCCTGCTGGGGCGGGTGAGCTACCAGCTGCTGAACAATGCGTGCGAGGCTGTGGAGCGGCAGACCGGCCTTGAGACGTTCCCGGACAAGATGGTGGCCGTGATCGACCATATTATCGAAGCACTGCGGCGGGACACGGTGGTGCTCAAATTCCTGGAGCGCAACTTCGTGTGGCCGGGGCTGGACCAGATCGAGGCCAGCCGCGACGCCGAGCCGCTGATGCGCAAGCTGCTCAACGCGGTGCTGACCAGCCCGGAAATGGCCGGCCGCACCGAGCGGGAGGTCTATCAGCGCATCACGGCGCTGGGCAGCATGTGCATGTCGGTGTGCTACTCCAGCATTCTGGAGGGCAAGCCGGACAACATCGACAGCATGAAACCGGTGCTGTACGACATCATCCGCAAGGCGCTGTAAGAAATTTTCAGAGAAAATTGCAAAAAGCCTTGCAATTCGTGCAAAGCTGTGGTAAACTATCCAAGTCGATATGACGTATGGACGGTTAGCTCAGCTGGTAGAGCATCTGCTTGACGTGCAGGAGGTCACAGGTTCGAGTCCTGTACCGTCCACCATACAGTTCGTACTCGAACCCGATTCTCTATGAGAAAGGGTTCGGGTACATTTTTTGTTTACAGGAGGTTTTGAGAAAGGGCTACTCGGCCCATAAGCCGGAATGTGAAAGGATGAGAAGATGACCTTTTTAGAAACAAATCGGCTCAGACTAAGAAATGTAAGTCCTAAAGATGCGATTCAGATGGTTGATTATCGAAATAACGAGCGATGCTCGAAATATCAACGAGGCCAGACGAAAGATTATAAGGATATTGTTACTTTGATCGAGCGTAATAAAGACAATGCCCTGAATATCGCATCGCCGACTATGATTAGTGTTGCATTAAGAGAAACGGATGTCATGATTGGCGAAATCGTCGTTATGCCTAACGAGGGCACAATTTCTTTAGGGTACACATTTTCTTATAAAGTTCACCGAAACGGTTACGCCTATGAAGCCTTGTCCTCTTTAATGGAGTATTTACACAAGCACTATCCTCAGTGGGATTTTATCTGTTTTACTGAAAG
>OKUQ01001272.1_pt1 | contig 11881 bp, 13 predicted proteins | sample 1606811 | NCBI WGS metagenome assembly OKUQ01 (sample SAMEA3882546, study PRJEB24775) | human gut metagenome | biome: human-associated habitat; feature: intestine environment; material: feces | place: Netherlands | collected 2009/2010
TGCCAGAATATAGTCGGCACAGCGGCCGATCATAACGCACGGACCCTGATCCGCCAGCCGGCGGATGATCTTCACCTGATAGGCGAACAGCGCCTCATCCTTGAGGTAGGACTTGGACGAGTCGTTCGGCACGGGCGCGTTGCCGTGATAATGCGCGCGCAGGCGCGTCAGGAAATCGCCCTTGAGACGCTCGTCCGAGAACAGCATGGCGTTTACACCGCTGTCCTCACTCGCCATGGTGATGATCTCGCGGTTGTAGAACGGAATGCCCAGCTTGCGCGCCAGCATCTTGCCGACCGTCTTGCCGCCCGAGCCGTACTGCCGGGCGATCGTAATGATATAAGGCTTCATAAAACCAACCCTCTTTTCCAAATTACTCGCCGAGATAAGCCTTCTTGATCGAGTCGTCGTTCAGCAGATCGGAGGCTCTGCCGGTCTTGACTACCCTGCCGGTCTCGAGAACGTAGCCACGGTCCGCGATGGACAGCGCCTTCTTCGCGTTCTGCTCGACCAGAAGCACGGTCGTGCCCGCCTTGGAAACGTCCTCGATGATCTTGAAGATCTCGCCGACGAACAGCGGGGACAGACCCATCGACGGCTCGTCGAGCAGCAGGATGCGCGGCTTGCTCATCAGCGCACGGCCCATTGCGAGCATCTGCTGCTCGCCGCCGGACAGCGTACCGGCCAGCTGCCAGTTGCGCTCCTCCAGCCGAGGGAACAGCTCATACACCCACTTGATGTCCTTCTCGATGCCGTCCTTGTCTTTCCGCAGGTACGCGCCGGCCTTCAGGTTCTCCAACACGGTCAGGTTGGCGAACACCCGCCGGCCCTCCGGGGACTGGGCGATGCCCGCCTCCAGGATCTTGTTGATGGGCTTGCCCAGCAGTTCCTGTCCGTCATAGGTGATGGAGCCGCTGTCCGCCTTTACCAGGCCGGAGATAGTCCGCAGCGTGGTGGACTTACCGGCGCCGTTGGCGCCGATCAGGGTGACGATCTTGCCGTCGGGTACCTCAAGGCTGATGCCGCGCAGCGCCTTGATGCCGCCGTAAGACACACACAAATTCTCAATCTTCAGCATCTTCTGCCACCCCCAAGTATGCGTCGATGACGCGCTCGTTGTTCTGTATCTCCTCCGGTGTGCCCTTGGCGATCAGCTTGCCGAAATCCAACACGTAAATCCGGTCGGCAATGCCCATGACCAGGTCCATGTGGTGCTCGATCAGCAGGATCGTCTTGTGGAAATGATCCCGGATCTCCTTGATGAACTCCGCCAGCTCCAGCGTCTCCTGCGGGTTCATGCCGGCGGCCGGCTCATCCAGCAGCAGCAGCTTGGGTTCGGTGGCCAGAGCGCGGACGATCTCCAGACGGCGCTGGACGCCGTAGGGCAGGCTTCCTGCCTTCTCATTGGCATGTTCCGCAAGCCCCATGAAATCCAGCAGCTCCATAGCCTTCTCATTGGCGCGCTTCTCGGCCTTGAAGTAGCCGGGCAGATGCAAAACGCTTGAGAAGAAGGAACACTTCATGGAATTGTGCAGACCGACCTTGACGTTGTCCAGAACGGTCATATCCGTAAACAAACGAATATTCTGGAAGGTTCGGGCGATGCCCAGCTTATTGACCTTGTATACCGGCATTCCCTTGATGTCGATGCCGTTGACCAGCACGGAGCCGCGGGTGGGCTGATAGACGCCGGTGAGCAGATTAAAAATGGTGGTCTTGCCCGCGCCGTTGGGACCGATCAGGCCGGAAATTTCGGTGGGGCCGATGGTAATGTTGAAGCTGTCCACAGCCGTCAGGCCGCCAAAGTCGATGCCCAGGTTCCGCACGTCCAGAACGGGCTGCTTGCCCTGATCCTGCTCACGGACGAAGGTCACGGTGGGAACTTTCAGGATTTTCTTGGAATAGTCATTCATTGCTTCCCGCCTCCTTCTTCTTGAATGCACCGGCAATCTTGTCGGTGACCACGGACATGGCTTCTTTCACCTTGGGGGACCATGTAAAGAGCATCACGACGATCAGAACCACAGCGTAGAGGATCATCCGGTAGTCCTGCAGGCCGCGCATGGCCTCCGGCAGGATGTAGAGCACCGTGGCGGAGATAATGGAGCCGAGGATGTTGCCCATGCCGCCCAGAACAACGAAGACCAGAATGTTGATGGAGGTATTGAAATTGAACTTGGTAGCCGTGATAGAGCCGTAATTCATGGCGTAAAGCGCACCGGCCATACCCGCCAGAAACGCGGAGACCACAAACGCCTTCATCCGGAAAGCAGTGACATTGATGCCCACGGATTCGGCAGCGATCCGGTTGTCCCGGACGGCCTTGATCGCCCGGCCTTCCCGGGAGTTGATCAGGTTCTGCACAACGAACAGGGTGAACAGAATCAGCACAAAGCCCACGGCAAAGGTGGACAGCTTGGTAATGCCGGTGGCGCCTCTGGGGCCGGAGACGATCATCTGGCCGCCCGCGCCCAGAGTCAACCCTGCGGAGCTCATGGTGGCGTGAAGTCCTGTCTCATCAATGCCCAGATAGAGATTTCCGAAGATATTCTTCATGATCTCGCCGAAGGCCAGTGTCACGATTGCCAGATAGTCGCCCCGGAGACGAAGCACCGGGATGCCGATGAGAAAGCCGATGGCGCCGGCCATCACGCCGCCCACCACCATGGCAATCACCAGCCGTACAATGCCGTTGGGAACCGCCGTGGCCAGCAGAGCGGTCACAATCACACCGGTGAACGCACCGATGCCCATAAAGCCCGCATGACCCAGACTCAGTTCACCGCAGATACCTACCAGCAGGTTCAGGGAAATTGCCAGCACAATATAGGCGCAGGCAGGCACCAGAAATCCCTTCATGGTGCTGCTCAGCTTGCCCTGACTCATGAGCAGCTGGAGGATCAGGAACGCCGCCGTTACCAGAATGTAGGTGGACGCACCCATGATTTTGTCCTTTGTCAGTCTTTTTTTCATAACATCCACCTCATACCTTCTCCTGAACCTGCTTGCCCAGCAGACCTGCAGGCTTCACCAGCAGGATCACAATCAGGACGGCAAACACGATCGCGTCGCTGAACTGGGGGCTGAGATAGGCTTTGCTGAAGGTCTCGATGACGCCCAGCAGAATACCGCCCAGCATAGCCCCGGGAATGGAGCCGATGCCGCCGAAAACCGCGGCGGTAAAGGCGCGGATACCGGGCATGGAGCCGGTGGTGGGCTGCAAGGTCGGAACCGTGGAGCACAGCAGCACACCGGCAACGGCCGCCAGAGCGGAGCCGATGGCAAAGGTCATGGAAATGGTCTGGTTTACGTTGATGCCCATGAGCTGGGCGGCGTCCCGATCCTCGGAAACGGCACGCATGGCCTTGCCGGTGCGGGTTCTGGTGGTAAACCATGTCAGGCCCAGCATGATGATGACGGAAGCGGCAATGGTATAGATCACCTCGCCGGTGACCACCAGCTGTCCGCCCGCCAGACGCAGAGGCTGGAAGGTAACGATGCTGGTAAAGTTCTTCGGGCTGGAAGACCAGATCAGCTGCGCCGCGTTCTGCAGGAAGTAGCTGACGCCGATGGCCGTGATCAGAACTGCCAGACTGGGCGTTCCCCGCAGAGGCTTGTAGGCGAGTCCCTCAATCAGCACGCCAAGCAAAGTACACACCGCCATGGCCGCCAGAATGGATACCACAACCGGCAGCCCCAGATAGTTGGTGACGCAGAAGGAAATGTACGCGCCCACCATAATCACATCGCCATGGGCAAAGTTCAGCATCTTGGCAATGCCGTAGACCATGGTGTAGCCAAGGGCAATGATGGCGTAGACAGAGCCGATGCTGATGCCGTTGATCAGGTACTGAATAATTTTCATGATTGTCCCCCTCTTTCTTCTTTTTTAGGATGCTCTGGTTAAATCGGCGAGAGCTGTAAGCGAGAGATTTTTCGGCCAATCAAGGTATCGAAAGCGGTGGAATACTTTGTGTACCCGCAAGGGGTATGCCGCATCCGTAAGCCGGCTTATGCCGGCAACGACTGCGCTATATTTCCCGTTTTCGATACCGAAGAGTGGACGGAAAAGATCCGCTCACAGCCGAAGGCGATTTAATCAGAGTTTCCTTTTTTACTCAACAGTCTATGAAAGCCCCGTCCGCCAACGAGGTTTTCATAGACTGCTGATGGATGATACCTCGTTAGGGGATGGGGCGCAAACCGCCCCATCCCCTTTGAGGGAATCATTTTTCCGGACTATCTTTAGCCCATGGGAACGTAAACACCGTTCTCGATCACCACGGCGGCGGGTGCCTTGGAGATCATGCCGTTCTCGTCCCAGTGCATACCGGTGCCGGTCAGGCCGTCAATGGTCATGGTGGCGAACTGAGCCTCCAGAGCGGTGCAGATTTCGGAAGCGGATTCGCTGCCAGTGATACCGGCGGCGGTCATGGCGTTGTACAGAGCATAGATGACGTCGTAGCCGTCAGCGGCGAACTGGTTGGGAACCAGACCATCCATCTTCTCCTTGAACTTGGCAACGAAGGACTGGGTCGCCTCATCGGAAGCGTTGGCATCGAAGGGGGTCATCAGAGCCAGGCCCTCGGCCAGAGAGGTGTCGAAGCCTTCCACGGTCAGGATGCCGTCCATGCCGTCGCAGCCGAAGAACTTGGGCGCGTAGCCGATCTTGTTGGCGTAGGACAGGATCTGAGCAGCCTCGGTGTAGTAGATGGGCAGGAACACCAGATCCGCACCGGCATCCTGGCACTGGGTCACCTGAGTGGACAGGTCAGCCTTGTTGTCGGCGGTGAAGGAAGTGGTGGCAACGATCTCCAGACCAAGCTCAGCGGCCTTGTCGGAGAAGCCCTTGTACAGGCCGGAGGAGTAGTCGTCGGAGGAGTCGTAGATCACGCCGACCTTGGTGCCCAGCGCCTTGGTGGAAACCAGCTCAGCGGCGGAAGCGCCCTGGTTGGGGTCGGTGAAGCACATCTGGAAGATGTTGGCACCGGACAGAGCCAGAGACTCAGCGGAGGCGGAGGGGGTCAGGTTGAACATGTTGTCGGCAGTGGACTCGGGAGCTACGGCAAGAGCGGAACCGGTGGTAACCTGGCCGGCCATGACCTGCATACCCCAGTCCTTCAGGACGTTGTAAGCGGACACGGCCTTCTCGCCGTCGGCCTCGTCGTCCTGGGCGTTGAACTCGATCTGCAGGCCGCCCTTGGCGTTGATCTCCTCAACTGCCACTTCCATGCCGGCCTTAACAGCCAAGCCGTAAGCGGAAGCACCGCCGGTCAGAGGGCCGGACATACCGATCTTAACGGTACCGGCAGTAGCGGCAGCAGCAGCGGCGGTGGTCTCCGTCGCGGGCTTGCTGGAGGAGCATCCGGTGAACATTGCGGCTACCATCAGGGCAGCCATCAGCATAGCAAGTACTTTTTTCATGATAGTGTTCTCCTTTTTCATTTCTTACTATAAAAAAGCGGTTCGCCCAGGGCGTAACCGCTTCTTCATACCATGTGAAGCCCCGGTCACGCCGCTGCTGCCAGCAGCAGTCGTACAACGCAAATGGACACCGCCAGAATCATGGCAGTGTCCAGAATGGGGCTAATTCGCGCAGAGGAACATGCCGCTGCCATAGTGCAGCGGGTAGAGCTGTAAGTGGTAGAAAACCGTGCCGTCATCGTCATGTACCTCCTGAAGAATTTTAGCATATTGTATCCCACAGAAAGACATTTGTCAACGAGGAAAAGATTACAGAATCTTTTGCGTTTTTTCGCCTTTTTTGTGTATAACGCACAAGGGAACCTCTGATGGAATTAGCGCCGGTCGAAGGCGATTTCCTCAGGGGTTCCCCAAGACATTATTCCCCGTCCAGGACGGACTTGCAGGCGGCGAGAACCTTGCTCAGAACCGGCACGCAGGTGGCGCTGCCGTAGCCGCCGTTCTCCACCACCACGATGAAGGCCAGGGGGTACTGCTCGTCCTCCACGAAGCCCGCGAACATGGCGTTGGATTTCTGTCCGCCCCCCAGCTGGCTGGTGCCGGACTTGGCGCAGACGTTCATGCCGTTAAAATTCCAGTCGCCGTAGACGCTCTGCACGTTGTTGCGCATGTAGGCCCTGACCTGATCGGCCACGTCCTGAGACATGATGCGGCCGGTGGTTTTCGTTTTTGCCTCGTAGGTCATCTCTTCGCCGCTGCGAACCTCCGACACCAGATACGGCTCCGCACCCACGCCGCCCCCCGCAATGGCGCCCATGAAGGTCATGTAGCGGGCAGGGTTAATCAGGTCGGTGTGCTGGCCGATGCAGCTCCACGCGAAGGACACCGGGGCAGTGTTGGAAATGTCGTAGTTGCCCTCGGCGGTGGTGACGCCGTCAAAGCTCAGGCTGTCCGTGACGCCGAACTGCTCCACGTACTTTACCATGTTCTTCTTCCCCACCAGCTCCGCGATCTGGGCGAAGGAGCAGTTGCAGGAATTGGCGAGAGCGGTTTTCAGGGTCAGGGTACCGTGGGCTTTTTCGCAGGTCACCTTTTCCGTGCCGTACTCGTAAGCGCCATAGCAGGTGAAGGTCTTGTCCAGAATGTCCGGGACGCAGTCCAGCGCCGCGGCAGTGGTGACCACCTTGAAAATGGAGCCGGGAACATAGGTCGATTGTAAGAAGCGGTTCAGGTACACGCCGTCATACTGCCCGGAGGTGTCCGAGGCGATGTCCGGCACATTATCCGGGTCGTAGGTGGGCGTGGTCAGAGCGCAGAGGATCTCTCCCGTTTTATAGTTGTACACGCCGACGGTGCCTTTTCTCCCCGCCATGGCGTCCAGCGCCGCGTTCTGCACCCTCGCCGACAGCGTCAGGGTCATCTCGCCCCCCTCGCCGCTGCTGTCGTATACGCCGCTGACCAGGTCGAAGCCCGCCATTTTCCCCGCGTAGTGGGAGACGGCGGAGGCGCTGATGTAGCCCTTCCGGTCGCCCAGCCAGTGGAGCGTGGACTGGCGGGTTGCGGCATCAGAGGAATAGGTGCGCTCCTCCGTAATGTCCAGCAGCACGTTCCCGGAACGGTCGGTCACCGTGCCGCAGCCGATGTTGGCGTTGTTATACACATGGGGGGAGCCGGGAAAGGTCACCCATTCCCCCGCCTGGGTCACGTACTCCCACAGGAAGAACATCATGCCCCCCAGAAGCACAGCCAGGAACAAGCCCATGATCCAGGTTCTTTTGGTTACGCGGTTCATCCGCTCACGCTCCCTTCTTGTTCAGGCGGACGGCAAAGCTGGCATTCTGACGGGTGTCCGCCGCCTTGACGAAGGCCAGCAGCCCCCATGCGCCGATCATGCTGGTGCCGCCGTTGCTCAGGAACGGGAAGGTCACGCCGGTGAAGGGCAGAATATCCAGCGTGCCGAGACAGTTCAGAATGGTCTGAATGACCAGAATGCTGGCGGCGGTGCAGGCGCCGATGGAATAGAAGCTGCTTCGTGCGACCCGTGCGGTACGGATGGCAAAGAAGCCGTAGGCCGCCACGCACAGCACCATCATCACCGCCACGATCAGCCCCCATTCCTCGGAGATGGTGGCAAAGGCGATGTCGGAATCCGCCGCGAACACGTGTTTCAGGAAGCCCTGTCCCGGCCCCAGGCCGAACAGGCCGCCGGAGGCCACGCACATCAGCGCCTGAACCTGCTGGTAACCGGCGTTCAGTGGATCGTCCCACACATGCCGCCACACGGAAAACCGCCGCAGGGCGTGAGGCGCGATTTTCAGCGCCAGCACTCCCGCAAAGATCAGCGCCGTAACGGCCAGCGCCACGGTGCCCATGCTGCCGGAACGAAGATACGCAATGACGAGGAAGGCGCAGAAGAAAATCAGCGCCGTGCCGAAGTCGTTCATCAGGGCAAGCAGGCCGCAGATGAGAATGGAATAGGCGATAAAAATGTAAATATTCCGCTTGCTCATGATTCTGTCCATGGTGGACGCGCCGGCATAGACGAAGCAGACCTTGCTCAGTTCCGACGGCTGTAAGGACAGCCCGCCGATGACCAGCCAGTTTTTCGCGCCGTAATACTCGGTGCCGAACACCAGCGTCACCATCAAAAAGCCCACGCCCGCAACCGTGGCCAGATACCGGACGACCTTCGCCCGCTCCAAGTCCCGCAGCGACCAGCCGATGACGAGAAACGTCACCACGCCCAGCGCCATGGCGGCAAGCTGCTTCACCGTCTCCCCCGGCTTTACCGTGGCGATGGCGGCCATACCCATGGTACACAGGAAGAACGCCATGGTCTCCACCTCAAAGGACTTCCGGCGGATCATGCAGTAGAAAATGTACAGCAGCCACTGGCTCAGGAAAATGCCGCCGAAGCCCATGAGAACGCTGGCGATCGTCTCCTGCTCCCCGCCCAGCAGGAAGCCCAGCAGCATCAGGCACTGCAAGATGGACAGCACCATCAGATTCGCCACGCTGTCCCAGCCGCTGGCTGCCTTGGTGCGAAGCTCCGCCTGACGCGCTTCCTGATGCTCCGTAATGGGCTGGAGCTGCATTTCCACACCGCCGATGGAGATACGGTCTTTTGGCTTCAACGCGCAAATTTGAACCTTCCTGCCGTTGACCAGCGTTCCGTCTTTTGAACCGGCATCCGTGATCGTCCAGCTGCCGTCATCGTACCGGGTCAGGACCGCATGGTTCCGGGACACGGTGGGAAAGTCGATGGTCACGTCGCTGGATTTGCTCCGGCCGATGACGTTTTCCCAATGGGTGATGGGGATTTGACTGCCGTCGGTCATGTTCAGCCACGCCCAGATCTCCGGCTCCCGCCGGAAGGTCAGCAGGGGCAGGACGCAGCGCAGAAGCAGTATGGCGCTGAGTATCGGTACGGTATAGCGAAGGATTCCCATATAGGAGCCTGCGTAGTTTTCCTGTGCCAGCGTCAGGGATTCCAGAATATTCTGCATACCATCACCCTCCTTTCTTCGGGTAATTCTTATGTTTAATAAAATGACACATTTTCGTTCAGATGTCAAATGAACATTTTCTTAAGGCGAGCCGCGGTGCTGCCTTAAGCTTCCATTTCCCGCAGAATTTTGATTTCCCCGGCGTAGCCGGGCAGCTCGTTGGGCGTTTCCAGAATCATGGGCTTGTCCTTGAGCTGCGGGTGGTTCACGATGCGGCGGAAGGTTTCCAGCCCCAGACTGCCCTTTCCAAGACATTCATGGCGGTCTTTGTGGCTGGCAAAGGGGTTCTTGCTGTCGTTCAGGTGCAGGGCGTGCAGCCGGTCCAGACCAATCACCCGGTCAAATTCCGCCAGTACACCGTTCAGGTCGTTCACGATGTCGTAGCCGCCGTCGTAGACGTGACAGGTGTCCAGACACACGCCCACGTTTTCGCTTCCCACGGCGTCCAGAATGTCCCTGAGTTCCTCAAACCGTCCGCCGATCTCGCTGCCCTTCCCCGCCATGGTTTCCAGCAGCACCGTCACCGGATAGTCGTGGCGCAGGGCGTTTTTCAGGGCGGCGGCAATGTAGTCGATTCCCGCCTGCGTCCCCTGCCCCACGTGACTGCCGGGGTGGAAATTGTAGAAATTTCCGGGAAGCGCCGCCATGCGCCGCAGGTCGTCCTCCAGAATCCCTGCGGCAAAGGCTCGGGCGTCCGCGTCAGCGGTGCAGAGATTCATGGTATACGCCCCGTGGGCGACCAGTTTGCCAAAGTGATTTTCTTCCAGCATGGCGGCCGCTTTTGCCGCGTCCGCCGGATCCTCCGGCTTGGCCTTGCTGCCCCGGGGATTCCGGGTAAAAAACGCGAAGGTATTTGCCCCGATGGACAGCGCGGTCTTCACCATCGCCGCGTTTCCGCCGGATGCGGAAAGATGACAGCCAAAATAACCAAAAACACTCACTCCTTTTTGGGTATTATAGCATATTCCACGGGAAAAAGCAAATTTTCTCTTTCCCCCGGCAGCGCAGATGTGCTATAATGTCAGGAATAACCGCCGGGAGGAATTCTCATGCCCAAGTCAGACAATCAGAAGCTGAAAATCCTGTACATCCTCGACTACCTGCAAAAAAATTCTCACCAGGATCACCCGGTGAGAACGTCGGAGCTTCTTTCCATGCTGGAAGAGCACGATATTGTCTGCGACCGCAAGACCGTCTACTCGGACATCGCGGCCCTGCAGGATTACGGCGTGGACATTCTCTCCATTCCCGGAAAGAACGGCGGCTACTACATCGCCTCCCGGAATTTTGAGCTGCCGGAACTGAAGCTGCTCATCGACGCCGTCCAGTCCAGCCGCTTCCTCACGGAGAAAAAGTCCCGGGAGCTGATTGAAAAGCTGTGCAGCCAGTGCAGCGTCCACGACGCAAGGCTCATGCGCCGGGACGTGTTGGTTTCCGGGCGGGTCAAAAGCATGAACGAGTCCATTTACTTCAACGTGGACGCCGTTCAGGAGGCCATCGCCCAGAATAAGCAGATCACCTTCCGGTATTTTGACTGGGACTTGGGCGGCATACGGAAATACCGGGACAAAAGCTATCAGGCAAGCCCCTACGGTCTGTGTCAGGACAACGAAAACTGCTACCTGCTCGCCCATTCCCTGCGCCACGGCGTGACCTCCTACCGCCTTGACCGCATGAGCAATATCCGCCTGACGGGGGAAAGCCGCACCCCCTGCCCGGAACTGACGGGCAAGGCATTGGCGGAACATGCTTCCCGGCTGTTTCAGATGTTCTCCGGGGAGGAAACCGCCGTGAAGCTGCGCTTCGACCGGAGTCTGATCAACGTAGTGGTAGACCGCTTCGGCAAGGACATTCTTTTAATTCCGGACGGGGACGATCATTTTGTCTTTACCGTCAATGTGGCGGTGTCCCCCATGTTCCTAAGCTGGGTCATCGGCTTCGGTGGCAAGGCGAAAATTTTGTATCCCCAAAGCGTGGCCGATGCCTGCGTCCAGATGTGCCGGGAAGCGGCGAAACAATACCTAGACCAGCTTGAATGAGTCAAACACGTCCCGCCACACGATCTGGGACTTTTCCGTGGTGTCCGCGTCCCGGAGAACGGACAGACAGTAATGGTAGTTCCCGTCGTCCAGAATCACCGCCCTGCCCAGCTGGTCGCCGTTCTCCCCCGCCGATGCCCAGACGAAGTCATACCGCTTTGCCCCGTCCTGCGCCGTTTCCATCACCGTCAGATTGTCCGGGGTGTAGCCGGATATCCGCTGAATGGTGGCGCTCAGGTCCCCTCCGCTGACGGTCTCGACGATGATCTCATAGTCCTCGCTGAGATAGACCTGCTCCGAGTCGCTTTCCAGCACCGGCGCCACGGCGTTGTCCGGCAGGCGGACGGAAATTTCCCCCGGCTGCGCCATCACGGGCTGAACGATGTCGTCTGAAATTGTTTCCAGCGTTTCCTCCGAAGCACAGCCGCACAGAAGCGACGCCAGCGCCAGTAAAATCCAAAGCTTTTTCACAAAAATCCCTCCCGAAAGGAAATCAGTATGAAAGATCTTCTCCTTCTTTACCTCGTTACAATCAATGCGGCCGGTTTTGTGCTTATGCTTGCGGACAAGCACAAGGCAAAGAAAAAACTCTGGCGCATTCCGGAAGCGACCCTGATGACCGTTGCGGCGCTGGGTGGAAGCGTGGGCAGTTTGCTGGGTATGTACACAGTGCGCCACAAGACGAAGCATCCCAAATTCACAATCGGAATCCCGCTGCTTCTGGCGCTTCAGATCATCGCCGCCATCGTGGTGATGGCAAAATTTCCGGGAATAATTGCGTAATAAAACAGGCGGATTCTGTGTGAACGGAATCCGCCCGTTTTCTAGTGACCCTGATGACCGTTGCGGCGCTGGGCGGAAGCGTGGGCAGTTTGCTGGGTATGTACACAGTGCGCCACAAGACGAAGCATC
>OKUQ01001273.1_pt1 | contig 11878 bp, 10 predicted proteins | sample 1606811 | NCBI WGS metagenome assembly OKUQ01 (sample SAMEA3882546, study PRJEB24775) | human gut metagenome | biome: human-associated habitat; feature: intestine environment; material: feces | place: Netherlands | collected 2009/2010
GGGCCGATGCAAGCATCGGCCCCTAAAGCCTCCCAAAAGGGGGATTCTTTATTCTACGATTTTACCAAAATTTTACCAATCAGAACAGACCCGTGATCTTCCCGTGTACATCCACGTCAATGTCCATGGCGGCGGGGTGCTTGGGCAGGCCGGGCATCGTCATGATGCTGCCGCAGACAACGACCACAAAGCCCGCACCGGCGCTCAAACGCACCTCGCGCACATTCAGCGTGTGGCCCTCGGGCGCACCCGTCAGCTTGGCGTTGTCGCTGAAGGAATACTGCGTTTTGGCAATGCAGACCGGCAGCTTGCCATAACCCAGCGCGGTCAGCTCGTCCAGCGTCTTTTTTGCGGCGGCGGTGTAGCTTACGCGACCTGCGCGGTAGATCTTCGTGGCGACGGCCTCGATCTTATCCGTCAGCGGCGCGTCCAGCTCATAGGTGTACTGCACCTCGGCGCTGTCGTCCAGGATGGACAGCACGGTCTCGGCCAGCGCTTTGCCGCCCTCGCCGCCCTTGGCAAAGACCTCGCTCAGGGCGCAGGGCACACCGGCCTTGCTGCAGACGTCATAAATGACATCCATCTCCTCCGCAGTGTCGGTGGGGAAGGCGTTGATGGCAACGCAGACCGGCAGACCAAAGCCCTGCAGGTTCTCAATGTGGCGGGCCAGGTTCATGCTGCCCGCACGCACGGCCTCGGCGTTGGGCTTGCCCAGATCGGGCTTGGCCACGCCGCCGTGAGACTTGAGCGCGCGCACCGTGGCCACCAGCACAACGGCGGCGGGGTGCAGCCCGGCATAGCGGCACTTGATGTCAAGGAACTTCTCCGCGCCCAGATCCGCGCCGAAGCCGGCCTCGGTCACAACGTAGTCGGCCAGCTTGAGGCTCAGCCTGGTGGCAATGGCACTGTTGCAGCCGTGGGCAATGTTGGCGAACGGACCGCCGTGGATGATGGCGGGGTTGTGCTCCAGCGTCTGGACAAGATTCGGGTCGAGCGCATCCTTCAAAAGTGCGGTCATCGCGCCCGCTGCGCCGATCTGCCCGGCGGTGACGGGCTGGCCGTCGTAGGTGTAGGCGCAGACGATGCGGGACAGGCGGGCCTTTAAGTCCTCCAGATCGGTGGCCAGGCAGAACACCGCCATGACCTCGCTGGCAACGGTGATGTCAAAGCCGTCCTCACGCGGGGTGCCGTTGACCTTGCCGCCGAGGCCGTCCACGATGAACCGCAGCTGGCGGTCATTCATGTCCATGCAGCGCTTCCAGGTGATGCGGCGGGGGTCAATGTTCAGCGGGTTGCCCTGCTGGATCGAGTTGTCGATCATGGCAGCCAGCAGGTTGTTGGCCGCGCCGATGGCGTGGATGTCGCCGGTAAAGTGCAGGTTGATGTCCTCCATCGGCACGACCTGAGCATAGCCGCCGCCGGCAGCGCCGCCTTTGATGCCGAACACAGGGCCGAGCGACGGCTCACGCAGGCAGAGCATCGTTTTTTTGCCCAGCGCGTTCATGGCGTCCGCCAGACCGACGCTCGTCGTGGTCTTGCCTTCGCCCGCGGGCGTGGGGCTGATGGCGGTGACTAAGATCAGCTTGCCCTCGGGCTTGTCAGCCTTGGCCAGCTTGTGGTTCAGCTTGGCCTTGTAGTGGCCGTAGGGGATGACGTCCTCGCCCTGCAGGCCCAGATTGGCGGCGATTTCGGTGATAGGCTGCATTTTGGCGGCCTGGGCAATTTCGATGTCGCTCAACATTGTACGATTCCTCCGTTTTTGTAAAAAACAATAAAGGGCTGCACACACCATACTCCAGTGTATGCAGCCCAGACGGTCGGCTTAAAAGGCAAGTGATAACGCCGCGTCCCCTGTGGTAAGCCCCACAATATCCCGTCGGTCAGCGGCCTTGCGATATTCTTACTGTAGCATAGGAACGCGGGTTTGTCAAGAGAAACAACCGGAGCTGCTCTTGCGTTGTAGGGGTCGATGGCGGGCATCTGTCCCTACAAGTTCCGAAATGTCGGCAGGGTCATACCGTCCCTTTCCCACAGCCCCACTTTTTGAAATATCGTCCCATGCTGACAAGCTGCATCTTGAACTTGCCTGCGTCGCGCATGGGGGCGCGGTGCCACGCATGAATGGCGGAAAACTGCGGAGCCAGCCAGACGGTGCCCTTCTGCAGCACCTTCTGGGTCAGGTCGGCGTCCTCCACATACATGAAATACCCGGGGTCAAACCCGCCGATTTCCTTGAACACATCGGTGCGCACGGCCATAAAGCTGCCGGTGCAGAACTCGATGCGGCGGGGCACGGTCAGATCCTCATCCTGCATTGTGTAGTGGTCGTCGGCCTTCTTAAAGCAGCCGCCGAGCTTCGGGGCCAGCTGCCGCGCCAGCAGCAGCCAGGGCGTCGGCTTGCGGCGGGGCAGGTGCTGCAGCTTGCCGTCCGGGTAGCGCAGCTGGGGCGTTGCCATGGCGGCCCCGGGCCGGGCCAGCAGCCACGCGGCCATGTCCTCCAACACGTCACCGGTCAGCAGGATGTCCGGGTTCAGAATAAAGTGTACGTCGCTGGTCAGACGATCCAGCACATAGTTGTGGCCCTTGCCGAAGCCGATATTCTTTTCCAGCGGCAGCACAGTCACGCGGCTGTCGCCGAAATCCGTTTCTGCCAGCTGCCTGCCGCAGCCGTCGGGACTGCCGTTGTCCACGACATACAGGGCAAGATCCGGGGCAGGGGTATAGTGCAGGATGCTGCGCACCGCGGCGCAGACCTCGTCATAATCACAGTACGCCACAATGCAGGCACTGATTTTGGGCATAGTAAGCTCCTTGAGACATAATTCTACTATCGGGGAACCTGTAGGGGCCGATGCTTGCATCGACCCGCGGGCAGATGCAGGCATCCGTCCCTACAAATGGGCTATTACTTCTCCAACGCTTCCAGACGGCTCAGATCATACGGCGTGTCCTGATACACGTAGTAGTTCAGCCAGTTCGTGTACAGCAGATACCCGTGGGCGCGCCAGCGGAACAGCGGGTCGCGGCTCGGATCGTCGTCGGGGTAGTAGTTGCATGGGATGTTGATGGGCTTGCCGGCCTTCACATCGCGCTTATACTCCTTGTCCAGCGTATATTTGTCGTACTCGGGGTGGCCGATGACAAAGATCTGCCGCCCGGACTCGGTGGAAAGCAGCATCGGTCCGGCAACGTCGCTCTCGGCCAGAATGCGCAGGTCGCCGCAGGTGTCGATGGCGGCGCGGTCCAGCCCGGCCCAGCGGCTGTGCGGGGCGTAGAATACCTCGTCGAAGCCGCGCACCAGCGGGTTGGAGGGCCGTGTCACGCGATGCTCAAACACGCCGAACATCTTCTTGTCCAGATGCACCTTGGGGATGCCGAAGTGGTAGTACAGCCCCGCCAGCGCACCCCAGCACAGGTGGATGGTGGAGTAGACGTTCTCCTTGGTGTAGTCCATGATGCGGCAGAGCTCGTCCCAGTAGTCAACGTCCTCGTAGTCCAGGTCCTCAATCGGCGCGCCGGTGATGATCATGCCGTCAAAGCGCTCATTTTTGATCTCGTCAAACGTCTTGTAGAACGCCTTCATGTGCTCGGGCGCGGTGTGGGTCGTGCTGTGGGTCGCCGTCTGCAAAAAGGTGACCTGCACCTGCAAAGGGCTGTTTGCCAGCAGGCGGGCCAGCTGGGTCTCGGTCACGATCTTGGTCGGCATCAGGTTTAAAATCAGGATGCGCAGCGGGCGGATATGCTGGCTCATCGCGCGCTCCTGGTGCATGACAAATACATTTTCCTGCTGCAATTCCTCGTAAGCGGGCAGGTCTTTCGGGATGATAAGAGGCATAGGGAAGGACTCCTTATTCAGAATACCTTTATTATAAAGGTTTCCCCTGCAAAAAGCAACAAAAAAGCACTCCCGGTGCAAAACCGGGAGTGCGGCGGCGCTTACCGCTTATTCGTACTTGACGTTGTCGATCAGGTTCTGCATGACGTCGCTCTGCAGAACATTCATTTTGATGTAGTTCTCACCGTAGGCGGAGACATACTGGCTCGGGTCGGTGGTGCCGTAGTAGCGGCCAAAGTCAGCGTTCATGGTGGCGGTGTCGCACTTGAAGCCCGTTTTCTCGGCCACGGCCTGCATCAGCAGGGCCTGCTGGGTGATGGACTTGATGCTGTCGTTGGCATCTGCCAGATAGGCATCCACGTTGTCATAGCTGCTGCCCATCATGCCGGAGGACAGCAGGGTGTTCATGTCGGTGCCGTATTTCTGGGCGTTGGTGTAAATGCGGTACAGCAGCACATCGCGGTAGTAGTCCAGCGCGGTCTGCGGCAGCTCGTCCGCGTAGCTGGCCTTGTCATGCAGGGCGGTGTAAACGTCACTGGCCTGGTTGTCATAGAGCATCGTGGACTTGACGAAGGCTTTCAGCTCATCGACGCTGTTCAGGCTCATGCTCTCGCCGAGATTTTCCTTGACCCAGTCGTCGGTCAGCTCGGGGGTGACGGACTCCTTGATGTAGTTCAGGGTCGTCTCAAAGACGGCTTCCTTGCCGTTCAGGTCCTCATTGCCGTAATCCTCGGGGAAGGTGACCGTGACGTCAAAGGTCTCGCCGGGGGTATGGCCGACGATCTGATCTTCAAAGTTGTCAATGTAGGTGCCGCTGCCCAAAGTCAGGTCAGCGCCGCTGCCCTTGGTGTCGCCGCCGTCGAAAGCAACGCCGTCGATGCGGCCTACATAGTCAATGTTGACCGTATCGCCGTCCGCGGCTGCGCGGTCCTTGACCTCATTCGTGGTCGCAAAGTTGGACAGTACGTTGGAATCAATATAATCATTGATGTCGTCGTCGCTGACCTGACCCAGGTCGGCGCTGATCGTGATGTCCGCGTAGTCGTCGGGCAGGGTGACATAATCGGCGGCGGTCACGCCCTTGAGATAACCGTTCTCGTCAAACGCATCGGAAAAGCTGAAATCAGCCAGATAGGCGTACTCGGCGTCCGCGGTCTCAGCGCTGGCCTTCTCGGCGGTGTCAGCCGTCTCGGCGGTAGATTCAGCGGTCTCGGAGGAAGCGGTGTCAGCGGTATTGCCGCAGGCAGCAAGCACAGCGGTCATGCCGACAGCCATGCCAAGGGCTGCCACACGGCGGAAATTCTTCAGTTTCATGAAATTCTCCTGTCTTATTCAAAATTGCATACTTTCTTATTATACACGCTTTTTCGGAAAAGTAAAATGAAATTGCTGTGAAAATGTGGTATAATGGTAAAAAACAAACAACAAGGAGACATACACCATGGAAAAATCCAAAATTGACCGCATCAACGCGCTGGCAAAAAAGGCCAAGGCCATCGGTCTGACCGAGCGCGAGACCGCCGAGCGCGACGCTTTGCGCAAGGAGTATCTGGCCGATATGCGCGCGGCCTTCAAACAGCAGCTCGACAGCACCTATGTCCAGACTGCGGACGGCGCAAAGATCCCCTATGCCGAGTACGCGAAGCTCTCTAAGCATTGATCTGCCCCTGCAACTGCGCCAACGGAAACATTTGAATCTTGTACAAAACGGCTATAGTATTCTCTTGACAAATATGGTATAATACAGAACGGCAGCGGATCCCGGAGATTCCGGAAAAGGCTGAAATGCCTATTTACTTACAAAAGAGGTAGAAACGTATGCTTACTTCCATTACCGGCATTAACTGGGGCGACGAGGGCAAGGGCCGCATGGTCGACCTGCTCAGCCAGGACTATGACATTGTTGCGCGCTATCAGGGCGGCGACAATGCAGGCCACACCGTCAAGACCGAGCGCGGCAAATTCGTCCTGAACCTGATTCCCTCCGGCATTCTGCGCCCCGACGTTGTCTGCGTTATGGGCGGCGGCATGGTCATCGACCCCGAGCACCTCGAGAAGGAAATCGCCTCCCTGACCGAGAAGGGTGTTGAGATCAGCCCCAAAAACCTGAAAATCTCTGACCGTGCGACCATCACCATGCCGTTCCATGTCGCACAGGACGGCCTTGAGGAGGAGCGCCTGTCCAAGACCGGCGCTCAGTTCGGCTCCACCAAGCGCGGCATCGCCTACAGCTACGGCGACAAGTACATGAAAAAGACCCTGCGCATGGGCGACCTCGTCCACATGGACGCCAGTGTCAGGAAGCGTCTGGAGACCATCGTCGAGTCCAAGAACCTGACCATGGAGAAGATCTACGGCCAGAAGCCCGTCAGCGTTGACGAGATGTGGGCCTGGTGCGAGAAATATTCCAAGCTGTTTGCTCCCTACATCTGCGATGTGGGCGGCTATCTGGACAAGGCTGACCGCGAGGGCAAGAAGATCATGTTCGAGGCCCAGCTGGGCGCTCTGCGTGACATCGACTTCGGCATCTATCCTTACACGTCTTCCTCCAACACCGTGTCCGCCTATGCACCCATCGGTGCGGGCATCCCGGGCCACAAGCTGAACCTCTCCATCGGCATTATGAAGGCTTATTCCTCCTGCGTCGGTGAGGGCCCCTTCACCACGGAGCTGGCTATGACCGAGGCGGAAAAGGATGTGCTGCGTGAGCACGGCCATGAGTACGGTGCCGCCACGGGCCGTCCCCGCCGCGTTGGCCCGTTCGACGCTGTGGCAAGCCGCTACGGCGTGCAGTGCCAGGGCTGCGATGAACTGGCCCTGACCCTGCTGGACGTCCTCGACTACATGGAGGAAGTGCCCATCGTCACCGCCTACAAGCTGACCGACGGCAGCACGACCACCCGCTTCCCCATGGGCAAGACGCTGGACGATGCTCAGCCCGTTGTGGAGACCGTGCCCGGCTGGCACTGCGACATTACCGGCGTGCGCAAGTTTGAGGACCTGCCCAAGGCTGCTCAGAACTATGTCACACGTCTGGAGGAACTGGTCGGCTGCAAGATCAAGTACATCTCCGTCGGCCCCGAGCGCGATGCCTGCATCGTGCGGAAGTAATTTTTCTTCTTGGCCCCCTCCCAGAGGAGGCAAGAACTTATAACCAACCAAAAGGCAGACCCTTACAAGGTCTGTCTTTTTCTAAAAGAGGGGGTATTCCCACTGATTCAGCTTTTAATACGGGCTTTCGTCAAAAATTATAAAAGCACCGCGGATCGCGCCGTCCGCACGGCCTACGGAAATCTGGCCTGCATCGTCAGCGTGGTGTGCAACCTACTGCTGGCGGGCGGCAAGATCGCCGTTGGTGTACTGACCGGCAGCGTTGCCATCACCGCCGACGGCATGAACAACCTGTCCGATGCCAGCTCCAATGTCGTCAGCCTCGTCGGCTTCAAACTCGGTGCGCGCCCGGCGGACTCGGAGCATCCCTACGGCCATGCCCGGTATGAGTATCTGGCCGGGCTGGCGGTCTCTGTCATGATCCTGGTCATCGGCGTGGAGCTTTTGAAGGAGAGCTTTGCCAAGGTTCTGCACCCGACGGAGGTCGCTTTCAGCTGGCTCATGGTTGCAGTACTGATTGCGTCCATCCTCGTCAAGCTCTGGATGAGCAGGCTGAACCGGCAGATCGGCACGGCCATCGACTCGGAAACGCTGCTGGCCACCGCCGCCGATGCCCGCAACGATGTCATTACGACGGCAGCGGTTCTGGCAGCCACGATTCTGACAAAGCTCACCGGCTTTGCCCGCATTGACGGACTGATGGGTATCGGTGTGGCGGCGTTCATTTTGTACAGCGGTGCAATGCTCGTCAAAGACACCATCAATCCGCTGCTGGGTGCAGCGCCTGACTCGGATCTGGTCGAGCATATCGAGAAAAAGGCACTGAGCTATCCCGGCGTGCTGGGCGTGCACGATCTGATGATCCACGACTACGGCCCCGGCAGCCGCCTGGTCAGCTTCCATCTGGAAATGGACGCTAAGGACGACGTCATGCACAGCCACGATGTCATTGACCGCATTGAGCGGGACCTGCTTGTGGAGGACGGGCTGATCGCGACGATCCACTTTGACCCCGTCGTGACCGGTGACCCCCACGCGGACGAGCTGAAGGCGTTTTTGCAGCGTGAGGTCGAGGAGCTCGCGCCGCTGGCCAACATCCACGACCTGCGCATTGTGCCCGGTCCGACACATACGAACGTGATTTTTGACTGTGCCGTCCCTGCCGAGTACATGACCGACAAACAGCACCGGGGCGTCAAGCTCGTCAATGCCCTGCGCAATGCCGTACAGGCTAAGTGGCCCGACCATTTCTGTGTCATAAAGCTGGAACCGGACTATGCGCCGGTACACCACGAATAAAAGGAGCAACCCTGTAGGGGCAGGGCATGCCCTGCCCTCAACGTAAAATCCATAGCGGTGTGGCGGCAAGGCTGCGGGCCGGACATGTCCAGCCCCTACCGGGCACCATTACGGAAAGTAAAACTATATAAAGGAGAGGTATCCCCATGGACTACAACAAAGCTGCTCTGGAACTCCACAGCAAGTTCCCCGGCAAGATCGCCGTGCAGAGCCTTTGCGAATGCAAGGACCGCGATGCGCTGTCCACCGCCTATACCCCCGGCGTGGCCGAGCCGTGCCGCAAAATCAAGGCAAACCCCGATGACGTCTACACCTACACGATGAAGGGCCGCACCGTCGCCGTCGTCACGAACGGCACTGCCGTGCTGGGTCTGGGCAACATCGGCCCCGAGGCCGGTCTGCCGGTCATGGAGGGCAAGTGCGTCCTGTTCAAGGAGTTCGGCGGCGTCGATGCGTTCCCCATCTGCCTGAACGCCAAGACGAAGGAGGAGGTCATCGCTGCGGTCAAGGCCATTGCCCCGACCTTTGGCGGTATCAACCTGGAGGACATCCGCAGCCCCGAGTGCTTTGAAATCGAAGCCGAACTCGAGCGTGACCTCGACATCCCCGTGTTCCATGACGACCAGCACGGCACAGCCATCATCGTGCTGGCGGGTGTGCTCAACGCCCTGAAGGTCGTCGGCAAGCGCATTGAGGACGTCAAGATCGTCCAGAACGGACCCGGCGCGGCGGGCACGGCCATCATCCACATGCTGCAGGTCGCGGGCGCTAAGAACATCGTCGCCGTTGATGAGCACGGCATCCTCTACCCGAACCGCCCCGCGGGCCTTGAAGGCCACAAGGGCAGGCTGGCCGAGGAGACGAACCCCGACAAGCTGACCGGCGGTCTGGCCGAGGCCATACGGGGCGCGGACATCTTCATTGGTACGTCGATTGCGGGCGCATTGACCCCCGAACTGGCCGCCACGATGGCGAAGGACGCGATTGTCTTCGCCATGGCGAATCCCACGCCCGAGATCATGCCCGACCTCGCTAAGCAGGCGGGCGTCCGCGTCATCGGCACGGGCCGCAGCGACTTCCCGAACCAGGTCAACAATGTACTGGCGTTCCCCGGCATCTTCAAGGGTGCGCTGTCCGTCCGTGCGCGGGACATCAACCCCGCCATGAAGATGGCCGCCGCCAAGGCCATCGCGGGTCTCATCCCCGACGACGAGCTGAACGAGGAAAACATCCTGCCCAAGGCATTTGACCCCCGTGTGGCCGATGCCGTCGCCGCTGCCGTCGCACAGGCCGCGAGAGAAAGCGGCGTGGCGCGCGTATGAGCATCCGTGAAATTCTCGCCGCCGCCATCACCGACGCAGTGGAGGCTCTCTGCATCGAGGCCAATACCCGGCTGCCCGCCGACGTAAAGGCTGCACTGGATGCCGCCGAGGCCGCCGAGCCGTGGCCGCTGGCAAAGGAGACACTGGGCTTATTGCAGCAGAATCTCTGCGTTGCGAAAGAGAAAGACCTGCCCATCTGCCAGGACACCGGCATGGCCTGCGTCTTTATCGAGCTGGGCCAGGACGCTCACATTGATGGCGACCTGACCGATGCCGTCAACGAGGGCGTGCGCCGCGGCTACGAGAAAGCATTCTTACGCAAATCCATCACTGCCGACCCGCTGCAGCGCGTCAACACGGGGGACAACACCCCGGCATTCCTGACCGTGCATCTTGTGCCGGGCAGCGGCTGCAAAATCACCGTCGCCCCCAAGGGCGCGGGCAGTGAGAACATGAGCTGCCTTGCCATGCTCAAGCCAGCCGACGGCGTCGAGGGCGTGAAAAAATTCGTGCTTGACACGGTGGAGCAGGCCGGAGCCAACCCCTGCCCGCCCATTGTGCTGGGTATCGGCATCGGCGGCAGCTTCGACCACTGCGCAGCGCTGGCCAAAAAGGCACTGCTGCGCCCGCTGGACGAACCCAACGCCGACCCGTATTATGCAGCGCTGGAAAAGGAACTGCTGGACGCCATCAATGCCACAGGCTTTGGCCCGCAGGGCTTTGGCGGTGCCACGACCTGTCTGGGGGTTGCCATTGAGCAAAAGCCTACCCATGTGGCCTGCCTGCCCGTGGCCGTCAACATCAGCTGCCACGTCACCCGCCGCGCCAGCCGCACGCTGTAAGGAGGCGCAACGATGCAATATGTACTGAAAACGCCCCTCTCCAAGCAGGACCTTGCGCCGCTGAAAGCAGGGGACACCGTGCTGCTGTCGGGCGTGGTCTACACCGCCCGTGACGCCGCCCACGCCCGCATGATGGAGCTGCTGGACAAAGGCGAGCCGCTGCCGTTCCCCATTGAGGGCGCGGCCATCTACTACGTCGGCCCCACGCCGGAGCGCCCGGGCTGTGCCATCGGCGCGGCAGGCCCCACGACCTCGGGCCGTATGGACGCCTACACGCCGCGGCTGCTGGATCTGGGACTGGCCTGCATGATCGGCAAGGGCAAGCGCACCGATGCCGTCAAGCAGTCCGTCGTCAAAAACGGCGCGGTCTATCTGGCCGCCATCGGCGGGGCCGGCGCCCTGATGGCCGGCAGTGTGCAGAGCTGTGAGATCATTGCGTGGCCGGACCTCGGCTGTGAGGCGGTGCGTAAGTTGGTGGTTAAAGACTTCCCACTGACGGTCCTGCTGGACACCCACGGCGGTGACCTGTACCGGAGCGGCCCCGCTGCTTACCTCGCCAGCCGGGAGCACAACGCATGAGCCGCAAACGGATGGCAAAGTGCCTGGCCCTCTGCGCATTGGCGCTGGCCGTCTGCGTCGGCATAGCGGCGGCGCTGGTCATCTCCAAAAACCGGCAGAGAGCTGCCGAAGCTGCTGCTGCGGCCAGTGCCGCTGCTGCCAGCGAGGCCGCCGCCAAAGCCGCCGAGGAGGAGGCTGCCCGCGCCGCCAGTGAAGCCGCCGAGGCCGCCCGTCAGGAGGAAGAACGCCTAGCCGCCGAAGCAGCCGCCGCGAAGCGTGCCGAGCAGGTCAACGCTGCGCAGGCCGAGCACGACAGCGTGCAGTACGGCGATAAGCTGGGCCGCATCTGGGTCGAAGGCACAAACGTGGACTGCGCCCTCTATTGGGGCGACAGCGAGGGCCAGTTTGGCCGCGGTGCGGGCTGCCGCGCCGAGAGTGACTGCGTCCTGCCCGGCGAGAACGGCACAGTCTTTATCGGTGGGCATACGGGCACGTACTTCTCGGACCTTGGCTCGACGCAGCTCGGTGCCATCATTCATCTGGAGACCGACTGGGGCGACTTTACCTATAAAGTCACCGACATGCAGGTCATTCAGGAAACCGACGTCGACAAGGTGCGCTGGGGTGCCGAGGAGCCCAGCTGCATCCTGTACACCTGCTACCCCTTCGGCATCCTGACCCACACCCCCCAGCGCTACGCCGTCTATGCAGACCCCGTCAGCGCCGACGAGTACGGTGTGGTACCGGCAGAGACAACCGAATAATAAAAATGACCGAGGTACATCCCCCCGCAGGGGATATACCTCGGTCATTTCCTTGATCATCTGCTGGAACTCCGGGCGGTTGTCTGTCTTGACAGAGATGGCACGGTCAATGTAGTGCTTGACGATGGTGATGCCATTCTTTTCCGC
>OKUQ01001276.1_pt1 | contig 11806 bp, 6 predicted proteins | sample 1606811 | NCBI WGS metagenome assembly OKUQ01 (sample SAMEA3882546, study PRJEB24775) | human gut metagenome | biome: human-associated habitat; feature: intestine environment; material: feces | place: Netherlands | collected 2009/2010
TGGTGCTCATGGTCATCGGATACCTGCTGTTCATCATCAACCCTACCAGCCTGCCGGTCGTCACCGTCGGCCTGGTCTTCTTCTACCTGCCGCAGACCTTCATCCAGATGACCGCCATCCTGTCGCTGACCGACTCCATCGAATACGGCCAGCTGAAGAACGGCAAGCGCAACGAGGCTGTCACCCTGTCTGTCCGCCCGATGCTCGATAAGATCGCAGGTGCCTGCTCCAACGGTATCGTCGGTGCTGTCGCCATCGCCGCCGGCATGATTGGTGACGCCACCGCCGCCGACATGACTGCCGCGAACATCCACACTTTCAAGGTCTGCGCCTTCTATGTGCCGCTGGCTGTCATCATCCTGAGCGGTGTTGTGTTCCTGCTCAAGGTGAAGATCAGCGAGAAGATGCATGCTGACATTGTCGAGCAGCTGGAAACTCAGCTCAACGAAGGCTGATTCGCTTTTGATTGCGATTGAATTTCAATCGTCGCGCTGAAGGAGCCGCATGGTGGACGCCATGCGGCTTTTCGCGTTTCCTACGTTCGTGGTAAGTGCTAGGCTGACGATTTGAAACGTATAGCAATGATCCGTTATCAGCGGGGAGCTTCCGGAAGAACGGTCGGCGCTTTTGGGTGCGGCCTAGTAGAACCGGCGGGATCGGCCCGAACAGCCGAACGTCAAGCGGTCGTATGAAACCTGTGCAGGGAAGCCTGCGTAAGAAAACAGGGGAGTGCGGCAAGCGAGGTGGTACCGCGGTGTCGGACGTGCGCAATCGCACGAAAATCATCGTCCTCGTAAAGTAAGTAATGAAACCGCCAAACGAGGAGCATACGGTGAGCGAATCCACCAATCATGTGTATCCGAAGGCTGCTGCCGGTGAGCAGAGCGCCAATGTCGCGCCGAACCCCAGCTTCCCCAAGCTTGAGGAGTCCGTGCTTGACTACTGGGACAAGGACGGCACCTTCCAGAAGTCCATCGAACGCCGTCCTTCCGGCGATCACAGCCAGAACGAATTCGTCTTCTTCGACGGTCCGCCGTTCGCCAACGGCCTGCCGCACTATGGCCACCTGCTGACCGGTTACGCGAAGGACGTCATCCCGCGTTACCAGACCATGAAGGGCCACCGCGTCAACCGCGTGTTCGGCTGGGACACGCACGGTCTGCCGGCCGAGCTTGAAGCCCAGAAGGAACTGGGCATCGACTCCGTCGACCAGATCAAGGAACTGGGCATCGACAAGTTCAACGACGCCTGCCGCGCGTCCGTGCTCAAGTACACGAACGAGTGGAAGGACTACGTGCACCGTCAGGCCCGTTGGGTCGATTTCGAGCACGGCTACAAGACCCTGAACATCACGTACATGGAGTCCGTGATGTGGGCCTTCAAGCAGCTGTACGACAAGGGTCTGGCCTACCAGGGCTACCGCGTGCTGCCGTACTGCCCGAAGGACCAGACGCCGCTGTCCGCGCACGAGCTGCGCATGGACGCCGACGTGTATCAGGACCGTCAGGACACCACCGTGTCCGTGGCCGTGAAGCTGCGCGACGAGGAGGATGCCTACGCCGTCTTCTGGACCACCACTCCGTGGACCGTTCCGACCAACTTCGCCATCGTGGTCGGCGCTGACATCGACTACGTCGAGGTGCGTCCGACCGAAGGCAAGTTCGCTGGCAAGAAGTTCTACCTCGGCAAGCCGCTGCTTGGCTCCTACGAGAAGGAACTTGGCGAGAACTACGAGATCGTGCGCGAGCTTAAGGGCGCCGAAATGGAAGGCTGGCGTTACTACCCGGTCTTCCCGTACTTCGCAGGCGACGAGAACGCCGCCGAGGGCAAGGTGCCGGGGCCGGAAGGCTACCAGATCTTCACCGCCGACTACGTCGACACCGTTGAAGGTACCGGCCTGGTCCATCAGGCCCCCTACGGCGAGGACGATATGAACACGCTCAACGCCAAGGGCATCAAGAGCGTGGACGTGCTCGACGCGGGCTGCAAGTTCACGTCGCTGTGCCCGGATTACGAGGGCATGTACGTGTTCGACGCCAACAAGCCGATCCTGCGCAACCTGCGCGCCGGCGACGGCCCGCTGGCCCGCATTCCTGAGGAGCAGCGTGCCATCCTCTTCCAGGAGAAGAGCTACGTGCACTCCTACCCGCACTGCTGGCGTTGCGCCACCCCGCTGATCTACAAGCCGGTGAGCTCCTGGTTCGTGGCCGTCACCAAGATCAAGGACCGCCTGCTCGAACTCAACCAGCAGATCAACTGGATTCCGAACAACGTGAAGGACGGCCAGTTCGGCAAGTGGCTGGCGAACGCACGCGATTGGTCGATCTCCCGCAACCGTTTCTGGGGTTCCCCGATTCCGGTGTGGGTCTCCGACGATCCGAAGTACCCGCGCGTGGACGTGTACGGCTCGCTTGACGAGCTGAAGGCCGATTTCGGCGATTACCCGCGCGACAAGGACGGCAATATCAACATGCACCGTCCGTACATCGACGAGCTGACCCGCGTCAACCCGGACGATCCGACCGGCAAGAGCCACATGCACCGCATCAGCGACGTGATGGACTGCTGGTTCGAATCCGGTTCGATGAGCTTCGCCCAGTACCATTACCCGTTCGAGAACAAGGAAACCTTCGAACAGCACTTCCCGTGCGACTACATCGTGGAATACATCGGCCAGACCCGTGGCTGGTTCTACGTGCAGCACGTCATGGCCACCGCCCTGTTCGACAGGCCGGCGTTCAAGAACGTGATCTGCCACGGCATAGTGCTCGGCTCCGACGGACAGAAGATGTCGAAGCATCTGCGCAACTATCCGGACGTGAACGGCGTGTTCAACGACTTCGGCTCCGACGCCATGCGCTGGTTCCTCATGAGCTCGCCGATCCTGCGCGGCGGCAACCTTATCGTCACCGCCGATGGCATCCGCGACACCGTGCGCCAGGTGATGCTGCCGGTGTGGAGCTCCTACTACTTCTTCACCCTGTACGCGAACGCGGCCGGGTACGACGCGCGCAAGCTTCGCGCCGACGAAGTTGCATCGCTGCCGGAAATGGACCGTTACCTGCTGGCCCGTACCCACCGACTGGTCGAAAAGACCCAGTCCTCGCTGGACCAGTTCCTGATCTCCGATGCATGCGACGCCGTGTCCGACTTCATCGACATGATCACCAACTGGTACATCCGCAACAACCGCGACCGCTTCTGGAACGAGGACGCCAACGCGTTCAACACCTTGTACACCGTGCTTGAGGTGTTCATGCGCGTCCTTGCGCCGCTTGCCCCGATGGAAGCCGAATCCGTGTGGCGCGGCCTGACCGGAGGCGAATCCGTGCATCTGGCCGACTGGCCGTTCCTGGCCGACGAGAAGACCGGCGAAGCCACCGAACTTGGCCGCGTGCTCGTCGACGATCCGGCTTTGGTGAACGCCATGGAAAAGGTGCGCGAGGTCGTCTCCAGCACCCTGTCCATGCGTAAGGCGAAGCAGATCCGCGTGCGCCAGCCGCTGAGCAAGCTCACCGTGGTGGTGGAGGATACCGCCGCCGTGGCCGCGTACGACGAGATTCTGAAGTCCGAGCTCAACGTCAAGAACGTGGAGCTGTGCACGCTTGAGGATGCGGGCTCCCAGGGCCTGAAGATCATCCACGAGCTGCGCGTGAACGCCCGCGTTGCAGGCAAGCGCCTGCGCAAGGACGTGCAGTTCGCCATCAAGGCCTCCAAGTCCGGCGCATGGCATGTGGACGCTTCCGGCGCTCCGGTGTGCGAGACCCCGAACGGCGACATTACGCTGGAAGAGGGCGAGTACGAGCTGATCAACAGCGTGGAGGAACAGAACGCCGAAGAGGCCGCCAACTCCGTGTCCGCGGCCCTGCCGACCGGCGGTTTCGTGATCCTCGACACCGAGCTGAACGACGATCTGGTTGCCGAAGGCTACGCCCGCGACGTGATCCGCTCCGTGCAGGACGCCCGTAAGGCCGCCGGTCTCGAGGTCTCCGACCATATCGCGCTGAAGCTGACCGTCCCGGCCGGCGACGTGGCGAAGGTCGAGCAGTTCAAGGATCTCATCACCTCCGAGACGCTCGCCACCTCCTTCGACGTGAAGGAAGGCACCGAGCTCAGCGTGGAAGTCGCCAAAGCCTGAACCGAAGTTTGGTCGGCTTGCGATTATTCCAAGCTGCGGCTAGAGTAATCCCTTGGCTTTCGAGCCGCCGTGGCGTTGCCCACCGCGGCTCGAGCCACGCAAGACTTGATTTGTGTCCGTGCCGCGCAGCCGCGTTCCTTACGTGGTTGGCGCGCATGGAAGCAGATCGTTAAGCGAATGGTTCTCAGTACCATCCATGTGAGTCAAGCACACATTCTTGAGAAGCAGTCGCGCCGCCGGACGGCGGATTCAACGGTTCGCCCATATGGGTGGATTCAAGAATCCACCGTCCGGCTTTTTCTATATCGATTCGCCGCGACAAGCGGCAGGAAACTCATCGATGATTTATGCGAACAGTTGGATGAAGCGCGTTCGAATCTGCGCGGTGTGCGTTCCGATGCCGCCGTTTGGCGTGTACTGCCTAATTTGATTGCACAGCCGATTATCAACACGCGATACCTGCAGCAAGTGGTGGGACTGTCCAAACCGCAAGCGGAGCGTGCGATCAAAACTTTGAGTGAGCGTGGCGTTGTGGTGGCACGTACGGGAAAGCAACGCAGCGTTGTATACGAACACCGCGGCATTCTTGACGTGCTTGATGATTACGCGGCCGGATTGCGAAGGGGGTGATGGGAGTAACCAGCTTTCAACAGTCTTTGTATGAATTCTTTGATAGCGGGTTGCTCTTTAGAATTGCTCTATTGCAAAAAACTATATTGTTTTTATTGTTTTGGATTGTTAAGGTGATGCTGAGTTTTGAAGCTGTCTTTGAAGAGGGTTAATATGAACTCTACGTGGAAGTTCTGCTAAGGCTAGCGGTTATTAGCAGAACTTCCACATAGCAAAACGAAAGGAGGAGCCTATGGGTAATGCAACAATGCTGATTCTCGCTATCGTTGTGCTTGTTCTCGTGTCGAAATAGAACAAATATAACAATAGTGCGGGTGAAGGACGTGAATGCGTCGTTCACCCGCGAATAAGCATTTTCATTGAGGAATTGTATTTATGTGTTTCGGATTTAAATCCGACTGATTCTTTTCTCTCAGCAGAAAAGACTTCATTTCTGTGTTGGTGCGCGTGGCGTTTTCTTCATGCGCACCAATACACCCTTACACTAGTGCTTAACGATATGGACGCGGTTGTCCATATGAAAAAGAAAGGACGCAAGAATGCGTGCACTTACCATCGAAGATTTGAATGCTGCTGCACATGTTGGCGGAGCCAGCAGTTTGGTTATGCGCCAGGAACTGGAACCGGCTAGCGGACCTGATGGGGTGATTGCCCCTGCAAAATATGTTGATTCGAATGGCAATGCCACTTATATTATCGAGAAGCGTTATATGGAGGGTGAAGAGAACCCCGCAAAAGTGGTTCTGATCGATTCCAAGACTTCCTTCGCGAACCGGGCCGAGGCAACGACTACGGAAGCCATGCGGAATGGTGAGGGGATTCTTTCCAAGATGCCTCATATTGCTGTTGAATATGATGTTGATGATGGCAAGAATGTTTTTTATGATAATCAGCTTCCACATCGTGGCTTTGACGGCCATATCCGTGTCAGCAGTTACGAAGGTGAGTCCACGTCCAAGGCTGAACCATACGCGAATGCACGAAATTCTACGTTGGAGAATCTGCTTCCGTTGTTTGATTTGTCTCCGGAAACCGTCATCTTTGGTGGTTGGGATTCGACGCGTAGTAAGAATCAGCTGAGAATTCCGTCTATCTTGGTCGGAGAGACATATGCTGTTTTGGCCGAACAGAATGAGGATCCTGCAATTCATCGTGCCGGAGGCCGTGTCGACCCTGTGGGTGCCAGCATAAATGTGGACTCTAAAAATGATCGCGTGAAGATTGTTGGCGATAGTGTCGATTTGAGCGATAAGACCAAGGCAAGTTTCGAAAAAACCGGTAAAGGATCGACTATTGGACTGGGGGCTATTCCGCCGAGCGCAAAAAAGGATTTGCTGGACGGTGTGTCGGTTCGCAAGGTCATCTCGACTCGTGTTGTGAGCTTTGCTGCCGTGCGTACATTCCACTTTGGAAAAGGTGCTGAAGGTGATGCTGCGATCCGTGCCCTTATTATTGCGGTGTTGTTGCGAGACATTGCCGGTTATGATGCCAATCCCTTTATCCGCGCAAATTGCTTCCTTTCGGAAACGGGTAAACCGACTGTTGTGCTGAACAAGCGTTACGGGGAAAAAGAGGAACTGGAGCCTCTTACGGTTGATCTCACGGAAAAATTGCTGGAAACAGCCTATGCTCAGGCGCATGAGAAAGCTGGAATTACTTGGGAGGGCCAGGAGTTCCTTGTGCAGGGCAACCCCGCAGTCCTGGCCAATTCGTCCGCTGAAGATGATGCAAAGGAAAACTGATATGGCTTTTGCGATATCGGCATTCTTCCCCTTGGGATTTTACCAAGGCAGTGATTCCGGTGGAAGGCCGGAATCTTACCCCTCGCCAAGTAGACTGTATTCCGCGCTTGTCTCTGCGGCGTATTTGACATTTGGTTTTGAAACACCAAATGCTGACTGTGGCTTAACGGATGAACAGATCCATGCTGCCTTGGATTGGCTTGAAGGCAATCCTCCGCAGGAGATACTGTTTCCTCGCGTCATTAGCGCTGGGAATAAAGCTGTGGCATATCGGAACAAGGGAAATGTCCAAGACAGGAAGAAACCTAAAGACAAGAAATCTCCTGCGGCGGCCTACATCGCCACTGCATACAAGCAGCATCCCGAATCGGGAATGGTGCTGACTTGGGTATGGCATGAGAATCCCTCTTCCGAAATAGCCCGAACGCTGAGTTCGCTCTGTGGTGAGGTCCCTTACCTAGGCGAAGCATGTTCTGTTGTGGAACTGCGCACGCATGAGGACTACGGTTTCCCCGTTGATGCTGGAAAATATGTATGGACGCTTTCTACCGATTCAGCATTGACAAGCATTTTTAAGAAAGGAAAAGTGTTTTCATTCCCCAAGAAAGGTCGTCTTGAGGATTTGAAGCAGGCATTCGCTGCGGCGAATCCCGCTCCAAAAGGCAAGAAGAAAGCTCCTATTGTCAGAGACAAGGAAGCTGAACAGAATTTCCTCAATGAGTATCTTCCGCTGCAGACGGAAGAACAGGCTAGATACCTTCCTCCTTCTCTGCAAGAAGAGAATGCTCTTAAAGCTCCGTGGGCAACGGCCTTCTATATGGAAATTGATCAAGTTGACAATGGTCGGGCTAAGAACGGTAAGGTCGAGTGGAAACCGGAAGAGTCTGAATTTGTTGGCTGGGCGGTGGCTCTTCATCGTTTTCTTGTCAGGCAGTGGGGCACCGATCCTTCTCTTGCCTTGGTCGGCAAATATGCTCCGGGAGCGAAGAGGCCTGCTAATAATGTCTCGATTCAGATTGTTGATTCTGGGTTTAAGGAATCGTACGGCCAGCAGCTTCGCAAAGAGATCGCGGAAAAGAGACCCGGCTTTTTGATTCTGCTTCCATACGATATGGCAAAAGCCGATATCCAGAAATTGCATGATGTATGTGTGCGTGCCAAAGGTAAAACTTTGTATTATTCGCCGAATAAGCCGACCTTGCGACTTGGGAATACCACGGTAATCGATGCAGCACATCTATGGAAACCTGTGGCTGAGGGAATGTGTCGATACTGGACGATTAGGCCCATGGCCATTGCCGAAACGCGCCCTGTTCCCGATTCAAAGCTATTTGTTTGGCTTTGGGACATGTATGGCGTGATAGCTATGTACCTCAAACCGACGCAACCAGTAGAGAAGAACGTTACTGGGACCTTGTGGATGCAATAAAGTCGAAGACATCGCACTTCCGAATTTTTGACTGGCATGCCGTATATCGCGTCAACATGACCGATTATGCGCATCATGCTGATTCCTCCAATGTTCTGCATGGCATGCAGGCATTGGTCGCAATTTCAGACGGTGCGGATTCGCTGGATTGCGCGGCAATGGCAATTGGGCAAAGCCGTCACTTGGGCGGGGGGCTTTTGGTGCCGGTTGATCTTTACCTGAGCTCGCTTCGTCCGGATGAGGATTTTGGAAAAGGGGTTCCAACATGGCTGAAATGAATTTGGAACAGCGGCAATACCTCACAGCAAGATTTGAAGAATTCGTTGCTGTGGTTCATCCATCGGGTGATGATCAGCCGGTCCGTAAGCCCTATCAGTGGCAGATTAGATTGATGCTGTATGTCGCTGGACATGGGCATTGGCCACAAGGTATTGGAGCGCCGACGGCATCGGGCAAGACTTGTGTAATCGATATCCATGTGTTCCTCAATGCAATGGCCGGGCTTGTCTCTGCCGAGGGGAGCGCCGAGAGCCAAAAGCTTGCTGGCGTGCCGCTGCAGCGCATTCCTCGTCGTCTGGCGTTGACGGTGAACCGCCGCTCGCTGGTCGATGACCAGTTCGACGAGGCAAGCGCGTTGCAAAAGAGGATACAGGCTGAAAACAACGAAAGCGACAAGCTCGATATATATCGTAAAGGTTTGGATCTGCGTTCTGCCATTAATGATGGGCTCCAGCCAGAATCTCCGAGTCCTCGAATGATTGCGGTCGAACTTCGTGGTGGCGTCAGTCCGGATCGTGAATGGCGCTATTATCCGCAGACTTGCGCTGTAATCTGTGCAACGCCGGATATGTTCGGTAGTCGGCTGCTGTTTCGTGGCTATGGAACCAGCCGTACCATGCGTTCCATGGAGGCGGGATTGCTCGCCTACGATACGGTGTTGATTGTCGATGAAGCGCATCTCAGCAGGCAGCTGCTGAAGACGGCTCGTCAGGTAGCTCGTATCGAGAATATGGCCAAAAAGCCTCTTGTTAGGCAGATTGCTCCTCTGCAGGTTGTTGAGACCACTGCGACTCCTGCATCTGACGATACACATGATGCAGTCTCCGTTGAAGAAGCGGATTTTGACATCGATTCTGCGTTGAAGAAACGTTTGTGCACTCCGAAATTCGTATTTGCCAGCCTTGATTTCAAGAAGCCCAAGGACGAGATAGATGCGATTGTTTCGAAATGTGTTGAGCTGATTCATGACAATGAAGAGGCCGATCGGCTGAATGATTCCGATCCTCATGTTCTCGGGTGTGTTCTCAATACCCTTGATAAAGGTAAGGCGGTCGCTAAAGCACTTGCCAAGCAGTGCAAGAAAGAAGGAATCCATCGTCCCATCGATGTGTATGTTGGTCCGATGCGTGCCTACGATAAACACAAGGTGGTCGAGAAGCTTCGGAATCTGTCCTCGATGGATCCGCAGGATGCGCCTTGCTGCATCATTGGCACGCAGACCTTGGAAGTCGGCATTGATGTCGACTTTGCAAATATGGTGACTGAAATCGCCCCTGGCTCTGCGCTGGTCCAGCGTGCAGGACGCGTAAACCGTCGTGGCATGAGGCCTGAAGGTTCATTGCATGTATTCGGTCTTGATCTGCAGCAGTTCAATGAAAAGAAGCAAGCCCAGCAGGTGTCTCCATACATGCCGGAGGATATCTATGCGGCGCAGGATTGGTTGAATTCTCTGAATATGGGAAAAACCGCGGCTCCTAATATCAGTGCCTGGTCTTTGGCTATGAGCAAGTCCCCTATTCCAGGAGAAAAACCCGGCAGGCTCTTGTTCCAGCGTCTGGAACCATGGGATGTTGAGAATCTGTCGGTTACTGATGAGGATTTGTGCGCTGATATTAGTATGGCTGATCTTCAGCAGGGACATTCGGATCTGAACATCTGGTTGCGTGACGATCTCGGATCCGAAGATCGTGAGATCAGTGTCGCGGTTCGCCACTTACCATGGGACGACGCTCTGGCCATCAAACTATTGGAAGTGACACAACCGGAAAACGATGAGCTATTCCCCATCAGGAAATGGTATGGACTTACTAAGTTTTTTGAAGAGCTGACGAATAAAAACGCTAAGGCCGAAGTCGTCTTTGAGGAGGAAACCGACTCCGACAAGAAAATTGCCCATACCGTCAAGGTCGATCATAGGGTGTTCAGGTACCGTGCTTCGGATCCTGAAGGCCATCGTGTGGTTTGCATGCATAATGCAAAGCAGGGTACCGTGCAGTCGGGTGACGTGCTTATCTTCGATGACTATGAGAAGGTTTTCTCTACATTTTCCGAGGGGGTTGCCGTCTTCGACCCGGAAGGCTCCGAAACGGCGGTTGATGTGTTCAATCAATGCGGCTCTTCCGTCTTGATTACGGATTCTGCTACGCACAATGGAACGGGAATCGACAAGGCATTCCAACGTATTCGGGAGATCGAGGAGGAAGATCTGAGCAGGAACGGGGAAGAAGTCTCTGAAGCTGCTGAGGAAGATATGCAGAAATCACTGCAGGTGCTTCGTGCGGCAGCAGTTGAAGAGTCAGTGGAAGGCGGTGAGCATGAGGAATGTTCGCTGATTTTACGAGCTGACGAAGATTTCGAAATTCGTTATGTTGATGTCAATGGCAATGCAATTCAGCGTGATGTTCAATGGGTTGTAAGCAGCGCTTCCGAAAATGTACCAAACTCCGAATCGGATCAGGAAATCTTGACGCCAGGAAAGGAGAAAACTCTATTTTTGGGAGGCGGCCTGAATAATTCTGATGGGCATCGTCGTAAGGAAGGGCATCAGGATCATGTTGCCTGCCGTGCGCAAGCACTTGGCGCTCTTGTCGGACTTGATCCCACAATGGTGGAGGATCTGCGCATTGCTGGTGAGTATCATGACGAAGGCAAGAAAGACGAGCGTTTCCAGAAGCTACTTCGTAACGATCGAAAGACAAAAGACGGGGAGCTTCGAGCTAAAAGCCGATTCTTGATGTCTCATTCTCGGGAACGCGAGCTTCGTAATACATATGAGCTTCATGGTTGGCGTCATGAGCAGCGTTCTGTTGCCGAATTCCAGTGTGTCTGTGAGAACCATGAGCAATTGAAAGCCTTGAGCGAATTTGATAAGCAACTTATTGAGCGTCTTATCGGTACATCACATGGTCATGGTCGTGCAACATTCAGGTATGAAACGGCATATCTGCTTCCTCAGGAGAAATATGATTTCCTCAATGTGAGTCCGGAATTGAATGATATCTCGAAACGGCTATTCGATTCGGGGGAGTGGGAAACCATTATTGACCACACCAACCAGCGGTATGGCTTCTGGGGTATTTCCTATCTGGAAGCACTGCTGCGCGCGGCTGATATTACATGCTCGAAGGAGGGACTGTGATGAGCGTCATTATTCCCGCGGATGCGACCGATGCGTTTTCGCATCTGTTTATGGTCGGTCTTGCTTCGATCCTTGAAGATGCCGATGCCGAAAGGGTATGTGCGTTCCGTTGGAAGGACACGTTGCAAGCGTTTGAATTGAAGACCAATGATGGCCTAGGTATCGATCAGATGGCCGAAGCTGTTCACGCCCACGCTAAGCGATGGTCACAGTCGTTGCCACTGACTTCCGAGAATGACTACACAGTTGTCGACAAAGATGCTAAGCCGAGTCAGACGCTTCATGCCACCATGTCCCCAAGACTAAGCAATCTGGGTGTCCCCTTTGGATGGGAAAAACTGCAGAAAGACAGGGAATCCGCAGTTGATGCCATGCAGACTGCCGGTGACTACCGTTACTTCGGTGCGCTCGGGCAGCCTTCGTACTGGTCGGGGAAAAAGAACAAGGAT
>OKUQ01001278.1_pt1 | contig 11798 bp, 9 predicted proteins | sample 1606811 | NCBI WGS metagenome assembly OKUQ01 (sample SAMEA3882546, study PRJEB24775) | human gut metagenome | biome: human-associated habitat; feature: intestine environment; material: feces | place: Netherlands | collected 2009/2010
TGAAGGTCGCCTCGATTTTGGGTGGGTTGGTGAGCGAGCCGATGGAGGATGCCAGCACGTCCACGAGGTCTTCGAGCTCTTGGGTCTTTGCCACCTTGTTCCTGGCCACCACATCCTTCAAGTATGTCTCGGAGAACAGGCGCTCTAGATAGCGGGACTTTTGCTCGTCCGTGCGCATGCCAAGAAGCAGGGGCATGCCTCCGAAGACGACATACTCGGCCCAACCCTGGTATTTGTCTCCCTCAAAGCCTTGCATGAATTCGGAGAAGGACAGTGGTCGCACTCGGACCTCGTCTCCTCGTCCGCGAAACTGCGTCATGACGTCAGAGGACAGCAGTTTGGAGTTGCTGCCTGTCACATAGACGTCGACATTTCGCATGCGCAGCAGGCCGTTGAGCACACCATAGAGGCGAGGAGGCTTGTGCCCGCGCAGCTCCTCGTCGGAGATCGCGTATTGCACCTCGTCGAGCATGACGTAGTATCGCGACGTCTTATTCGCTATCTTGGACTTCAAGTAGCTGTCAAGCACACCCGGGTCGCGCAGGCCCCTGTTCGCCTCCTCGTCCAATGCAACCTCTACGATACGATCGTCGCCGACCCCTAGCTCGTCTCTGAGGTAGTTGCCGAAGAGTTCGAACAGCAGATATGTTTTGCCGCACCGTCTGACGCCCGTGATTACCTTGATCATCCCGTTGTGCATTCTGTCTATCAGGTTGTTTAGGTATCTATCCCTGCGCACTTCCATGTCTGCCTCCCTCAAATTTTCATTTAGTGATTATGTCACATGTTGCATTTTCGCTCAATGTGAACCCATGGTGCGATGCAATTCGGTCATGGAGTGTTTGACAATCAGGAACGTTCGCGGCGCAACGGTCGTTCCCGTCCGTCAGGCATGAAAGTCGCTTCAGATCTTTGCGCTGAAGGTGGCTGTCGGGAAAGCGTTAGCTGTTGGAGTGAAAGCTCATTCGAGTCCAGCCTTTCTGAATGTTCGTCATCGCCACAACGACGTGTGCGCTGTGGCGGCCTTTGGGGCGCTATCTTTTCGTGGGTAGGCGCGATAGGCAATTAAACGATTCTCGATACTCTGACGATAAAAGCGGTAATGGCGATAATCGCGAAAGGCCAGGTGGGACTATGGAGGGAAAGAACAAGTCCAAAACTAACCCATTCTAGCCAATGGCAAACGCTGATCCACCTGCGCCTGCCGGGCCCAATCAAAGATTGGGCAGAAGATAATCCCTAGTATTTCTGGGCTTCCTTGAGCGCTTTGAGGTAGGTGGCGTAGTGCTCTACCCGGTGGGCATCGCTTGCGAGGTAGTCGACCAGCCCGTTCTTGAGCAGCGCCGTGGCGGTGCGCCGGCGCGGGTTGAAGATGCCTCCTTCCACGAAGTTCGCGGAAAGCTGAAGCCGGCAGCCCATTTCCCTCATCTCTCGCGCGACGTCGATATCCTCCTGCACGGGCTTGTAGCGCTCGGGGTGGGCGATCACGATGTCGACGCCCTTGCCCTGGATGGCGTAAATCGCGCGCTGCCAGTTCGCGGGCAGATGGCTGCTTGAAAACTCGAGCAAAAGCAAGTTGGTATCCTCGATGCAGAGGCTGGGCGCCGCGTTGAGCCCCATGTCGGCGAGCATCTTCCAGTGCACCTCATATCCCAAGCTCAGGCGCACGCCGTTCTTCTCCGCATGCGCCTTGAAGGCCCGATAGCGCTTTGCGATAAGCTCTGCGTCGAAGTCGGAGTGCTTGCAATGGGGAGTGCACACGATGTGATCGATGCCGGCGTCCCGCGCGGCAAGCAGCATCTGGTGGGACTCCGCCGGCGTGCGCGAGCCGTCATCGACCCCGTTTAGGATATGGCAATGGATATCGAACACGCCCTCTCCTTTCCCACGCTGCCTCGCTGCCCGCTCGCTTACCGCACGCTCGCTTCGCCGCACGTGCTCGTGCCCGCTCTCTTGTCGAACATGGCGGCCCTATTTCTCGCTTCCCACCTCGTGATAGTACACGTTGAGAACCGTCTCGTACACGTTCGTCTTGTCCAGGTAGAACTCCGCGAACTTGTCCCCCTGCTGCATGGTGCCCTGAAGGGTGGTCATGTCGACCGACGTGATCCCTGTCGCCAGGACGGAGCTTGCCAGGTAGCTGAACTCGTTGAGCCCCAAGTTCGTCACGGCATAGTTCGAAGCCGTCGTGTATAGGTTGACCAGCGTCCCGACGTTGCCCTGGGCACTCGAGAGCGCCTGCTTGCAGAAGGTCTCGACGAACTGCGACTGGCGCGTCTGGCGGTCGAGCGACGACGTCAGCACTGATGTGTCGCGCCATTGCACGTACTTGAGTGCGTTGCTTCCGAACAAAACGGTCGGCTCGCCCTCGACGATGTTGGTGCCGGGAATCGACTGCGTCGGGGTCAGCGACACGCCACCGATGGCATCCGCGAGCGCGCCGACGCCATCCATGTCGAGCGAGAAGTAATAGTTCACGGGCATGTTGTACAACACGCGAGAAACTGCGGAGGCGGTGTATTGGCTGCTCAGCTCGCCGCCGTCGCCGTACGCGTAGGCCAGGCACAGCTGCATGGTCGACATGCCGGTGAAGGTGTCTCCCATGAACTCGCCCACCTCGACCATTGAGTCTCGCGGGATGCCGATCCCCGTCGTCTCGCCGGTGTCGAGGTTCACGGCGAGCACCATGATGGCGTCCGCCTGCCCGACGCTCTTGCCCGGCACGACCTCCTCGGTCTGGCGGTCGTAGCCTATGACGGCGACGGAAACCATGTTCTCGTTCAGCGCGTACGTCTTCCCGTTGTACTCGACGGTGCGGCCCTCGTCGTAGGTCACGGCGCTATCGTCCGCCTGAATGTCATCGGCGGTGTTGGCCTGCTTCACAGCGCTCTCGCCAGACTTCATGAAGGCGAAGGCGGCGATGGCGATGACGACCGCGATCGCCGCGAGAATCCCCACGGCGATCGGCAGGTCGAAACCCGCCCCCTCCTTGCGCAGATCGGCCGGAGCGAGGTTCACCACGACCTTGCGGCCCGACATCTTGCGACCGGTATTCTCGAAAGCCGCCCGGATACGCTGCTCGCTCTCCTTGACGGCGTTGTCCGGCAGTCCGACCAAATAGAGTCCCAGACCGCCCCCGGTGAGATTGACCTCGACGGTCACCTTCACGGCGTCGATCCCGGCAACAGCCCCTGCATACGTACTGACGAACATATTATCGATCTTTCACTATACAATCAAGCGATCTTCCTCCAGCTCCGGTCCGAATTTCCGGACCCGCACTTCCAGAGCGGCGCCCCCGCCGCGAATGCGGCAAAACCGGACGCGGAAACCGGAGCCGGCTCCGCTAAAACGGCTCCTCCTCGTTCAGATTCACGGGCGCCCCCGACACACCGGGCGTAAGGAACTCCTCGGGCACGCCGCCGAAGCCGCCCAGCCCGGAATTGGAACCGCTCGATACATCCTCGTACTGCCCCGGCGCAGGGCGACTGCCCGCCTCCGGCATCAGCGTTTCGTCCACATCGGCGAAGCGGGCCTGGTCCTTCAGGAAACGCAGATTGACATCCGTGACCGCACCGTTACGGTGCTTGGCGATGATGATCTCGGCCATACCCGCCGTCGGCATACCGTTCTCGTCCTGATTGATACCGTAATATTCGGGACGATGGATGAAAGCCACGATGTCGGCGTCCTGCTCGATGGCCCCCGATTCGCGCAGGTCCGAAAGCTGGGGGCGTTTCGAACCGCCGCGCAGCTCCGTAGCACGGCTCAACTGCGAGAGGGCGATGATCGGCACGTTCAACTCCTTGGCGATGGCCTTCAACGTGCGGGAGATGAAAGCCACCTCCTGTTCGCGGTTGCCCTTCGAATCCTGCGTTCCGCCGGTCATCAACTGCAAATAGTCGATGATGATGATCTGGATGTCGTTGTGTATCTTCAGACGCCGGGCTTTCGAGCGGAATTCGAAGACCGACAACGCCGGCGTATCGTCGATGTAAAGGGGGGCCGCCCCCAGCGGCTTGGTCGCCGACTCCAGGTGGCGCCACTGCTCGGGCGTAAGACGGCCGCTCTTGATATCGTTGCCCGGAATACCCGTTTCGGCGATGATAAGGCGCATCATCAACTGCACCGAAGACATCTCGAGCGAGAAGAACGCCACCGGACGTTCGTGATCGACGGCCATGTTGCGGGCCATCGACAACACGAAGGCGGTCTTACCCATCGAAGGGCGTGCCGCCACGATGATGAGGTCCGACAACTGCCAGCCGAGCGTCACGCGGTCGATGGCCATGAAACCCGAAGGCACGCCGTTGAAGGCCGACGTGTTCTTGGATGCCTCCTCGATCTGCATCAGCGCCTTGGCCAGCAAATCCTTGGACGACTGTACCGAACGCTTGACGTGACCTTCGGCCACCTTGAAGATTTCGCTCTCGGCATAGCCGATCAACTCCGTCACGTCAGTCGATTCGTCGTACGAACGGCGCTGGATCTCGGTCGCGGAGCGGATCAGCTCCCGCTGCACGTACTTCTGGGCGATGATTTTGGCGTGGAACTCCACGTTGGCCGCCGAGCCCACCTTCTGCGTGAGCTGCGCCAGGTACGACGCACCGCCCACCTTCTGCAACTCCTTGCGGACCTTCAGCCGCTCGGTGACCGTATAGAGGTCGATCGGTTTGAGTTCGGTCGAGAGCTCCTCGATCGCGCGGTAGATCGTCCGATGCTCTTCGGTATAGAAAGCCTCGGGCGTGATGAACTCCTGCACGGTGATGATCGAATCCTTCTCGAGCATCAGAGCGCCGAGCACCGCCTCCTCCAGTTCGACGGCCTGCGGAGGCACGTTGCCGGGGGTATCGGTCATTGCAGCGAACGCTTCGCGGTTGCGCGAAGCGGGGGTATATTCTTTAGCCATTCGTTACGTGGATTTCAACTTTCAAAAATAGACAAACGGGGCGACATATCAAAACGCCCCGGACCCCGTTTTGTCGAAAAATCTGTTTACAATCGAACGATCCCCGGCAGGGGATTCTCCCGGGCCGGAAAGATGTCGATAAAAAGGGGCTTTCTGTCGATTCTTTTTTACGGTCCCTTCGGTCAGCAAAAGGCACCGACCAGAATCGGCACGCACACCTCCAGTACGATGCCGTGCAGGATGGCCAGCGGCACCAGGTCGCTGCCCGAATAACGGGCGATCGAAGGCAGACACACGTCCATCGAAGTCACGCCCGCCACCGAGATCGGGGCCAGCGGACCGCCCCAGCGGGCGAACAGCGGCATTCCGAACAGGGCGATCATCTCGCGCACGACGTTGGCCAGCAAAGCGACCGTCGCCAACTCGGCGGCGCCCTGCACGCCGAGCGTCGCGCTCTTCAGGTCGGCGATCAGCACCGACGAAAGCGAATAGTAGCCGAAACCGCTGCCTACGGCCAGACAGTCCGTCAGGCTGAATCCCCGGAGCACCAGCACGCCGAGCGCCGAAAAGAGCAGGGTGCCGACGATCGTACAAAGCGGCAACAGGAGCATCCGCCAGTTGAACGTGCGCAGCATATAGTGCAGATTGTCGCCGGCCCCGAGTCCCAAGCCGACCAGCACCACCATCACCGAAAGAATAATCATCGGCAGATCGGGATCCAACAGCCACGTCGGGACGGCATCGGCATAACCGAGCGCCACGCCGACTGCAAAAAAAACGAAAACGATCAGACTATCTCTCATCGCTCCCTCCTTTCCGGAAAAAGTAACGCCGGACGACGAATACCGCCGCGAAACTCCCGGCGACGCCGAGGCAGGCGATCACGGCGGCCTGCCAGCCGAAACGTCCGAAATTGACGATCAGTTCGCGGTTGGAACCGATCGTAACACCGAAAACGAAGAGCAGGGCCCACACGGTAAGCGATACTCCCCGCTCCAGCCTGGCCACAAACGACCAGTTGCGCAGCAGATAGCCCGCTCCGATTCCGGCAAACAACAGCAAAACGATACGAAACATAGCTCAATCGACAGTTAAAAAAGCCCGACGAGATACATTGCACCCCGCCGGAAAAATATTATAAAACACAAATTTCGCGCTGCAAAGATAGCGAAAGCCGAGAGAAAACAGGAACTTGTTCCCAGTTTTCCGAGGCGCATCCTATCTTCTACAAAGATAGCGAAAGGTAAGTGACAAGCCAAACCCGTTCGGACCTGGCCGGAGCAAAATCCAACCGAAACACCTCATTGTCAATGCAAAGACTACTCGATCGAAGTTACCGATCCAATCCGAAATGGCGGCGCGAAACGGCCAGTGCAGCAATGCTGACCCGACAGTCGGGCACCGCACGAAGGAGAGCTTCGGTGCAGGAAAGCAGCGTCGAACCGGTAGTCACCACGTCATCGACCAGCAGCACGTGCCGTCCGGCCAACGCTCCGGGCCGCGCGACCGCAAACAAGTCGCGTACGTTCTCCCAGCGCCCGGCCGAAGAACGGGTCGTCTGGCTCGGGTTGTTGCGCAGGCGACTGACCGCCCGATCCTCCACCGGCACTCCCATCCGGGAAGCGATCCCCTCGGCGATATAGGCAGCCTGATTGTACCCCCGGGCCAGCAACCGCCGGGTATGAAGCGGCACGGGAACGATGCAGTCCACGCTTCCGTACAGTCCGCTGTCGGCAAGGTTGCCGCCATACCAGGCACCCAGGTCGCGGGCCGTGCGCCAGCGGTTGTAATACTTGAAACCATGAATGGCCCGCTGCCAGGGACTGCCCGCAACGAACCAGAGAAAAGCCGAGGCCTGCACGACGGGAAACTCGTTGCGCAGCCGCTCGGCCAGCGGATTGTCCGCACGGCGCCAGAATCCGGTCTGGGGTGCCAACGTACGGCACATCATACAGAAAGCACCCTCGCCCTCGTGCAACTCGCCGCCGCATACGGGACAGACAGGCGGCAGAAAAAGCCCCTTTATATCATTGAGGATCGACATCGCAGAGAATCGTAACGCCTTTGCATTCGGGACTTTTGACCACCCGGTCGAGAATCCCGCGCACCGCCTCGCGAGCCCGGGCCAGCGAAGCCCCCGCCTCGACCTTCAGCAGCAGGGTCGCCAGATACTCGCCCCGTACCCGATCGACGGGCGGGGCCGTGGGTCCCAGCACGCGCCGCCCGAACCGTTCGCGCAGGGCGGCGGCCAGGGCGTTGGCCGCACGGCGCAGCGTCACGGGATCGCGGTGACGCAACAACAGGTTCAGGAGCCGTGCATAGGGCGGATAGAAGAACGCTTTCCGCTCGGCGAGCTGCTGACGAGCCATCGCCTCGTAATCGCCCGCAATCACCTGTTGCAAGACGGGATGTCCCGGCTCAGCGGTCTGGATCACGACCGTTCCGGGATTTTCGCGCCGACCGGCGCGGCCCGCCACCTGCATCAGCAGTTGGAATGCACGCTCCGCCGAACGGAAATCGGGATTGTTGAGCAGATTGTCGGCGTTGAGCACACCGACCAGCTCCACGCCGCCGAAATCGAATCCTTTGGTAATCATCTGCGTCCCCACCAGAATATCGTCGTCGCCCCGGGCGAAGGCCTCGACGATCTGCCGGAAAGCACGCTCGGAGGTAACGCTGTCGCGGTCGAGCCGGGCGACCCGCGCCTCGGGGAAAACGCGGGCGATCTCCTCCTCGACCTTTTCCGTCCCGAAGCCCATCGGCACGGGTTCGGTCACCCGGCAATGGGGGCACTTGGCCGGAACAGGCTCCGTATGACCGCAATAGTGACAGACCATACGACCGCTTCCCTTGTGGAGCGTGAGAGTCACATTACAATCCGGACAGCGGGCCGTCCAGCCGCACTCCCGGCACTCGACATAGGGTGCGAAACCCCGCCGGTTCTGGAAAAGCATCGCCTGACCGCCTCCGCCGAGGGTCTCCTCCATACGGTCGAGCAGCAATTTGTTGAAATGGGCATGCCGCTCGCCGCGTTTCACGGCACGGATCGTATCGGACACGAGGATCTGCGGCATCCGCGACGGTCCGTAACGCTCGGCCAGTACCACGCTGCCGTATTTTCCGGTCGCAGCGTTTAAATAACTCTCCAGCGACGGAGTAGCGCTGCCCAGCAGCGTACGGCACCCCAGCAGTCGGGTCATCAGCACGGCGCAGTCGCGTGCCTGGTAGCGGGGCGCCGGGTCGGTCTGTTTGTAACTGGGATCGTGTTCCTCGTCCACCACGACCAGCTCCAGGCGGCGCAGCGGCAGGAAGATCGCCGAACGGGCCCCGATCACCAGCTCGCCGCCCGCAGAATCCCGCAAGCGGAGGTAAAGCTCCGTACGCTTGCGGTCGGTGAGTTTCGAATGATAGGCGATCACCCGCTCGCCGAAAACCTGCCGGAGCCGATCGACCAACTGGGCCGTGAGAGCGATCTCCGGCACGAGCAGCAGCACTTGTCCGCCCCGGGCCAGCACCTCGGCAGCGAAGTGCATATAAATTTCCGTTTTGCCCGAACCGGTGACACCCCGCAGCAGCACGGTCGCGCGATCGGCAAACACGGCACGGATCTCCTCGGCAGCCTTCCGCTGCGCAGCGGAAAGCGTCGGCAGACGAAACTGCGCACCGCCAGTCACCGGACCGGGTGCGACCTCCCGTTCGATACAGGTCAATAACCCCTTTTTCACCAGGAGAGCGAGAGCCGTCCGATCGGCGGCGAGTCGGCTCCGGGCGACTTCCGCCCCGTCGGGCGCAAGGGCAGCCAACTCCTCCAGCGCCTCCCGCTGCCGGGGGGCACGACGCCCCATACGTTCCAGCGCGGCGGCCAGCCCGTCGGCGGTGAGCGCTTCGCCGGCCAGGGCCACGAACCACTCCCGGCGGGGCCGGAACTCGTCGGCAGCAAACTCCTCCTCGCCGTGTCCGCTCGGCTTCATCAGCGACGGCAGCGCCACGCGCATCACCTCGCCGAGCGTACACAGATAGTAGGATGCGATCCATTCCCACAGCGCCATGCGCTGCGGCGTGAGCAGCGGCCGGTCGTAGAGTTTCCGCTGCACGGGCTTGACGCGCCCGGACGACGGCGGGGTTTCGTGCACCCGCCAGACAAGACCCGTATAGAATTTGCGAACGCCGAACTGCACGACCACCGCTTCGCCCGCCCCGAGCGCCATCCCCTCCGGCACGGAGAAGGTATAGGCCGGCTGGGCCAGCGGCAGGACTATGTCGGCATAACGGGGCATCAGAGCTTGTTGAGCGCCTCGAAGCCCTTGCCGTAGACCCCCATGACCGAGCCGACGGTGATGAAGGCGTCGGGATCGATCGTCTTGACGAACTTGAGGATCACGGCCGATTCACGCTTGCGGCAGACCACCATGACGATCTTCGAGTGCTCCTTCGAGTACCAGCCCTGCGAGTCGATGAGCGTCACGCCGCGGTGGACGTTCTGCGCGATGGCGTCGGCCATCTTTTCATAGTCGCGCGTCACGATGAAGACCTGGCTCGACTGCTGGTTGCCGGCCATGATCATGTCGACGGTGTAGCCCACGACGGCCGTCATGACGTAACCGTAGATCACCGTGTCGATGTGGAAGCCCACGAGCAGCGTCGAACCGATGATGACGAAGTCCGAGTAGATCAGGATCTTGCCGTAGCTGACCGTGTGGTACTTGTTGATAATCATCGCCACGATGTCCGTGCCGCCCGTCGAGCCGCCCTGCGCGAAGCACATCGAGATGCCCACGCCGGCGAGGATGCCGCCGAGGATCACCGCCAGGATGCGCTCCAGGTGGAGGAAGTCGCCGGCCGGCAGCACGTCCTGCCAGAAGTTCATGCCCACGGAGATGACGAAGACGCAGAAGATGGTCTTCACACCGAAGTTCCACCCCACGATGAAGCCCGCGATGAGCAGCAGAATGGCGTTGAGCACGAAGACCATCGTACCGATCTGAATCGAGATTCCGATCTGTTCGAGGGCGTTGCAGACGACGAGCGAGAGACCCGCGGCGCCGCCGCCCGTACCCCGGACCGGCAGGATGCAGCCGATCCAGCCGAACGAGTAGAGCATCATGCCGAATGCCATCAGGAAATACTCCTTGACGGTCTTCAGCACCGAATCCGTAGAGATGGGTTTCATAATGTGACGGGGGGTTTAACGGTTATCTCTGCAAAGTTAAAAAAATTTCCCCTTGGTATGCGTTGCGCCCGGCCAATTTTTTTTCGAGCATCGCCAGCAGCTGTTCGTTGCGCACGAGGCCCCAGTTGCGGCCGTAGTGGTAGCGCGGCGGCGCTTCCGAGGCGAAGCGCTCGACGACCAGGTCGGGACGCAGGCGGCGCAGGATCTCGACGAAGAGGTCGAGGTATTCGTCTATCTCCCAGAAGCGGAAGCGCCCGGGGTCGGCGTCGTACTCGGCGGCCATCGGCGTATCGCGGAAGACCTGCAGCTGGTGGAACTTCACCGTCGTGAGCGGCAGCGAGTTGATCGTCGCGACCTGCCGGAGCAGCATCTCGTCCGTCTCGCCCGGCAGCCCGAGGATGAAGTGCCCGCCGACGGGCAGCCCCCGGGCGGCGGTCATCTCCACGGCGCGGCGGGCCGCGGCGAAGTCATGCCCGCGGTTCACGGCGCGCAGCGTCGCGTCGGAGGTCGACTCGATGCCGTACTCGACGGCCACGTAGCGGTCGCGGGCCAGGCCGGCCAGGTAGTCGAGCTTCTCCTCGTCGACGCAGTCGGGGCGCGTGCCGATGACGAGCCCCGCGACGAGCGGGTGCGCCAGCGCCTCGGCATACAACTCCCGCAGCCGCGCAAGCGGCGCATGGGTGTTCGAGTAGGCCTGGAAGTAGACCAGGTAGCGCCCGGCCGTGCGGTAGCGCCGGCGGTGGAACTCGATCCCCTCCTCGATCTGCTGCCGGACACTCTTCGCCGGGGAGCAGTAGGAGGGGGTGAACGCTCCGTTGTTGCAGAACGTACACCCCCCGGTGGAGATCGTACCGTCGCGGTTGGGGCAGCCGAAGCCCGCGTCGACGGAAAGTTTCTGCACCCGGCTGCCGAACGTGCGGCGAAAATACCCCGCATAGGAGTTGAACCGCCGGCTGTCGCCCCAGGGATAGATCATCGCGCTACAACCCCCAGTCGGAGGCCTTGTAGGTATCCTTCGGAGCGTTGGGCACGTTCGAGAAGAAGGTATGCCCCGTCAGCTCCTCCAGCTCCCGGATCGAATACATGTCCTTGGCCGACACCTGCTTGCCCTTGAGGTTGTTGTTGTGGCAGCGCACGAAGGCCGCGCACATCAGCTCGTCGGCCGAGCAGTCGAGCACCGACTTGCCCGTGCTGCCCGACTTGGTGCGCAGCACGGCGATGTAGAACATCGTGGGGCACGAGACGTCGTTGCGCCCGCCGAAGGAGATGCGCTTGGGCGAGGCCGAGTTGCCGTAGCGGTCGGTATACTTCTCGAAGTAGGTACCGATGACCAGGTAGGTCGTATCGGCGCACACCTTCTTGTCGATCCAGTCCTCGAGGATGTTCCAGCCGCCTCCTCCGGTATTGAAACCGCTCGAATACTGCGGGGCGATGTTCGAGTAGTAGAAGACCTGTCGATTGATGGACGTCGAACGGGTCCGCTCGGCCGAACCGAGCATGTGGCCCTTGTTGCAACCGCCGCCCGTCTCCTTGCTGTCATACTGGATGTTGGAAGGAATGTCGGGGTCCTGCCGGTAGGCGTTTGTGCGGTTGGCGCTGCCCTCGTAGCAGTCGTGGCGCGGCGCGGCGACCCACACCGGGCAGTGGTGCTCGGCGCTGAAGCAGACCGTGTAGTTGCGGGCCGCCCGGCCGTCGATCTTGAAGTCGGGGCACATGTGG
>OKUQ01001286.1_pt1 | contig 11721 bp, 13 predicted proteins | sample 1606811 | NCBI WGS metagenome assembly OKUQ01 (sample SAMEA3882546, study PRJEB24775) | human gut metagenome | biome: human-associated habitat; feature: intestine environment; material: feces | place: Netherlands | collected 2009/2010
AAGAGATGGAGTTAAAAGCCTTTGATGATGGGTTCGAGGATGGAAAGAACTGGTCTGACGTGCTGAATTTTGTGATTTTGTTCTATGTAATGCACGAATTACATGGATGGGGATGGAAACGTTACATGAAGTCCGTAAAAAGAATTAATAACTACATCAATGATATCAATTCTGGAAAAACATCATTGTCTGAAATGGTTGATGATTTGGAAAAGAAGCATCACATTCAGATTTGTGATGATTATAAGGAGCTGATTGAGAGATATGGAGCGTAAAGCTGCACCGATGATTTATATACAGAATAACGGGCAGGTAGCATTTGGATAGGAGAAAAATGAAGTTTAAACATAGAAAGGAATAACGAATCCTCGGTAAACCGAGGTTGTAATTTAAAGGTGTGAAAGAAATTACATAAAGGGAACAATAGTTGCGTTGGCGATTCGATAAGGTGGTTTTTCAGGGCCGTATCCATGGCGGCAAACAGGGCCGCGTGGCTGCGCTGTGCGCCGCCCACAGGCTCCGGGATGATCTCCTCGACGATGCCGTCCTTGTAGAGGTCCTGTGCGGTCAGCTTCATGATCTCGCAGGCTTCGCCGCTGCGGGAGGAATCCTTCCACAGGATGCTGGCGAAACCCTCAGGACTGAGCACCGAGTAGACTGCATTTTCCAGCATGAGGATGTGGTTTGCCACACCCAGTGCCAGTGCGCCGCCGGAAGAGCCCTCGCCGGTGACGACAGCGATGACGGGAACCGTCAGACCGCTCATCTCCATCAGGTTTCGGGCAATAGCCTCGCCCTGTCCCCGCTCTTCGGCCTCTTTGCCGGGGTATGCGCCCGGCGTGTCGATGAAGGTGATGATGGGACGGCCAAACTTTTCGGCCTGCTTCATGAGACGGAGGGCCTTGCGGTAGCCCTCCGGTCCCGGCATACCGAAGTTGCAGGCCATGTTCTCTTCCAGCGTGGAACCTTTGCGGTGGCCGATAACGGTCACAGGCATCCCGTGGAAGCGGGCGATGCCGCCCAGAATGGCGCTGTCCTCCCGGCACTGACGATCGCCGCACTGCTCAAAGAAATCGGTGAACAGAGCATTGATGGTCTCATCGATATGGGGGCGCTCCGGGTGGCGTGCCAGAAAGACCCGATCCTCAGCGGTCAGCGGGCCGCAGCAGCGGAGGATCTCATCTTCCTCCACCGCCAGTTCGGCCAGCTCGGAAGCGTGGGCCGTGATAGCGGCCATCTGGCTCTCCTCGTCCTGTGCGCCGCCACGCAGGGCAGCGATCTGGGCGTCCAAAGGAGCAAGCTGCTCCAGAAGTTCTTTTATCATTCTGTTTTCCTCCCGCCTGCGTGGAGCTGCAGCAGCTGGATGAGGGTGGCGCGGAGCTCACTGCGAGGTACGACCTTGTCTACAAAGCCGTGTTCCAGCTGGAACTCGCTGCGCTGGAAGCCCTCGGGCAGGCGCTCGCCGATGGTCTGCTCGATGACGCGGGGGCCTGCAAAACCGATGAGTGCGCCCGGCTCGGCCAGCATGATGTCGCCAAGGCTGGCAAAGCTGGCGGTAACGCCGCCGGTAGTGGGATGGGTCAACACGCTGATGTACAGCCCGCCTTTGGCCGAAAAGCGCTCGATGGCGGCGCTGGTCTTGGCCATCTGCATCAGGCTGAAAATGCCTTCCTGCATCCGGGCGCCGCCGCTGGCCGAAAAGATGACCAGCGGCAGTTTTTTCGCCGCCGCGTACTCGATGGCGCGGGTGATCTTCTCGCCCACGGCCGTGCTCATGCTGCCCATAAAGAAGCGGCTGTCCAGCACGGCGGCCACCACCGACACGCCGCCGATGCGGCCCACTGCCGCGACAGCGGCCTCGCTGAGGCCCGTCTTCTGGGTCTGGGCGCTGAGCTTTTCGGGATAGCCCGGGAAACCCAGCACGTCCTGCGGGGCCAGCTCTGCATCCATCTCCCGGAAACTGCCACTGTCCAGCACAAGGCTCAGGCGGTAGTACGCACCGATGGGCTGGTGATTGCCGCAGTTGGGGCAGACGAAAAGGCTCTTAGCCCAGGTCTGGCGGGTGGCACGGCGGCCGCACTGCTTGCATTCCACAAACTGCGGCTCATGCCACGCCACACCGGTATCCCGCCGGGCTTTGAGCTGGAAGGCGCGCTCCCGCATCCGGCCCGGGAACAAGTCTCTAATGTCGTTCATCGTTATGCCTCAGCGTGTGCAGTCAGGTAGTTGAAGATGTCGCCGACGGTCTTCATGTTGGCCAGCTCCTCGTCGGGGATGGAGACGCCGAAAGCGTCCTCCAGAGCCATGTTCAGCTCCACAGCGTCCAGGCTGTCGGCCTCGAGGTCCTCGGTCAGGCTGGCCTCCATCGTGACCTTCTCTTCCTCGCAGTTCAGGGTGTCAACGACGATCTTCTTCATATCCTCAAAAGTCATGGTAATTTTCTCCTTTTATCTTGTGTATGTGTGTTGTACTATCGTATCTTGTTCGGGCAAATCAGTTCATGTCATTTAGTTAAATGTTTTGAACGATTTGATAAGGCAATTATACTCGCGAGGTCACCATTGTCAATAGTTTTATCTAAAAAGTTTTAGTTTTCTCATTTCTTTCACAGGTCGTTGCGCAACCAATACAATATTTTCGTTGTGTATTTCAGGCTTTTTGTAGTTTTTCCCGGCCCCTGTGCTATATTCGGCCCAGAAAATATGTATCTCATCATCTCACTTGCTGCGGCGGGCATCGTGGTGCTGCCGGGCTGATAGATCCATAACAAAAAGAGCAGAGACTTGCGGGTTTTCACCGCAGGCTCTGCTCTTTTGTGTTACACCGTTATCTCGATTTGATTTCCTTCCACCGCAAGGACACAGCTTTCATAATAGCCGTCTCCGGTGGTGCGGGGGCCGCTGAGGACTTCGAGGTCGTTGACGTACAGGGCGATGTACTCGATTTTCACAGTGTCTCCTTTCTATGTTTCACCAGATAGTAACCAATGCCGATGGCGTCCGCCAGCGCCATGCCCGCAATGAGGGCGAAGGACTGGAAGACGCTCTGGCGCATTTTATCGTACTCACCACTGCCGTACTGCATCGAGATGGCCGCACCGCTGCCTATGCAGAGGCCCAGCAGGATGCTGCCGGTGATGGGGCCGGATGTCAATGCACGCTGCATGGAGATAGATTTCTCCTTTTCTTACATCTCAACAAAATTTCATACGGTATTCTTTGGGAGTACAGTGTTTTATCTCCCGGAAGATCTTGATAAAGTAGCTGCCATCGGTAAAGCCGCACTCCGCGCCGATCTCGCCGGTCTTGAGCCGGGTGGAGCGAAGCAGCTCAGCGGCCTTTTCCACCCGGTACTGCTTGACGTACTGGATGGGCGTGATGCCCAGCATCTGCCTGAAACTGCGCAGACAGGCGCTCTCGCTGAGGGCCACGCTGCCCGCGATGAGCTGGACTGTCAGCTCTTCTGCGTAGTGTTCCTCCACGAAGCGGAGCATCTGCTTCATCCGCTCGGAGGCGATTTGCTCCTGCTGGGAGACTTTCGTCCGCCCGCCCACGCACTGGGTGCTCAGCAGCCGCAGGGCCAGAGAGAGGTAGTAGCGCACCCGGTTCTCGTAGTCGAATGGCTCATCCGACACGGCTTTCCAGCTCTCGTGCAGACAGTCCAGCACCTGTTTCTGCCATGGCACCAACCCATCCAGAAGGAAAAATGGCGGGGCGTCGGGCTGGGTCATGGGGCGGATGAGCTTCTGCCAGAAGATGGTATCCATACCGCCCACAAGGCGCGGATGGAACACGCCCGAGTGGAGCAGGGCTGTGCCTTCCGGTGCCTGCTCCACCGCGTGGAGGACGCCCGAGTTGATGAACACTCCCTGCCCGGTCTGCAAGGTGAGGCGGGTCTTGTTGACGTCCACGTGGAGCGGTCCCTTCGTGCAGAGCACATATTCAAACTCTTCGTGCCAGTGCCACGCCACCGAATAGCTGGACAGATCCTCGGCATAGCAGGCGATGGGAAACAGCGCGCTACCGTGCTGCACAAGTTCCCTGCCCTTTTCGCTGGCGACGATGTTGGAGCTGATATTTAGTGCCATATTCGCCAATTCCTTTCCCCAATACATTGAAGATTTTTTATCAAAGCCGATTTTGTTGTACAAAGAATGTGTTTTTGTTCTATCATCTGTGCCGGTTTCGTGGTATTATTTCATCGGAGCTGATAAGCTCAGTATAGCACTGAAACAGGGCAGATACAACCCATAACGAAGCTTTGCTTCCAAGGGTCTTGCGCACTGCCCCACAGCTCCAAGGCCGCGATGCCGCCCGCACCCCGACCCACAAGGCTTTTGCAGAAGTCTTACACACTTTACCGAACACGGAGGTATTTATTATGCTTCGCATCGAATATTTTGATAAAAACCGCTTCATGAAACAGGTCGCCGCAAGCCGCGGCAGCGTCATCCTGCACCTGGACAATGGCTCCACCTGCGACCTCAAGAAGGACAACGAGGCTTCCGCCATCTTCCAGACCCTGGACGCTCCCAAGAAGGGCTTCAGCATCAGCGTGAGCGACCCCGCTGATGTCACCGGCTTCCTGCGCTATATGCTCGAGGCTGGCCGCGCCTGCTGAAAACGCCATCATCTATTCTTCATTATTCATCATCACAGCAAAACGGGACAGCCCCGCTCTGGCACATCTCAGAGCGGGGCTGTCCCGTTTTGTTGCATTTTTATTTTACAGGATGCACCGGCTGATGGCCTGCGCCACAGCCAGCAGCTCTTCCTGCCCGATGAAGCCGAACTTCATCTCGTGCTCGTCGGCGTAGCAGACCGTCAGTTCCGAAGTCTGCAATGGGTCACCGAAGCCTGCCGTCTGGATGCCGAAGTGGACGATCTTCCGGTAGGGCAGGACGAAAATCTCCTGCCGGGTGCCGGTAACGCCCTGCATATCCACAATGAAAATGCGGTGGCTTGTAAAAACGGCCTGATCACGCACCGTCTTATATGCGCCCACGATGCTTTCGCCGTCCAGCAAAAGCGCCTGCACATTCTTGCAGATCTCCTTCTCCTTGATGCGGATGAGGTTCTGCATCGGCTTTTCCCGAAATTCCATACCGGAAGTCTCCCTTCTTTTGCCCTATATAATAGGTGTTTCTGGGCCAAGTATAGCATTTCTGCCACAGAGCTTCAAGTCATTCTCGCCTTTTGGGCCGGGTTGTGTTATACTGGCAGATGATTTGAGATTTCTTGTATACAAAAAAGAGGTTCACATATGGAGATCATCGTACATCAGGCCATTCTCCACGTTCTGGATACCACGCTGGATGCCCCCGTGCTCAGCGGCAGCTGCATGGAGATGACAGCCGAAAAGACGGCCTATCTGCAATACCACATCGAAAAGCTGCTTGCCAGCGACGACATCCGCCAGTGCCGCCCCCTACCGGACTCGGCGTTCCGGTACGAGCTGGAACAGAACAAGGACTTTATCGACCTGTCCTGCCGCATCGCGGGCGTGCTGTTCGACTATATGCACGCTCATACCACCATTCCGGGGGCCGACCTCGCTGTGGTGGACTTCACCCGGGACGGCCAGCCGTGGCTGGGCATCCTCAAGCTCAACTATAAAAACGGCTACACCCACTACACCGAGAGCGTAGACGGTGCGCCGGTCAACTCCATCATCCAACAGCGGGCCTGCCTGCCCACCCAGAGCGGCAAGGTGGAGGAAGGCGCACTGGTGAACCTGACCGACTACTCCATGAAGCTGCTGGAGAAAAAGTTCGACATCGACGGCCACAAGGAGTTTTATCTTTCCACCGTCGTTTTCCAGTACACCACCGCCGAGCCGGAAAAGAAAAAGCTGCAGGCCATTCAGGATGCCGCCGTCCAGGCCGTGCAGGAGAACTATCAGGATGAGCCCCACGTGGAGGCACAGGTGGCCATGCTCATTGCCAATCAGGCCGCTGACAACGACAACAAGGTGACGGTCGAGCAGGTGCGCCGGCAGCTTGCTGAGGAATACCCGCTGGCGGCTGTCCCCTTCGACGACTATGTGGAGAAAAGCGACGTCCTCGAGCCGGCGCAGGCCCAGCAGCCCGTCACTGTCTCCCCCGCCCGCATCCGCCGGATGGAGAGCCGCAGCATCCACACCGCCAGCGGCATCGAGGTAAAGATCCCTACCGAAATCCTCTCCGAGGATTCTGCGGTGGAATTTTTCCACGCCGAGGACGGCAGTGTTTCGCTGCTCATCAAGAACGTCATCCTGTAAGGAGGGGATCTTATTATGGACCTTGCTGTCATCACCGCCCAGCAGGTGGCGGAACTGTTCATCCTCATAGGGCTGGGGGCTCTTGGTGCCAAGACCGGCCTGCTCCGCCCCGAGGGCAAGCAGACTCTCTCGAACCTGCTGGTCAACCTCGTCGTCCCGGCCATGATCATCAACTCCTACCGCATGGAGTTCAGCGCAGAAATTCTGCACAACCTCATGGCCGCGTTCGCCCTGAGCACCCTGTCCATCCTGCTGGGACTCATCATCACCCTACTGTTCACGGCCCGCAGCAGGGACAGCCGGACGCCCATCTTCCGGTTCGCCTGTGTCTTCTCCAATGCAGGCTACATGGGCCTGCCCCTCATTTCGGCGCTCTTCGGCTCCGAGGGCCTGCTTTATGCCAGCGCCTTCTTTACCCTGTTCAATCTCCTGCTCTGGACGGTGGGCTACAGCATGGTCAGCGGCAGCTCCGACCCCAAAAAGGTCGCCCAGAGCCTGCTGCACTGCCCGGCCATCTACGCCATCGTCGTGGGGCTCGTCCTCTACCTGCTCCAGATCCCGCTGCCCGACCTCATCGTCCAGCCCATGGAACTTCTGGGCGACATGAACACTCCCCTCTCCATGCTCATCACCGGTATGCTCATCGCCTCGGGCGACCTGCACCGCACCCTCACCGATCAGCACATCTGGAAGCTCACCGTGGTCCGGATGCTTTTCATTCCAGTGCTGACCATCGCAGCTTTCGCCGCGCTGGGGCTCTTCCGCTACGGCATGGTCACGCAGGTCATCGTGCTGCTGGAATGCTGCCCCGCCGCGTCCATCACCTCGGTGTTCGCCGTCCAGTTCCACCACGATGAGCAGTTTGCCGCCGGCAGCGTCGTGCTGACCACCCTGCTCAGCATCGTGTTTCTGCCGCTGTGTGCGCTTATCATTACGATGTTCTGAGGAGTAAAAACCATGTCCGATATTACCATCCGCAACGCCACATTGGCCGACGCACCCCGCATTCTGGAAATCTACGCCTACTACGTCGAGCACACGGTCATCACTTTCGAGTACGATGTGCCGTCGCTTGCCGAGTTCGAGGGCCGGATGCGGGACATCATGCAGAAGTACCCCTACCTCGTCATCGAGCGGGATGGCCGCATCGAGGGCTACGCCTATGCCCACGCTTTTGTGGGACGTGCCGCCTACGACTGGGCCGCAGAGCTGACCATCTACCTCGACCACGACGCCAGGCGCGGCGGTATGGGCCGCGTCCTCTATGAGGCGCTGGCCGACCGGCTCAAGGCCATGGGTGTCCTCAATCTCTACGCCTGCATCGGCTACCCGCAGGTGGAGGACGAATACCTCACCAGAAACAGTGCCCAGTTTCACGAACATCTGGGCTTCACGCTGGCCGGTACCTTCCACAACTGCGGCTATAAGTTCGGGCGCTGGTACGACATGATTTGGATGGAAAAAATCATCGGCGAGCACCGCCCCGACCAGCCGGACATCGTGCCGTATCAATATTGAGCCTATGCAAAAAAGCAGGTGCATCCAGCGGATGCACCTGCTTTTGCTTTACTGTTTATCCATTTGTTCTTTGTGGTATTGCAGCGTGTACAGCTGATAATATCGGCCATGTGCGGCGAGAAGCTGCTGGTGAGTTCCCTGCTCCAAGATCTTGCCGCGCGACAGCACGATGATGTTATCTGCGTGCTGGATGGTGGAGAGGCGGTGTGCCACGATGAGCATAGTGCCGACACTGCGCATCTTTTCCAGCGAATCCTGAATCAGAAGCTCCGTCTCAGTGTCGATGTTGGCGGTGGCCTCGTCCAGAATCATGACGCTGGGCTTATGCAGGATGGTGCGGGCAAAGCTGAGCAGCTGGCGCTGGCCCGCTGAGAAGTTATTGCCGCGCTCCCGGACTTCTTCGTCGAGGCCGTGCTCGAGTTTGTTGATGAAGTGGTCGGCATTGACATACCGGCAGACCTTCATGATTTCTTCGTCCGGAATGTTCTCCTCCCGCAGGACGATGTTGCTGCGGATAGTACCTGAGAAGAGGAAAACGTCCTGCAGCATCTGGCCGAAGTGACGGCGGAGGGAGGAAATCTTGATTTTGCGGATGTCGATGCCGTCGATCAAAATCTCGCCCTTCTGGAACTCGTAGTTGCGGCAGATGAGGGAGAGGATGGTGCTCTTGCCCGAGCCGGTAAATCCGACGAAGGCCACGGTCTGGCGGGGCTCCACATGGAAGGAAACGCCCTGCAACACCCACTCGCCAGGGATGTAGCTGAACCAGACGTCCCGGAACTCGATGTCGCCCTTCACTTCGCCCAGCTCAACGGCATCGGGGGCGTCCACCATCTGGGGCTGGATGTCCATGATGGAGAAGACCTTCTCCGACGACGCCAGCGCCTGCTCGGCCAGGTTCTGGATAGGGGTGAAGAACTTGGAGATATACATATAAAAGGTGACGATGGTGCCGCTGGAAATGGTCTGCCCGAGGAAGGTGACATGGTTCAGATGGCCCATGCCGCCAAGATAGAACAGGCAGAGGATCGAGCTGATATACAGCATATACACCAGCGGACGGAAGACGCCGAAGACGAAGATCTGCTCCTGCGTGGCCTTGGCGAGGGTCTGGCTCTTCTGGCGGAACTCCTCCATCTTCTCGTCCTCGCGGCCAAAGATCTGGGTGACTTTGATGCCGGAGAGATTCTCGGAGAGGTAGGTGTTGATGTCGGTGGTCGCGTCCTTGACCTTACGGTAAGCGCGGCGAGAGAACTTGCGGAAGATGACCGTGAACAGGAGGATGAAGGGTACGAAGCAAAGCACCATCAGGGTCAGCTCGTAGTTCAGGAAGAGCATCGCCACCAGAATGCCCAAAATGACGAAGGCGTTCTTGGTGAGGTTGACGAAGAGGTTCGTGAACATCATCGAGATGGCGTTGGTGTCGTTGGTCACGCGGGTGACGAGCTTGCCCACCGGGATGTCGTTCAGCTGGCCGTGGGAGAGGCTTTCAATGTGGGTGAAAAGGTCTTCACGCAAATCGGAGATGATACGCTGGCCCACACGCTGCAGAATGACGGCCTGCAAATAGGTGCTGGCCATCGAGAAGACCAGCACACCCGCGTACACGGCCACACTGACATAGAGGCTTTTCAGTTCGAAATCGCCCACCACAAGCTCTTCGATGTAGCCCACGATGAGGGGCGACGCGATGTCGTAGGAGATGGAGAAGAGGACGAGAAAGCCCACGACGACGAACTGCTTGAGGTAGGGCTTGGCGTAGCCGAAGAGGCGGCGCAGAATCTCGCCGTCGGCCATGCTGCGCTCGAAGCCCATAGCCGTTTTCTTGTCTTTGACGCAGGCGTAGGCGATGAGCAGCAGCACCGACACGGTGCCGATGACGCCGCCTACGAGAAGAAGCGGATTCAGACTCATCATGCGTTGCCACCTCCCACTTCGTCTTCAAGCTTCTGCAAATCGACCATCTTGTGGTACTCCGGGCAGGATGCATAGAGCTGGTCGTGGGGGCCGACGGCCTCCACTCTGCCGTCTTCGAGGAAGATGATCTTATCCAGCCCCTCCACCGTCGAGATGCGGTGCGCGATGAGCAGAGTGGTCTTGCCTGCACGGCTCTTTTTCAGGTTGTCGAGGATGATTTTTTCCGTCTTGGTATCCACCGCCGAAACCGAGTCGTCGAGGATCAGGATGGGCGCATCTTTCAGCAGGGCGCGGGCGATGGAGATTCGCTGCTTCTGACCGCCCGAGACGGTGACGCCGCGCTCGCCCAGGACAGTCTCGTAGCCATCCTTGAAGTCCACAATGTTATCCCGGACGTCAGCAAGGCTGGCTGCCCGTTCAATGTCCTCAGGGGTAGCGTCATCCACGCCAAAGGCGATGTTGTGGGCGATGGTATCCGAGAAGAGAAAGTTCTCCTGCGGGACATAGGCACACGCCTGCCGCACCGAGTGGATGGAGACGCCGTTGACGTCCTTCCCGTCCACGAAAAGAGTGCCGTCGGGGACGTTATAAGTGCGCAGGAGCAAATCGACCAGCGCCGTCTTGCCTGCGCCGGTCTTGCCCACGATGCCCACGCTCTCGCCGGGCTGGATCGTGAAGGAGATATTTTTCAGCACATCGAACTCGCCGTCCGGGTAGCGGAAGGTCAAATCGCGGAACTCGATGCCGCCCTTGGGGTTTTCGAGGTCCGGCACACCGGCGCGGTCGGCCACATCAATGGGTGCGTCCAGCAGCTCGGTGATGCGGTTGAGGGAGGCTTTGCCGCGGGAGGTCTTTTCGATGAGCATTGAGATTGCCATGATGGGCCAGACGATCGCCTCGAAATAGCCGATGTACTCCACCAGCTGGCCCGCATTGAAATCGCCCTTGTAGACAAGATAGCCGCCGTAGCCGAGGATGACGCAGATGACCGACTCCACGAAGAACGTCACCATTACTTCGAGCAATACTGAGATGCGGGTATACTTTACGTTGATCTCTTCGTTGTCTTTGTTGAGTTTGCGGAAAGCGATGAGCTCTTTGAGCTCCTTGACAAACGCCTTGATGACCGCGATGCCGGAGAAGTTTTCCTGCGCAAAGTCGGACAGGTCAGAGAACGCCTGCTGGCGCTTCTCCCACGTTTTGGTCATGGTCTTGCCCATCACGGTGCCGATGGCAAACATGAACGCTGCCGGGATGAGGGCCAGCATGGTCATGCGTCTGTCCATGCACCACATCCGGTAGAGGGCCAGCAGACCCAGCACCAATGCGTCAAAGAACATCAGGATGCCGTCGCCGAAGCACTCCTGGATGGTGTCGAGGTCGTTGGTGTAGAGGCTCATGAGGTTGCCGACCTTGTTCACCTGATAGTACTGCTGGGACAGACGGCGGCTGTGGTCGAACATCTTCTCCCTCAGATCCGCCTGCACCCGGATGCTGGTGCCGAAGAAGCAGATGCGCCACAAAAAGCGCCCCACCACCATGAGCAGCACGATCCATATCATGGGCAGGCAGATGTGCTGGAACAGCACCTCTTTCGTGAAAGGCATTGTCTCGTCCCTCACCACCACCTGTCCAAGGTTGACGCCGTTGATGACCAGACGATAGAGCTGCGGCACAAGCAGCTGGATATAGTCCACCATCAGCAGCGCAAGGATGCCCAGCAGCAGCGCGGGCGCGTGGCGCAGGTAATAGCGGTTGATGTACTTGCCGAATATCACTGGTTTTCCCTCCTTTTCCCATAGCACAGAGGCGAGCCAACGCCCGCGGGCCGAACTCCCGCAAGCGGTCAGCCCGCCTCTGTTTGTTGCACGATAGTCTCAGTATACGGCCCGGAGCATCGATTTGTCAACATTCGATGCAGTTTCTGTTGAAAAAAGCCATCGTCGTGCATCTCTGCACAAACGATGGCTTCATGTTGGAGCGGCCGACGAGGCTCGAACTCGCTACCTCCACCTTGGCAAGGTGGCG
>OKUQ01001295.1_pt1 | contig 11629 bp, 9 predicted proteins | sample 1606811 | NCBI WGS metagenome assembly OKUQ01 (sample SAMEA3882546, study PRJEB24775) | human gut metagenome | biome: human-associated habitat; feature: intestine environment; material: feces | place: Netherlands | collected 2009/2010
AGGAGGAGGCCGAGGCCAAGAAGGCCGAGGTCGCCGCCAACAAGGAGCGCATCGCCACCCTGGACGACCGTCGCGACGCCGTGGAGAAGGAGCTCTTTGACCTCGTTGCCGCCATCCCCAACATCCCGCACGAGGACGTTCCCTACGGCAAGGACGACTCCGACAACCCCGAGGTGCGCCGCTGGGGCACCCCGCGCGAGTTTGACTTTGAGCCCAAGGCCCACTGGGACCTTGGCCCCGAGCTGGGCATCATTGACTTCGACCGCGGCGTGAAGCTTGCTGGCGCCCGCTTCTACCTGCTGGGCGGCATGGGCGCCCGCATGGAGCGCGCGCTCATCAACTTCTTCATCGACATGCACAACAAGGCCGGCTTCAAGGAGTGGTGGCCTCCCGTCATCACCAACCACGACAGCCTGTTTGGCACCGGCCAGCTGCCCAAGTTCGACGAGGACCTCTACCACGTGCAGCCCGACCTCTACCTCATCCCCACGGCCGAGGTCCAGCTGACCAACATCCACCGCGACGAGGTGCTTGACGGCTCCAAGCTGCCGCTCATGTACACCGCCTTCACCCCGTGCTTCCGCGAGGAGGCTGGCTCTGCCGGCCGCGACACCCGTGGCATCATCCGCGTCCACGAGTTCGACAAGGTCGAGATGGTCAAGTTCGCCAAGCCCGAGGACTCCATGAACCAGCTCGAGTCCATGGTGGCCGAGGCCGAGTTGTGCCTGCAGACCCTGGGCCTTCCGTACCACGTGGTCACCCTCTGCACCGGTGACATTGGCTTCAGCGCCACCAAGTGCTACGACATCGAGGTTTGGCTGCCCAGCTACAACAACTACAAGGAGATCTCCAGCTGCTCCAACTGCTGGGACTTCCAGGCCCGTCGCGCCAACATCAAGTACCGCGATCCGTCTGAGTTCAAGGGCACCCGCTACGTGCACACCCTCAACGGCTCTGGCCTGGCCGTCGGCCGCACCATGGCTGCCATCATCGAGAACTACCAGAACGAGGACGGCACCATCACCGTGCCGGAGGCCCTGCGTCCCTACATGGGCGGCATCGAGGTCATCACCCCCGAGGAGTAGCACTTCTCGCCTGATTTGAACGGAAGCCGGCGGCCCGTTGCGGCCGGCTTCCTTGTGTATGGGCGCGCGTCGCCGGAGACCCGGCGTCGGAGGCGCCCGGGAGCACCGCAAAGGAGCAACATGCAACGCACTTCTCGCCAGCTGATGGGGAAGTTCCTCTCTTACTACAAGGGCCAGGTGGGCCTGTTTGTGGCGGACATAGCCTGCTCGCTGGCCGTGGCCGGCATTGACCTGGCCTTCCCGCAGGTCCTGCGCACCTGCACCAGAGGCATCTTTGGCGAGGGCGCCGACGCCATCATGGGTGCCCTTGTCTACCTGGCCGCTGGTCTGGTGCTCATGTACCTGGTGCGCTTTGGCTGCCGCTACTTTGTGTGCTTCTGGGGCCACGTCATGGGCGCTCGCATGGAGAGCCGCATGCGCGAGGACCTCTTTGACGCCTACGAGCGCATGAGCTTCTCGTTCTTTGACCGCAACAAGTCGGGCGACCTCATGAGCCGTCTGGTCTCGGACCTCTTTGACATCGCCGAGACGGCCCACCACGGCCCGGAGTTCCTCATCATCGGCGTGGTTGAGATCGTGGGCTCCTTTGTGATCCTAGGCTCCATCAACGCCACGCTCACGCTGGTGCTTGCCGTCATCTGCGCCGCGCTCATTGCCTACAACGCCTGGGCCAACCTGCGCATGAAGGCCGTCTTTGCCGAGAACCGCATCAAGATCTCCGGCGTGAACTCCCGCCTGGAGGACTCGCTGGCCGGCTCTCGCGTGGTCAAGAGCTTTGCGGCCGAGGACCTGGAGCGCCGCAAGTTCCGCGACTCCAACGACGCCTACCTGGACTCCAAGACGCGCATGTACCGGGCCATGGGCCAGTACCAGGCCGCGATCTCGGCCATGATGGGCGGGCTCAACACGGTCATCCTGGTCATGGGCGGCTGGCTCATTGCCAAGGGGCAGATGGAGGCCGCCGACCTGGCCACCTACGCGCTCTACATCAGCATGTTCACCACCCCCATCACCAACATCCTCAACTTCACCGAGACCTTCCAGAAGGCCATCGCCGGCTTCCGCCGCTTCTGCGACGTGCTGGACACTCGCCCCGACATCGAGGACAAGCCGGGTGCGCTGGACCTTGCCGTGAATGAGGGCGCCATCTGCTACCAGGACGTGCGCTTTGCCTACGCCGGTGGCGAGGGAGACGTCATCCGTGGGCTTGACCTGGACATTCGTCCTGGCGAGACCATCGCTTTGGTGGGCCCCTCGGGTGGCGGCAAGTCCACCACCTGCAGCCTGCTGCCGCGCTTCTACGACGTGCGCGAGGGCTCCATCACCATCGACGGCCAGGACGTGCGCGACGTCACGCAGAAGAGCCTGCGCCAGAGCATTGGCCTGGTGCAGCAGGACGTCTACCTGTTTGACGGCACCATTGCCGAGAACATTGCCTACGGACGGCCGGACGCCAGTGCCCAGGAGATTCGCGACGCGGCCAGGAGGGCCAACATCGCCGACTTCATCGAGGGGCTGCCCGACGGCTACGAGACCCGCGTGGGCGAGCGCGGCGCCCGTCTGTCCGGCGGCCAGAAGCAGCGCATCGCCATCGCGCGCGTCTTTCTCAAGAACCCGCCGATTCTGATCTTTGACGAGGCCACCTCTGCCCTGGACAACGAGTCCGAGCGCGCGGTGCAGGCGTCTTTATCCGAGCTTGCGCAGGGCAGGACGACGCTGGTCATCGCGCACCGCCTCTCCACCATCAAGAACGCCGACGAGATTGTGACCATGGAGGACGGCCGGGTCTCCGAGCGCGGCACGCACGAGGAGCTTCTCGCCAAGAATGGGACGTACGCGCGCTACTACCGTATGCAGTTCGCGGAGGGGAAGACCGAGGCCCGCTAGCCGGTCTCGCTTGCGTATACTTGCAGCATGTCCGTTGAGGGCCGCCACAGGCAAGGGCGGCCCCGCAGTGCCCCTGGGCGCCTGACGGGAAGAGAGCACATGGCCAAGAAGTATGAGATAGCACGCATCCAGAAGGGCGCCCTCAACGCCGACGAGGCTGAGGCGCTGTTTGCAAAGGTAGACGAGACGGGCCACACCGACGAGGAACGCGCCCGCCGCGAGCGTCGCCACCGCAAAGAGAAGGGCGCGTCCGTCGACGTGGACCCGCTTGCCGGCGACGACCCGTCCGGCTCTAACGTCGAGAAGGTCATTGCCCGCGCGGCCGTGGGCTTTGTGCTGCTGTTCCTGGTGGGCGTCGTTGTCTTTCAGGTGGGTTTTGGCGTCATCCGCCGCGCCAACACGGCAAACCTCTCCGAGAACGCCAACGTCCGCACCGTGGCCTCCGCGCTGCGCGGCGGCGTTGAGTGGGGCAACGGCTTCACGCAGTTCCCCGAGGACTTCTCCGTCCAGGAGGCTGACGAGAACACGGGCCGCATCGAGGTCACCGTCACGGACACCAGCTCCGAGAAGGCCCTCGAGTGCTTTGCCGGCTCTCAGGTGCAGGCCACGGCCTTTGCCGTGAACGCCCTGCTCAACCCCAAGATCAACACCGTTGTCTACCACGTCAACGTGCACATGAGCGCTGATGGCGAGATCGAGCGCACGCGCCTCTTTGGCTTCCTCAGGCCTACGGGCGACGTTACGTCCTACATGACCTTCGTGTGGACCAAGACGCAGTCTGCCAACGGCGGCGTCAACTTTGGCTGCACCATCACGGGCATTAACGACGCCATCCAAGACGAGATTCGCGACCAGATCACGACGTCCTTCACGCCGGTCCAGATTCTGACGGGCAAGTAGGGTCGCTCTTACATATATGTAGGGCCATGAGGGGCGCGGAGCTTGGGCTTCGCGCCCCCCTTTTGCGCCTTCGGAAGCTCCGGTGAGCAACTGTTGATGAAAATGGGTGACTTAATTTGATTTGGCGAGTAGCCCGCGCTTGCTGGACTTCGCCCTCCGTGGGGTTTCAAGTATGATGGGGAGCAACTGGCATGAGGGGGCAGGAGGGCCGCTGTGAAGTGCAACAACTGTGGGGCAGAAATCTCTGACGAGGCGCGCTTCTGCGAGAAGTGCGGGGCGCCGGTGAGTTCCGATGCCGCGCCGGCTCCTGCCGCCGGCGAGGCCATTCCCGCGCCCAAGCCGCTTGAGCAGCCGCTCTCTGCAGGTGCCGTTCCCTTTGTGCCCATGGCTCCCGCGCCGCGCGCAATGCCTCGCTCCATGAGGGCGCCGAGGCCCTATGAGCCGCGCCCGGGCTTCTCGCCCGCCCAGCCAGGGACGAGCAAGCCCAAGCGGGCCTCTTCGCTGGCAGGCCTTGCGGCGCAGGTTCCTCCCGCGCCCGACCCGGAGCTTCCGCGCGAGCAGCGCGAGGATGAGGCGGCTCTCGCGACGGACCAGGCAACCTGGGACAAGTATCCCGCAGCCAATGCCGGGACCGACCTTTCTTCCGAGGAGGAGGCGCGCGACGCCCGCCGCCGCGAGCGCGAGGAGGAGCAGCGCCACCGCAAGGAGGCCAGGGAGAAGCGCGCCCAGGCCAAGCGCGAGGAGCGAGAGCGTCGCGCCCGAAGCCGAGGAGCCGGCCGCGCCTGTCGACCCCAATGCAACCGCGCAGCTCAGGATGCCCGCTGCCCAGAGTGCGTCTGTTGCCGCCCCTGCCAAGCCGGGGGTTTCTCGCCGCACGATTGCCGCCATTGCGGCGGTTGTGGTCATTGCCATAGTTGGCGTGGTGGCCGTTGGCGCCATGAACCGTCCGGCCCAGGCCCCTACGGAGGCTCCGGGCCAGGCCACCCCCAAGGGCGAAGCCGGCGATGCTAGCTCCGACCCCACCGACGGCGGAAACGACGCGGCGGACTCCGTGGCCGTGAAGTCCTCCGTGGAGGACTACAGCTGGGACGAGCTCTCCGAGCTCTCCGCCCAGATTGCCTCCGCAGACAGCGACTCCGCTGCTATGGAGATTGCCAAGAAGCACAACCTGTGCACCGCCTCGGGCAAGCTTGACGGCAAACAGACCAAGAAGATGCAGCTCAGCGATGGCAAGACCGTGGCCATGCGCATCGCAGGCTTCCGTCAGGACGATCGCGCGGACGGCTCCGGCAAGGCCGGCATCACCATGATCTCAGAGGACGCCGCGGCGACGCACTATGTCTCTCAGGCGGGAACCTACTCCGGCTGGGAGGGCAGCGAGCTTCGCGCCTGGATGAACGACGCCCTGCTGTCCGAGCTGCCCCACGAGGTCTCCTCCAAGGTTGTCGAGGTCTCCAAGAAGACGGTTGGCTACGAGTCCACGACTGCCACGTCCGTGGGCGACAAGCTGTGGGTGCCCTCGTTCTCCGAAGTGGTGGGCAAGCTGGCCGCAGGCGTGAAGCGCTCTGACTCCTACGTTGCCGAGGGCGACCAGTACCAGCTCTTCTCGGACGAGGGCGTCCAGTGGGGTGGCACCTACTCCATCCTGGGCACCAGGGGTTCCGATTCCTACTGGTGGCTGCGCTCCATCGACCCGCTCAACACCCAGTACTTTCTCTGCGTGAGTGAGGCCGGCGAGCCCTGGTACTCGCACCTTCCCGCCACTGAGCACGCCATCCTCATGGGTTTCTGCCTCTAGGCGAGAAGCGCCTCTCGCCGGCGGCTACGCGCTAACAAAAGGTCAACCTCGCAAACAAAAGACGAGGTTAACGGTACTGTGACGAGTTCCCAAGCCGTCTGGCCGGAAGCCTTGCCTCGCGTATACTGAAGACCGAATGGCGATAAACGCGCGTCACGCAAAAGCGTCGCGCAAACGGGAGGAGCGTCTTATGGCAGACCAGCCGCTGGTTGGCATCATCATGGGTTCCAAGTCCGACCTGCCCACCATGGAGGCGTGCACCAAGCAGCTCGAGGAGCTGGGCGTGCCGTACGAGCTGGTCATTGCCAGCGCCCACCGCAACCCCGCGAAGGTCCACGAGTGGGCCTCCACCGCTGCGGACCGCGGCCTGAAGGTCATCATCGCCGCGGCCGGCAAGGCTGCCCACCTGGGCGGCGTCGTTGCCGCCTACACTCCGCTGCCCATCATCGGCGTGCCCATGAAGACCTCTGACCTGGGCGGCCTCGACTCCCTGCTCTCCATGGTCCAGATGCCCTCCGGCGTCCCGGTGGCCTGCGTGGCTATCAACGGCGCAAAGAACGCGGCCATCTACGCCACCCAGATCCTGGGCGCCACGCTGCCCGAGTACCGCCAGAAGATGGTGGACTTCAAGCAGCAGATGGCCGAGGCCTAGCCCATGGCGTCCCACTTCAAGGAGCCCGAGGAGAAGCCCCGCCGCGGTCGGGGCGCTGTGGCCGGCGCCCACACGCCGGTGAGCACGCCTGCGCATCGCGGCGGCGACGAGTCCTACCACGCTCCGGTTGGAAACCCCCACGCGGCCGCCAACGCCGGGCGCGCAGCTCAGGGCTTTGTGCCGGTGACCTCGGCCAACGCCGACGCGGGCTCTTCTCGCCACGGAAGGCGAACGGACCCGTACGACCTCTCTGGTCGACGCGAGAACAACCCCAAGCGTCGTCGCAACCGCATCATCTCTGGCATCCTGTTTGCGCTGGGCATCATCCTCATCCTGGTGGCGGCCGGCATGTGGGGCTACAACCAGTGGCAGTACCACGAGCAGGACCAGATCAACGAGAAGCTCGCCGCGTACGCCACCATAGACCCCAAGGGCAGCGAGGCGCCCGTGGTTGATTGGGCGTCCCTCAAGGCGGTCAACCAGGATGTGGTCGGCTGGGTCCAGATTCCCAACACGGTGGTCAACTTCCCCGTCTACCAGGGCGCGGACAACGACGAGTACCTCCACACCAACGCGGAGGGCAGCTACTCGCTGGGCGGCCAGATCTTCCTTGACGCAGAGAACGCCGCGCCGGGCATGCAGGACGCCCAGTCCATCATCTACGGCCACCACCTGCGCAACGGCGCCATGTTCAAGCCCATCGCCGACATGGAGAACCAGGAGTACTTTGACTCCGTGGACACCGTCTGGTACGTCACAGAGGACGCAAACTACGAGCTGGAGCCCCTCATGCTCTACAAGACGGACGAGAACGACGCCAACGTCCGCCAGTTCTCCTTTGCCTCCGACGACGACTTCCACACCTACCTGGCGGGTCTTCTGGGCAAGGCCGTGGCCAAGCGCTCCGACGCCGACGCGCTCATAGCCGGCGCGGACAAGGTTCTCACGCTCTGCACCTGCAACTACACCAACAACGAGACGGGCCGCACCATCCTGGTCTGCGTGCCCAAGGCCTCCGCCGCCGCGGACGCCGCCGCAACGTCCAACTAGCCCCCAAGAGAGGAACGAGCTTCGTGACAAGCAACGTCGAGAAGTACGTCCGCCCGTCGGCCCCGGCCGCCCAGGACGCTCCCGAGCCCGACGACAAGCTCCATGAGGAGTGCGGCGTCTTTGGCGTCTGGGCACCCGGCCGCGACGTGGCCCGCATCACCTACTTTGGCCTGCGGGCCCTGCAGCACCGCGGCCAGGACTCCGCCGGCATCGCCGTGGGCGACGGCAAGACCGTCCTCGTCCGCAAGGACCTGGGCCTGGTTACGCAGGTCTTCACCGACGCGGACCTCTCCGCCATGCCTGGCAAGGTGGCCTGCGGCCACTGCCGCTACGGCACGGCGGGCGCCAAGGGCTGGGAGTCCGCGCAGCCGCACCTCTCCATGATCAACGACGTGATCATTGCCCTGGCCCACAACGGCACGCTGGTCAACTTTGACTCCCTGCGCCACGAGCTCATCGAGATGGGCATTCCCTTCAGGTCAAACACCGACTCCGAGGTGGCCGCCAAGCTCATCGGCTACTTCACCCAGCGTGGGCACCGCCTGCGCACGGGCATCGCGCACACGATGCGCATGCTCGAGGGCGGCTACGCCATGGTCCTGGTGCGCGAGAACGCCCTCTACGCCTTCCGCGACCCGCACGGCATTCGCCCGCTGGTCCTGGGCAAGCTGGACGACGGTGCCGGCTGGGTCGTGGCCAGCGAGACGTGCGCGCTGGACATTGCCGGCGCCACCTACGTGCGCGAGGTTGCCCCCGGGGAGATCATCCGCATCTCCGACGATGGCTTTCGCTCCGAGATGGGCTGCCGCCCGCGCACCCCGGCCAACTGCATCTTTGAGCACGTCTACTTCTCGCGTCCTGACTCCGTCAAGGATGGCAGCTCCATCTACCTGGTGCGTCACAACATGGGCCGCCGCCTTGCGCAGGAGACTCCCGTCGACGCCGACCTGGTCATCTCCGTGCCCGACTCCGGCACGCCGGCGGCCGAAGGATTTGCGGAGGAGTCCGGCATTCCCTACGGCACGGGCCTCATCAAGAACCGCTACGTGGCCCGCACCTTCATTGCCCCCACGCAGGAGTTGCGCGAGATGGGCGTGCGCCTCAAGCTCAACGCGCTGGCAGACGTCGTGCGCGGCAAGCGCTTGGTCATGGTGGACGACTCCATCGTCCGCGGTACCACGTCCGCGCAGATCGTGCGCCTGCTCAAGGAGGCCGGCGCCACGGAGGTCCACGTGCGCAGCGCCAGCCCCATGGTCACCTGGCCGTGCTTCTACGGCATCGACACGGCTGACCAAGACCAGCTCATCGCCGCAAACATGACGCTGGAGGAGATTCGCGACCACATTGGCGCGGACTCCGTGGGCTTCCTCTCGCTGGAGGGCCTCATGGCCTGCGTGCCCGAGGGGGTGGGCTACTGCAAGGCCTGCTTCAACGGCGAGTACCCCGTCGCCATCCCGCGCACGTTCTACGAGGAGAAGTTCCTCCCCGGCTACGAGCCCAACAACCTGAACCCGGTGAGCGCCGAGTCCAAGATGAACCTCGAAGACGTCCTCAACCTTGAAGAGAAGGAGAACTAGCATGGCTGACCAGCCCAAGCACGTGACCTACGCCGACGCCGGCGTTGATGTGGACGAGGGTGCCCGCGCTGTCGACTGCATCAAGGACGCAGTCAAGGCCACCAACCGCCCCGAGGTCATCGGCGGCCTCGGCGGATTCGGAAGCTGCTTCTCCATGAAGGGCTTCAAGGACATGGAGGACCCGGTGCTGGTCTCTGGCACCGACGGCGTGGGCACCAAGCTGGCCATTGCCCAGCTGCTCGACCGCCACGACACGGTGGGCGAGGACCTCGTGGCCATGTGCGTGGACGACGTGGTGCCCATCGGCGCTGAGCCCCTCTTCTTCCTGGACTACGTGGCCATCGGCAAGCTGCGCGCGGAGCACGTGGCAGAGATCGTCAAGGGCATTGCCGAGGGCTGCAAGAAGTCCGGCTGCGCCCTGGCGGGTGGAGAGATGGCCGAGCACCCCGGCGTCATGAACCCCGACGACTATGACCTGGCCGGCTTTGTTGTGGGCGTCGTCGACCGCCCCAAGATGATCGGGCCCGAGAAGGTCAAGGTGGGCGATGTCATCCTCGGCCTGCCCAGCTCCGGCATCCACTCCAACGGCTACTCCCTGGTGCGTAAGGTGGCCATCGAGGGCAAGACCGTCGAGGAGCTCAACGAGCCCCTGGCAGAGCTGGGTGGAGAGAGCCTGGCAGATGCCGTGCTGCGTCCGACGACCATCTATGCCGGTGGCCTTGTTGCGGCCCTGCGTGCTGGTGCCCCCATTCACGCCATGGCCCACATCACCGGCGGTGGCATCACCGAGAACCTCAACCGTGCCCTCCCGGCAGACATTGACGCCGTGGTCTACCGCGGCGGCGAGGGCGGCCCCGCCTGGGACATGCCGCCTGTCATCCCGTACATGGTCAAGGCCGCCGGCCTCACCCCGGACGAGGCCTACAAGACCTTCAACATGGGCGTCGGCATGAGCATCATCTGCTCTCCGGAGGACAAGGACGAGGTCGTGGCCAAGCTCGAGGCCGAGGGCTTCAAGCCGTTTGTGATGGGCGAGTGCGTGCCGGGCGAGGGCAAGGTGACCTATCGATGAGCCACTGGAGCTGCGAGGGCGGCGTCTGCCGCCTGGTCGAGGATGACGAGAAGACCAAGGAGGCCGCCGCATCCCAGGCGGAGCCCCTGACCATCGGCGTCCTCATCAGCGGAAGCGGCACCAACCTGCAGGCGCTTATCGACCGCATTTCCGATGGCAGCCTGAACGCGCGCATTGGCCTGGTGGTGAGCTCGCGCCCGAGCGCCTATGGCCTCAAGCGCGCCGAGGCGGCCGGCATCCAGACGCTGACGCTCAGCAAGGAGATCTACGCGGACCCCATTGCCGCCGACGAGGTCATTGCCACCGAGCTCAAGGCCCATGGCTGTGAGTACGTCATCATGGCCGGCTACATGCGCATGGTGCACGAGCCGCTGCTTGCGGCCTTCCCCAACCGCGTGGTCAACATCCACCCGGCGCTGCTGCCCAGCTTCAAGGGCGCGCACGCCATCCAGGACGCCTTTGACTACGGCGTCAAGGTGACGGGCGTGACCGTCCACTTTGCCGACGACAAGTACGACTGCGGCCCCATCATCGCCCAGCGTCCGCTGACGGTGGAAGAGGGCTGGGACGTGGACGAGCTCGAGGCCCACATCCATGAGATAGAGCACGAGCTCTACCCCGAGGTCGTCGGTCTTCTCGCCGCAGGGCGCGTCCACGTGACCGATGCCGGAAAGGTTGAAATAGACCCGGCGGCGTGAGCGGGGGACAGTCCCCTGCTCACCCTGTTCACGCCCGGCAACACGGGTTGCTCAATGAGTTGATTGTTTGGGCGGCCTATCACCGGATTGTCCAACATGTACACAAACATGTACATTGTGATAGGGACATGTTTGCGTCCCCATGTCACATTGGTCCAGCAGCCCGGTGGTTGTCGCTATGCCTGAGATATATAGAAACCTAAGGCACCTTCTTGTGCCCGGATCAAAGATGAATCCGATTCACCTGCAGATCGCCGACCTTCTGAGAGAGAGGATCTACTCGAAGGCCTGGCCTCCCTCGACGAGAATCCCGTCAGAGAATGACCTGGTCAAGATGTTCGGCGTGTCTCGCGGAACAGTCAGAAAGGCCCTGAAGTCCCTGGTCGACGAAGGCCTGCTCGTGCAGCGTCACGGCAAGGGGACCTTCGTCGCCGGGCCGGGAATCACCCATGCCTCGGGCGACAGACCCCTCTCGTTTGCTGAGTCGCTCCATCAGCAGGGCAAGGAGTTTGTTACGCAGGTCCTGGAGAAGCGCGTTACCACTCCACCCGTTGAGGTTGCCGAGGGGCTGGGTCTGGATCCGCACGACCCGTCGTTGTTTGTGAGAAGGCTTCGTACGGTCGACGGAAGCCCCGTCCTGTGCCAGGAGAGCTGGTCAAACCTCCTTGCATGTCCGGGTCTGGCGGACGTCGACTTCACCACGACGTCGATGTTCGATGCCGTTCAGACGTGCTCGGGCAGGAAGATCGCGCGTTCGCACATGCGCTATACGGCCCGTGTGGCGGGCAAGGAGCACGCCTCGCTTCTTGATTGCGACGAGGCGGCGGCCGTTCTCGTGCTCGAGCAGAACATCTGCCTTGAGGATGGCACGTTCATCGAGTGGAGCACCACGTGGTTCCCGCCCGGACAG
>OKUQ01001296.1_pt1 | contig 11623 bp, 9 predicted proteins | sample 1606811 | NCBI WGS metagenome assembly OKUQ01 (sample SAMEA3882546, study PRJEB24775) | human gut metagenome | biome: human-associated habitat; feature: intestine environment; material: feces | place: Netherlands | collected 2009/2010
ATACTGCTTCTCATTCTTTTCGTCTGTAAGCTGCTGACGTTGTCTTTCATAATCTGCACGGAAGCCCCTCTGTATCTCCACGCCATCCGCTACGGTCTCGTATTGTCTTGCTTTCTGTTCCGCCTGTAGGAGAACCTCACGTTCCGGATGCCATTCCGCGGCTGTTTCTGCTCTATGAAAGACTTCCGTGATCCATGCATCGATTCTGTCCGACACCTGTTCTTCTGCCATTTCCAGCCGTTGTTCTTCCTCCGCTTTTTCCTTCTTCGTCTCTTCCAGAAGACTGGCGGCTTCCTCGTACTGTCCTAAGATCAGCTCATATTGTCCGAGAGCTGTTCTTCCTGCCGTCAGCTGGTTTTTCCATATTTGCAGATGCTCTGCAATCTCATCTCTTTCTTCGTATTCTTCCAGACTGATTTTCTCTTTCGCCTTCTCATGATGTTCCCATTGCAGGATTTCCTGTTGTTCCTCCAGCTCTTCCCGTTTTTCCTTCAAGGTATCCCGGCGGAGTTCCATCTGTTCCTCCAGCTTTTTCAGAGTCATCTCTTCGTCCCGGATCCGCTCCCTGCCATCCTCGATCTTTTTCTCCCAGCGGCGTTCTCCATCCGCAGCCTCCTGATACTCTGTCTTTAATTTCTCCAGTTTGCGGTCTGCATCCTCGAGTTCCGGATCCAGAAGCGCATTGCGCTCCGTTTCTTTCAGCTTTTTCTCTGCCGCAAGTCTCTCAGTATCCTGTGCTGCCCTGCTCTGCTCTTCCTGTGCCTCACGCTGCAGCTGTTCCTTCCCCTCCAGTATTCCCTGTTCTCTCTCCACTTCCTGCTTCTTGTTCAGGTAGCCCAGAGCCTTTTTTGCCAGCATATACTGGTTATAACGGGTATATTCATTGCGGATGATCTTCACATCATCGAAGGCGCGGTTGAGCATCTCCAGACTATCCTGGATCTCATCCATTTTTTCCATCGCATCTACCATAGGGCGCAGATCCTCATCCGTCAAAGTCTGCAGGGAATCATTCAGAATATCATATACCTTGGTCGGTTTAAACTCTTTGGAAAGTTTGGGAGCCCGCACCTTCACCAACAGTTTGATGAACTGCTCATACTGTTCTTCCTTACGGAAACCGAAAATATACTGGTTGACATGCTTCTTATATTCCGACGGGCTGTCTGTGAAAAAATTATCTTCGCCCAGTTCCGCCTTCATCTCACGCTTATCCCGGGGAATTTTGTTGGATCCCACTTCCTTATACAGCCACAGATCATATCCCACTCTGCGCCCGTCCAGGATCACAAAGCCCCAGAAATCCATCGGTTTTCCGCGTTTTGCCTTTTGTCCGATTCCAATGGTGCGGTACTCTCCGGAGTCTTCTTTCCAAAATTCCAGAAACAGATAACCGGTAGACTCCTCCTTGCCCTCTTCTCCCAAAAAATAGTATTCCATCCGGCGGTCACTGGAACCAAACGGATCCAGTCGGCTGGGGGTACGGTCTCCGTCCAGTACAAACGGAATAAAGCTCTGTGTCGTGATGGATTTTCCGGAGCCGTTCTGTCCGCGCAGAAGCAGTTTCCCATCCTCGAATTCAAAGTCCTCTTCGTCATATAACCAAAAATTCACAAACCCGATCCGGTTCATTTTCCAACGTTCGTTCATTCTTCTCCGTCTCCTTTGTAATCGGAAGGATACTGTCCTGCCAGCCTGCCCACCGCAGGCAATACAGTGATCCGTTCCTCCTCACTGCGTACCATCATCCAGTCCGTCATATACTTTAAAATGGTTTCCACAAGCCTGTCCTCGTCCATTTCGCAATATTCCTTGCTCCATGCATTCTTCCACTTGTTTCTACAGTTTGTGATAATCCGGGAAAATGCCTGCTTTGTCATTGCAATACATTCATCCTCTTGTAATTCCAATTGTCCCTCTGTCAATTGCCTCTGTATCTCTGCACATACGATCAGGACGCTTTCCGAGATTTGGGCATCTCTCGGGTGCACGTTTCCGTAGCAGTCATCTGTATCCAGTGTAAGAAATGCCGCATTACGATAGATATCCAGATTACCACCCAAATTTTCCCGCAAATATTTGCCGACCCATTGTCTCTGATTTTTCAAGTATAGTGCATCAGCGTCCTCTGTACTGTCCCAGTAAAGTGCCGGACAGACTGCCAGCTGCCTGTATACCCGGTTAATACGTCGTGATCCTCTGTTTTCCTCAAATTCCTCAAAATCTGTCTTTTCAAAATCCTTCCAGGATTCATATCCGGAAATGTCGGTAGTAAAGCTACTGGTAAAATATTTCGAATAGCCTGTATTTTCATACAGTACTTCCTGCCCGGCTTCCTGGCTGAAGGATTCACTTTTTCCTTCATACACTCTGAGCATCTGCAGCCGTTCCATATACTGCAATACGCGGACCAGTGATTTTCTCTGTGTAAAAGAAGTCCAGTCCACCGGCATGTAATTTTTCAGTTGTGTCTCCACATAGTCAATCAGTTCCGACAGCAAAAACTGCCTGCCCTCCTCGGCATCCTCCAGATACATCAACACCACACATAGTATGCAGTAGTCCTGAATGTCCGTAAATTCACTGATTCCCATAAATGCTTCTGCATGCGCTGGCCTCTTCTCCAGTTTTAACAGCTTCTCTGTATGTATCAGCTTCCATCCCAGTTGTTCTCTGATAAAACGTTGAAAGTTCGGAATGTCCCGTTTTACTTTATAGAAAGTCTCCTTGTCACTGTCCCGGCAGATCCAGAATTTTTCCATTAAGGTTCTGATTTCATTCATACTTATTTAAACTCCAATGTATAATCCGGCATTTTCAGATCGCCGTCTTCGCATTTCAGTACACAGCTGCCTTCCTTTTTCCTCAGTTGATACTCCTGTCCGTATTCCGTCCGTCCCATCTTCTCCGAACTCATATTAGCCTGTGCGATCCACTGCAGGAAAATGGCGCGTGTGTCTTCGGAAACCACTTCATCAATCTCCGCAAACCGAATCTTCTTCTCCCTAATATACTGGAGTACCACTTCCTTCTGCTTCTGCGCCTGTCGCAGGTAGCTTTCCCGCTGTGCCATTTTTTCTAACGATTTATCGGCAAAACCTGTTCTGTCTTTTCTCTCACGATACCCTCTCGTGTGTGGCTTCAGCAAAAACATTGCCGGCTCTTCCTGATAAACACTGTTATTAATACCATCCTCGTCTCTCGGAATATTAGTCTTATAATGCTCAATCTGCTGCACTCCGAAGACATGCGCCGACAATTTATGGGCTTCCTCCAGATCCTCACATTTCAAGAACAATTCCAGAAATTTTTTATAATCATCCTTTCGGCTGATGCCCCAGTTCTGAACCTGTACGATCAGGGCTGCATTTTGAATAATGTTGCGTATAATATCGCTGGTGATCTTCAATACTTTTTTAGCTTCGCATTCCTGTCCCCGTCCGTCCACGAACCAGTTTTTCAGGGAATACCATTTTCCGTATACATTTTCCCGTATGCTCGGCTCGGCGTTGCCATGTATTTCCAACAGTGCGTGGGGAATATCCAGTTCACTTGCCACAACCCGCTCCAGAATCGTATTCTCCATACACTCTGTATTCTTTTCCAGCAGCTGTTCCATCCGTTTGGAATGCCGCTGCAATTCCTGCACAAACTCATTCAGGTATTTGATAAATTTGTCCTTATGAACCATGAATTCCACGGATTTCATCAGTTTTTCCGTTTTCCCGGAGTAAAAGTCCCGCAGATAATCCTGATAGTTCTGGTTGAGTCGTTTAAAATCCTCCTGCAGCGTCTGCCACCATTCGTTCACCGTGCGAAGCTCTGCGTTCTCCATGTTCTCCGTCTCATCCAGACTTCTCTCCAGACGGACAAAAAAGTTGGTCGATAGATTTCCCGATTCCAGAAATAAATTTTCCAAACGTACCGTCAGACGCTCGATCTCCACAGCATATTCCGACATCGTATAGCGGTATTGCTTATTTTTATAATCCGCTATTGTGTAAACTTTGCCCGGATCCTGTATCGGTGTAAGATTTTTCCACTTAACAAGTGCTTCCAGATCCTGAACCAGCTGCTCCATGGAATACGCTTCGAATGCTTCATCCTCTTTCAAGAACCTGTAAATATCTTCTTTATACAGCTGAAAATGCATCTTTTCGTATTCCCTGTAAAAGCATCTCATAATTTTCCGGTATATCGATGCATTCTGTACCGACAAGTAAGAAGTTTCGTTGATCTGTTCAAAATGTTCCATCCGTTTTTCCTCTAAATAAACGCAACCATATATAGTGGTAACGTAATGATCCCCTCTTCGCTCACACCGATGTTACCATGTAATCTGTCGCTTTTTTCAGCATAAAGTACCGCAAATCAACATTTTGTAATGCAAAAATGTACTTTCCATCAACATTTTGTAATTTTTCACTTCCATTCCTGCAGGCTGTCGATCTCGCTCCCGCAATATTCACACACGCCTTTGGTCACATCAATATTGGCGTCGCATTTGGGGCATTTGATCACGTGGATCCCGCTGTCCAGGGTCATGACTCTGTCATTGTGGCGAAGGGAGAAGGTATCCTTCTGATATGCGGATGTGATCCGCCCACCTCGCAGATACACCAGTCTGACCTGCAGCTCCACATCCACGCACAGTATGCCGTTCTCCACATGCTCCTGCAGACCGGTGTAGTCCATAATGTCGTAATCAATGACATCCGGCCGGGAATAGTAGCGTCTGCCGGCTTCGTAGTTCAGGTTATTATAGAACCGCTTTTTGTCGATGCCGGTGCCGGCCCAGAATTCCTGCTGCCGACGGTTCTGTTTTTCTTTGTATCGTCTGACAGGCCCCAATACCGCATAAGCATCGCACAGGTAGAAAAAGTAATAGAGGAGCATAGCCAGGATTGTGCTGTAGATGAAAATCTTGCCCACATCATAGCCATTGAAGGTCCTGGAGGTATTTATGATCCACAGGCTGCATAGCAGGAATGATATGATGTAGTCTACCACTCCCGTGACGATCCGGTAGACCGGGCTTTGCAATACCAGGTCATAATGGTGCTTGCTGCCCAGCTCCTTGTCTGCGTAGTCAATGTTGGAGGCCGCATCACAGCAGGGACAGCCGTTCACAAATTCCTTTACTTTGCCGGTAAAGCCGCAGTTCTCGCAGGTATGCTGTGCCTCTTCATCCATTCCGGATACATAGGTATACTCCATACGGGAATCGAAGATTTTCTCTGTATGGAGCAATTTTCCCTGCCGGAAATATTCTTTGCGGCAGCGGATACCACTGTACACATCATCCTGACAGGTTCCGTCTGTGGACCGGTATCTCAGGGTGCCATCGACGATGTAAGTAGTCTTGATATTGACGCCGTTTTCTGTAAGCCTGCGCATTTGAAGTGTTTCGGATATGAATGCCATTGCTTTCGTGTCCTATCTGTTATTGTTGTTATTATTGTTGTTATTGTTATTATTGTTGTTGGAAGAGGAACCACCGCTGCTGCCGGAGCCTGAGGATGGTGTGTAATGAGGGAACACTTTGAATTCCGTCCGCGACAGCAGGATTCCGTCAATGCTGCTGTCGGTGCAGTTCGCCATGATCACCTTCTGAGTTTTTGCGGTATTCTGCCCAATGATGAGGGACAGATTCTGTCTGCCTCCCTTGATGAAAGCCTCCGGCTCCTGCTCCAGGAAATGATAGATCTCCCAAAGCTCCTCCTCTGTTACCTCATAATATTTTGTCAGTTCCACGCAACGCTTCATGCGGATCAGTTCTTCATAGGTCTGCGGTTCAAAATTCATGGAAAGCCTCCTTGTCATTCTTTTGCTCCAGTGTCAGATAATAAAATTCAATGTTCTGAAAGGGGAGATTGATGGCCTGTATATGGTAATAGGCATTATTTTCCTGCTTCCGGTAATGGCAGTCTCTCAGCTCCGTAGTGGTGCACAACAGATTGTTCGGTCTGCCCGTGGCATATTCCTTTGCATATTCGCGCAGGAGCCCGGAAATATCATATACATACCATTCTTCTTCGTTGTCCCCGGAATGGTCCAGCACCCCTTTATAAATCTGATGCGTGGCAATGTGCCGCTGTTTTGTTCTCCCCTCATCCCCGTAAGTCACGAGATTTCCGGACAACAGCATCAGGTATAATGCGTTGTTCTCCGGATAATCGCATTCTTCCTGCAGCATATGCTTTTTCATACGCAGCTTTACCGTACTGATGGGTGTCAGATATAGGATCTGTCTGGACTTCCTAAGGATCTGGGAGATCAGCGGATATCTGTCTCCATCCACGTCCAGTTCAAACACACCGCTGTCATAGATATATTTCAGCTTTGCATCTTGTGCAATGATCTGTTCCAGTGCAGGATATTCTGCGGATATCCTGGCAGGCAGATACTTTTCCGGCTCCTCCAGGCGCATCTTCGTCACATATTCATATGCCGTCTCGTCAGCAGAAGCATCCGGGGCATAGCCGCGGTCCCGGTACATCTGCTGTTGCAGCAGGCAGGTGTAGCTTTTGCCGGATCCATATACGTTTTTCACAAAAGGGCAGCCCGTTTTGCACAGATACAGGTAAGCGCACCTCGCACATTCCTCGGGAAACGGTTGTCTGTTATGGTTTTGGAAGATCTTGCGTGCAGCTGTTTTCAAAATGGTGTCCACCGTGTCACGGTAGATATTACCGTAGTAAAAATCTTCGTTCTTCTGACCTCTGACACAGGAATAGATGTCTCCGTTACGCTCCAATAGGAAAAATTTCTCTCCGCAATTATCGCAGTTGGTGCAGTATTCCGGTCCGAACTCATCGAACCATGCACCGTTGACCCCGGCATCCAGATTGGTCCCGTCAAAATCCTCGTGCATCCGCCGGTAAAAGATCAGCTGTTCCTCTTCACTCATGTGATGCAGCAGGCCACAGGAATTGTAGTCAAACCCTATCATGAAATTAAAATCATTCATGTCCAGGCACGTGTTCCGGTCCAGGAATCTGATATCCTCGATGATCTGATCCAGCTGTTCAAAATGCTCCCGAAAGATCGTGGCAGATACTTTTTTCTTGTCAGGGATCTCCTCCAGGAGTCTGATATTATCCAGTATCCGTTCCAGTGTGCCCTCTCCGCCCTTGGTCACCCTGTATTTTTCATGCAGGGAAAGCGGCAGATCCAGGCTGCCCGATATGGACACGTTGAACTCCCGGATGGTCTCGATATGTCTGTCCAGTCCGTACAGATTCGTCTTGATGTGGGGATGTCCCACCCTGAAGCCGGCATCCGTGATGAGTTCACGCATGTCCTGATAGTATCTGCTGATATATTGGATCAGGTCGTGGAATTCCTGCTTTGGTAAAGTGGTCACTTCGCCACCGTGCAGGGAAATATTAAAGGGCACCACATCCGCTTCACGGAATTTCGCGATGGCATATTGCAGGGTCTCCAGGCAATCTCCGCCTCGCAGGGTATCTACGGTGTGGTCCTCCAGATAGCAGTACCGGCACTGCATGTTACATGCCATGGTCGGCACATATAACAAATGAATAAATTTAGTATTCATAGTAATCGATCCTTACAGGTGTCTCCTTGAAAGCACGTTCATTGACAGATACGCCCCGGGGCAGTGTGATCTCCCGCAGAGAATCACAGCACCGGAAAGCGGAAGACCCGATCTGCTGCAGCTTGCTGTCCGGGGAGATCACCACCTCTTCCAGACTGGTATTTCCATAAAACGCGTGTCCGCCGATCCTGGTCACGTTATCCGGGATCTCTATGCGCAGCAGGTTGCTGCATTCTTCAAAGGTGTTGCCACGAATCTCCGTCAGTCCCGCCGGAAGATTTACCTCCTCCAGACTGCTGCAATGGTAAAAAGCTTCCCCGCCCAGATACGTCAGATGCTCCGGCAATGTGACACGTTCCAGGCTTCTACAGTTTTTAAATGCCTGCCCGCGGATCTCTGTAATGCTGTCCGGCAGCGTTACCTCTGATAAAAGGGGCATATTGGAAAAGGTGTTGCCGCGCAGGCCCACTACCTTCTCCCCCTGATAAGTATCGGGGATGGTCGCCGTAGTCATATTCGTCAGACCATAGACATAAAACCGCACATAATATCCGTCATCTGCCTGTTCATAGAAGATCCTGGGCTTACTGAACAACAGCAGCGAGCCTGCCACAGCCACCGCCATGAGCGCCCATTTTAACTTTTTGCTGTAATCCGGCACCATGGATGCCTTCACATTCATGACAATATTCGAGATTTTCTCCTGGGATCTGGATCTGATCTCCTTTTTCAAATATTTTATCAGTTGATAACGGCTGGTCAAAAATGCATATACCACCAGGATGATAAGTCCGATCACATAGGTTTTCATCGGAAAATGAAAGAAAAACAGAGATATGTATACGAATAACAGAACCGCCAAAACGGCATTCAGTATGTTTTTTCTGCGCAGCATATCCTCCGGGATCAGATTCTGCTCTTCCGTGATCCCGGCACGCTGCATTTCACGCTTGATAAACCCTTCGACACAATCCTCCTCGGACATGGCAAACAGTGGATCAAAATCCTCTGCATGCACTATCCTGCCCGTTACTGTTTCGTCAGCTGCTGGCGCATGGATCACCGTCTCAGCTGCTGTCTGCACCTTTTCCTTCCCGGACTGTTTGCTTAGCTTTTGATTCCATACACCCTTTTTCATGGCAATGGGTGTCACAATAAATGCTCCCACGAACACCGCCATGAAATCCACGATTGCGATTCCTGTGGTAATGAAGAAATCAAAAAATAATAGAATTGCGATTCTGACCCCAAATAAGGTCCAGAAGATTTTTCTGCTGTTGTCCTTAGAGATCAGCTTCGACAGCGGCAAAAGCACAAATACAGACATATGTATTGTCACAAATGCCTCCATAAATAAAGTCATTCCCATTCCCATACCGTTATTTTCCCTTCTTTTATACTGTGCATAGCACCTTTTTCGTCTCCAAAGGACTACGATACTCTTCCATTTCGCGATTCTGTCGTTTAATATTCAGAGCTTAACAGGAAGTCCGCTATGTGCATCGTCTTGATGCCCTCGTAGTTTCCTCCTGAGAACTCATCCGTTGTGAGAACATATTTGGGGTAGTTATCGTGGATTTCCAACAACCGGTCGTATTCCCGTTTTTCCGTTTTCAGAGAATGAAGCTCCTGCGTCACCTGCACATAGAGCTTTTCATTTTGCCGAACAGCCACAAAGTCGATCTCGCCGCTGCCGGATTTACCGACATTGACGGTATATCCTCTGCGGCAAAGCTCCAAGTACACGACATTCTCTAAACTGGATGCCACACTGTCAGCGTTATAGCCGAGAACGCTGTACCGCAGGGCGGTATCGGCAAGATAGAATTTCTCCTGTGTTTTCAGGATCTCCTTGCCTTGTAAATCAAAGCGGGAGCATCGATGAAGCAGGTACGCCTTCTCCAGCTTCTCCAAATAACTGTAAACTGTTTCATTGTCCAACGCACGGTGTTCCGCTTTCAGGTAATCCGAAATGGACTTTGCCGAGAAGGTATTGCCCACATTGTTGAAGGTATACTTGACCACTCGTTCCAACTGGTCGATCTTCCGCACCTGATTGCGCTTGACAATATCCGAGAAGATCGTGGAGTTGTAAATATCACGCACGATGGTGTAGACCTCGTCCTGAGAGAACTCCTGCAAATGCGTTGCCGGGAAACCGCCCAAGCGTACATAGTCGACAAGCTCCGTCTTCGGCTCTCCCACCTCGGTATAATGGCTTTTGAACATCAAGTACTCGCCAAAGGACAAAGTGAAGATGCGGAAAGATACATATCGTCCCGTCAGATAGGTTGAGATCTCAGAGGACATCATGCGAGAGTTAGAGCCCGTCACATACAGGTCAACATCAAAGTCCGATGCCAGCGAATTGACGACCTTTTCCCAGCCCTTGATTTCCTGAACCTCATCGAGAAACAGATAGGTTTTTCCATCGGGCGAAAGACGCTCTTTAAGCTGTGCGTACATCTGCTTTGCCGTCATATCCTCATACTCCATTGAGTCATAGCGGCAACTGACAATGCGCTCCTTTGGAATGTTATGCTGCGCTTTCAATCTCTCCATAATCATTTTCAGGATCGTTGATTTTCCGCAGCGACGTACTCCCGTAAGGATTTTTACAAATGGCGTATCCACATAAGCCATGATCTTCTCTACATACAAAGGTCTGTAAATCATCGTGACCACCTCCGTTTGTAAATAGTATACCGCAATTCTTGTCTAAAGGCAATTTGTTTTGCGATTATAAACCGCAAAACTTTCATCAGCTTATTTTGTTTTGACACTTACCTTCTTTCCTATCCTGCTCAAAGTATACATTATTTCGAGCAAAATATCAGTTATATTTTGGCTTTTTGCTCGAAATTGCACTATTATGCTTGAACCATTTTGCTTGAACCACTGTCAATACCCCCTACCCTGGCTTTCAAAACTTATATCTCTTCATGATTATTCGCTTTCGCTAGTCCTAAAATGTATGAACAAAACTAAACTTCGCAAAAAATCGGCATCAAATCCATTTCTGAATTCAACACCGATTCTCTGCTTTTCCTTTTTTCTGTTGTAAGCCTTTCCACTCGGAACTGATCTTGTGACCGGATTCAGTTCTCCCCATGTTGTTCGCTGCTTAGCATAATATTCCCTCTGCGCTTTCTTACTTCTTTTATCAAGCGTTACATATTGCTTCATTTTCTCATCCTCGCTTTCGTGCCTTCTTCAATCATCTTTGCAATTTTACCGCAGGCGTCAGGATAATCTTTATGTCCCAGTAGCGGGGTGGTACCTTAAACCAGCTCGGGCACGCAAACATAAGTGGGCAGGGCCAGACTCGAACTGGCGTAGACCGGAGTCGGCGGATTTACAGTCCGCTGCAATTGCCACTATGCGACCTACCCATAAGTGACCCCTGCGAGACTTGAACTCGACATTTGCAGCTTGAGAGGCTGCCGTCCTAACCTTTAGACCAAGGGGCCATTCAGTGATCCCCGCCGGACTTGAACCGAGCATTTTAGCCTTGAAAGGGCTATGTCCTAACCTTTAGACCAGGAGACCATAATGCTCATATCAGGATTCGAACCTGAATCAATCGGTTCTACGCTCCGCTTCGGTCCGTTCAGGGCAATCGTCCCCCGGACGATTTGAACCGTAGCCGATCATTCTATCCATTGAACTATACGAGCATATGCGGGCTAAATATATTTCAACTCAGCCCTGTTTATTCACTTTTCATGCGCTAATCTGCTTTGTTCTATTTACATCGATTACGATAATCTCATCCATCGGAACATCCAGCACTGCTGCCAGTACAACCAGATTATCGATTGTAGGCATGGCAGTTCCGTGCTGCCACTTGTAGATGGCCTGGGGCTCCTCGAAGCCAAAATAGGCCTGCAAGTCCCGGACCGTGAGGCCCCGCTCTTCCCGCAGCCGCTGGATGTTTCGCCCGGTAGCCGCCAGGTCGATCACGGGAAAGGGGATGGTGTTCATAAGCTTCCCTCCTAGAATAAATTTGGAAATTTAGTATACCGCAAAGGAACTCTTTTCGCAAGGGGGTGGAAAGTTGAT
>OKUQ01001298.1_pt1 | contig 11612 bp, 10 predicted proteins | sample 1606811 | NCBI WGS metagenome assembly OKUQ01 (sample SAMEA3882546, study PRJEB24775) | human gut metagenome | biome: human-associated habitat; feature: intestine environment; material: feces | place: Netherlands | collected 2009/2010
ACACCCTGGCCGAGTTCTCACTCCTACGGTAACTTTTCCTTTCCTCTTCTTTCTTGAAGTACTCCACTTTTAAATCCGTCATCTTGTTCTTAGTGTACTGGTTGTAGGCGAAATAGGCGGCCGCCAGAGTTCCGAGGGCGCTGACCAGATTTGCAATGTCTATTTCCATTTGTTTTTTTAATATTAAAGGTTATATTTGTAACGTTTCATAAACAAATTTTATATAGCAGATTGTAATGCGTCTTGCCGGTTACACACTTGGCCGAAGTGACTTAGTGCGTCGTGCGATGTCCAAGAAAAAAGCAGCCGTCATGGAAAAAGAACGTCAGAATTTTGTCTATGGAAATGAAGAAGAAGGCGTGCCGGGCTGCATCAAAAACGGAATTTCAGAAGAAATTGCAAATCATATCTATGATGAGATGACCGATTTTGCAAAATATGCATTCAATAAATCACATGCGGCATGTTATGCGGTAGTTGCATATCAGACAGCATGGCTGAAATATTACTATCCGGTAGAATTTATGGCAGCGCTGATGACATCTGTGATCGATAATACCAGAAAAGTTTCCGAGTATATTTTTACCTGCCGCCAGATGGGAATCGCAATTCTGCCGCCGGATATCAATGAATCCAACGACAATTTCACCGTCGTGCCGGGCGGCATCCGGTTCGGACTGGCCGCGATCAAGAATATCGGACGTGGCTTTATCCTGAAGGTCATGGATGAGCGCGAACAGCACGGAAAGTTCACGAGTCTTGAGGACTTTACCCTGCGCATGTACGGCACAGACCTCAACAAGCGTGCGCTGGAAAATCTCATCAAAGCCGGCGCCTGCGATGGCTTCGGGCTCAATCGTGCGCAGATGCTGCGCATGTACGAGCTGATCATGGACGCCGCAGCCAACCAGAAAAGCAAAAATGTCGAGGGTCAGATGGGCCTGTTCGACCTGCTTTCCGGTGAGGATGCACCCGCGGCTATGCCTGCCATCCCGGTGCCGAATATCCCGGAGCTGAGCGCGCAGGAGAAAATGAGCCTGGAAAAACAGACGACCGGCCTGTATCTTTCCGGCCACCCGATGGACGATTACCGGCCGCTGCTGCGCGGAATGGACGTCGTGCCGGTCGGCGAGATCCTGGAATGCTTTGAAAACGGCGAGGATACCTATCAGGATGAGCAGATCGTGAACATCGCCGGGATCGTCGAGGCCGTCAAGATGAAGACCACGAAATCCGGCTCCATGATGGCCTACGTCACGGTCGAGGACGACACCGGTTCGATGGAGCTGCTGGTATTCTCGGGCGTGCTCGGCCAGTATGGCTCGATGCTGTATGAAAATTCGGCGGTGATTTTGAACGGACGCATCTCCGTGCGGGATGAAAAGCCGCCGCAGCTGGTCGTCAACCGGGTTTTGCCGATCGCCGATATGCAGGATGCGGACGTGGCCCAGGCCGCGCGGCAGGCTGCCGCGCAGGCGCATACCGTGTATCTTCGGATCGAGGATTCGGCGCAGAGCAGCGCCCGGAAGGTCTTCCCGGTTTTGAAAATGTTCCCGGGCAAGGCGAAGGCCGTGGTCTATTACGCGGATACCGGCGCGAGAATGGGCGGCAAGTGCGCGATCGATGAGCGGATGCTCCGCGAGATGCGCGAGCTGCTCGGCGAAAAAAATGTGATCGTAAAGTAGTCGCTTTTTTACAAATTCGCTACACTTTTGCAACCTGGCATGTTATACTGTATTTTATGGGAAAAGGGGGATTTGCGTTGCAGTTGCGGATGAAACGGATGCTGCTGGCCGTGCTGGCCGCGGCAATGTCGCTGGTCCTGTCCGGCTGCTTTGTCAAGACCGTCGACGAGCTGTACACGCTCCCTAAGCACTCTGATGAATATAACCGGCTGGAACAGGCCATCGATCAGGTCATGTCCAGCCAGAACGCGTCCTACGCCGCGCCGGTCTCCGGCATGAACCAGCAGTCGGTCCAGCTGGCCGATCTGGACGGCGACGGGACGGAAGAGGCGGTCGCTTTCCTGAAAACGACGGGCGACAAGCCGCTCAAGGCCTGCATCTTTTCCCGCGTCGATGAGGATTATCAGCTCATGGACGTGATCGAGGGCGACGGTACCAGCTTCGCGAGCGTGGAATACGTGCCGCTGACCGGCGGCCCCGGTGTTGAGCTGGTCATCGGGCGGCAGCTTTCCACGGACGTGCTGCAGTCGCTGTGCGCGTATTCGTACACCGGCGGGCACGTGGTCGAGCTGCTGAGCACGAATTACTCGGAATATCGCTGCGTCGATCTCGACGAAGACGGGCGGACGGATCTGTTCGTCCTCCGCTTTGACGTGGAGCAGCCGCAGGGCGTGGCCGAGCTCTACCGCTGGCAGGGCGACCAGATGGAGCGCGAGCCGGAGGCGTATCTGACGGCCGGCGCGTCGCCGGTCAAGCGCATTGTGTCCGGTGATCTGATGGAAGATGTCCCGGCTGTCTTTGTGGCGAGCGCCTATGAAGAGAACGGGCTTGCGACCGACGTGTTTGCCTTCCGGGACGGCGTGTTCCACAACATTACCGCTGCCGACCCGGGCAGCGCGCTTTCCACCGTGCGCAGCTATTACGTCTACGCCACCGATGTGGACAGCGACGGACTCATCGAGCTGCCGCAGATCCTTCCGCTGCCGTCGGCTGCGGGCTCGGAGGAGAACTACAGCGTCATCAGCTGGTATAATTTAGACCTGCAGGGCCGCAGCACACCGAAGCTGACGACCTATCACAGCTTTTCCGGCGGCTGGTTCTTATCCCTGCCGGACCGGTGGCAGAACCGGCTCTGCATCACCCGCAGCGAAGAGGTCGGCGGTGTCCGCGGCTACGTCTTCTCCGAGTGGAAGGATGAGACGCACACGGAGCCGATCTTCACCATCTATGCCTTCTCCGGCGACGACCGGGCGCAGCTCGCTTCGTCTGACGGCCGGTTCCTCCTTGCCGAGAAGGGCGATATCACATACGCAGCGCAGCTTGCAGCAGGGAAGTGGGCAGGCGAGCTTTCCGAGCAGACGCTCAGAGGCATGTTCCACTTTATTCATATTGACTGGAATTCGGGAGAGACGTGAGGAGCGTAATGGAATGAAGAAAGTAATGATTCTGGAAGACGAGGTCAGCATCCGGAGCTTTGTGGTCATCAACCTCAAGCGCGCCGGCTACGAAGTCGTGGAGGCCGGGACGGGCGAGGAAGCGCTGGAGCTTCTGAAGGCCAATCCGGACGTCGGCGTCGCCATTCTGGATATTATGCTGCCCGGGATCGACGGCTTTGAGGTCTGCCGCAGCATCCGGGCGACGGATAAAAAGATCGGTATTATTATGTTAACCGCAAGAAGCCAGGAGATGGACAAGATCACCGGCCTCATGACCGGTGCGGACGACTATATGACCAAGCCCTTCAGCCCCGCGGAGCTGACAGCGCGGATCGACGCGCTCTACCGCCGCATCGACTCGGACGGCTCGTCCAACCAGATCGAGCTCAAGCACGGCCCGTTCGTACTCAACACGCGCAACCGCACACTCGACAAAGACGGCCGCCGCATCAAGCTCACGCAGGTGGAATATGCCATCGTGAAGCTGTTCATGCAGAATCCCGGGCGGGCGCTGTCCCGCGAGGACATTCTGGCGGCGGTCTGGGGCCGCGACTATGACGGTGAGCTCAAGATCGTCGACGTCAACATCCGCCGTCTTCGCATCAAGATCGAAGACGATACCGCGAGCCCGACCTACATCACGACGGTCTGGGGCTTCGGATACAAATGGGGCGCCTGAGAAGAAGCAGGGAAGCGCCGGTACGGCGCACGAGGTGAAAACGCTTGAAGAAAAAGAAACGGTTGTCCGGCATCGAGCGGCGCTGGTTCGTGAACAATGTGGGCGTCATCATGCTGCTGGTGCTGGCGTGCGTGCTTGGCGTCGTGCTCTCCATGGCGGCCTATTACGATACGAACCTGCGCTCCGGCCTTGAAAACAGGGCGAACACGACAACCGATTTTTTCAGCAATTATATTGGCCAGAGCTACAACGAATACTATCAGTCCTGCATCAAATTTGCCAAGACGTTTGAAGATAAAGACCGGCTGGAGCTGCAGTTCATCTCGCCGGGCGGCAAGATCGTTGCCTCCTCCTACGGGAAATTCGCGGGCCGCTCGCCCTCCACGCCGGAGATCCAGCAGGCCATCGACAGCCAGCAGACCCGGCACTACAAGGGCCGCAACCCCCTGACCGGCGAGCGCATCCTCGCTGTGTCCAGCCCGATGATCTACACCAACGGCGAGGTCATCGGCGTGCTGCGCTATGTGACGAGCCTGCGCAACGCGGACCTGCAGGTCCTTATGATTGCGCTCATCGCGGTGACGGTCGGGCTTCTGTTCATCGGCTCGATCTTCTTTCTGAGCAGTTTTTTTATCCGCTCCATTCTTGTGCCGGTCTCGCAGATCAACGCGACGGCCAAGCGCATCGCCGCCGGCTCCTACGGCGTGCAGATCCCCGGGCAGTACGATGATGAGATCGGCGAGCTGGTCAGCACGATCAACGATATGTCCGTCAAGATCGGGCAGGCTGAAAAGACGCAGACGGAGTTCATTTCCTCTGTCTCGCACGAGCTGCGGACGCCCCTCACAGCCATCTCCGGCTGGGGCGAGACGCTGCTGACGTCGGAAAACCTGGACGCGGAGACGCGCCGCGGCGTCGTCATCATCGCGCGGGAGGCCAAGCGGCTGACCGGTATGGTCGAGGAGCTGCTGGAATTCACGCGGATGCAGGACGGCCGCTTTACACTGCATGTCGAAACGGCCGATATCCTGGCGGAGTTTGAAGATACTGTCTTCATGTACGGCAACCGGCTGAAGCAGGAGGGCATCTGCCTGCACTACGACGGCTGCGAGGAAGACATTCCAGAGATCCCCTGTGACGTGGCGCGGATGCGGCAGGTGTTTCTCAACATTCTCGACAATGCGGCCAAGCACGGCGGCGAGGGCAAGCGCATCGACGCCTCCATCGCGCATGAAGACCGCTTCGTCGTCATCCGCATCCGGGACTACGGCCCCGGCATCCCGGAAGAAGAGCTTCCCCGCGTCAAGCTCAAATTTTACAAGGGCAGCTCCAAAGCCCGCGGCAGCGGCATCGGCCTTGCCGTGTGCGAGGAGATCGTCACCATGCACGGCGGCACGCTGACGCTCGAAAATGCAGAGGGCGGCGGCACGCTCGTCACGATCTGTATCCCCACGGGGGAGGAATAAGAGGCTTTCATGAAAAAAGAGAACGAATCTGTCATCCAGGAAAAATTCAAGACGCTCATCGGCGGTCAGGCGCTGATCGAGGGCATTATGATGCAGGGGCCGGACAAGCGGTCGATCGTCGTGCGCGGGCCTGAGGGCATCGTCACGAAGGTCGAGCCGCTCAAAAAGCGCACGGGCATCGCAAAATGGCCGCTCATCCGCGGCGTGGTGAATTTCGCCTCGTCGATGGTCTCGGGCGTGAAGGCGCTCATGTACTCGGCGGAGTTTTTCCCCGAGGAGGAAGACGCCAAGCCCTCCAAATTTGACGAGTGGCTGGAAAAAAAGCTTGGCAGCGAAAAGATGGAGAAGGCGGTGATCTCGTTCTCCGTCGTGCTCGGTGTGCTGTTTTCCGTCGGCCTGTTCTTCCTGCTGCCGACGCTGATCAGCGGCCTGTTTGACCGCGTGATCCACAGCGCCGTGATCCGCAGCCTGATCGAGGGCGTGATCCGCATCGCGATCTTTATGGGTTATATGATCCTGATCTCCAAAATGAAGGACATGAAGCGTGTCTTCTCCTACCACGGCGCGGAGCATAAGACCATCCGCTGCTATGAGGCACAGCTGCCCCTGACCGTGGAAAACTGCCGCGGCATGACAAGACTCCACCCGCGCTGCGGCACGAGCTTCCTGTTCGTCGTCGTCATGATCTCCATTTTGCTTTTCGCGCTGGTCAGCGCGGTGCTGCCGACGAGCAATATGCTCGTCCGGCTGGTCGTCCGGCTGGCACTTCTGCCGTTCGTGGTTGCCATCAGTTATGAGTTTAACCGCCTGGTCGGCCGCCATGACAACTGGCTGACGCGGATCCTGACCGCCCCCGGCATGTGGTTCCAGAATTTCACGACCAACGAACCGGATGATTCCATGCTGGAGGTCGGCATCGAGGCGCTGAAGCTCGTCCTGCCGGACGAGGCAGGGGCCGACCGATGGTAAAGAAGTACGGAGACCTGTATCTGCAGGCCCGGCGGGCTCTGCTGCCCACAGAAGGTGAGAATGCCGCAGCCGCCGCGCGCGAGCTGCTGGCGTTTGCGTCCGGGAAATCCGTCGCCGCCGTGCTGGCGGATGCCAACCTGTATGCCAGCGAGCAGATCGAAGCAGATCTGAACGGTTATGTAAACCGAATGCTCGCCCATGAGCCGCTGCCCTATATCCTCGGGCAATGGGATTTCTACGGGATCTCGCTCGAGGTCACGCCGGACGTCCTGATCCCGCGTGACGACACAATGGCCGTCACGGATCTGGCGCTGGAGGTGCTGCGGACCGGCCATCCGTCGCCGCGCGTGCTCGATCTTTGCTGCGGGAGCGGCTGCATCGGGCTGGCTATCGCCCATCAGCTGCCGGATGCGCATGTGACGCTGGCGGATATCTCTCGCCCGGCACTGGCCGTGGCCAAGCGGAACATCAAGCGGCTGAAGCTCATGAACCGCGTGACCGCCATCGGCCTCGACGCGAAAAAGCCCGCGCCGTCCTTTGTCGGCACGCTCGACGCGCTGGTATGCAATCCGCCGTATGTGACCGCGGAGGAGATGACCCAGCTGGAGCCCTCGGTCCGTGACTACGAACCGGCGCTGGCGCTCGACGGTGGGGCGGACGGGCTGGATTTTTACCGCGCAGTGGCGGAGAACTTTACGCGGCTGATCGCCAGCGGCGGCTATCTCTGCTTTGAGTTCGGTCTCGGCCAGCACGTGGCCGTGTCGATGATCCTTCAGGAATACGGTTACACCGATATTGCCCTGCGCAAAGACCTGCGCGGCGTGATCCGCGCAGCCCGCGGTACGAAAAAATAAAACAAACGTTTGATTTTATTCGAACATTGTGGTATAGTGTTTGTAAACACCAAAGAGGAAGGAACTGAGACGATGGAAAGAAAAAAAACAGCCGATCAGACTCCCAATAACGACAAGAAACAGGCGCTCGATACCGCCATCCGGCAGATCGAGAAAAACTTCGGCAAGGGCGCGGTCATGCGCCTGGGCGACCGCCCTGATCTGCAGGTCGACGCCATCCCGACCGGCTCGCTGGCGCTCGACGCCGCGCTCGGCATCGGCGGCGTGCCGAAGGGGCGGATCATTGAGATCTACGGCCCGGAATCTTCCGGCAAGACCACGCTGGCGCTGCATATCGTGGCGCAGGCGCAGAAGCGCGGCGGCGAGGTCGCGTTCGTCGACGCGGAGCATGCCCTTGATCCGGATTACGCGGCAAGGATCGGCGTCGATATCGACTCCATGCTCGTCTCCCAGCCGGATACCGGCGAGCAGGCGCTGGAGATCACCGACGCGCTGGTCCGCTCCGGCGCAGTCGACGTCGTGGTCGTCGACTCTGTCGCGGCGCTGACACCGCGGGCGGAGATCGAGGGCGAGATGGGCGACACCTTCGTCGGCCTGCAGGCCCGGCTCATGTCGCAGGCGCTGCGGAAGCTTGCCGGCAACATTTCCAAGACCAACTGCGTCGTCATCTTCATCAACCAGCTGCGTATGAAGATCGGCGTCATGTACGGCAACCCCGAGACGACCACCGGCGGCAACGCGCTGAAGTTCTACGCGTCCGTCCGGATCGACATCCGCCGCACCGAGGCCATCAAGAACGGCTCCGAGGTCATCGGCAACCGCACGCGCGCGAAGATCGTCAAGAACAAGTGCGCGCCCCCCTTCAAAGAGGCATATTTCGATATCATGTACGGCGAAGGCATCTCCAAGTGGGGCGAAATGGTCGACCTTGCCGTGCAGCTCGAGCTCATCAACAAGAGCGGCAGCTGGTTCTCCATCGGCGATGAGCGCATCGGCCAGGGCCGCGATTCTGCCAAGCAGTATCTGATCGACCATCCCGACGTCGCCGACCGCATCGAGCAGGAGATCCGCGACAACATGTGGAAGCTGCAGGGCAAGAACGCCAAGCCGCCCGCGTCTGCCGCGGCCAAGCCCGTCAGCGTCTCTGCCGACGATTTTAACGACGACTGATGCGTCTGCTCTCAATCCAGGAGCTGCCGCAGTCCGGGCGTGTGAAGCTCGTCTTCGACGACGAGACCGTCCTCAAGACGCAGCCCTATCTGCTCGCGGACTTCGGTCTCTACAGTGGGATGGAGCTGTCGGAGGAGGACTATCAGGCACTGCTGGCCGCGGCCGGGAAGGCTTCGGCCAGGGCGCGGGCCGTGCGGATCGTCGCGGCGGCCGGTGTGTCCGAACGGGAGCTGCAGATGCGGCTGGTGCAGAAGGGCGAAGAGGCGGCCGACGCGAAAGAGGCTGTCGGTTGGCTCAAGGAGCTGCATTTGCTCGACGACGGCGAGACGGCGCGGCAGCTCGTTGCCAGTGCCGCCGCCAAAGGCTATGGCAAAAGCCGCATCAAAAATATCCTGTATGAGAAGGGGATCCCCCAGGAATTCTGGGACGACGCGCTCGCCGACCTCCCGGAGATGGACGATGCCATCGACCGTTTTCTGGCCCGCCGCTGGCAGGGGAAGGACCCGGACGACAAAGAAGTGAAACGAACTGTGGACGCGCTCATTCGCCGCGGTCACAGCTGGAAGGATATCCAGGCGGGTCTGCGGCGCTACCGCGCAGATCTGGAGCTGGAGGAAAACACGGAGGACTACATACCATGACCCACACGATAGGCATGATCTCGCTTGGCTGCGCCAAAAATCAGGTCAATGCCGAGCATATGCTCTGGCTGCTGCGGCAGGCAGGGTATGAGATCAGCCCCGACCCCGACGGTGCGGAGCTCGTCATCGTCAACACCTGCGGCTTTATCGAGTCCGCAAAGACTGAGGCCATCGACAACATTCTCGCCATGGCGCAGCTCAAGGCGGAGGGCCGGATCCAGAAGATCCTGGTCACCGGCTGTCTTGCGCAGCGCTATCAGGAGGAGATCCTGCAGGAAATGCCGGAGGTCGACGGCGTGCTTGGCACCGGCTCCTACTTTGACGTTGCCAACGCGGTCGGGCAGGTGCTGGGCGGCAAACGCTACAAGCGCTTCGACGATATCAATGCAGACCAGTCGGAGGATGGCCGTATCCTGACCACGCCGGAGTATTATGCCTATCTGAAGATCGCCGAGGGCTGCGACAACCACTGTGCCTACTGCATCATCCCGAAGCTGCGCGGCAAGCTGCGCAGCCGCCCGATCGAGGAGCTCGTCAAGGAGGCGGAGCAGCTTGCGGCCGACGGCGTCAAGGAGCTGATCGTCGTCGCGCAGGATACCAGCCGCTACGGTCTCGATCTCTACGGCGAGCGGAAGCTCGCGGAGCTGCTGCGGCAGCTGTGCCGGATCGACGGGCTTGTCTGGATCCGCGTGCACTATCTCTATCCGGATGAGATGTCACAGGAGCTGATCGACGTGCTGGCGAACGAGCCGAAGATTGTCAAGTATCTGGATATCCCGATCCAGCACATCAACGACGATATCCTCCGCCGCATGAACCGCCGCGGCAACGGCGAATACGTCAAGGAGCTGTTCGCCAAGCTCCGCCGCGAGATCCCAGGCCTTGTGCTCCGCACGAGCCTTATCACCGGCCTTCCCGGCGAGGGCGAGGCGGAATTTGCCCAGCTCTGTGACTTTTTGAAGGAATACAAGCTCGAGCGCGTCGGTGCGTTTGCGTTCTCCCCGGAGGAGGGCACGCGCGCGGCAGAGATGGAATATCCTGATACCGAGATCGCCCGGCAGCGCGCGGACATGGTCGCCGAGATCCAGTCCCGCATCATGGACGATTACAACGAATCGTGCATCGGCAAGACCATGCAGGTCCTGTGCGAGGGCTACGATCCCGATGAAGAGAGCTATTACGGCCGGACCTTTGCCGACTCGCCGGATATCGACGGGAAGATCTGGTTCACGGCGGAAAAACATATCAAGACCGGTGACTTTGCCGACGTCCGTGTGGTGGACGCCTATGACGGTGAGCTTGTCGGTGTGCTGGAGGAAGAATACAATGACGACTGCGAGTAAAATTACCCTTGTCCGTGTGGTGCTGATCCCGGTGTATATGATCCTGATGCTTTTGTCGGCCGGTGGGGCGGAATGGCTGCGCTGGGCGGCTGTGGCTGTGTTCATCATCGCCAGCGTCTCCGACTTCCTGGACGGCTATATCGCCCGGCATTACAATCAGGTCAGCGACTTCGGCAAATTCCTCGATCCGCTGGCAGATAAGCTGCTCGTGACGGCCTGCATGATGATTTTCGTCGGCTGGGGCCGGATGCCGTCCTGGCTGGTGTTCATCGTCATCGCGCGGGAATTTGCCATCAGCGGCCTGCGCATGGTCGCCGCCAACAACGGTACGGTCATCGCCGCCGGCTGGAGCGGCAAGATCAAGACCTCCTGCACCATGGTCGGTCTGATCGCCATGATGGTCCTTCCGAATGTGCCGGTCCTCGATACGGTCGTGAACGTGGTCATCCTTGTCACGACGGTGTATTCCGGCGTAGAATACTTCGTCAAGAACTGGCATTGCCTTGGCCTCGGTAAGAAAGCTTGACTTTTTCGTATTCCAATGATATGATTTCCCAAGAAAAATGAATATCGCGTTGACCGAAAAGAGTACCGCATATCAGCTTTTTCAGAGAGCTTCCGCCGTCGGCTGCAAACGGGAGCAAAAGCTTCTGCGGGAATGTGCGTTCGTGAGCGAGGGGAGACCCCGTCTGGGCTTACGTCAAAGCCTGAGTGAGAAATCAGAGTGGAACCGCGAGTTTAATGACCCGCCTCTTGAGAAAAAGAGGCGGGTTTTATTGTGATTTGGAGGAGCTGTCTTTGCATCTGTTGGAGGATATCCGGGCATACAAAAGAAACGACCCTGCCGCGCGCTCGGCAATCGAGGTCGTGCTGCTGTACAATGGCCTGCACGCGACGATCGATTACCGCATCGCGCACTGGTTTTACCGGCATCGCTGCTTTTTTATCGCGCGCGCGATCTCGCAGTGGTCGAAAATGTGGACCGGAATTGAAATACACCCCGGCGCGCAGATCGGCCGCCGTCTGGTCATTGACCACGGCACCGGGATCGTGATCGGCGAGACGACCCAGATCGGCGACGACTGTCTGCTCTATCAGGGCGTGACGCTCGGCGGCACCGGCAAGGACGTCGGCAAGCGCCATCCGACGCTCGGCAACAACGTCATGGTCGGCTCCGGCGCAAAGGTCCTCGGGCCTTTCCGTGTCGGCGACAATGCGCGCATCGCCGCCAACGCCGTGGTCCTCACCGAAATTCCTCCGGAGGCCACCGCTGTGGGCGTCCCCGCCCGGGTGGTCCGGGTGGCGGGGAAGCCCATCTACTATGCCGACGACGTGGATCAGATCCACATGGCCGACCCCATGCAGGAAG
>OKUQ01001301.1_pt1 | contig 11594 bp, 10 predicted proteins | sample 1606811 | NCBI WGS metagenome assembly OKUQ01 (sample SAMEA3882546, study PRJEB24775) | human gut metagenome | biome: human-associated habitat; feature: intestine environment; material: feces | place: Netherlands | collected 2009/2010
CCGTGCCGCAGCCGCCGGAGCGGTGCTTGAGCCGTTAGGCGGGAATTGTGCGGTGCTGCCTTAAGTCTATCGGAGGTTCTGGCCATGCTGGATATCATTCTGCTTGGCACCGGCGGCACACAGCCCCTGCCGGAGCGCGCCCTGGCGGCTGCCTGCATCACGGTGGGCGGCTCCAACCTGCTGCTGGACTGCGGCGAGGGCACCCAGACTGCCGCGCGCCGGGCCGGGGTCAGTATTTTCCGCATGGACGCCATTCTGCTGACCCATTACCACGGGGACCACATTTTCGGCCTGCCCGGTATCTGGCAGACGATGGCCGCCCAGGGCCGCACTGCCCCCCTCGTCATGGCTGGGCCGCCGGGCTTGACGGATGTGGTGCGCACCTTTTACGCCGTGGCCGGCCCGCTGCCGTTCGAACTACGGCTGAAAGAACTGCCGGACTGCAAAGGCGAGTTTGAAGTGCCCGCCGGGTGCGTGCAGGCGTTCCCCCTCAAGCACCGGGTACCCTGCTGCGGATATGCGTTCACCCTGCCGCGGGCGGGCAAGTTTGATCCCCAGCGGGCAAAGGCGGCGGGCATCCCCGTGCGTTACTGGTCCACCCTGCAAAGCGACCAGCCGGTGGGCGGCTTCCTGCCGTCCCAGGTTCTCGGCCCGCCGCGCCGCGGGCTGAAAGTTGTCTATGCGACCGACACCCGCCCCTGCGCTGCGCTGCGCCGCGCTGCACAGGATGCCGATCTTTTGTTGATGGATTCCACCTATGCCGATGACGCCGACCTGCCCAAAGCGAAGTTATACGGCCATTCCACCTGCCGCGAAACGGGGGTCCTTGCCGCCGAAGCCAACGTGTGCCGCCTGTGGCTGACCCATTACAGCGCCGCCGTAACGGACCTTGCCCCCGGCCTTGCCGCCGCGCAGCAGGCGTTCCCCACCGCAGCCGCCGGGGTTGACGGCATGCGGCTGACCTTGAATTTTGACCCTGATTAAATGAGGTTTTCCCCTTGAAAAAATCTGCCCGTCTGAACATTTTGTTTGCCATCATCATTCTGCTGGCCGCCGGGGTTCTGTGGCTCTGTTTCGGCCATCCGGCTGCCGGGTCCGGTCTGGTTGCCGTGCTGACCTATGGCGATGACAGCACCCAGCTGCGCATCCCGCTGGACACCGACCATCGCTATGATATTGATACCGGCTATTACACCATCCATCTGGTTGTGGAAAACGGCGGCATCCGCTTTGTGGAAAGCCCCTGCCCGGACCACACCTGTGAATCCTTTGGCGTACTGACCAAACAGGGCGATTGGGCCGCCTGCCTGCCCGCCCGCGCCAGCGTTACCGTTGAATAACCATACATTACGGAGGTTCCCCATGAAACCCACCTACAAGCAAGTGACCAAAACCCGCTATATTGAGCAGATCAGCCAGCTGGCGGAAGAAATTTTTGTTCAGCATTACACCAAGCTGACCCCAAAAGTAGCCCGCGCCCTGGCGGAAAAGTACCAGAGTGATATCCTGACGGATGACGAGATCCACAGCGGAACTGTGAATTATTTCATGATCTATCTGGGCAGCGATCCAGTCGGCTATTTTGCGCTGGATCTTACCCCCACGGGGGCCATGTGCCTGTCCCGCCTGTTCCTTTTGGAAAAAGCCCGCGGCCAGGGCATTGGCCGCAGCATTGTGGCCTATGCCCAAAAACTGGCTGAAGGCGATGGCCGCAGCCGCCTATATCTGCGGGTATGGGCCAAGGACCTGAAAGCTGAAGGGTTCTGCAAAAAGTGCCGCTTCCGCAAAAGCGAGACCGTCCCCATGGAAGTCCTGCCCGGCGTTACTCTCGATATCACCACCTGGGAAAAACTCTGGCGCTGACCATCCAGCCTTTTTGAAAAAAGGCTGGGCGAAAACCTTTCATGGGCCGAGCATAGGGCGGGCGTTCATCCTGGCGGACGTAAAAATTATAGAGTGTTTGCCGTATATTCCACCACGCTATTCCCCACAAAGCAACGGGCGCACAATATGCGCCCCTACGGGTGGGATGCATACAAAATGACGATTGCGCATTATAAAACAATCTGTAGGGAACGGTCTTGACCGTTCCGCGATTTTATGGTGGATGCCACAACAAATTCATACAGAAGCCCGCCGTATATTTTGGCTCCCCTGGAGGGGAGCTGTCCGCACAGCGGACTGAGGGGTGGCTCCCCACGCAGGGCCTAAGGCAACACCGCACAATTCCCGCCTTGCGGCTTAAGCACCGCTCCGGCGGCTGCGGCACGGCATCTGCGTTGCCAAAATGCTCGATAAGACTCCAGTATTATCTGCGCTTTTGGCTTAGCATCTGCCGCACCTCGCTCGCCGTATCGGCACTTAGAATTATGCGGTATTGCCCAGAATTTACGTCAGGCTCCCGGCTTGGTCAGGTTCACCCCGCCCTACCCCACAAATTTACCATTCACCCCAAATCTCAAACTTATCCCCATCTCCAATTCCTAATTTCTCATTCCTCATTCCTAATTGAGATAACTCCTAACTTTCAAGGGGGTGCCACCTTTGAATCTTCTCCACCTCGCCGATCTTCACCTCGGCAAGCGGGTCAATGGCTTTGACCTGCTGCCGGACCAGCGCTATATCTTAGAGCAGGTCCTTGACCTGTGCACTGCCCACAATGTGCAGACGGTGGCGCTGGCCGGGGATATTTACGATACCGCCCTGCCCCCTGCCGCCGCAGTTTTGCTGCTGGACTGGTTTTTGACCGAGCTTGCTCATCGGAACATCCCGGTGCTGGCCATTGCCGGCAACCATGACAGCGCCGAGCGGCTGGATTATGCCGCCGGGCTGCTTTCCAACCAACAGGTCTATCTGGCCGGGCAGTTCACCAGTGCCCCCCGCCGGGTCATCTTGCAGGATGAATTCGGCGAGCTCACCTTTGACCTCCTGCCCTTTGTCCGCCCCGCCACCGTGCGCCACTGCCTGCCGGATGCCGATATCCGGGATGAAGATTCCGCCATCGCCGCCGCGCTGGGCCCGCTGCCCACCGTCGGGGAGCGTCGGGTTCTGATCGCCCACCAAATGGTGCTGGGCGGCGGCAGTCTGCCCACCTGTTCCGGCAGTGAGAGCGTTGCCGCCGATGTCAACGTCGGCACGGTTCAGGCCGTGGATGCCGCCCGCTTTACCGGCTACCTGTACACCGCCCTTGGCCACATTCACCGCCCGCAGCAGGTCGGCTGCCCCACTGTGCGGTACGCGGGCAGCCCGCTGTGCTATTCGCTGGATGAGTGCGGCGCGCAGAAAAGCGCCGTTCTGGTTCATATCGGGGCCAACGGAGCCGAACCGGAGCTTTTGCCCCTGCGCCCGCTGCACGCCATGCGCCACCTCACCGGCCCGCTGGACCAGCTGACCGCCGCCGATACCGTAACAGATGCCGAAGATTACATCTGGGCCACCCTGACCGACCCGGTTCCCCGCCCGGACGCCATGGCCGTGCTGCGTGCCGCTTACCCCAACGCCATGAAGCTGGATTACGCCCCCGGCGGCGCACTGGATACCGGCAGCGATGCCATCCAGCAGGCCGCCCAGCTGCGCACCATGAGCTTTGACGAGCTGTTCGCCCGCTTTTTTAAAAAGATGCACGGCCGCACCCTTACCCCCGAAGAAACCGCAGCTCTGGCCCAGCTGCGCCAGGAGGCCGGACTATGAAACCTGTACGCCTGACCCTTTGCGCCTTTGGCCCTTATGCCGGCACCTGCACACTGGATTTGTCCGGCTTTGGCTCCAGCGGCCTCTTTCTGATCAGCGGCGATACCGGCGCGGGCAAAACCGCGCTGTTTGACGCTATCACCTTTGCCCTGTACGGCGAAACCACCGGCGCTTACCGCGAACCGGACATGCTGCGCAGCGACTATGCCATCCCCACTGATACCACCTTTGTGGAGCTGGAGTTCACCCACCGCGGCCGTACTTATACCGTCAACCGCACCCCGGAGCAGACCCGCGCCAAGCGCCGGGGCGAGGGCGTTACCACAGTTCCCGGCTCTGCCGCCTTAACGCAGGAGCCGGACGCTCCCGTGACCGGTACCAAAGCCGTGACTGCAGCGGTGACAGCCCTGCTGGGCATTGACGCCCGCCAGTTTGCCCAAATCTCGATGATCGCGCAGAATGATTTTGCCCGCCTGCTCAATGCTTCCAGCGCCGACCGAGCCGAAATTCTGCGCCGCGTGTTTGATACCGCCAGCTACCAGCGGCTTGGCAGTGCCGCCCGCACCAAAGCCGGGGAAGCTCTGCGCCAGGCCGAGTTTGCCAACCACACCGTTGTGCAGCTGCTGGCCGCTTTACAGCCTGCCCCCGGCAGCCCCCACACCGGCGAACTTGCCGATGCGCAGGACAGCCGTGACCCCTACCGTGCCCCCGCCGCGCTGGACTGGGCCGCTGAGATGATCGAAGCGGACACCGCCCTGACGGCGGAGCAATCCCAACAGCTGGATACCCTTGATGCCCGCATTGAAGCGCAGTCCGCCGCGGTGGAAGCCGCCCAAAACCGTGCCAAACTGCTGAGCAGTCTGGATGAAGCCCAGGCCAAAGCCGCCGAGCTGACTGCCCAGGCCCCCGCTTTGAATGCGGAGTGGGACAAGACTGAAGCCCGCCGCCCGGAGCTTGCCGAGCTGGATGCCAAGCTGCAGCGCTTTGCGGAGTGGGAGCCGCGCTATCAAGAGTTGAGCACCGCCGCAGCCAGGGCCAAAGCCGCCCGCGCCGAGGCCGAGCAGGCCGCCGCGGCGCTGGAAAAAGACCAGAAAACTCTAAGCAGTACCGATACTGCCTTAGCCCAGCTGGAACCGCAGATCACGGCCTGCGGCGAACCGAACGCCGAGCTGGAAAGCTGCCGCAAAACCATTGAGCTGGCCCAAAGCCAGCAGCAGGACTGCCAAGCCCTGTTGGACGATATCCCCCGCCTGCACACCGCGCAAGCCAACTGGCAGCGCGCTGCCGATGAATACCGGCAAAAGCAGCAGCAGGCCGATGCCGCCCAGCATTCCAGCGCCGAGATGCAGCGCGCCCTGAATGCCGCCCGCGCCGGGATTCTGGCGCAAGATCTGGTGGATGGCACCCCCTGCCCGGTGTGCGGTGCTCTGCACCACCCAGCACCGGCAGCCCCCGCCCCCAGCCATGTCACCGAAGCCGCCTGCAACAAAGCTGCGCAGGCAGCGGCGAGCGCTGCGGCGGAAGCTTCCAAAGCCTCCACTGCAGCCGGGGAAGCCAAAGCCGCAGCCCAAACCCAGCGGGATACCCTGTATGCGCGTACCGCCGCCTTTCTGGCGCGCCGCCGCCAGCATTATACCGGGCCGCAGGCCGATGCCCTGACCCCGGACGAGCTGCAAACCGCCCTGCAGGCCCAACATGACAGCCTGCGCCGCGGCCTTGCCGAAGTGCGTGACCGCATAGCAAATGCTGAATCCCGCAAAAAAGATCTGGAAAAGCTGACCCGCCAAAAAGCCCAGCTGCAAGCCCAGCGCCCCGACCAGGCAAACGCTGTGGAGCAGGCCCGCACCGCACAGGCCAACGCCGAAAAAGCCGCCGCGGAAGCCCAGACCCGCCTTGCCGAGGGGCAGAAAAACCTGCCCTGGCCAGATGCCGCCGCTATGGCCGCCGCCCGCGCCGAGACCCAAAAACAGCGCCGCACCCTGCAAGCCGCACTGGATGCCGCCGCCAAAAGCTGCGATGCTTTTTCCAAAGAACTTGCTGCGGCCCAAAGCGCCGCCCAAACCCTGGCCGAACAGGCCGGGGATACCGCCAGCCGCCCGGACCCTGCCGCCCAGCAGCAGGCCCTTACTGCACTGCAAGCTGAGCGCAAAAACCTGCGCGACCAAAACCAGGCCGCCCTGCACCGGCTGGATACCAACCGCGATGCCCTGACCAACCTAAAAAAAGCCATCACCGCCGCAGAATCTGCCCGCGCCAACGCCGCCATGCTGGATAACCTGAGCAAGACCATCAACGGCAATCTGACCCAAAAGCAAAAGCTGCCCTTTGAACAGTATGTGCAGAGCTTTTATTTTGACGGCGTGGTCGCCGCCGCAAACCGTCGTTTTACCCGCATGACGGGCGGCCAGTATACCCTGCGCCGCCGCCAGAGCGCCGATATTGCCGCCAAGACCGCACTGGAGCTGGATGTGTTCGATGCCTACACCGGTAAGACCCGCCCGGTCGGTTCCCTTTCCGGCGGCGAAAGCTTTTTGGCGGCGCTCAGCCTGGCTCTTGGCATCAGCGATACCATCCAGGAAAGTGCCGGCGGCATCAGCGTGGATACCCTGTTTGTGGACGAAGGCTTTGGCACGCTGGACGCCGACGCCCTGCAAAAAGCCATCGACACCCTGACTGCCCTTGCCGGTTCCGATAAGCTGGTCGGCATCATCAGCCACGTCGAAACCCTCCAGGACCGCATCCCCAAACAAATCCTGGTCCAAAAGACCAAATGCGGAAGCAAAGCCCAAGTAGAACTTGGTTAATTGGAAGTCAGGAGGGAGGAGTTAGGAGTTTATGGTGCGGCTTGCGCCGCGTATTAAAATCATAACACTCTTATACTCTCTCCGTTTCCTCACTTCTAATTATTGCCGCTTCCAAAAATTCCGTCCTTCAACTCCCAACTCCTACTTCCTAACTCCTAACTTATGAACCATCTTCTCCAATCTCAACTCCAATCCTATGCTTCCTCCGGGCTTTACCCCTTGCACATGCCGGGGCACAAGCGGCGGGTGGTGCCGGCACCGGGCCTGCCCGCCGGGTGGGATATGACCGAAGTTCCCGGCGTAGATGACCTGCACGATGCAGACGGCATTTTGGCCGATGCCATGACCCGCACCGCCGCCCTGTGGGGGGCAAAGCGAACCTGGTATCTGGTCAACGGCTCCACCTGCGGCATTCTGGCCGCCATCCGGGCCGCTGTCGTCAGTTGCGGCCGCACCGCCGTCATCTGCGCGCGCAACTGCCACAAATCCGTTTACCACGCCATTGAGCTCAACCGCTTAACGGCACACTGGCTGGTGCCCCCCGTGGACCCGGCGTTCGGCATTTACGGCAGTATCACCCCCGCCATGGTAGCGGATGCCCTGCGCGCCTGCCCGGATGCCGCTGCGGTCATCCTTACCAGCCCCACCTATGAGGGTGTTTTGAGTGATCTTGCCGCCATTGCCGCTTTGTGCCACGCCGCCAACGTTCCCCTGATCGTGGACGAAGCCCACGGCGCGCACTATCTGCCACTGGCCGCCGCCCACGGCTGGCAGGGCGGTGCCATTGCTGCCGGGGCGGATGTCATCATTCAAAGCCCGCACAAGACACTGCCCAGCCTGACCCAGACCGCCCTGCTGCACTGGAACAGTTCTTTCATTCCGCCGCAGGAGCTGGAACGCCAGCTGGATGTGTTTGAAACCAGTTCCCCCTCCTATCCGTTAATGGCCAGCCTGGACGGCTGCACCGGCCTGCTGGCCGAACACGGCGATGCCTGGTTTGCCGCCTGGCGTGCCCGCTTGCAGCGGTTCAGCGGCGCTGTGCGCCCACTGCGCCGCCTGCGCGTGCTCTGCCATGGGATGGATGATGTTTCTGCCCACCCCGGCTTTTTTGCCCACGATTCCGGCAAGATCCTCGTCAACGGTGCTGCTGCCGGGCTGACCGGCCCCGCCCTGGCGGAACTGCTGCGCCGGGACTGGCAGTTTGAAACCGAGATGTCCTGTGGTGCCAACGTGCTGGCCATGACCTCCCCCTGCGATGAAGAAACCGCCCTTGACCGTTTTGCCGCTGCCCTGTTGGTGATCGATGCTGCGGCGGCGCAGAACGCTCCCCTGCCCGCCTCGGCGCAGGTGCTGCCCACCCCCGGCCCAGCCGCCTGTTCCATCGCACAGGCGCTTTTTGCCCCGCACACCGCGTTGGCACTGCAACATGCCGTTGGCCACACCTCGGCGGAGTATGTCTGGGCATATCCGCCGGGCGTTCCGCTGCTGGCACCGGGCGAAGTGATCACTCCGGAATTCATCGCGGCCTGCACCGCCCTTGCTGCCTGCGGCACCCACCTGCACCACACTGGCCTTGGCGGTGGCTCCACTTTGGATGTTCTGCCATAGCACCATTCCTGTTGTGGGCAAAAAACTGCCCGCCTCCCCGCAAAAATCCCCGCTTTTGCTTGACAAACCCTATGGTTTCCGTGTATATTTAATATAATCTATATTTATAGAAGAGGTGAAATTTCATGAAGCACATTCAGACTCTGAACACCCGCGATATGGCTAAGAGCCTCCAGAACGGCGGCTGCGGCGAATGCCAGACTTCCTGCCAGAGCGCCTGCAAGACCAGCTGCGGCATTGCCAACCAGCCTTGCGAGAAGAAGTAATTTTTACTCGAACTGGCTTTCTGCCGGGACTGCCTTTTACCAAAAAGGCGCTCCCGGTTCTTTTTATGTAACCCCACTTTGATTCGGATATGAGGAATAGTATGATCCATCAATATAAACTCAACGGCTACAACATTGTGCTGGATGTCTACAGCGGCAGCGTTCACGCCGTAGACGAACTGGCGTATGCCGCCATCGCTCTGGTCGATGCCGGCCACCCCCGCGCAGAAGCTGCCGACCTGCTGGCAAAGAAATATGCTGACCATCCCGAAGTGACCGCCGAGGACATCAACGACTGCTTTGACGATATCGAAGAACTGAAGGCCGATGGCAAGCTGTTTGCCGAAGATATTTACGCTGACCATGCCTTTGACTTCAAGAATCGTTCCACCGTTGTCAAGGCACTCTGCCTGCATGTGGCCCACACCTGCAATCTGAACTGCGAATACTGCTTTGCCGCCCAGGGCAAGTTCCACGGCCAGTCCGGCCTGATGAGCTTTGAGACCGGCAAGCGTGCGCTGGATTTCCTGGTGGAGCACAGCGGCACCCGCCACAACCTGGAGGTTGACTTTTTCGGCGGCGAACCGCTGATGAACTTTGAGGTCTGCAAACAGCTGGTTGCCTATGCTCGCAGCATTGAAAAAGAAAAAGGCAAGAACTTCCGCTTCACCCTGACCACCAACGGCATCGGCATCACCGATGAAGTCATTGAGTGGGCCAACAAAGAGTGCTACAACGTGGTTCTTTCTCTGGATGGCCGCAAGGAGGTCAACGACCGTTTCCGCAAGGATATTGCAGGCCGCGGCAGCTATGACCGCATTGTGCCCAAGTTCCAGCAGCTGGTCAAGGCCCGCGGCGGTAAGGGCTACTACATGCGCGGCACCTTCACCCATTACAACACCGATTTCACCAACGACCTGTTCCACATGGCGGATGATCTCGGCTTTGACGAGCTTTCCATGGAGCCGGTCGTGAGCAAGGCCGGAAGTCCCGAAGCCCTGACCGAAGCCGACCTACCCATCCTGTTTGACCAGTATGAGCTGCTGGCCAAGGATATGCTCCGCCGTGAAAAAGCCGGTCATCCCATCACCTTCTACCATTACATGATCGACTTGGCCCATGGCCCCTGCATTTACAAGCGCATTTCCGGCTGTGGTTCCGGCACCGAATATATGGCCGTTACCCCCTGGGGCGACCTGTACCCCTGCCATCAGTTTGTCGGCGACCCGGATTACAAGCTGGGCGATATCTGGAACGGCGTTACCAACACCGAACTGCGGGATGAATTCAAGCTGTGCAACGTGTACGCCCGCCCCGACTGCAAGGATTGCTGGGCACGCCTGTACTGCGCGGGCGGCTGCGCCGCCAACGCCCTGCACGCCACCGGCGATATCCACGGTGTGTATGAATATGGCTGCGAAGTGTTCCGCAAGCGCATTGAATGTGCCCTGATGATCAAAGTAGCCGAAAGCCTTGATCCCGAGCTGGCAGGCCGCGCCGCAACGGCAGCTCCTGCTACCGACGAGGACTGTGGCGACTGTTCCTCCTGCGAATAATTTCCTTTTCCCAGGGTGTATCTGAAAAGTCGAAAATATCGGCTGTTTCTTTGTTTTCAGATACACCTTAACCGCCGAGCCAGCAAAATCGGCGTTTCTTGTTTATCCCCGCACCAAATCTTCCATCAAATTCATCTGGCAAAGCCGGAATAAGGAGCGTAACTTGTATGGAATACCGTGTCTGCCGCAATACCCCTGCCCCCTATAATGACCTCAACGGCAAAATCAGCCTGCTGGGTCTTGGCACCATGCGCCTGCCCCTGCGGGACGCCGCCGACCAGACCAGCATTGACGAGGAAAAGGCACAGGAGATTTTTGATTATGCCTATGCCCACGGCGTGAACTATTTCGATACTGCTTACCCCTACCACGGCGGCATGAGCGAAAAGTTCTGCGGCAAAGCTCTGGCCAAGTATCCCCGCGCCAGCTATCACCTTGCCAGCAAACTGCCCGGCTGGCTGTTGAAATGCGATGAGGATGTGCCCCGTATTTTTAACGAGCAGTTGGCCAACTGCCGCACTGATTACTTTGATTTTTACCTCGTTCACTCTGTGCATGAAAGCAGCTGGTCCAATTACGCCAAGTACCACGCCTATGACCAGCTGAACGAGCTGCGCAAGGCGGGCAAAATCAAGCGGCTGGGCTTTTCTTTCCATGGCAGTGCTGAGCAGCTGCCAGAGATCCTTGCTACAGGCGATTGGGATTTTGTACAGCTGCAGCTCAATTATTTTGACTGGGACTATCAGCAAAGCCGTAAAAAATACGAGCTGTGCGCCGCTGCCGGGCTGCAGGTCATCGTTATGGAGCCGGTGCGCGGCGGGATGCTGAACACCCTTTGCCCTGAAGCCGCCGCCCTGCTGCATCAGGCCGCCCCGGAAAAGAGCCTGGCCAGCTGGGCCATTCGCTGGGTTGCCAGCCTGCCCAATGTGCTGTGCGTACTTTCCGGCATGACTACCCTGGAGCAGGTACAGGATAACGTGGCTTCCATGGATCCCTTTATTCCGCTTTCCACCACCGAGCAGGATACCCTCGCACGTGCGCTGGATGTGTTCAAGGCCCAAAAGCTTGCCCCCTGCACAGCCTGCAAGTACTGCATGCCCTGCCTCGCCGGGGTCAACATTCCGGGCATGCTGCACGCCTGGAACGAATACCGCCTGTGTGGTGACCGCCTCGCCACCCTAAAAGAGGAATATGAGGACGCCCCCGCCGCCACCCGCGCCGAGCATTGCATCAAGTGCGGTGCCTGCCTGCCCAAATGCCCCCAGCACATCGACATCCGTTCCATGATGAGCACCATCTGCGATACGCTGTGATTTTTGGATTTACGGGGGATTTTTCCAACCTTTTTGAAAAAAGGCTTCGGCGAAAACCTTTAATCTAATAGGTACAATCGTATAAATAAGGCGCACCACGGGGATTATTCTGTGGTGCGCCTGTTTTTTGTTGTTCCTGTTTATGATCCCTGCCTATGCGGAATTACAGCAGGTTCAACCCTTGCCACGAACTTTTTCCCGCCGTCCCATTCCGAATTTCTAATTTTTCCCCTCTCCGCGTAAAATGCCAAAAGCCCGATGTCAACACGGCATCGGGCTTTTGGATTTTCTGCATATAAAACGTTAAGGCAACACCGCACAATTCCCGCCTTGCGGCTTAAGCACCGCTCCGGCAGC
>OKUQ01001303.1_pt1 | contig 11587 bp, 8 predicted proteins | sample 1606811 | NCBI WGS metagenome assembly OKUQ01 (sample SAMEA3882546, study PRJEB24775) | human gut metagenome | biome: human-associated habitat; feature: intestine environment; material: feces | place: Netherlands | collected 2009/2010
GCTTACCGCCATGCTCTCGTAAAAATCGACTCCCATCTTGCCGCACAGTTCCACCAGGCACCGCGCCACGGAAGAATCCACCTCCTCCGGCAGAAACACCACCTTGCTGACGCAATTCTTAATCAACAAATTCCTGACTACCGCACTGTCCACCTCTTCAGGCGCCATGACCAGCAGCCCATTCCTGAAGTCCACATGATTGTTCTCCAGCGTCCTGCGGAATTCTTTCACATGATCCGGAGTTCCCACCACCAGCGTAGGGGCTTCCTCCACCAGCCTTTTTTCCGCCCGGAACCGGCTGATACGCAGCCAGAGGGAACCCAGGAAGGTAAGCAAATACGCCAGGGTCTGGACACCGACATCCGCGGAGAAGGGAACAAAGAACTTCCATATCATCACGCTTAACACCACAAAACAGGCATATGCCACCACAAACCGCCGGATGCTTTCCCAGAGCGTCTGGCAGCGGTAGTAAACGCCGAACTGGTCACAGCACACATACAGCAGCAGAGACATCGTCAGCGGCGTCAGCACCAGCGTCCGCAGACGCCACGGTTCCGGAGCGACCCCATCCCATTGCCAGGACACAAATCCGACAACGAAGAAGACGACGAATGCAAGGACGAAAACAACAATCTTATTAATCCCGTAGGTAGTACGGTCTGCATTTTGAATCAGCATCGAGAGAATATGTAGATTAGCCGGCATTTAAAATGCTCCGTCCTTGTCTTTTTGTCAAATTGTTTGCTCACTCTGAGCCATGCCCGGCACGGAAGCCTGCCTCCCGGACGGCCTTCCCGCCTCCGGGCGAGCAGAAAGCCTAAAATGACGAGATACCGGCTTGCAAGAATCCGGCTCCCTGTGCATTGGTATACGCGTCAATCGACCGGACTGGTCACGCGCCTAGCCTGATCGCCCCCCTATCAGACCATGCATGGACCGTTGATCGGGGCATGGGGCCCCCTTACTCCTGGCTTTTCTCATGGCAGCGGAACGTCCCGGCGATCCTCCGGATGGAATTTACTGCACACAGCGATAAATCCGGCATGACACCAACATAATCACCAACTTAGCATATAAGTATGTCACAACACAACACACAGGGAAGACAGGGCCAGGGAGCTCGCCGCCGCTACAACAAGGGCGGACGCTCCTATGGCAATGACCGCCGCGATTCCAGCGGTTACCGTCCCAAGTACAGAAAAGAAGCGCCCGCCAAACTCTCCTTGTGGCAGCGTTTCCTGGGCCTCTTCGGCATTCGTCCGTCCAAGAATAACAAGTATGCGGCCAGGGATAAAGCCGCCGCCAAAACCAACACCCGCGTAGCCCGCAACAGGCAGGATCGCGTTTCCGCACCCAAACAGCCCGTCTCCAACCGCCGGCTTTATGTGGGCAATCTTTCCTATGAAGCTACGGAAAGCGATCTGGAGGACGTGTTCAAGGGCATCGGGGAAGTCAATTCCGTGGAAATCATTTACAACCCCCGCACCCACAAGTCCAAGGGGTATGCTTTTGTGGAAATGAAGAAGATGACGCCATCCGTTCCGTGGACATTCTCCACAACCAGCCTTTCATGGGCCGCAATCTGCTGGTCAGCGGAGCCAATGAACGCCAGGAACAACCCCGTCAGCCCCGCGAAGACCGCGCACCCAGGGAAGAACAGGGTTCCATGGCGGAAGTGAAGGAAACCTCCACTCCCCTGCTCCAGCCGGAAGCTCCCGCTCCCCAGTCCCAGGAACAATAACCATTTTACCATGCGGAAGCCGGCCTTTGAAGAAAGGCCGGCTTCCTGCATTTACGGGAAAGGGAACTCCAGGCAGCAACGAACGTGCAGCACGGCACGGGAGCCGCACCATCCACCAGCCCTTCCATCCGTAGTGTTTCAACCACACCCCTGTCCGTCCCGGGGCGGCGGAACAGGCGTGCCTGCAAAGGCGGATTCTGAAAATATCACGGCAGCCCCCAGGCTCTGCGCAGGCGCAAATATTCCCTGGCGGGGAGCAGAATATAAAGGGGATGTCTGGAAGGATCCAGCCATGCAATCATGGCCCTCAAATTTTCCTCGCTCATTGCGGTGCATCCGGCCGTAGGGGCTCCTCCGTCCCGGCGCCAGATATGGAAAAAAATGGAGGAACCCGCACCCGGCACGGGTTTCCGCCGTCCGTCTGCGGCATTATGCCGGATAAACAGTTTCAGACTGTGGGCGTAATCATTCAGCTTCATCTGCTGCTTGAACTCCCAAGGCGTGACGGGATCATGCTTCAGCACAAAGTGCTGGTTATACAGGGGAGAGGCAGGGTCATCCACCCACATGTCCCGCGGCGTGATGCGGCGGTACGGCATGGAACGCTTTTTCTGCGGCGCGGGAACAGTTCCATATACGCCCCCCAGTTCAAAAATGCCCGCGGGAGAACGCAAGTCCCCCTCCTTCTTCACCGGCCCTCCGGCGGGAGGGAAGCTGACGCCCCTGCCCCAGACCAGACCGGATTTTCCCAGACGCGCCGGAAACGGCCCTTTCACCATCACCCAGCCCCGCGGCCCTTTCTCCAAAAGGCTCAACTGCACATGGGAACTATTCCACCCGTCCGCGGAACCTACAATCACCTGGCTGCAATCCGCCGGAAGCGCCGCGGCCGGAAAACAAAACGCCGCCAGCATGCACAAACACAGGTATACTGCCTTCATGAGCCGTAGCATAACGGCACCGTTCCGGAAGAAAAGCAATTACTCCGTCTCCACAGGCACGCCATGCGGCGGGATTTATCCGTCCAGTTCAACGGAAAATTTCATCAAGCAGGGACTCAATTCCCTCCTTGGCAAACCGGGAATACAGATACAGCCTTTTAGCTTCCATGTACTTGCCCAGGGCGGACCCCACTTCTCCCTCATTCCTGCATTTTTCCGCATCATTCAGCAAATTCACCAGCGTGCTTGCCTTTGTCGTCAGGTCCAGATACCTGGCGTTTAGCTCCTGGTCATTGATGAACAGCTCCTGGTCTTTGGAACGCAGCTGCTGAAGCTCCTCCCAGGCGCCGTATACGTCCTGCATGGCTTCACGCTGACGCGCCGCGCCCAGGGCACGCTCAATAACGGCCATTTTGCCCAAATCTTCCACAAACTGCTTCTGGAGCTCCGGATCATCCTTCACCAGAACGGCAAATTCATGCTGGTTGTCAAAGATGCGGCGATAATTCTTACTCTTGTGGAAACGTTTGAAATCCTCCAGCGCATGGGATTGCTGACCCGCGGCCATCATGGCGTTCCGCAGCGGAAGAAGGCGGGGGTTTTTCGGCCAGATTTCAATGGCGCTTTTCAGGCATTCCTCCAGTTTGGCGCGGTCACCCCTGGCCAGGGCTTCCTGACCCTGGGAAATATAGGCGTCACTGGCGAATACGGCGGCGCTGATTGCGGATTCCGCACGGCCCGTGCTGAAATCCCTGGAAGTCTTCTTAAGAGCCTCCACCAGGGAAAGGGCTTCTTCATAATCTTTGCCGTTCATCAGCTCGAACAACTTTTCCACGTCCCGCTTGAAGGCATACAGCTTTTGCTTCTTCTCATACGGAAACGTATTTACGGCAGGCATGAATTCCCCGATCAGAAGGGCTTCGTTCAGCCGTTCCAGCGCATCCACATAATGACGGGAATCCACCAGATTGTTCACGGCCTTCATGTGCCGGTCGGAGTCACGGGCCAGCTCCCGGGAAAGATTGTCCAGAATAGCGACGGTGGGCGGAGCGCCCAGCGTGCCGCTGAACATCTTGGCGGCATCGGAATTTTTATCCAGCCGCAGCTTGGTATCCCCGTCATTGAACAGGCGGCTGTAAACGCCGCAGCCTATGGAAACATGGTCAAAACGCCGCTGGGCAAACAATTGAACCAGCGTAGACTGGAAAACAACTTTCGCTTCCGTCACCGTCAGCACCTGTTCACTCTCCAGCTTCAGCTTGCGGGCTTCCATCTCCACCACACGCTTTTCCAGGTATTTGTAACGGGGATTATTTTTCGCCGGATGATTGGAGGGAGTCCCCTTTTTCCCGCCCTTCTGGCCGGAGGGTGCACCGGAAATCGCCGTCACGCCGCTTTCCATCAGGCTCATCTTCTGGGCGTTGCTGCGGATTTCCCTCTCCACCGCCTCAAGCATCTTCCCCTTGTTTTTCCCATTGCTCCTGGCCTGCCACGCGGTGTAAATGGCCTGGCAGAGAGCGTCGGAAACGCCTCCGTCCAGCGGATTGCTGGAAGCGGCGGTCAACAGGTCCACTACCTGCCGCACCACATTATCCGCCGCCAGTTTTTCCTTGCGCATGGAGAGCGTTTCGTGGAGCTTTTCAAAAATTTTCTGATATTCCTTCGCATCTTCCGTGCTCTCCTCCGGCTGGCTCAGGTATTTGTTGAAACGCGCTTCAATCTCCCGGAAACTGCCCATATTCAACGTCGTTCCGTTGATGGTCACCGTGCCGTCCTGAGGGTTCAGGAAAGGCAGCTCATTGCCGTACAGGGACTTGGCATCCCCCTGCCTGGAAGGCTGGTAGGCATTCGGCTGAACGGCGGGAGGGGAGGCAGGAGGCGCGGCAGGCGCACCGCCGGCTGCAGGAGGGTTGTACATCATCTGCCCCAGCGCAGGAACCGCGCAGGCCAGAGTCATCAAAAAACAGCATTTCATAGGACGAGGGAGATTGTTTATTTAGGCTGAATGGATGTAGCTACGCACACGCCGCGCACCTTCGGATTGACGTCTTCCACCCGGAACTCTATCCTGTATTGCTGGTCCCGGTTGATGTTCAGTCCGTTCCTGGCCTCAGCAGAAACACAGACGGGAATGATGCACTCACGCCCGGAGGCGTCTTTGTACAAGAAGGCAATAAGCTCGGACTCGCCGCGCGGAAAACGGTCAATCACCGTTCCGTCCAGTGCATAGTTGTTATTGGAAAGCTGGGAGGCGTTCGCCGCCAGAATATCCAGAGGTATATCCGACCCGGCCTGAGGCTTCTCCCCGGCTCGGAACATGACAATCCCCACAATAACGGCCAGCACAAAAACCGCCGCCCCGACCGTCAAAACCAGTGCGGATGATGAGGAATTTTTCTTTTTTGCTGCACGCCGTCTCGACATAATTTTTGATGGAAGAAGTATATAACGGACTTCCCGCAAATGCACGCATTAAATTAAAGCTCCCAGCGCGAACGGCGGATTCCCGCGTAGGCGGCCGCAATGCCGCACGCAACATGCACGCCCAGAACAATATAACAAACCAGGGAGGGCGTCAGGTCCGTATCCAGCACATTCTTGACGGCGTGATATACGTCGTCCTTCAGGGCGGAGATGCTGCCGGACCACGCCCAATACGCGGAAATGAAGGGCCGTATGAAATCCTCCACATATTCCGGAAGCGCCAGCACCGCTCCGGAGAGAGGAAGCTGGAAACCCACCAGATAAATGCTCAGCAGGGAAGCCTGGTCCGCACTCCGGGCCAGGGCGGAAATGCCCAGGCATACAAAAGTCATGGCGGCGTTCGCCAAAATCAGGAACAGCAGATGCGTCAGGCCGCCGCCACGGTCCCAGAAAAAATCCACAAAGGCAAACATCCAGACGGATTGCACCAGGACCAGGACGCTCAGATAGGACAGCTTGCTCGCCAGGTAGGCGGAAGGCCTCATGCCCGCATACTTTTCCTTTTCCATGACGGCGCGTTCGCCGGCCACCTCGCGGGCGGCATTGTTGGACCCCATCAGCCCCAGCAGAATCACCTCAAACATGATGATGCCGGAGACGGCGGATCCCGTCTTCATGTTCAGCTGCTGGGCTTCCATATCCTTCTGGACAGTCTGGACATCCTGCGTGGCGGAAAGCCCCACGATTTGCCCGGAGCCCTTGTCCGTAAACATGGCTACCAGCACGGGAAACAGCAGCACCATGACCAATTGAAGAACCAACTGGGAACGGTCGCGGAAAAAGATGCGCCAGCGCCGCCCCAGCAGGCAAAAGAACTGGGTGAAAAATCCGGGAACTTCCGGAATGTTTTCCTCCACGGCCTTTTCCCGTTCCGTTCCGGATTCTCCGGAGGCCCCCTCCTTCTCCGCCTCCGTAAGACGGACGGCATCCGGATCCGGCAGTTCCCCGGAAAGAATTTTCTTTTCCCTTTCCTGTTCCAGACGGGAATAATAGGAATCCCGGTGCTTGCTCCAGGACCGGCTCCAGGAAGGGCCTTCACGATCCTGGAGCTTCGGGTAAATCTCCTCCAGCGAGGAAACGCCGAAGTAATGCAGCATGGTTTTCGGCGAACCGTGGTAAGCCACGCAGCCCTGGTGCATGACCAGGATGGAATCATACCTGTCCAGATGGGAAAGGCTGTGCGTGACGGAAATGACGATGCGGCCTTCCGAACGGGAGATTTCATGCAGGAGGAACACGATATCGTGTTCCGACCTGGGATCCAGTCCGGACGTCACCTCATCGCAAATCAGCAGCCGGGGATTGGATACCAGTTCCATGGCCAGCGCCAGTCGCCTTTTCTGGCCGCCGGAAAGAATTTTCACATCCCGGTCCGTAATCCCCTCCATTCCCGTTACCTCCAGGGCATTGTCAATGCTGTCGTCCAAATCGTCCACGGAATTGAACCGGCAACGGAGCCTGGCGGCGCTCTCCACATTCTCATCCACGCTCAGCTGGTCATAGGCAATGCTGAACTGGGGAACGAACCCGATTTCCGAAGGTTCAAAGTCTTCTTCAGCCAAATCATGGCCATTCCAGAAAAAACGCCCGCCCGTTTCCGCAATCATGCCCGCAATCGCCTTCAATAAGGTCGTCTTTCCGCAGCCGGAAGGACCAACGACCGCCATAAAATGACCGCGAGGGACATTAAAACTGACATTGTCCAATAATTTCAAAGGACCATCCGGTGTTTCTATCTCATACGTAATGCCGTTCGCCTGCAACATGGTTCTTTTACTTTAACGTATCAACTTCCGCATCATCAAGGAAAATCGGGCATTTGCACTCTATCCCGCCGGAAACGGAGAACATGCTCTCCGGGAACCTTCCCCGCCAGCCGCGGTAACGCTCCCGCGGTCAGGCTCCTCCTGCCCCCGCTCATTTCGGCATCCCCCGCGGCCGTATCCGTGCCGCAAGCCGGGCTGCACGGAATTCCCCCGAAAAACCGGATGGACAGACACAGCCCTCCCGAAAGGGAAGTTTGAAGCCTCCGGGAGCGTTTATTTCATCATCTTCCACACCGCCAGCCGTTTTTAAAACGGAAAATCCGCATCCCCCACCGGATCCACAGCTTTGTCCTCAAACTTTTTAACAGCTTTCTGCTGGGGATTTACGGCACGGACCACCAGCGCCCGGGGGGGCATTTCCCGCCGCCTTCCGAACTCGCATTTTTCCTCGCACAGATCGCAGGAGTTCCGGCGTTCGCGTTCCTCAGGCCGTTCCGCGGTAACGGGACAGGCGTGTTCGCACGCGCCGCAGCCGATGCACAGGGAAGGATCCAGCCTGGGCAGGCGGTGCTCCTGGCCGTCACGCCCGATATAGGGCACCGTGTAAAGGGCCTTGGTGGGGCAATGCTCCGTACAGGCTCCGCAATCCATGTCCTCCCGGGCAACCAGGCAGCGGCAAACGTAAAACCGGGCCACGGCAATGCGCGTAGTATCTTTTGTTATTCCCTCAGTATCCCTTTCCGCGGTAACAGGCATCCTGCGTATGGCCCCCGTGGGGCAGACTTCCGCACAGCGGTGGCAATCATAAAGGCAATATTTGGTGGCAAAATCCATCCGGGGTTTCATGAATCCCTTCAGGCCAAGCTGCAGGTATGAGGGCTGAAGCACATGGGTGGGACAGTTGGCAACGCACATCTGGCAGCCGGTGCAGATATCCAGAAAACGTTCCAGGGAACCGGCTCCGGGAGGAAGAACGCACTGGGTAGGGTCCAGCTTCCGGGCGGCATCTCCCCGGCATCCGGAAAAGGCGGCCGCAGCCAGCCCGACCGCAGTAGCCTCCAGGAACTGGCGGCGGGAACTCCCGGCAATGGAGGGAACCGCGGCGGAAGAAGAGGGAGCGGAAGCCGGGGGAACCTTCTTTTTTTGGGCCGGAATCTGTTGGCGGACCCTGGTAAACCAGCGGTAGCGTATTCCTCCCTCACTGCAGGAGCGCACGCAATCGTAGCACGCCACGCAACGTGAGGAGTCTATTTTGTATTCCTTCAGGTTCAGGCATTGCGCCTTGCAGGATTTGACGCATTTGCCGCATTTTTTGCAGGAGGCGGGATCAAAGCCCAGCCGGAAAAGGGAGATACGGGAAAGCAACCCAAGGAACGTGCCGACGGGGCATACCGTATTGCAATACAGGCGCCCCTTCCAGGCGCTCATGACGGCCACCAGGCCGAGCATGCCGGCGGAGGCCAGCAATACCGGGAAAGCCGCGGGGAAATAATCCATTTGAACCAGGTCCGCAGAAGAACTGTCCGCCGCCAGCAGGTTATTGCTCCAAATGGCGGCCGGCCATGCCAGCACATACATGATGCGCCCGAAAATGCTGTAAGGGTCCAGCCAATTCAGAGACAGACCGGCCAGCCCCGTCACGCAGCAGGCGGCCAGCAATGCCAGCACCCCATACCGCATCCACGGCACAGGCCGGGAGAATTTCAGGAAACGCTTCGGCGCCAGCCAGCGGCGGATTCTGAAAACAATATCCTGGAGAATCCCCAGCGGGCAGATGAAGGAACAGTATACGCGGCCGAACAGCAGCGTAAGCAGCAGCAAAACCCCCAGAATCACGACGGAAACGGCGGCCCCGCTCAAGGTCCCCAGCACGGACGGCACCAATTGCCACCGCGCCAGGGAAAAGGAATCTTCCACCCCCTCTCCGCCCCCCGTCATGTTCGGCACGTTCCACGCGGGAATGTGGTGCAGAAAAGCGTATGCAATCCCAATAAAGAAAATGACGGCCACCGTCACGCGGAGCCACTTCAGAGGACTGACGAGAAAGGCTTTGATGACTGACATATTTATCATAAACCCGCCGGAGGCGGAAAGTTGGCCCTCCACCGCGTCATCCGCAGACGGGAGAAGGAGCCGCCGCGTCAGGCCATGCTGATACGGCGGATATGAAGCCTGGAAAGGTCGGCGACGCCCAGCCCCATTTCCTCCCCAAGCTGCACATGGCGAATTTTTCCGGTCTTGTTCAGCAGGGCGGCGCCCGCAGCGTCAATGGCCACGATGTCACGGGAAGCCAGAAGGGTTTTGCGCTCCACCAGATCATTCGTATCCTTCCCCACGGGGCCATTGCGCACCATGGGCATGTAAGCGTCCAGCACGCACAGGTCCGGCTTGCGGAAATACACGGCATCCGCGATGCACTGGTGCAGGTCGTTCTTATGCATGGCCCCGCGGTCCCAGACGGTGCCCATGACATTCTTCATGCAGGCGGTCATCTCGGAACCGCTGTGGTGCTTGAGGGGCGGGCAGGTGATGTAAACATCCGCCTCCAGCACGGCCTTATGCACCTTGGCGGAGGTGAATTTCCGGGCTTTCGGGTTTTCCGTCTGCACGTACTGGCTCTCATTGCCGCCGTCCACCATTACGCCGCCGGCCTTCTCTACGGCCTCTTTCACGCCGCTGCCCTCATAGGCGCCGTTGTGGCAGCAGTGGTCAAACACCCTTACTTCCTTCGCTCCGGCCTGCCTGCACAGCTCCACCAGCGTGGCGACGGTTTCAGGATGTGTGTTGGCGCCGAATTCCGGAGCCTTGTTCCAGCCGATGTTCGGCTTGATTACGACGGTCTGGCCCGGCTTGACGAAGGCCTGCATGCCGCCCAGCGTCTCCACGGCCTTCCTGACCATCTCCGCACGGGTGCCGTTGCGGACGGCCACCAGATCCGGAATGCCGGAAGCCGCCGGAGCTCCGGCCTCCTGGGCGAACAGGGAATCCATGTCCGATATGGCCGCCAGCGCCCCTGCGGCGGCAGTCCTTTTCAAAAAAGTGCGTCTGTCAGTCATCTTCATGCCAACGTCTGTGGTTTATCCCCGCATGCGGGAACACGCAGAAGGTTTTATGCCTCTTCCTAACACATGCCCTGCCAAAAAACAACCTGTCATTCTTCCCGCACCGGAATTTCATAAACGAATTGTCATACAGGCAGAGCTTCTGTACAACCCGGTCATGAAATGTTCTCTGCTCAGCCGCCCCATGACCTGCGCTCATGACTGGATCAGCCGTGTCGTCTTCCCCGGGGACGCAGTCGTGGACGCCACGGCGGGCAACGGGCATGATACGGTTTTCCTGGCCCGGCTGGCTGGCCCTTCCGGCCAGGTGCACGCCTTTGACGTGCAGGAAGAAGCCATCCGCGCCACCAGGGAGCGTCTGGAGAAGGAAGGGCTGCTCACCCCTTCCGTCCGGCTCCATCTTGCCAGCCATGACCGCCTGGCGGAACTGGTCAGAAGCCCCGTGAAGGCCATCGTCTTCAACCTGGGCTATCTGCCGGGCGGGGACAAAAAAACGGTCACCAGGACGGAATGCACCCTGGCCGCGCTGGAACAGGCCGCCGCCCTCATTGCCCCGAACGGGCTTCTCAGCGTCATGTGCTATCCCGGCCACGAAGGAGGAAAGGAAGAAGCGGAAGCCGTGGAAGCCTTCCTGTCCCGCCTGCCCCATCATTCCTGGCGCGCCGGCAAATACCAGCTCCTGAACACCGGAACACCGGCACCCTTCCAGATATGCGCCTTCAGGCTGGACTGACCTCCCCCCCCGCCAGGCGCCCGGGAAAAACCTCAGGCCCGGCGTTCCTTCATCCACTCCACCACCTGCGCCAGAGCGCGGGCGCGGTGCGACATGGAATTTTTCACTTCCATGGGAAGCTGGGCGAAACTCCGGTCATACCCTTCCGGGACAAACAGCGGATCATAGCCGAACCCTCCTTCTCCGGCCGGCTCCGTCAACATGTAGCCTTCCACGGAACCGGAAAACTCCGCCAGCACGCGGCCGTTCCCGGCAAGCACCATGACGCAGCGGAACCGCGCGGAAGGCCTGTCCCCCGGCTTCACGCCGGCGCGCCGCAGTTCCTCCATCATGCGGAGGTTATTCCGCGCATGGTTCCCTTCCTCCCCGCCGAAGGAGGAGGACCAGACTCCGGGGCGCCCGTCCAGCACATCCACCTCCAGCCCGGAATCATCCGCCAGCAGGACGCCGGGGATGCATTTGGAAGCGGAAAGCGCCTTGAGCGTGGCGTTCTCCGTAAACGTGACTCCCGTTTCATCCACGGGCGGAGCCTGGGGATAGTCGGAAAGATCCTTCACTTCCCATTTCCCGGCCAGCATGGCGCGGATTTCCCCGGTCTTGTGGGCGTTGCGCGTGGCAACCACCAGCAGCGGCAATTCCTGTTCCATAATCATCAATCTTTTACAGTTGAAAATCATCTGAAAGACCGCGCTCAGCAGTCAATCTCCAGGCTGACGGGGCAATGGTCGGACCCCGTCACATCCGGATGGATGGCGGCATCCTTCACCCTGGAAGCCAGCGGATTGGAAACGCAGAAATAGTCAATGCGCCATCCCGCGTTATTTGCGCGAGCATTGAACATGTAGCTCCACCAGGTG
>OKUQ01001304.1_pt1 | contig 11585 bp, 11 predicted proteins | sample 1606811 | NCBI WGS metagenome assembly OKUQ01 (sample SAMEA3882546, study PRJEB24775) | human gut metagenome | biome: human-associated habitat; feature: intestine environment; material: feces | place: Netherlands | collected 2009/2010
GAGAAATAGCCGCCGTAGGTGTCCACGATGATCTTCCGCCCGGTCAGGCCGGTATCGCCGTTGGGGCCGCCGATGACGAAATTGCCGGTGGGGTTGATGTGGATATGGGCAACGTTCTCAATGTGGAAGCCGTAACGCTCCAGAACCGGGGCAATCACATTCTCCCGGACGTATTTTCTCAGCGTTTCGATGGCAAAATCCGCTCTGTGCATGATGGAGACGACCACGGTGTCGATTCCCACCACGTTGCCCTGCTCGTCGAATTCCACCGTGACCTGGGTCTTTCCGTCGGGGCGGAGCAAGTTGGTCTCGTGGACGCACTGGGTCAGGCGGCTGCACAGGGCGCGGCTGAGGGCTGCGGGCAGGGGCATCAGCTCCGGCGTCTGGGTGCAGGCGCCGCCGAACATCATGCCCTGATCGCCCGCGCCGCCGACCTCGTCGTTGGTTCCCAGCGCAATATCGGCGGACTGGGTGTGGATGCGGCACTGAATTTCCACCGTGTCGGCGTCGAAGCCGTCGCCGGGGTAGACATAGCCGATCTTCCGGATGGCCTCCCGGGCAACGGCAGCGTAGTCAACGGTAGCTTTCGTGGTGATCTCGCCGCAGATGATGCAGAAATCCGTGGTGACCATAGTCTCGCAGGCCACGCGGGAATGGGGGTCCTGCGCAAGGCAGGCGTCCAGAATGGCGTCGGAGATGGAGTCCGCTACTTTGTCAGGGTGTCCGTTGGTGACACATTCAGAGGTAAAAAGTCTTTTTTCCATTTTGTTTTTCCTTTCTGTCTATAAATTGAAAAAGAAAAACCGCACACCGAAGATTCGATGTGCGCTCCTATCGAATCCTCATCTTTCGTTTGCCGCCGGATTTGGCACCTTGTATAAACAGGTTGCCGGGTTTCATCGGGCCGTTCCCTCCACCACTCTTGATAAGGCTTGTATGCAGTTCAACATCGTATTTTACACCATTTTCTACAAAAGTCAAGTATTTTGTTTACAAATCCGATATAGACATTTGAATGAATTGCTGATAGAATGGGGATACGTTTTTTATATTGAACCTCCATTATGATCTTTAGAAAAGATTTTAATCAGGAAATAGTATCAGGAGTTGAATACCGTGAAAAATTTACGCAAAAAATTTGAGCTTTTCTGCTTCAAAAACCGGGATAAGGGCATCCCCAATCTGATGCTTTACATCGTCATCGGCACCGCCGTGGTCTACCTGTTCAGCCAGATGTCCGGCAGCATGCTTCTGTACAGTGCGCTCTGCTTCAATCGGGAGGCCATTCTTCAGGGACAGGTCTGGCGGCTGATCACCTATCCCCTGACCTACAGCGCCGGGAACATTCTGCTCACCGCCATCACCCTGCTGTGCTACTACTCCCTGGGCAGAGCCATGGAAAATGTGTGGGGCACCCTGCGGTTCAACCTGTTCTACCTCACCGGCGTGGTGATGATGGACATTTACTGCATGATCTTCGGCGGTCAGGCCAGCGTCACCTATCTGAACCTGAGTCTGTTCCTCAGCTATGCCACGCTGTACCCCGACGCAAATTTTCTGCTGTTTTTCATCATCCCCATAAAGGCGTGGATTTTCGCGCTGGTCGATCTGGCATTGGTGCTGCTCAGTCTGTTTACCGACCGTTTCCCCTACAATCTGTTCCCCGTAATCGCCCTTGCCAACTATTTTCTCTTTTTCGGCAAGGACGTGCTGAACGTGATTCCCATGTCCTGGCGTGCCAATGCCAGCCGCCTGTTCCGCAAGAAGCCCAAACAGCCCAAGGCAAAGGTCATCCATTTTAACGCCGGCTCCTACGAAGCCTCCACCGCCACGCCGAAAGCCCCCTACACCCACCGCTGCACGATCTGCGGACGCACCGATGTGACAAATCCGGAGCTGGAATTCCGTTACTGCTCCAAGTGCAAGGGCTACTACTGCTACTGTCAGGATCATATCAACAATCATACGCATATTCAGTAGGTGAAAAATGGCTCGATTTGTGTAAATTCCTCTTGCAATATTCCGCCGCCCGTGGTATAATGTCCGTAGCTACTGAACAAGGAGCCTTTTTGTATGGTCACCATGAACTCTTCTGCCAGCTTTTCCTTTTATTACTATTACTTTTTTACCCGAAAAAAGTAATAGCGATTTGTGCTGCAGAAAATTTTCAGGAGCTTAAAGGGTTATCTCAAGACGCCGCACGAATTGCCGTGCGGCGTTATTTTATTATCAGGAGATGTTAAGCAATGATCGCAGTATTGAAAAACGGCACCACGCCCTCCCAGATCCAGCACCTTGTGGACTGGCTCAAAAATATGAATCTGGACGTTCACATTTCCGAAGGTTCGGAGGTCACCATTCTCGGTCTGGTCGGCGACACCAGCCGGGTGGACATCGACCTTCTGAAAAGTCTGGAAATGGTGGAGACCGTCAAGAGGATCTCTGAGCCGTTCAAGCTGGCCAACCGGAAATTCCACCCCAAGGACACCATCATCGAGGCGGGAAACGCCCGCATCGGCGGCGGGTATTTTGCCATGATCGCAGGCCCGTGCAGCGTGGAATCCGAGGAGCAGATCATTGCCGTCGCTTCCGCCGTCAAGGAATCCGGCGCATCCATTCTCCGGGGCGGCGCGTTCAAACCCCGCACCTCCCCCTACGCCTTTCAGGGCATGAAGGACAAGGGCATCCGGCTGCTTCTGGAGGCCAAAAAGGCCACGGGGCTGCCCATCGTCACGGAGATCATGAACATTTCCACCCTCGATCTGTTTGCCGACGTGGATATCATTCAGGTAGGTGCGCGGAATATGCAGAACTTTGACCTTCTGAAAGAGCTGGGCAAGACCGACAAGCCTATCTTGCTGAAACGAGGACTTGCCAACACCTTGCAGGAGCTGCTCATGAGCGCCGAATATATCATGAGCGAGGGCAACAGCAAGGTCATCCTCTGCGAGCGGGGCATCCGCACCTTTGAGACCGCCACCCGGAACACCCTCGACCTTTCCGCAGTCCCCGTGCTGCACAATCTGACCCACCTGCCTGTGGTGGTCGATCCCAGCCATGCCACCGGCAAGGCCGATCTGGTCGCCCCCATGGCCTACGCGGCCACCGCCGCCGGTGCCGACGGCATCATGGTGGAGGTCCACAACGACCCCGCCCACGCCTTGTGCGACGGCGCCCAGTCCATCACGCCGCCCCAGTTCGATGAGATCAGCCGGAAAGTCCGGCAGATTCGTGAGGTTCTTGTATGAAAGTCGGTATTTTGGGTCTTGGCCTGATCGGCGGCTCCCTTGCCAGAGCCTACGCTCTGGAGGGGCACACCGTCTACGCCATTCAGCGAAACGAAAGTATGCTGTCCTTTGCCATGCTTTCCGGCGCAGTCCACGGGCGGCTGGACGAAACCACCATTCCGGAGTGCGACCTGATCCTGCTTGCCATCTACCCCGGCGGCTGCGCCGACTGGTTGGAAAAGAACGCGCCCCTTGTATCCAAGGACGCGCTGGTCATCGACTGCTGCGGCATCAAGCGGGAGGTTTGCAGCCGGTGCTTCCCTCTCGCCGAACGGTACGGCTTCACCTTCGTGGGCGGGCATCCCATGGCAGGCTCCCAGTTTTCCGGCTTCAAATACAGCCGGGCAAACCTCTTTGCGGGCGCACCCATGGTGCTGGTTCCGCCGGTGTATGACGATATCCAGCTGTTAGACCGGGTAAAAACCGCATTGAAGCCCTGCCGTTTTGGCTTTTTCTCCGTTACAACGGCGGAAGAACACGATAAAATGATCGCCTTTACCTCCCAGATGCCCCACATTCTCAGCAACGCTTTTATCAAGTCCCCCACCGCTCTGAAGCACAAGGGATTTTCTGCCGGAAGCTACAAAGACCTGACCCGCGTCGCGTGGCTGAATCCTCAGATGTGGGCGGAGCTGTTCATGGAAAACAAGGACAATGTTCTTTTCGAGCTGGACAGCTATATTGAGAGCCTGTCCGCCTACCGGGACGCCATTGCCGCGGATGATATGGACACATTAGTCCGGCTGCTGGACGAGGGCAAAAAGCGCAAAGAGGAGGTGGACGGATGAACGCCGTTACCGTCCGCGCCTCCAGACAGTATGATATTCTGATCGGTCAGGGTCTTCTGCCCACTTTGGGCGCGGAAGCGAAAAAGCTGGGGAAAGCGCAGAAAATCTGCGTCGTCAGTGAGAGCAACGTCTATCCCCTTTACGGCGCAGCTGTAGAAGAGAGCCTGAAAAGCGCAGGTTTTTCCGTGGTTTCCTATGTATTCCCCGCCGGGGAAGAAAGCAAAAACGGGCAGATTTTCCTCGATCTCCTGAACTTTCTCGCGGAAAACCAACTGACCCGCTCCGACCTGATCGTCGCCCTGGGCGGCGGCGTGGTGGGCGATCTCGCGGGCTTCGCCGCCGCAAGCTACCTCCGGGGCATTCGGTTTATTCAGATCCCCACGACCCTGCTTGCCGCCGTGGATTCCTCCGTGGGCGGCAAAACAGCCATTGATCTCCCCGCCGGGAAGAACCTCGCCGGGGCGTTCTGCCAGCCAAGTCTGGTGCTGTGCGACACGGATACCTTGAATTCCCTCCCCCTTGACATTTTCCGGGACGGCTGCGCCGAGGTCATCAAGTACGGCGTGCTGTACGACCCGAAGCTGTTCGCCCATCTGGAAGAAAAGGGGCTTTCCTTTGACCGGGAAGCGGTCATCACCCGCTGTGTGGAATTAAAGCGGGACGTGGTCATGGAGGACGAATTCGACACCGGCGCGCGGATGAAGCTGAATCTGGGTCACACCGTCGGTCACGGCGTGGAGGCCAAAAGCCATTTTGTCATCTCCCACGGCAAGGCCGTCGCCATTGGCATGGCCATCGTCAGCCGGGCATCCGCCTGCGCCGATACGCCGCGAATCGTGGCGCTTCTGGAACAATTCGGTCTGCCCACCCGGACGGACTACTCCGCAGACGATCTTTTCAACTACACCCTCTCGGATAAGAAGCGTTCCGGCGGCACGGTGAATCTCATCATCCCCCGTGCCATCGGCGACTGTTCCATTACCCCGACCAAGGTCGAATCCCTGAAATCCTTTATTCAGGCAGGTCTTTGATATGGATATCACCATTTTTCCCGGGAAACTTTCGGGAACCGTCCGCGCCATCCCCTCGAAGTCTCAGGCGCACCGTCTGCTGATCTGCGCCGCCTTTGCCGACGCGCCCACCACTCTTTTCTGCCCCGAAACCAACCGGGACATCGAAGCGACCATGGGCTGCCTGAACGCTCTGGGTGCGGACATCACACGAACCGACTCCGGCTACCGGGTCATCCCGGCGAAAGAAATCCCCAAACAGGCAGCACTTCTCTGCCATGACAGCGGCTCTACCCTGCGGTTTCTGCTGCCAGTGGCCGGGGCTTTGGGCGTTGACGCAATGTTTCATTTGGAGGGCAGGCTCCCCAGCCGCCCTCTCTCCCCGCTGTGGGAGGAAATGGAACGGATGGGCTGCACCCTCACCCGCCCGACCGCGGATACCGTCCGCTGCACCGGGCGTCTGCGAGCGGGAGAATACGTCATCGACGGCGGCGTTTCCAGCCAGTTTATTACGGGGCTGCTGCTTTCCGCCGCCCTGATTCCGGGAAAAAGCCGCATCCGTCTGACCGGGAAGGTGGAATCCCGCCCCTATATCACCATGACCCAGCGGGCAATGGAAGTATTTGGAAAAGAAACGTCGGATTTTGTCGTGACCGGCGGCACCCCGTTCCACTCCCCCGGCACGCTGACGGTAGAAGGCGATTGGAGCAACGCCGCGTTCTTCCTGGCGGCAAAGGCGCTGGGCAGCAGCGTAGAGGTGACGGACCTCTCCCCGGATTCCCCCCAGGGCGACCGGGCGGTCTTTGATTTGCTTCCCGCGCTGGAAAATAGCCCCGTCATTTCCGCCGCTGATATTCCCGATTTAGTCCCCATTCTCGCCGTTACGGCGGCGTGTAAAAATGGCGCTGTGTTCACGGACATCCGGCGGCTGCGGCTGAAAGAGTCCGACCGGGTCGCATCCGTTATTGCCATGGTGGAAGCGCTGGGCGGAAAGGCACAGGCTTCCGAGGACACCCTGACGGTGTACGGCACGGGGCTGGTCGGCGGGACGGTGGATGCCATGAACGATCACCGCATCGCCATGTCCGCCGCCATTGCCGCGACTGCCTGCAAAGCACCCGTGGCCATTCTTGGCGCGGAGTGCGTGGAAAAATCCTACCCAAAATTCTTTGAAGAATACGCCCGTTTAGGAGGTAACTATGAGCAGTACCTACGGTGAAAATCTGAAATTGTCCATTTTCGGCCAATCCCACGGCGCGGCCATCGGCATGACGCTGGACGGCATTCCGGCAGGTCTGCCCGTGGACACGGACGCGCTGCAAATCTTCCTGAACCGCCGCGCCCCCGGTCAAAACGACTGGTCAACGCCGCGAAAAGAGGCCGACCGGCCGGAATTTCTCTCCGGGATTCTGGACGGCTACACCTGCGGCGCACCCATCGCCGCCGTGATTTACAACAAAAACACCCGCTCCAGGGACTATGCCAATCTGAAGGACTGCCCCCGTCCCGGACACGCGGACCTCACCGCCCAGATCAAATACGGCGGATTCCAGGACGCCGCCGGGGGCGGGCACTTTTCCGGCCGTCTGACCGCGCCGCTCTGCATTGCGGGAGGACTGTGCAAACAATGGCTGGAGGACATGGGAATTCAGGTTTTCGCCCATATCGCCGCCATTGCGGGCATTTCCGACACGCCCTTTGATTCCCTCGCCCCGGATAGAGATTCCATCCAGCCGGATTTCCCGGTGATAAAACCGGACGCAGGGGCACAGATGCGGGATGCCATTTCCGCCGCCAAGGGTGACGGCGACAGCGTGGGCGGCATTGTGGAATGCGCCGTCACCGGTCTTCCCGCCGGGGTGGGAGAACCCATGTTCGGCGGCGTGGAGAGTCGAATTGCCCAAATCGTCTACGGCGTTCCCGCCGTGAAGGGTGTGGAATTCGGTGCGGGCTTTTCCGCCGCAAATCTGCGGGGCAGCCAGAATAACGACGATTACGTTATATCGGGCGGCCAGATACGCACCGTCACCAACAATGCCGGGGGAATTCTCGGCGGCATTACCACCGGAATGCCCCTGATTTTCCGGGCGGCTCTCAAGCCCACCCCCTCCATTCCCCGCCCTCAGCAGAGCGTCGATCTGAACGATGGAAAAGTTCAGGCGCTGATCGTCAAAGGCCGTCATGACCCGTGCATCGTCCCCAGAGCCGTTCCGGTGATCGAGGCCGCGGCCGCCATCGCCATTTTCGACATGATTCTGGGCAACACCCAGACAGACAGGAGGAAACCGTAAATGGATTTAAATGAGATTCGCAGTGAGATCGACAAAATCGACGACGAACTGGTTCGCCTGTTCTGCCAGCGGATGCATGTCGCCGCTCAGGTCGCCGACTACAAAAAGGCCAATAACCTGCCCATTTTCCAGCCCGCCCGGGAACGGGCGAAGCTTCAGGACGTGGCGGAAAAGGCCGGCCCCGAAATGGCCAATTACACTCGGGTGCTGTACTCCATGCTGTTCGAGCTGAGTCGCAGCTACCAGTCCAAGCGCAACGGGGAATGCAGCCCCCTTTACCGGAATATCACGCAGGCCATCGAGCACACGCCGAAGCTTTTCCCGCAGGCGCCCATGGTCGCCTGTCAGGGCGTGGAGGGCGCTTACTCCCAGATCGCCTGTGAAAAAATCTTCAAAAATCCCTTTATTATGTACTTCAAGTCCTTTGAGGCCGTGTTCAGTGCCATCGATCAGGGGCTGTGCCAATACGGCATTCTGCCCATCGAAAATTCCACCGCCGGTTCCGTGAACAAGGTGTACGACCTGATGATCGAGCATAATTTCTCCATCGTCCGCACCTTCCGGCTGAAAATCGACCACAATCTTCTGGTTAATCCCGGCACGAACCTCGCCGACATCAAGGAGGTCTACTCCCACGAGCAGGCCATCAACCAGTGCGGCAACTTCCTCCACAGTCTCCCCGGCGTGAATGTCATTCCCGTGGACAACACTGCCCTCGCCGCCCAGATGGTCGCCCAGTCCGGCAGAAAGGACGTTGCCGCCCTGTCCAGCCGCGCCTGCGCCGAGCTGTACGGACTGGACTGTCTGCGCAGCTCCGTGCAGGACAAGGGCAACAACCGCACCCGCTTCATCTGCATCAGCCGGAACCTGGAAATCTACCCCGGCTCCGACAAGACCTCCATCATGATGGTTCTGAACCACAAGCCCGGTGCCCTTTACAAAGTGCTGGCGCGGCTTTACACGCTGGGCATCAACGTCACAAAGCTGGAATCCCGCCCTATTCCCGACCGGGAATTTGAGTTCATGTTCTATTTCGATCTGGAAACCTCCATTTATTCCGAGGAATTCGTTCAGCTGATGTGCGAGCTGGACGAGATGTGTGAGGAATTCAAATACTTAGGCAGCTACACGGAGGTGGTCTGATGAAATGCGGACTGCTGGGTCGGAAGCTGGGGCACAGCTACTCCCCCCAGATTCATGCCTGTCTCGGGGATTATTCCTACACTCTCTTTGAAAAAGAGCCGGAGGAAGTTGCGGATTTCCTGAAAAACGGGGACTTTACCGGGCTGAATGTCACCATTCCCTACAAAAAAGCGGTCATCCCCTGTCTGGACGAGCTGTCCCCGACGGCGAAAAAGCTGGGGGCGGTGAACACCGTCGTCCGCAGAGGGGACGGCACCCTTTTCGGCCACAACACGGACTATTTTGGCTTTGCTTCCCTTTTGAAGCGAAGCGGTCTGGATGTCGCCGGAAAGAAGGTTTTGGTGCTGGGCAGCGGCGGGGCTTCCAATACCGTCACTGCTGTTTTGACTGGGCTGGGTGCTGAGGCCGTGGTCATTTCCCGTTCCGGGGAAAACAATTACGAGAACCTGCAGCGTCACGAAGACGCCGCCGTCATCGTCAACGCGACCCCCGTCGGCATGTACCCCAACACCGGCGTTTCTCCCGTGGATTTGAAGCGGTTCCCCAAGCTGGAAGGGGTGCTGGACGTGATCTACAACCCCGCCCGCACCCAGCTGCTGCTGGACGCCGAAGCGCTTCATATTCCCTGCGCCAACGGGCTTTGGATGCTGGTAGCACAGGCCAAGGAATCCGCCGAGTATTTTACCGGCACATCCATTGACGACGCTGTCATTGCCGAAATCCACGGAAAGCTCGCCGCCCGGATGACAAACATTGTCCTCATCGGAATGCCGGGGTGCGGGAAAAGCACCGTCGGCGCTCTGCTTGCGGACAAACTTGGCCGGAAGCTGGTGGACGCCGACGAGGAAATTGTCCGTCTTGCGGGCAAGCCCATCCCGGCCATTTTTGCAGAGGACGGCGAAACCGTTTTCCGGGACTGGGAGACGAAAGCGTTGTCCCAGCTGGGCAAGCAGTCCGCGCTGGTCATCGCCACCGGCGGCGGCTGTGTGACCCAGCCGCGAAACTACCCATTGCTCCACCAGAACGGCGTGATTTTCTGGCTAAAACGGGACATTTCCAAGCTGCCCACCGACGGCCGTCCCCTGTCCCAGACCAATCCGCTGGACGCAATGTTCGCAAAGCGCGCCCCCATGTACGCTGCCTTTGCCGATCACGCCGTCAGCAATGACGGCACCGCCGAGGAAACCGTCGCCGCCATTTTGTCGATCATGGAGGAACCCATATGAAAATTCTGGTCATCAACGGCCCCAACCTGAACATGCTGGGCATCCGGGAGCCGGGTATCTACGGCAAAAATACCTTTGCCGATCTTCTGCGGCTGCTGGACGAAACCGCCAGCGCCGAGGGTCTGGAAGTGGAGCAGTACCAGTCCAACCACGAGGGGGACATTGTGGACAAAATCCAGTGGGCTTACGGCAAGGTGGACGGTATAGTCATCAACCCCGCCGCCTATACCCATACCTCCGTGGCTATTCTGGACGCCCTGAAAGCCGTTTCCATCCCCGCCGTGGAGGTTCACATCTCCGACGTGGACGCAAGAGAACCGTTCCGGCAGATCTCCTATGCGAGAATGGCCTGCGTGAAGACCATCAAAGGCCACGGTCTGGAGGGCTACCGGGAAGCCATGCTGTATCTCAAGGAGCGCTACGGGTAAAAAAATCCCCCATTGCCTTTTGGCAATGGGGAAACGCTCACTTGCGGAAGACCAGCAGCTTGCTGGAAACGTAATTCAGAATGACCACCAGAACGCTGATGATCAGCTTCCAGATATTTCCGTTCCAGCCCAAGATGTCCACGGTCAGGAGTATCAGCACCGTTTCCAGACCGCCGGACGCTGCCCGGCAGCCGACGAATTTGCCCAGCTCCGGCAAAACGGTTTTCATGGACCAGTCGTGGCTCTTGAACACGAAGGGCTTGTTCGTCACATAGGCAAAGGCCACCGCCGCCACCCACGCAATGATATTGCTGACGGCCGCGCTGATGCCCAGCAGGTTGTAAAGCGGCAGATAAACCAGATAATTCACCGCAGTCGTCAGCACGCCGAAAAAGAGATAGCTGACCATGTCCCAGTGTTTTTCGACCAAAGCGCGGATTTTTTCGATCATGTTTTTCCTCCTCACAGGCCCAGATCTTCCCCTACCAGGATAAATTTGATCCGCCCGGGGGGATTGCAGTTGCGGGTGATGAGGATCTGGTTGCAGATGCAGCCGTCGCTCCTGCAGTCGGCGCAGGCGCCTGTCACCTCGCAGGGCGTTTTGGAGTCGAAGCGCTGCTTGTTCTGGGGCGCGGCAACCGTTCTTGCCCGCTCCACGGCGGCGTCCAGAGAATCCATCACCTTGTTCATTCCCGCAATGACGATCACGGATTCCGGCCCATAGACGATGGCCGCTACCCGGTTGCCGTTGCCGTCGATGTTCACCATCTGACCGTCCAGGCTCAGCGCGTTTGCGCCGGTGATGAAGACATCCGCGCCAAGGCACTGCTTCATGATCGTCTTCCGTTCCTCCGGGGTCGCAGCCCGCTCCCGGTCGAGGGCGCGGTAGTCCCCTGTCCGAACAGCGTCCAGCAGACCGATCTGCTGGGCAGACATCGCACCGCCCCAGCCCACACTGGAACCGGCGGGGATCCATTCCAGCGCCTTTTTCAGCGCCTCGGCCTTGTCTGCGCAGTAGCAGGCTTCAAAATGGCGGCTGTGGAGATTCTTGATCAGCACATTGGCGCGTTTTTCATAGTATTTCCGTTTCGGGTCGGTCACAGTAACCACTCCTTTTTCTTCCTATCATATCGCCTATCATACCGCATAAACGGAAAAAAGTAAAGAGAGGACACCATCATGCAGAATATGATTTTCAAGCGCAAGCTGCCCATCCCCAAGGAGATCAAGGAGCAGTACCCCCTGACCGCCGAACTTTCTCAGGTCAAAGCCCGCCGGGACAAGGAAATTGCCGACGTTTTCACCGGAAAAAGCAGCAAAATGGTGCTGATCATCGGCCCATGCTCCGCCGACCGGGAGGATGCGGTGCTGGAATACTGCGAGCGTCTGGCAAAATTGCAGGAGGCGGTGTC
>OKUQ01001312.1_pt1 | contig 11507 bp, 9 predicted proteins | sample 1606811 | NCBI WGS metagenome assembly OKUQ01 (sample SAMEA3882546, study PRJEB24775) | human gut metagenome | biome: human-associated habitat; feature: intestine environment; material: feces | place: Netherlands | collected 2009/2010
AACAGGCCCTTGTGCGAGGTCTCGAGGTTTTCGTCGACGGAGACCTCCATATTATAAAACTTGACCTCGACGCCGTAGAGCAGCGTGTCGTCGTTGGCCGTGCCGGGGGCGATCTTGTCGAGGGCGTAGATCATTTCGATGATGCTGTCGAGAATGCGCTTCGGGATGACGAGCGAGAGGTCGCCGGGCGTGGCGGAGAGCGTCGGGGTGACGAAGGATTTTTCGATGCGCTTGGGCGTCGAGCGCTGGCCGCGGATGAGATCGCCGAAGCGCTGGACCATGACGCCGCCGCCGAGCATGTTCGAAAGCCGCGCGATAGACTCGCCGTAGCCGTTGGAGTCCTTAAAGGGCTCGGTGAAGTGCTTGGAGACGAGCAGGGCGAAGTTGGTGTTCTCGGTCTGCTTGGCCGGGTCCTCATAGCTGTGGCCGTTGACGGTGACGATGCCGTTGGTATTCTCGGTGACGACCGCGCCCTTCGGGTTCATGCAGAAGGTGCGGACGAGATCCTGATATTTTTCGGTCTTGTAGACGATCTTGCTCTCGTACAGCTCGTCGGTCAGGTGCTTGAAAATTTCGGCGGGCAGCTCGACGCGCACGCCGATGTCGACGCGGTTGGACTTGGTCTCGATGGCGAGGTCCTTACAGACGCTCTCCATCCACTTGCTGCCGCTGCGGCCGACGGAGATGATGCACTGGCTGCAGGTGTGGCTGCCGGAGTCGGTGACGATCTCGTAGCCGCCGTCCTTGGCCAGGACCTTGCGCACGGGGGTGCGGAAGTGGAAATCGACCTTCGGCTCAAGCTCGGCAAAGAGGTTTTTCAGCACGACGAAGTTGATATCCGTGCCGAGATGGCGGACGGAGGCGTCGAGCAGGTGGAGGCCGCACTGCAGGCATCTGGTCTTGAAGGCGCTGTTGGCCGTGGAATAGAGCTTCGTGTTCTCGCCGCCGTGGCTGACGTTGATCTCGTCGACGTAGTGCATGAGCTCCATGGCCTGCTTCTTGCCGATGTATTCGTACAGCGTGCCGCCGAAGTCGTTCGTCAGATTATATTTGCCGTCGGAGAACGCGCCTGCGCCGCCGAAGCCGTTCATGATCGCACAGGTCGGGCAGCCGATGCAGTGCTTGACGGTCTTGCCGTCGATGGGGCATCTGCGCTTTTCGAGCGGCTGGCCCTCTTCAAACACGGCGATCTTCTTGTCCGGACAGAGCTTTGAGAGCTCGTAGGCGGAGAAAATGCCGCCGGGGCCGGCGCCGATAATGATCACATCATATTGCATGGGAAAATCGTCCTTTCCATAGGCGTTTTACAGCTCAGTATAACATATCCCGCACCCGCGCGGCAAGCGGGTGCGGGATAGAAATTCCGAATGGCGGGCATAAGACAGGGCGGGGGACGGGACTTCCTTTGTTCATTTTGCCAAAGTGCGAAAAACGCTGGCGCTGCAGGGAAAAATGAAAAATTTATTTTTGTTTTACGCGATTTTTTGTTGACGCGGTTCGTGATTTCTGCTATAATCCATATTTGCGTGGGCCTGCCTGCGTATTTGCGCGTGTCTGCCATGGAGGTGTCAGAATGCCGGAACGGCTGCATACCGATCGAAAGCTCATCGGGACCAAGCAGGTTCTCAAGGCGCTGAAGGCCGGGCGGGTCGCCGCGGTCTATGTGGCGGACGACGCCGACCCCATGCTGCGCGAGCCGCTGGTCGGGCAGTGCCGGGACGCGGGCGTCGAGGTCATCCCCGTCGCCACGATGAAGGAGCTCGGAAAGCTCTGCCAGATCCATGTCGGCGCCGCGTGCGCCGCGCTGCTTCGCTGAGAAGCAGATTTCTTCGGTCCCAACGGAATATCTTAGATATTTCGGGATAAAATACATGCTGCACAGCAGCAACAATCCGAGAAAGGAGGAACAACATGCCTACTTTTAACCAGCTGGTAAGAAAGGGAAGAGAACAGTCGACCTACAAGTCCACCGCTCCTGCTCTGCAGAAGGGCGTCAACACGCTGAAGAACCGGACCACCGATCTGTCTTCTCCTCAGAAGAGAGGTGTCTGCACCGCTGTTCGTACCACTACCCCGAAGAAGCCGAACTCCGCCCTGCGTAAGATCGCCCGTGTGCGTCTGACGAACGGTTACGAGGTCTCCGCTTACATTCCCGGTGTCGGTCACAACCTGCAGGAGCACTCCGTCGTTCTGATCCGCGGCGGCCGTGTCAAGGACCTTCCTGGCGTCCGTTACCACATCATCCGTGGTACGCTCGACACCCAGGGTGTTCAGGGCCGTATGCAGGCCAGAAGCAAGTACGGTGCAAAGCGCCCGAAGGCCGGCAAGAAGAAGTAATTCTTCCCGCTATCATCGCAATTCTGCCTTGTGCAAGGCAATGCCTTGCTGAGAGTTTTTTATATATATTTATGATAAGAACCTCTTGGCAGGCACCCACGGAAGCTATGGGCTTCCGAAGTACCTATGAAATCATTTTATGAAGGAGGGAAGCATAGTGCCCAGAAGAGGTAATGTTCCCAAGAGAGAGATCCTTCCCGATCCGATCTACGGTTCCGTTCTGGTGACCAAGCTCGTCAACAGCATCATGCTCGACGGCAAAAAGGGCGTAGCCCAGAAGGTCGTCTACGGTGCGTTCCAGATCGTGGAAGAGAAGACCGGCAAGTCTGGTCTCGAGGCTTTCCAGACCGCCATGGAAAACATCATGCCGGCCGTGGAAGTCAAGACCCGCCGTGTCGGCGGTGCGAACTATCAGGTTCCTATTGAAGTTCGGCCCGAAAGACGTCAGACCCTTGGTCTGCGCTGGCTGACTAACTATAGTCGTGCAAGAAGTGAGAAGACCATGAGAGAGCGCCTCGCCGGCGAGATCATGGATGCCTGCAACAACACGGGTGCCGCCGTCAAGAAGCGCGAAGACACCCACAAGATGGCCGAGGCCAACAAGGCGTTCTCTCACTTCCGCTGGTAATTACAGAAGGAGAACAGCATGCCAAGACAATATTCACTTGAGAATACGAGAAATATTGGCATCATGGCACACATCGATGCAGGCAAAACGACGACGACTGAGCGTATTTTGTTCTACACCGGTGTCAATTACAGACTCGGTGAGACCCATGAGGGTACCGCCACCATGGACTGGATGGAGCAGGAGCAGGAGCGCGGCATCACGATCACCTCTGCTGCTACCACCTGTCACTGGAAGGGCGTGCGGATCAACATCATCGACACCCCGGGTCATGTGGACTTCACGGTCGAGGTCGAGCGTTCGCTTCGCGTGCTCGACGGCGCTGTGACGGTCCTGTGCGCCAAGGGCGGTGTAGAGCCGCAGACCGAGACTGTATGGAGACAGGCCGACCAGTATCATGTCCCGCGCCTTGTTTACGTGAACAAGATGGACATGATGGGTGCCGATTTCTTCAATGTCCTGAAGATGATGGACGAGCGACTCAAGTGTAACGCCGTTCCCATCCAACTGCCCATCGGAAGCGAAGATACCTTCCGCGGCGTGATCGATCTCATCAAGATGAAGGCCTATATCTTCTATGATGAGCTCGGTAAGGACATGCGCGAGGAAGAGATCCCCGCAGATATGCAGGAGCTTGCAAGCAGCTACCGCGACCACATGCTCGAGTCGATCTCGGAAGAGGACGACCAGATCATGACGCTGTATCTTGAGGGCGAGGACATCCCCGAAAAGATGATCCGCGCCGCGCTGCGCAAGGCGACCATCGCCAACAAGACCGTTCCGGTCACCTGCGGCTCCTCGTACAAGAATAAGGGCGTTCAGGAACTGCTGGATGCGATTGTCGAGTATATGCCGTCCCCGCTGGACAAAAAAGCAGTTACCGGCATCAACCCGAAGACTGAGGAAGACGAGACGCGCGAGCCGTCTGACGACGCGCCGTTCGCCGCCCTGGCCTTCAAGATCATGACGGATCCCTACGTTGGCAAGCTGGCGTTCTTCCGCGTGTACTCCGGCTGTCTGGAGGCAGGCAAGACCGTCCTCAACACCAACAAGAATCAGCGCGAGCGGATGGGCAGAATTTTGCTCATGCACGCGAACCACAGAGAGGATCTTCCCGTTGTGTATTCCGGCGATATCGCCGCGGCCGTCGGCCTGAAGAATACCACGACCGGTGATACGCTCTGCGACGAAAAGCATCCCATCGTTCTCGAGAACATGGTCTTCCCCGAGCCGGTCATCCGCGTGGCGATCGAGCCGAAGACGAAGGCCGGTCAGGAAAAGATGGGCATCGCGCTTTCCAAGCTCGCCGAAGAGGATCCCACGTTCAAAACCTACACCGATGAAGAGACCGGCCAGACGATCATCGCCGGCATGGGTGAGCTTCATCTGGAGATCATTGTTGACCGCCTCCTGCGGGAGTTCAAGGTCGAGGCAAACGTCGGTGCGCCGCAGGTCGCCTACAAAGAGACCATTCGCAAGAAGGTCAATCAGGAGACCAAGTACGCGCGTCAGTCCGGCGGCAAGGGCCAGTACGGCCATGTCAAGATCACTGTCGAACCCAATGAGAGCGGCAAGGGCTTTGAGTTCATCAACGCCACCGTCGGCGGCTCGATCCCGAAGGAATTCATTCCTGCGGTCGAGCAGGGCATCCGCGGCGCGATGGAGGCCGGCGTTCTGGCCGGATTCCCCGTCGTCGACGTGAAGGTCACGCTGTACGACGGCTCCTACCACGAGGTCGACTCCTCGGAGCTCGCATTCAAGATCGCCGGTTCCATGGCGTTCAAGGAAGCGTGCCAGAAGGCGGATCCCGTGATCCTCGAGCCCATCATGAAGGTCTGCATCATCGTTCCCGACGAGTACATGGGCGACGTCATCGGCGACGTCACGTCCCGCCGCGGCAACATCGCAGGCCTCACACAGCGCAACGGCGCTCAGCAGATCGACTGCTTCGTTCCGCTGTCCGAGATGTTCGGCTACGCGACGAACCTGCGTTCGAGAACGCAGGGCCGCGGCCAGTTCACCATGGAGCCGAGCCACTATGTGGAGCTCTCCAAAAACCTGGCGGACGCCGTCATTTCGAAGCGCAGAGGCGTATAACCGCGCCGCACCCGTTTGCGTTGGAAATTCTTCTTGTCAAATCGGCAAATGTCGTGTATGATGAAGAGGATGCAAAAATAATACTGTAAGTGAATCAACTAAGGAGGATAATCCAAATGGCAAAACAGCATTTTATTAAGGATAAGCCCCATGTCAACGTTGGTACCATCGGCCACATCGACCATGGCAAGACCACGCTGACCGCAGCCATCACCAAGTACCTGGCTTTCTTCGGCGACGCTGAGTACACCGACTATTCTTCCATCGATAAGGCTCCGGAAGAGCGTGAACGTGGTATCACCATCAACACTGCTCACGTCGAGTACCAGACCAACGACCGCATCGGCCACAACTACAAGACCGGCGAAGACAACGTCCAGATCAAGGGCCGTCATTACGCCCACGTCGACTGCCCGGGCCACGCTGACTACATCAAGAACATGATCACCGGCGCTGCTCAGATGGACGGCGCGATCCTGGTCATCGCTGCTTCCGACGGCCCCATGGCTCAGACCAAGGAGCATCTGCTTCTGGCCCGTCAGGTTAACGTTCCTTCCGTCCTCGTCTTCCTGAACAAGTGCGACCAGGTCGACGACGAAGAGCTGCTCGAGCTCGTCGAGATGGAAGTCCGCGAGACTCTGTCCTTCTACGGCTTCCCGGGCGACGACACCCCCATCATCCGCGGCTCCGCTCTGAACGCGCTGGCTTCCGAGTCCACCGACCCGAATGCTCCCGAGTACAAGTGCATTGAAGAGCTCATGCAGGCTGTCGACACCTGGATTCCGACCCCGGACCGCAAGGCTGACATGCCCTTCCTGATGCCCGTTGAGGACGTCTTCACCATCTCCGGCCGCGGCACCGTCGCTACCGGTCGTGTCGAGCGTGGCGTCATCAAGAAGAACGAGCCCGTCGAGATCGTTGGCCTGTCCGACGAGAAGAAGTCCACCGTCGTCACCGATATCGAAATGTTCCACAAGCTCATGGACTACGCTGAGGCTGGCGACAACATCGGCGCTCTGCTCCGCGGCATCGACAAGAAGTCCATCGAAAGAGGCCAGGTCCTGTCCAAGCCCGGCTCCATCCATCCGCACACCAAGTTCGTTGGCCAGGTCTACGTTCTGACCAAGGACGAAGGCGGCCGTCACACCCCGTTCTTCAACAACTATCGTCCGCAGTTCTACTTCAGAACCACTGACGTTACCGGCATCATCTCCCTGCCCGAAGGCGTTGAGATGTGCATGCCTGGCGATAACATCGACATGAAGGTCGAGCTGATCACCCCGATCGCTATCGAGAAGGGCCTCCGCTTCGCTATCCGTGAAGGCGGCCGTACCGTTGGTTCCGGCGTCGTCATCGAGATCGACGAGTAATTTCGCCAAAACCCCATAATGCACAAAGCGCCCGGCGTGAGCCGGGCGCTTTTTTTGCCGACGCTCTGGAAAATGCCGGGGAGATATAGTAGAATAGGCACATATCTCGGCCCCGCGGCATAGGATACCCGCGGGGGGATGCAGGATGTTCTGGGTGATCGTCTGCACGGTGCTGGCCGCGGCGGGCTTGTTTGCCGCCGGGTGGGCGCTGTTTGGCTGGTGCGTGCTGCCGCAGCGGCGCGAGGCCGTCACGGTCTACCGCCTGCAGGCATGCGAGCCGCAGCTCGAGCGGCAGGTCCGCGCGTTCGTCTGGGCGCGGGAAAGCGGCCTCGCCGCCGGCCGGCTCGTGCTCGCGGGCGGAGAAGAGACGCCCGAGACCGCGGCTCTGGCCCGGCAGCTGGCGCAGGCCTACGCGTGCGTGGAGTATGTGTCCTGCAGCGAATGTTACGGAGACTCCGGATAAAAGATCGGAGCCTTTTCAGGAGAGTATGGAATGGAACAGGAATCGCAGATGATACAAGGGACCGTGCTCGCGGTCATCTATCAGAACCCCGAAAACGGCTACTGCGTGCTGAAGGTCCGCACGGAGCAGGGGGAGACGGTCACCGTCGTCGGGACCATCCCCATGAGCGTCGTGGGCGAGCGGCTGGCGATCGTCGGCAAGTGGACGCGCCACCAGAGTTTCGGCCAGCAGTTTGAGGCGGAGTTTCTCGAACGCCTCATGCCGGAGACGACGAGCGAGATCCTGGCGTTTTTGTCCTCCCGCGCCGTCAAGGGCATCGGCCCGCGGACAGCGGAGAGGATCGTCGGCCGCTTCGGCGACCAGAGCCTGACCGTGCTCGAGCAGGACCCCATGCGCCTGACCGAGATCCCCGGGATCACAGAGAAAAAGGCGCAGGAGATGGCCGAGAGCTTCCAGCGCCAGTCCGGCATCCGGCGGCTCATCGAGTTTCTGACCATGTACCACCTGCCGGCGCAGCTCGCCGTGCGGCTCTACCGCGCTTACGGGGAGCTGGCGCAGGAGGCGCTGCAGGATGACCCGTATCTGCTGACGGATCCCTATTACAGCGCGGATTTTTCGCAGGTCGACGCGTTTGCCATCGCACTCGGCGTCAGCGCCGACGATGAGCGGCGCGTGGAGGCCGGGATCCTGTTTGAGCTCTCGTATAACCTCGGCGTGGGGCATACCTTTATCCCGCAGGACAAGCTGCGCGCGGCCACCTGCGCGCTGCTGGAGCTGGACGGCGAGACCATCGACGCAGGCTTCACGCGCCTGCAGGAGCAGGAGCGGATGATGTGCAGCGAGCTTGCTGGGCTCACGGCCTGCTATCTGCCGGAGCTGTATGAGGCGGAGACGTATGTCTGCCGCCGCATCCTCAGCATGGCAGAGGCGGAGCTGCCGGAGCCGAAGCGGCTGGACGCGCTGCTGAAGACGATCGAGGACCGGCAGGAGATCGACTACGCGCCCGAGCAGCTTGCCGCCATCCGTGCGGCGGCTGCGCACCAGCTGCTGATCGTGACCGGCGGGCCCGGCACGGGCAAGACGACGGTCATGGCGGGCATTCTGCAGCTGTTCGACGAGCTGAAGCTCAAAACGCAGCTCGCTGCGCCGACCGGCCGGGCCGCCAAGCGGCTCTCGGAGGTCACGGGACGTGAGGCCTCGACCATCCACCGGCTTCTCGAGGCGCAGTTTGACGAGCAGACGGGCGCGATGGCCTTTTATCACGATGAGGATGCGCCGCTCAGCTGCGACGCGATGATCGTGGACGAGACTTCGATGGTCGACCTGCCGCTGATGGCGTCTCTCCTGAAGGCGCTGAAGCCCGGCTGCCGACTGCTTCTCGTCGGCGATCCGGACCAGCTGCCGCCGGTCGGGCCGGGGAACGTGTTTTCGGATCTCATCCGCAGCGGCATGGTGCAGACCGTGCGGCTGACACAGATCTTCCGCCAGGCGCAGAAGAGCCTCATCGTCATGAACGCCCACGCGGTCAACCAGGGCGAGCTGCCGCGGCTGACGGCGACGGACCGGGACTTTTTCTTCCTGCGCCGCCGCGACCCGGCCGCCGCGGTGCGGACCATCCAGGAGCTCTGCCAGACGCGGCTGCCCAAAAACATGGGCATCGCGCCCGCGGACATTCAGGTGCTCAGCCCCAGCCGGAAGCACGAGACAGGCACAAAGGCCCTGAATCTGGCGCTGCAGGCCGTGCTCAACCCGCCCGCGGACGGGAAAAAAGAGAAAAAACACGGAGATTTTTCCTTCCGGATCGGCGATCGGGTAATGCAAATCCGGAATAACTATGATATAATGTGGAAACGGGCGGATGGTCTCGGCGCGGGGACCGGGATATTCAACGGCGATATCGGCTGCATCACGCAGATCGATTTCCAGCAGGAGACCATGACCGTCCAGTTCGATGAAAAAACGGCGGAATACAGCTTCGACATGCTCTCGGAGCTTGAACCGGCCTACGCCATGACCGTCCACAAGAGCCAGGGCAGCGAATACCGCGCAGTCGTGCTCTGCCTGTGCGGCGGGCCGCAGATGCTGCTGACCAGAAGCGTTCTGTACACGGCGATCACGCGGGCGCGGGAGCTTCTGATCATCGTCGGCAATGAGGACGTCGTCGCCGCCATGACCCGCAATGACCGCCGCCAGCGGCGCTACAGCGGGCTGAAGCTCCGGCTGGAGGGAAAGGCGTAACGCATGAAGCTGCTTGCGTGGCTGCTGGATCTGCTGTACCCGCCGAAGTGCGTGATCTGCGGAAAGCTGCTGGAGAAGCAGGGGCCTGTGTGCCCGCGCTGCCTCGACTCGCTTCCGGAGTATGACGGCGCCGCGCCGCAGGTGCGGTTCACGGAGGCGGGCGCGGTCAGCTTTTACTATGAGGGCGCGCTGCGCGAGTCATTCCTGCGCTTCAAATTCGGCGGCGCGGCGCATTACGCGGCCGTCTACGGCGCGTGGATGGCGCATACGATCGAAGATAAGCTCGCGGGCCGCTTCGACACGCTCACCTGGGCGCCGGTCAGCCGCCGGCGGCGGCGCTCGCGCGGGTATGACCAGTCGGAGCTTTTGTGCCGCGAGATCGCAAAGCGGCTCGGCCTGGAGCCGGTCCGCCTGCTGCGCAAGACGCGCAATCCGCCCGCCCAGTCGACCATGGCTGATCCGGCCGGGCGGCGGGCAAACGTCTCCGGCGCCTACGAGCCGGAACGGGCCGCCAGACTTGACGGCAGGCGCGTCCTGCTGATCGACGATATCGTGACGACCGGCGCGACGCTCGCAGAGTGCAGCCGCGTGCTGCGCACGGCGGGCGCGTCGGACGTTGTATATGCGGCCTTCGCCGCACCGAGAAAACAAGACTGAAGGATACAAGACTATGAAACTGATTCGTGATATCGGCATCGACCTCGGCACGGCGAACGTGCTCTGCTACGAAGAGGGCAGGGGCATCGTCCTGCGTGAGCCGTCGGTCGTGGCAGTGGACAAGAATACCGGCAAGGTGCTGCAGGTCGGCTCCGCCGCGCGGAATATGCTCGGGCGGACGCCCGGCAATATCGTCGCCGTGCGCCCGCTGCGCGACGGCGTGATCTCCGACTATGAGATGACGGAGAAGATGCTCGAGCAGTTCCTCAAGAAGATCAATCGCTTCACGCTCGTCAAGCCCCGCGTGGTCGTCTCCGTCCCGTCCGGCATCACGGAGGTGGAGGAGCGCGCGGTCATCCAGGCCGCGATGGAGGCCGGCGCCCGCCGCGTCTACCTGATCGAAGAGCCGTTCGCCGCCGCGCTCGGCGCGAAACTGGCGATCAGCGGGCCGGAGGGGCATATGGTCGTCGACATCGGCGGCGGCACGACGGATATCGCGGTTTTGAGCCTGAACGGCATTGCGACCTCGTCTTCCATCAAGGTCGCGGGAGACACGTTCGACGAGGCGGTGGCGGCGTATATGCGCAAGCGCTACGGGATGCTCATCGGCCTCAACACGGCGGAGGAGGTCAAGATCACCATCGGCTGCGTGTATGAGCGGCCGCAGGAGGTCTCGATGCTCGTCAAGGGCCGCGACGCCAAGACGGGCCTGCCGAACGAGGTGGCGGTCTCGTCGATGGAGATGCTCGAGGCCTTCAAGCGCCCGGCGCGGCAGATCGTCGACGAGGTGCTGGACGTGCTGGAGCATTCGTCGCCGGAGCTCGTGGCGGATATCGCGCAGAATGGCATCGTGCTGACGGGCGGCGGAAGTCTGCTGTACGGCTTCGACAAGCTCATCGCCGAGCGCACGCAGATTGCCTGCTCCATCGCCGACGACGCGGATTCCTGCGTCGCCAACGGCTGCGGTAAGAGCCTGCAGTGGATCGGCTCCATGCAGGAGGGCACGATCAACCTCGCCCGCCGCAAGCTGATGAAAGAGCAATAAAAAAGAAAAGCAGCACCCGGGCCGAAAGGTCCGGGTGTTTGAGAACGGAGAGAGCTATGAAAAAGACCATGGACGCGAACCAGATCAAGCTGCTGGCGATCCTCGCCATGACGATCGACCATATCGCCTGGCTGGTGTTCCCGGGGTATTCGAAGGCGCCGCTGGCGCTGCTCATGCATCTGATCGGGCGGATGACCTGCCCCATCATGTGCTTTTTTATCGCCGAGGGCTATTATCACACGCGGGATCTGAACCGGTACACGCTGCGGCTGTTCGTGTTCGCGGTGATCTCGCACTTTGCGTACATCTTCGCGTCGCAGGACTTTGTGGACGCGCTGGCCTATCTGCTAAACCCGGACTACGCCTCCGGCACCGCCAGCCTCGTCACCCCCTATGTGGCCGGGGCTGAGGACTACTATAACTACTGCGTCTGGCGCAACAACGCCAACAACGGCACCGTGGCCGAGGACGGCACCACCTACACCATCGACGCCGCAGGCACCGTGACCCTGACCGCCGCCGATGGCAGCACCACCACCTGCCCCGCTGTGGATTTTTCCTCCGTGGGCGTGGCAGCCGTGGATGAACACACCCTGACCTATACCTTGAACTACGACTTCCCGGGCTTTTTGAGCCTGTTGAACTATGCTCCCTTTGAGCCTGCCTACGGCC
>OKUQ01001314.1_pt1 | contig 11494 bp, 10 predicted proteins | sample 1606811 | NCBI WGS metagenome assembly OKUQ01 (sample SAMEA3882546, study PRJEB24775) | human gut metagenome | biome: human-associated habitat; feature: intestine environment; material: feces | place: Netherlands | collected 2009/2010
AGTACCTATGTAGTTCCGACTTACAAGCTCCCGACTTTAGTCGGGAGTAGTTGACCAATCAAAACCCGAGTATTTGCCGGTTTGAAACGTGGATGCTTAATAATGGTTCCTTGTAAAAGATAAAACTCAAATTTCCTACATCTATCATGCATAAGCATATAATTTTGAAATGTTGATTTTTGCTAAGCAACATGGTATCGTATATTTGGGTATATAGTTCAAATTGCAATTCTATGACGGACATTGCTGTTGTTAATTATCATCCGGCGGCTTGAACTAGGCCAAGTAAGACAGGGACTGTAGCATGAAGTGTGTATCATGCGCAGTTCCTTTTTTTAGTCGATTTTGTAAGATGAATGGAGGCGTAGTATGTATAAGCATATCATTTTGAATAATGGCCTGCCCATGCCGATAGTTGGTTTTGGGACGTGGATGTTGAAGGGGGAAGCGGGGAAGCGGGCGGTTCTCGATGCCTTAGCCGTTGGTTACCGCCTTATCGATACGGCTCACATGTATGATAATGAAGCCATGGTCGGCCAGGCGGTAGCCGAGAGCGGTCTGCGCCGGGAGGATATCTTCATTACGACGAAGCTCTGTCAGACCCGGGCCGGCTATGAACTGGCCTGGCAGGGCATTGAAGAATCGCTGGCCCGGTTGCAGACTGACTATATCGATTTGCTGCTCATCCACGAGCCTTATGACGAGGCTTTGGACATGTATCGGGCCTTGACCGAAGCCTACCACAAGGGAATAGTCCGGGCTATCGGTATTTCCAATTTCAATGCCCGGGAGTATCTTGAATTTATCGGAAGTTGTGGTGTCATCCCTGCCATCAACCAAGTCGAATGCCACGTCTATTACAGACGAAAAGAGCTCCAGCAGACACTTGTGGCACAGGGGACACAAATGCAGGCATGGAGCCCTTTTACAGAAGGGAAAAAAAACATATTCCAGGAACCCGTCCTGCAGGCTGTCGGCCAGAAATATAGTAAAACGACGGCACAGATTGCCTTGCAGTACCTGGTACAACAGGGCATCGGCGTCATCCCGAAATCATCCCATCGGGACCGGATGGCCGAAAACCTCGATATTTTCGACGTCACCCTGACACCGGACGACATGGCCCGGATTCAGCAGTTGGAAACGGGGAAAACCCTGTTCGGCTGGTATGAGGACTGACCCGAATCAGATATCGAGGGCAGCCCAGTACCCCCAGTAGACGGCATTGGTGATGGTCGATACTTTGGCGGCATCGCCGATGACGCGGACGAAGGGCGCGCTGTCTTGCAAGGCTTCTACGACGTCGGTGCGGGACCGCTGGCCTAAGGCACAGATGACCGTATCGCCAGGGACGAGGACGCGCTGACCCTGCGGATCTTCACAGAGGACGCCTTCCGGCGTGACTTCGAGGCCTTTATACGACGTGTGGACGTGGACGTACTTTTCGATTTGAGCCAGGAGCAGGGGACGATGGCGGATATTGGCATCCGGTGCCAGAGTCGGACGCATTTCGATGAGCTCGACTTCTTTGCCTTCCTGGCCGAGGTGGATGGCACATTCGCAACCTGCCAGGCCGCCGCCGAAGACGATGACGTGATTCCCGACTTTGGCCTTTTCTTTATAGTATTGGTTCACGATAATGACGTTGTCACCGTCTAACCCTTTAATAGGCGGGACGAGGGGGCGGGATCCAGCGGCGATGATCAAGGCCTGCGGATTTTCTTTGGCAGCGTATGCCGGCGTTACTTCCGTGTTCAGGCGGATTTCGACACCGGCTTGACGGGCCAGGCGTTCATAGGTCTTTCCCAGTTCATACATTTCCCGTTTGAAAGGGATGGCCTGTTCACTTTTCAGGATGCCGCCGACTTCGCTTTCTTTTTCACAGAGGACGACCTGATGGCCGCGGCGGGCTGCCGTATAGGATGCATACAATCCGCCCGGGCCGGCGACAAGGACTTTCTTTTTGACCGGTGCCGGCTGGATTTCCGTCCCGTCCAGTTCCCGGCCGATGAGGGGATTGACGGTGCAACGGCGCGTAGCCGTTGCTGCCCGTTCAGCCATGCAGGTGAAACAGCGCAGGCAGTGGACGATGTCTACGTCCCGGCCTTCCATGATTTTCTGCGGCGTTTCGGGATCGGCCAGCAGCTGCCGGGCCATGTAGACGATGTCAGCTTTTCCCGAAGCGATGATGTCTTCCATCATGGCCGGGTCGGTCAAGCCGCCGATAGTGGCTACGGGCTTGCTGACATGTTTCTTGATTTCAGCAGCCAAATAGACATTGCGGCCGTGGGCTTCGAACATGGAAGGATGGGTGATGCCAAAGGTTTTCTGATACGTACCGGCCGATACATGGATGATATCGGCATAGGCTTCGATGGCCTGGGCAATCTGGATGCCTTCTTCCAAGCCGTATCCGCCTTCCGTAAATTCAGCACCGCTCATGCGAAATTCGATGGGGAAAAAGGGGCCGACCGCGGCGCGGACCGATTGCAGGACTTCGACGGCGAAGCGGACGCGGTTTTCCAGGGAGCCGCCGTAGGAGTCGCTGCGGTGATTGAACAAGGGTGAGAGGAACTGGTTGATGAGCCAGCCATGGCCGCCGTGAATCATGACCATTTCAAAACCGGCGCGTTTGGCCAAGCCGGCGGCGTGACCATAAGCTTTCACGATATCGTCGATGAGTTCCTGGGTCAGGGCTTTGACCGGGACGCCGTCAGCCCGTATCCCATCGCTGGGGCCCCACTGGCAGAGCCCGTGCTGACGGCTCTTGTCAGTCATATAGGTCCCGGCGAATTGGCCGGAATGGGATAACTCCAGCGAGGGGATGGCACCATGCCGGCGGATGGCGTCGGCCGTGTAGGTCGCCGCGGCCAGGGAATTGAGAATCGATTCATCCAGGTGGTAGGCGTGGGAACCATCGGTCTGGGGATGGACCATCAATTCGGAAACGGTGACGGCTGCGGCACCGCCTTTGGCGCGCAGTTCGTAAAAGGCCGTCGATTTCGGACCGATACAGCCGTCGTTGGTAATATCCGTACCGCCCATGGGGGCCGAAAAGATACGGTTGCGGAAGGTCGTGCGGCCAATGGTGATGGGGCTGGATGCGTGCGGGAATTTTCGAGTCATGAGGAACCTCCTGTAATCAGCGTAATAGCGTTTCTGTATTTCTCCTCTACGGTACCATAAAAAAAGTACTGCCGTCCATCAAAGGAACGACAGCAGGTGTCAACAATTTGTTGCTATGGGTGGTGACGCGAGGTCAGGGCCGCGATGATTTCCTGGAATAAGGGCTCGCCGCGCTTTTCTTTTTTACAGACAAAGAAGATGCGCCACGGCGTCCCTTCGGTAATGGGGACGTAACGGAGCGGCGGCGGGGCGGCATGGATGTTCACGTCGATGCCGATGCCGACGCGTTCCTGACAGAAATGATAGATGAGGCGGCTCTCCATGGTCTTGACGACGAACTGCGGCGTAAAGCCGAAATCGGCACAGCGCCTGACCAGACTATGAAATAAAGAGAAATGCTCGTTCAGGCCGACGAGGGGCTGCCCTTTCAGGTCTTCAATAGTGATGGACGGCCGGTCGTAAAAAGGGTGACCCTCATAGATGACGGCTTCAATGCCGGTGCGATAGATTTCCTCTTGGAAAAAGGCGTCTGACCGGATCGGGCCGATACAGAAGCCGCAGGACAGGCTATCTTCGGCGATGAGCTGGACAATCTTTTCGTTGAAATCTTCGACCCATTCCAGGGACTTGTCCGGATGGCGGGCCATGACATCTTTCAAGACATGGATAGACAGGATATTCAGTACGCCGCAGGAGAAGCCGATGTGCAGGCCTGCTTTTTTCCGCTTCAACGCCTGCATCCCCAGCTGCAGGTCCAGGAGCTGTCGTGTCAGTTCCTGGGTGTGCTCGTAAAAATACCGTCCCTCCGGCGTCGCTTCCATGCCTTTGCGGCTGCGGACAAAGAGAGGCGTCTGCATTTCCCCTTCCAAGGCAGTGATGACCCGGCTCACGCCCTGCGGCGTCAGGCACAAGTCCTTGGCCGCCTGGTGGATGCTCTCTTTTTCAAAGACCCGCTGAAAGCAGCGGATAGCATGGATGTCCATGGTCAGGACTCCTTATTGTCTGTCATACCACTGGAACAAGGCCTGGGTCCCGCAGTTTTCCATGCCCTGGGCGGCCAGCTGGTCGTAGAGTTTTTTGGCTAAGCAGAGGCCTGGCAGGTCCAGTCCCATTTCTTCGGCCGATTCGATGGCGATGCGCATGTCCTTGAGGAAATGCTTGATGTAAAAGCCCGGCTTGGTGTCGCCTTTCAGCATACGTGGCGCCAGGTTGGCCAGGGACCAGGAGCCGGCAGCTCCGGCCGATAAGGTGGCGATGACTTTTTCCGGGTCGAGGCCGCTTTTTTTCGCAGAGGCCATGGCTTCGCAGACGCCCATCATGTTCGAGGCGATGGCGATTTGGTTGCTCATCTTGGCATACTGGCCGCTGCCGGCCGGGCCAAAATAGGTCAGGGTCTGGCCCATGGCCGAAAAAATAGGTTTCATGCCTTCAAAGGCCGCTTCGTCGCCGCCGGCCATGATGGCCAGCGTCCCTTGACGGGCGCCGATGTCGCCGCCGGAAACGGGAGCATCCAAGGCCTGGATGCCCTGTTTTTGGGCCTGGGCATAGATTTTCTTGGCCAGGGAGGGACTGGACGTGGTCATGTCGATGACAAAACCGCCCTGTTTACCGCGAAAGACGCCGTGTTCCCCGAAATAGACGGACTCCACGTCTTGGGGATAGCCAACCATGGAAATGACGACGTCCGATTGGGCAGCCAGTTCTGCCTGCGAATCGAACCAGTGACAGCCTTCTTGGATGAGTTCTTCTGCCTTGGCTTTCGTCCGCGTCGTGATGTTGACGGGATACCCCGCTTTCTGTAAATTGCGGATCATGCCGCTGCCCATGACGCCGGTCCCGATGAATCCGATACGTTGTGTACTCATGATGATACCTCCTGTTTTTTTGCTTTTATTATAACATGGAACGGTAAGAAACGATATTGACAAGATGGGTTCCAGCCTGTTATACTTAACCTACAATTGAATCGCGAAGGGGAGTAACCTTCTCGTGAGTTGCCATCAACATCGTGCCGTCATCGACCGGCTGGTGGCAGCGTTGCCATTTGCAATAGGTGAGACTTTCGCATGATACCAGTTTTGCTGATACCATGCGGAAGTCTCTTTTGTTTTTACCGTCATTTTTACAGAAAGAGGTATATTATGGAAATCGTATCGATGCAATTCTTCATGGCCTTAGGCTCTATCATTTTATTGGACATCCTCCTCGGCGGCGATAATGCCGTCGTCATCGCCATGGCGGCCAATAAACTGCCGGCTAATCTGCGCCGGAAAGCCATCCTCATCGGGACCGGCGGGGCTGTCGTCATCCGCCTGGTCATGACCCTCATCGCCGTCTGGCTGCTGACGATTCCCTTTTTACAGGCCTTAGGCGGCCTCATCCTGCTGCCCATTGCCGTGAAATTGCTCGTTCCGGAAGAACACGATGAGAACGTGACGGCTTCGGACAGCCTTATGGGCGCTATCAAGACCATCATCATCGCCGACGCCGCCATGGGCGTCGATAACGTCCTGGCTATCGCCGGGGCTTCGCATGGCAGCTTCCTCCTCGTTGCCTGCGGCTTCCTCATTAGCATCCCTATCATCGTCGGCGGCAGTACGGTCATCGGCAAGCTCATGGATCGCTTCCCGGTTATCCTCTATACCGGCGCCGGCTTGCTGGGCTGGACAGCCGGTTCCATGATCGGCCACGATAAAATCTTGGGGACCCTGATGCAGCAAATGGCCGGTACCTGGGCTCCCATGACTCTTCAAATCGTATTGGCTGCCGGCGTCATCGCCATCGGCCTGTGGATGAGCCGGAAACGTGCCGTGCAGTAACAAAAAGGGCTTGTCGCACGATGGACAAGCCCTTTTCGAGTATTCAGTTTGTAGTTTGTAGTTTGCAGCAAATGGTAAAAAATTTGAAACCAGCTTCTACAAACTCTGTACTACAAACTATAGAGTAAGAGTGACTACGCATGATGACATATGCTACAATGTAAATTAGCTGGCAGGGATTTGCCTGTCAGCTAATTTATATTGAAGGGGATAGGAATATGAGACAACGATTATTTCGTATCGTTTTAAGCTTGGCCTTTTTCGTGATGACTATGGTGACAGGAATGGCTAGTGAACCGGGACAGGGGACAGAAACAGATAAAAAGGTACTGACTGTGGGGTTGTTCAAATACGTTCCCGATATCCAGGCCTTTGAAACGGCTTTGACCGCACAGTGGAAGGCTATCGAGCCGGATGTGGCGCTGCGTTTCGTCGATTGGGACTGCTATTTCGAAGAACCGAAAAGTGATGTTTTTGTCTTTGATGGCCTGTACGCATCGCAATATATAGAAAAGGCCTGCTCTATCCGTTAGGGGAAAGCATACCAGCACGGTCTGCCTATCCAGCCTGGACGTTAGAACAAGCTTCTTCTCATGGGATATATTACGGCATTCCCCAGATGGTCTGTATGGATACGCTGTTTTACCGAAAAGACGATCAGGCCGTAGCCCGTGTTCAGACGATGCAGCAGCTTTATGACGCCATCGGGCCGCGGAAGACCCAGGCGTTGCTCCCTAGCCGGGATGAAGGGGTCATCGCCGATTTCAGCTTGAATAATGAAATGAAATACTATAATATCCTTCAGGACCATACGGGGAAGGTCGTTCCGGTACAGGCCATGGAAAACATCCAAGAGGATGCCATGCAGTATTTGAAAGAATTGTACGCTATGACGGGTACTGCGACGGGCCGTTATGACGATGGCAATGAGTTTATGCGGGCTGAATGGTTCGCCCAAGGCCATGGCCGGGCATTGTATGCTTATCCAGAAGCGATGAGCGCCATCGTTCGTTTAGGGCAGGGAGACGATACCGACGTCAAGGCCATTTCCAGTTGTGAACATCCCGATGTGGCGACAGCTTATGTCGATTACGTTAGCATCTCTTCCCGGATTCCAGCCGATAAAGTAGAAGCGGCAAAAAAATTGACAGCCCTATTGACCTCCAAGCCGTATATGCTGGCGGCCCTGAACCCGGCTTCGAAAGAGGACGTACCGCAGTATCTCTTAGCGGCCCGTCAGGATGTCATGCAGGAATTGGCTGCATCGGACCCGAATTATCGGAAGTTATACCGTCATTTATATCGTGCCAAATCGTGGCATGTCATGGCGGGAACGAAGGATTTTGCTGCATGGGAAGCTAAAGTCGGGCCGGATATCGAGCGCGACTTAAAAAAAATAAGTCACAATTAAAAAAGCTGTACGAAGGTATAGCCTAAGTGGAGGCCGTACAGCATGAGAACCGTGCCGCAGAGGATGTTGATGGCACGCAGGATGCCGGGTGTAATGGCGTGGCGGAAGGCGGCGACGCAGCCCGTGAGGGAAAGGAACCAGAGGCCTGAGGCCATGAGGACGCCCGTCAGGAACGTCATGGCTTCTGTAGCAGGCAGGGTGATGCGGAAGGCGCCGAGGAGCATTGTGCCGTCTAAGATGGCCTGGGGGTTCATCCAGGTGACGATGCAGGCTTTGGAAACGGTCTGGCCCAGGGAAACTGGCTGGTCTTTGAGGGTCAGCGCATCCGGGACCTGGCGGATCATACCATAGGCCATGTAGAGGATGAGCAGCGTGCCTGTGCCCAGGATGACCACTTTGAGCCAGGGAAGATGATTCAGCAGCGTGCCGATGCCATAAAAGCAGCTCAGCGACAGGCTGATGTCGAAGAAAAGAACGATGAACGCCGTCGCGACGGCGCGGCGCAGGGAATGGGATAACGCCGAATGGATGACGAAGAGATTCTGCATGCCAATAGGGGCGACGTAGGCCAGCCCCATGGTCAGGCCTTGAAAAAAGAACATAAAAAAGCCTCCTTTTCCAACCAAAACCGGTTGGTTCATGTGGTATAATCACAGTATAACAGAGAGAAACGGGATTCCAACCCGCCAAAGCGACATGAATTATACCAACCAAAAGGAGATGAGGTGATGAAGCGGCATATTCCTGTCCAGATTGAATGGCATCCGGATCCGGCGCAGCCTGTGCCCGTATACCGGCAGATCCTCGAATGGATGTATGGAAAAATGGAAAGTGGTGAATGGCCAGCCGGGACGCGCCTGCCATCTCAGCGCGCTATGGCCCGGCACTTCCAGGTGAACCGGAGTACCCTGAATCAGGCTTTGAAGCCGTTGCTGGAAGCGGGCGTACTCCAGGGCCGGGGCAGCCAGGGGACGGTCGTAGCCAGTACGGCCTGGTCCCTGCGGCTGCCGGTCCAGCCGGATTGGAGCCACTATATGACGGCTGGTTATTTCCGGGGCAATCAGGAGGTCGTCCAAGCTATCAATAGCTTAGAGTTCGATGACCGCCTGGTCCGCCTCGGTACGGGGGAACTGGACCCCAGGCTGTTCCCGCAGGACGCTTTCCGCCAGACGATGCGGGACGTAGCCGATGCCATTACGTCCCTGGGGTATGTCGAGCCCCTGGGGATGCCCGTCCTACGTCAGGCCCTGGCAGCCTATGCCCGGAAACGGGGACTGGCTGTGTCCCCGTCGTCCATCCTGATTACATCGGGCGCCCTCCAGGGACTCCAGCTCATTTCGGCCGGCCTTCTCCGCGGTGGTTCGACGGTCTACGTCGAAGACCCGACGTATGTCAAATCACTCCAAGTCTTCCAGTCGGCTCATCTCCGTCTCTGTGGCCTGCCCATGGACGACCAGGGTCTATCCCTGGAAGCATTGGAGAAGCACTTGCGCCAGTCTTCAGATATAGGCAATAGCGTCCTCTATACCATCCCGACGAACCACAACCCGACGGGCCGGACTATGAGCCGTCAGCGCCGTGTCCAACTCCTGGCGTTGTGCAGCCGCTATGGCCTGCCCATTATCGAAGACGGGGCGTATGAAGAACTAACCTTTGACGGAACGCCGCCGCCATCGCTGAAAAGCTTGGATCCTGGCGGTCGGGTCCTCTATCTGGGGAGTATTTCCAAATCGCTGGCGCCAGGGCTGCGCATCGGCTGGATGATAGCACCGGAACCAGTCGTACAGCGCCTGGGCGATGTCAAGATGCAGATCGACTATGGCGCCAGCTCCCTGTCCCAACAAGTCTTGGCCAGGTTCTTGACCAGCGGCCGTTATGCCCAGTATCTGGAGGGACTGCGGTGTGAATTGCAGCGGCGCTGTCAGGCAGCCTGCCAGGTTCTGTCAGAAGTCTTTACGGGCCTCGCCGATTGGCAGGTACCGCAAGGCGGTTTCTATATTTGGCTCACCTTCCACGATAGGTTGCCTATGGATCTGCTCTTCCGCAAGGCCGTATCGGCTGGCGTCCTCATCAATCCTGGCGATATCTATTCCAGCCGTCATACCCAGTCCCTGCGCCTGTCCTATGCCTATACGACGCCGGACGAATTCCGCTGGGCTGTCCGTCAGCTGGCTGCGGTCGTCCGTTGATTTGCCGTATCTTGCCGTTTTACCGAAAAATTCGTATACTAGGTTAGTGGTTAGTGGTTAGTGGTTAGTGGTTAGTGGTTAGTGGTTAGTGGTTAGTGGCTAGTGGCTAACTGATAAAAGGGGGATTACATATGAAATTGTTGGAACATGCTGTCATCGCCGGGATGCCCGTGCGCAACCGTATTCTTCGCAGTGCGACGTGGGAAGCTTTGGCCGATGCTGAGGGCTATATGTCGGAAAAACAGTACCGCATCTACGACCAGCTGGCCAAGAATGAAGTCGGCTTGATCTGTACGGGCTATGCCCGCGTCGATAAGGAAGATCGGCCCAACGCCGGCATGATGGGTATTTATGATGATGCCTTTATCCCGCAATATCAGGAACTGACGCGGCGCGTCCATGCTTATGGGGCAAAAATCATGATGCAGATTGCCTATGGCGGAACTAAGACAACCTTTGAACGGGAAGGGCGGACTATCTTCTCGCCGTCCGCTGTGCCAGAACGCAAGACGGGAACCGTTGGCGTCGCCATGAGTCCGGCTGATATCCAGCACCTCATCGGTGAATACGCCCAGGCAGCCAAGCGCGTCCGTGACAGTGGCTTCGATGCCGTTGAAATCCACGGCGGTCATTCGTACCTGCTCAACCAGTTCCTCAGTCCTTATTACAATCGGCGCAGCGACGCCTATGGCGGTTCGCCGGCCAATCGCTACCGCATCGTCGGCGATATCATCGCGGCCATTCGTCAGACAGCGGGACCGCATTTTCCCATTTGGATCAAGATTACTTGTTCTGATTTCTTTGAAGGAGGCTTGACCTTTGAAGATTCGCTGGACATCTGCCAGCGCTTGCAGCAATCGGGCATCGACGTTATCGAAGTGAGTGGCAATATCCACGGCAAGGCCCAGCAGGAAATCGGCCTGGAATGGGATGGCCACGTCATCCGAGACGGCGGCTATTTCCTCGATTACGCTAAAGACATCGCCAATGCGGTCCGCGTCCCTGTCTACGTGACCGGTGGTTTCAAGGACCCGCGGCAAATGGAAACGGCCTTGAAGACATCGAAACTGGCCGGTATCGGCCTGAGCCGGCCCTTATTATCGGAACCGGATTTGGTCCACCGTTGGAATCAGGGCAAGCTGCAGCCAGCCCGTTGTGTCCACTGTTCGAAATGCCGGACGCCGGAAGGCAACTATTGTACGGTCTTTGCTGCGCGGGATGCCAAGAAAGGAGCCAACCAATGAAATTCTTCATTGCTTCAGATATCCACGGATCGGCTTATTACTGCCGCCGTATGCTCGACGCCTGGAAGCGGGAAGGGGCTGACCGCCTGGTCCTGCTCGGCGATATCCTCTATCACGGACCGCGCAATGACTTGCCTAAAGACTATGCCCCGAAGGAAGTCTTTGCCATGCTCAACGAAGTCAAAGATTCCATCTTCTGTGTCCGTGGGAATTGTGACGCCGATGTGGACCAAATGGTACTGGAATTCCCAATCATGGCGACCTATGCCATCCTGACCCAGGGCAGCCGCCTCGTCTATGCGACCCATGGCGACCGCTACAACGTAGCCTCCCTGCCGCCCATGCGGCCTGGTGACATCTTGCTCCACGGCCATACCCATGTCCCGGCCTGGCAGCCCTTCGGCCAGGATAACTATTACTTGAATCCCGGCTCGACGTCTCTCCCCAAAGACAATAGCCCGCACAGCTATCTCCTCTGGGATGGGAATACCTTCACCTGGAAGGACATGGACGGCCAGGCCTTTCACCAGCTCGTCTTATAGCATCCAGGGAAGGGATGGTTCTTATCTGCTTCATAACGGCGGAATAAGGCGGCCGTCTGCGTTTCTGAGGATACAGGAAAGGCGACGGTGCCAAAGCGGCGGACTGGCATGAGCCCCATGAGGGAATTGGTCAGGAAACACTCGTCGAAAGTCTCGATATTTT
>OKUQ01001316.1_pt1 | contig 11473 bp, 8 predicted proteins | sample 1606811 | NCBI WGS metagenome assembly OKUQ01 (sample SAMEA3882546, study PRJEB24775) | human gut metagenome | biome: human-associated habitat; feature: intestine environment; material: feces | place: Netherlands | collected 2009/2010
GTGGTACTGCTCCAGCCAGTACAGGGCGCTGGAGATCAGGAAGCTCTGCACCTCGTTGCGGCCGAAGTCGAACACCATAGTGCCCCACTCCTTGTGCTCACCGCGCTTGGGATTGGGGTCCTCATAACAGGGCTCACCATCAAAGTTGTACAGGCCGAACTGGTCCTTGGGGAAGTGGGCAGGCACCCAGTCCATGATCACGCCAATGCCGGCTGCGTGCAGCTTATCCACAAAGGTCATGAAGTCCTTGGGGGTGCCGTAGCGGCTGGTGGGGGCAAAATAGCCGGTGACCTGATAACCCCAGCTGCCGTCGAAGGGATATTCCATCACGGGCAGCAGCTCCACATGGGTATAACCCATCTCGGTGATGTAGGGGATCAGCTGGTCGGCCAGCTCTGCGTAGTTGTAGGGCTTGTTGCCTTCCTTCATCTTCCAGCTGCCGACGTGCATCTCGTAGATGTTCATGGGGCCGTTGATCACATCGGCCTTCTTCTGGGCGGCCTGCCAGGCCTCATCGTGCCAGGCAAAGCCGGAGATATCATAGACCTTGCTGCCGTTGGACGGCCGGGTCTCGGCGTGGAACGCATAGGGGTCAGCCTTGTAGACAAGGTCGCCTGCACGCGTAGTCACGCAGTATTTGTAAACGTCGAATTCCTTCATGCCGGGAATAAACAATTCCCACACAGAATCCCCATCCACCTTGTGCATGGGGTGGCTGCCGGGCTTCCAGCTGTTGAAGTCGCCTACCACGCTGATGGCCACAGCGTGCGGTGCCCATACGCGGAACACGACGCCGGGCTCGCCTGCGCGTGTTTCCAGATGTGCGCCGAAGTAACGATAGGCCTCGCAGTTGTTGCCCTGCTTGAACAGATACACCGGCAGATCCGATGCATTGCCCTGAATCTTTTCTTCGGTCGGTTTCATAGACTGCTCCTCCCCGTACAGATCCGCATACGCGCACCTGTAGCTTTTTACTCTTTTATATTAAAGAATTCCGACCGGTTTTTCAAGGCCTTTTCTGGAAAAATACCCATAATCTTTTCTTCAATATTTCTCCCTTATATACACACCCGCCAATTTTTTGCAAAATTTATCGTGAATCTTACCAATGCAATGAAAAAAGCGGAGCCTCTGCACCTCTCTCTTTTGGGAGAAACGTACAAATGCTCCGCTCTGCGGGGTCCTTTTCTGTTATGGGGTCATGCGGCGGACCGGTCAGCCCACCACATACACATTCACCTGAATGGCACCGTTGATCACGCTCTCGGCGTAGGTCTCATAGAACAGGTCCACCAGGATCTGACCCTTCTGCACCGCGATGCCGGTGTCGGTGGCCACCGCGTAGCCGTACACGAACTTTCCGTCCGTAGAAGTGATGTACAGCTTGGTGCCGTAGGGGATCACATCCGGGTCCACGGCCACGGTGCCGTAGCCAAGGCCAAGGCCGGAAGAGCCCTTGCCGGTTTTAGAATAATAACCGGTGGCCTTGCCGGTGAGCACCTTGCTGTAGGAAGCAGGGGCATTGGTGGTGCCGTCCGGGCCGGTCAGGGGCGAGACGGGTGCGCCCGCGCCGTAGGTCTTGATGACATGGTTCGTGGGCTGCACGGTGGTGGTGGAATCCACCACGATGCTGTTCTCCAGCTCACCGTCCACATAGCGGTCGCGGGTGGTCACGGTCTGCTGGCCCTCGGCACCGTGCTGCACGGTGGTGGTGCGCCCGGTGTTGCGGAAGTACAAGCTGGTATAGACATACTCGGTATCATAGGGGATGGCCTGCGTTTCCACGCGGTCCTGATAGTCCACGCGGTGCACCACGATCGGGGTGCCTGCGGTCACCAGGCGGTCCAGGGCAGGCTCGGTGTAGTCATCGCCCTCCAGGGTGATGCCGGCGCGCTGCAAGGCATCGGCCACAGTGCCGTACACCATCTTCACCGGGTAGGTCTGGCCGTCGGCCTGGATGTTCACCGAGAATGCGCGCTCAATGTTCAGGGTGGCAAGGTTGCCGCTGAACGCCGTGTAATAGACCTGGTCGCCCTCTTCGGACTGGATGCCGGAGAGGCTCATGACCTTTGCGGGGTCGGTGGCAGAGGTGAGGATCACCTGCTTGGCCCCATTGGAGTCGGTGACGTAGGTCAGCCGCAGATTCGCAGCGGTCACACCAAGGGTAGCCACAAGGCACACGACCATGACACAAAACGCCAGCACGCGGGAAGAGACTGCAGATCTGCAGCCCGAGGATGCTTTTTTCAAGTTTACGGAAGCGATACGAGACAACTCCTCTCTTCTTGTTTTTGGTGCGGCCGCGGATGCTGCATTGCACCCCGGCCGCCGGGACTGCGGAGCACCAGGGGCTCCACAATCAAATACGATGCTTTTCCGGCTGTGGAAGCCAAGCATCGTATTGCGTCGGAATCCGTTCCAACGGGACATTGCTCCGTCCCCCGGCACAGGCCCCCATTGCCTGCACCGTACCGTCCGCTCAGACGGCATTTCACTTCATCCAGATAAAATTTAAACGCTGCAACGTCCGTTGCTCCGTTGCGCGGTATTATCTTACCAGACCGGAGCTGATTTGTCAAATCGGGCGCCTCCACTTTGTTAGATACTTGACATTCTTTTTTGTGCAATTTTAACAGTGTTTCCTGCAAAATATTGTTTTTTAAGTTATTTCCTCCGGATTTTTCGCTCTTTTTCGTCTACGTTCTGTTCATGAATTTTTAACATTTGCATCCATCCCGGACGCCCCGAAACGACCCGTTTCCGGCCCTCCCGCACGGAAACAAGCGGCCAAATACCGCAGTTTTCTGCACAAAGCCAGGCCCGCCGCCGGGCATTTTCCGCACCCGGAATTGCCCCCGAATTACCCCCAAAAACACCCCTCCGGCAAAATGCCGAAGCCCAGAAATCTGCGGAGAAAAAGAACACACTTCTGCTGCCGCGCGCCCCGGCGTACAATCAAATAAAAAACCGGAAAGGAAGGTCAAAACCATGAAGATCCAAATCATTCATCGAGCCTGCGGCGGCACCGAATTCCTGCCGCAGCCCAGCCGCCTGCACCTGGGCGCACAGAACGCGGAAGGCGTGGACCGGCTGCAGTTCCAGCTGCCCGAAAGCTGGGCCGACTGCGCCATTGCCCTGTACCTGCGCCGCAGCGACGGCACCCAGCTGGCCCCGGTGCCGCTGGACGGCGATGCCTGCGTGACGGTGGACCGCCGCCTCACCGGCTGCACCGGTGGGCAGTGGATGCTGGCCGCCGTGAGCGGCTCCGGCTACACCGCCTACACCCGCCCCGGCCGGTATGACACCTATGCCACCCTGCCCACCGACGGCGGCTCCGAGGACCTGCCGCCCACCCTGTACGAGCAGTTCGTGGCCCGCGTGCTGGAAAGTGCCAGCACAGCCGCCACGGCGGCCCAGAGCGCCTCGGCCAGCGCCGAACGCTGCACTTCCAGTGCCGCACAGGCACAGACTGCTGCCCGGCAGGCCAGCACCAGCAGCACCGCGGCGGCCGGGTGTGCATCCCGGGCCGAGGCTGCTGCCGCCCGCGCCGAAGAGCTGGCCCCGGCAGACGGTCAGGTACTGAGCGTGAACGGCAAAAGCGGTGTAGTGGTCCTGCGTGCGCAGGACGTGGGTGCCCTGCCCCGGCCTGCGCAGCCGGCAGCCGGCTCCCTGCTGCGGGTTCTGAGCGTGAACCCCGACACCGGTGCCCTGCTCACCGACACTACGCCCCCGCCCGACCTGACGCCCTATGTGCGCAGCAGCACCCTGCCGGACGCAAAGACCCCCGGCCCGGTGCGCATCGACCCGCAATACGGCGTGGCTGTGCGGGAGGACGCCACCCTGACCCTTGTGCCTGCCTCCGCCGAGCAGCTGGACAGCATGACCGACGGCTTTGCGCCGCTCACCCCGGCCCTGCTGCCCTACGGCGTGAAAAAAGCGCTCACCACCGCCAGCACTGCCGCCGGGTGGACCGGTGCGGAAAAGACAGCCGCCCTGCGCACGCTGGGTGCCGACCTGACCGCCTACTATACCCGGCTGGAGGCCGACGCCAAGTTCGGCACGCCTTACAGCCTGCCGCCCGCTACGGCGGACCAGCTGGGCGGCGTGAAAGTGGGCGAAGCGCTGGACATCGCCCCGGACGGCACCCTCAGCGCCAAAACGCTCAATGACAAGATCGCTGCCGCCGTGGCGGTAAAGTCGGAGCCCCGGCTGGTGTGGAACCACTACGAAGAAACCGGAAAAAGGTGGAAGACCTACGATATCAAAATGCCAGACGGCCTGGACTACGTGCACGTCAAGACGAAATACAACAGCAGTACCGGCGGGTACGGCGAGGAAGTAGACATTGCAAAAGGCAGCACCGCCAATCATAACTACGGAAACGGCACTGGAATTTTCGCATCCAACACGACTTTCCAGACAAACGGGACCCTGCACTTTGCAACAGAAACGTCGACCGGCGGCTACACCGTAGAGATCTGGCTCACCGGCTACCACTACCCCACCCTCGCGGACCTGCTGACGCAGGTGACCGCCGTGGAGAGCAGTGTCACCGATCTTCAGGTGGCCCTGTGCGAGCTGTACGAAGAAAAGGAGGAAAATTGATGGCGAAAATTTATGCAGCCCTGATCCGCAAGGGTATCAAGACGCTGGACGAGGTGCCCGCCCGTCTGCGCAACACCGTGGAAGCCCTGCTGGCGGAGGTGGAAGCCGATGCTTGAAGCCTGGTCCCGCACGCAGGACGGCACCCGGAAGCTGAGCGCAAACTTCACCGTGGCCGAGTTTGCCTGCAAAGATGGCTCGGATCCTGTGTTCGTGGACAGCAGCCTTGCCGCCCTGCTGCAGAAGATCCGCGACCACTTCGGCCGCCCCGTAGTCATCACCAGCGGCTACCGCACCGTCGCTCACAACAAATCCGTGGGCGGGGCCGCCTACAGCCAGCATCTGTATGGGCGCGCTGCCGACATCCGGGTGCAGGGCATCCCGGTGGAGCAGCTGGCCGCCTATGCAGAGACCTGCCTGCCCGGCACCGGCGGCATCGGCCGGTACCCGCCCCGGGCCGGACGGGCTGTGGGCTGGGTCCATGTGGACACCCGTCCCGCCAAAAGCCGCTGGACAGGTTAAGAAGGAGGTGAACCCAATGGAAAGCATCCTGTCCGCCCTGATCGCCGGTGCCGTGACCCTGATCGGGGTGCTGATCGCCAACAGCCGCAGTCAGGCCGTGACCGACACAAAGCTCGAAGAGCTGACCCGCGAGGTGCGCGAGCACAACAATTTCGCCCGCCGCGTGCCCATTCTGGAAGAGCAGATGAAGGTGGCCAACCACCGCATCGCCGACCTTGAGAACCATGAACGAATGAAAGAGAGGAACTGATTTATGGAACTGAGCAACAAGATCTCCGCCGCTACCCTGGCCCGCACCGCTGTGCTCCTGCTGGCCCTGACCAATCAGGTGCTGAGCGCAATGGGCAAGCCCGTGCTGCCCATCGAGAGCACCACCGTGGAGCAGCTGGTCACCGCCGGCATCACCACTGTGGCCGCGCTCATCAGCTGGTGGAAGAACAACAGCTTCACCGCTGCCGCCGTGGCCGCCGACAGCTACCTGGCCCGGCTGAAGCAGAAGCAGTGATCGCCGACTGCCCTATATAAGGTAAGAGGGCAAGGCCCCCGGAGACGCAGGTTTCCGGGGGCCTTTTTTCGTCTGCAGCAGGGCGGCAGGAGAAATTCCAGCCGGTTCTTTGCCAGAAATTCCGTCCCTCAAAAAGTGGTTTTCCGCAACAATCCGCACACTCTGCACCAGTACCGCAACCGCATCATTTCACGTCCGCAACAGTTTCTCTTTTTTCTGCAACAAATTCTTGTGATTTGTGCAAAATATCCAATTCAGGCTTTGGAATATTTTCACAAATCATGCGTTTCTACATATTTTTTCTTGACAACCTGCACTAGAAAATGGTATAAAGGAAGCAGGATAGTAAACCTCGAAACATGTCCATTATATGGGACAGTTGTAATGCGTAAAAGACTTGACACCATTTGAAAGGAGCCATCAATCATGACGAACAAAAAGCTGAAACTCGCTGCCATGTCCGTAGCCCTGACCGCCTGTGTCGCTGCACAACCCCTGGTGGCTCACGCAGTAGACGCCCCTGCGGACCCTGAAGGCAAGGACGCCGACCCCAAGGCCGCTTTGGAAGAAGGAGCCGACCTGAAGGGCCAGGAAGAAAACGCCCCGGAGGGCAAGGACCAGGTGGAGGCCCCTGTGAATAAGGAAGCACCCAAAGAGGACCAGGAGCCTGCCTTTGCCCCGGACACGGAGTCTAAGGATGTAGAGATCGACTACAAGGACCCCCAGCCGGACCCCAAGGACCCCGACACCACCATCACCGAGGGCGCCGTCATCGACACCAGCAAGAAGGATGAGGAGACTGGCGAGACGGGCAAGATCGGTGAGGCCACCAAGACCGAGACCGTGGACCCCGACGCCTCCACTACTGAGGTAGAGATGGGCAAGACCACCACCCACCCCGACGGCAGCACCACCACCCCGGGTACCCAGATCACCACCGACCAGGGCACCGGCGAGGCAAAGGCTGAGACTGAGACCGAGACCCAGGAGACCGGCGATAAGCAAAAGGACGAGAAGAAGGGCCAGATCGACCTGGACCAGGAGCTGGGCGATGCTCGCAAGGACCTGACCTGGGACGGCGTGGAAGCCGAAGCCGGGAAGGACCAGGAGGAAAAGGCCAAGTTCAACGGCTATACCATCCAGGATTCTAAAACCTCTGAGGACGGCAACTCCAAGGAGCTGACCCTGAAAAAGACCGAGCCCGGGGAGGAGAAGCGCCTTTCTGCCGAGGATATCGCCAAGCTGATGGACGAGAGCGAGCACCTGGACAAAAAGGAGGACGGCTCCTATACCCTGAAAAAGACCGAGGACATCCTGGACGAGGAGGGCAAGGTCATCGGCACCCGTACCACGGTGTATGAGGTTACCGGGGATTCGGTGCAGACCACCACCGAGACCACCCTGAAGATCCGGATGGACAAGGGCACCGACAAGGGCTCCGAGAAACTGGACACCCCGATCCAGCAGCCGGACATCAATGACGAGGAGACCAAAGAAGTCCTTCTCCCCTCCGGGGAGCTGGAAAATATCCTCCAGGACCCCACCACCGTTAAAAAGGACGACGGCACCTACATCTATACTAAGACCATCCCCAATGCGGACGGCATCACCATCCGGGAGTACACCATCACCAAGACCGATGAGGCCCGGGACCTTACCTACCAGGAGCTGGCTGAGCGTCTGGGCAAAGGCTTTACCGGCGACGAGAATGGCGTGTACTACAAGGGCGAAAAACTGACCTTTGAGCAGACGGAAGCCAAGCGTCACACCCTGAGCTATCAGGTCCAGATCAAGGAGACCCACAAGACCTTCGACCAGGTGAGCGGAAAGGACGAAGCCGAAACCGCCGCCAAGACCGAAGCCATCAAGGACGCCCTGCGGAATGCGGCCAAGCAGAATGGCATTGAGCTCACTGAGGATGAACTGAAGGGCATCAAACTCACAGGCGGCGACCTGATCGTTACCCGGGATAGCAAGAAGTATACCTTCCACTATACTACTAAGGCAGGTGTCGAATATTCTGCTCCCATCGACACCGGCGACACCACCGTAGACGGCAAGGACGCCGAGGACGTGAAGGAGACCACCGTGACCGGCACCGCCTACGTCACCAGCGGCACTATCTCCTGGTCCAAGAAGGGCGAGAAGGGCAATTATACGGCCTCCTTTGTTACCCCCGATTCCATCTTTGGTACCATGCCTGAGCGGCCCGACCCCAATGACCCCAATGTGGTCAAGATCGACACAAACGATGCGACCATCTACACCGTGACCACCAAGAACGACGACGGCAGCATCACCGAGACCATCTACACCTTTAGAGAAGCAGCCGTCTCCCTCACTACTTTCGAGCAGAAACAGGCCGCCTGGGATGCTCTTGCCGCCTCCACTGGCAAATCCATTGATCAGCTGCAGGCCGAGGGTTACACCATCAGTGACATCAAGTTTGATTCTGTCACTGAATCCAGCTGGACCGTGGAGACCAGGACCCGCAAGACCGAGACGACGAAGGAAACCCTTGACCAAACTCTCGTAGACGACACCTGGACCCTGACGGGCACTACCCTCACGACCAAGGACGGCAAAACCTACAAGAACCTGAAGAAGAACTCTGACGGCACCTACACCGCCACCAAGGAGGATGGCGACAAGACCATCACCTACACCTTTACTCTTGGGGAAGAAAAGGACCTGGATGAACCCACTATCAAGGCCATGCTGGCTGCGAAGTTCCCGGAATCCAATGGTCAGATCACTTTGGATACCACTGCTAAGACTGCCACCTACAAGGTCGGCGAAACCACCGTTACCATCGACTACAGCAACCTGAGCAAAAAGACCCTGAAGATCGACACGTCGGTCAGTGAGGCTGTCTCCGTGACAGATACCATAAAGACCGACCAGGACCTGAAGGACGCACAGGAAAGGCTGTACCAGGAGCTGAAGAAGAAGGTAGAATCCATTAAGCTGCAGGAGGGCGAGGAGCTCCGGATCGGTGACCTGCAGATCACGGACATCGGCAAGCAGAAAGAGGAGATCATCAAGCACTTTACCACGGCTGTGTCCCACGAAAATATGAGCAAGGATGAGCTGATCAAGGCTCTGCAGGAGCAGGAGCGGATCGCCAAGAACTCCACCTATGTTGCCAACGCGGGTTCCAAATACGAAGAGACCAAGAAGAACTACTACTCCGGTGAAAAGACGGGTGAATTCAAATACTTCAGCAAGGCACCGGATGGTTCCAAAATTGAGGTCTATTGGAAATCTCAGTGGTGGGGCGGCTATTATTACTATACAGACGCTAACGGCCAGGAAGTTCCTGTTCATATTAACACTGTGCACTCCGAAGAGCAGCGCGACGACATCAAACACCTCGATCTTGCTTCCGACTCCAAGCTGAATCTGCTGCCGGACGAGGACGGTAAGGTCGATCAGACCGACTGCGTGCTGGTGAGCAAGGATCTGAAGCTGGAATGGAACTACAACGCCGAAAACCTGGTCAACGGTAAGGACAACCAGCCGGTCGGCCTGGACAGTAAGATCAGCTGGGACGATGAGGGCGGCAAGGGCAAGGGCCACTACGAGTATGACCGCGGCGACGCCAATAATAACCCCGACAAGAGCGCCTACTACAAGCTGACCGGCACTGTCGCCTATGATCCCATCAAGGAGAACGGAAACATCAAGCTGTATCAGGGTGGCTATGACGGTTGGGACTGGGTCAGTGCGGAAGATCAGGCCATCAATGCCTACCTGAAGGCAACTGGCAGCAACAAGACGGCCGCCAACCTCTCGAAAAAAGAGCGTGATGCCATCGTTGGCACTTATGTTGTGCGGATCGGCACCACCGGCACCAACAGCACCGGTAAGAGCGGCTATCAGGTCTACCTCAAGACCTCCGAGCTGACCGCCTACGGCTATATGTCCCGCGACGCCAACACCTGCATCAACAGCACCTACAAGCGGCAGGATGGTACCTGGGACTATGTGGGCGGCTACGACCTGATGATCAGCGACCTGGTGCAGGTCAGCGAAGGCAAGGTGGTGGGCCAGACCCAGTCCGACATCAAGACCCTTTGGGCTCCTCTGGCCGTCCGCTCCACCCAGAGCCTGGAGAACAAGAGCCTGCAGCTGGACGCCAAGCACACCAGCACCCCCGAGGTCAAAACCGAGAACCTTGGCAGTGGCTGTGAGGAGAAGGGCACCTTCACCTACAACGTTTCCTATGAGCACACCGACAAATACGCCAACCACTGCAGCCAGGGCGTCAAGGGTACCGGCACGGGCAAGTACAAGACCTTTACCCAGCTGCTGAAGGAGAAGTTCTCCGGCAAGGGTGAGACCAGCTACGATACCGGCAGCATCAGCTACACCTACCGCACCACAGAAAATGTGGACACCACCGCCCTGACCAAGGAGACCAAGAACACCACCACCGCCAAGGCAACCTACAACTTTACCACCGTAGCCCGGAAGAACTTTACCGTCACTACGCCTGCTGACCCGGAGGAGCCCACGCCTCCCCAGGAGGAAGAAGTAGAGACCCCGGAAACCCCGGAAACTCCCCAGACCCCCGAGCTGCCGCCCGTGCAGGACGCCACCCCGGAGGAGCCTGCGGCCCCTGCAGCTCCGGAGCTGCCTGCCGTAGAGTCTGCCGCCGCTCTGCCCAAGACCGGTGTGAACTGGATCGCCGCCCTGGGCATGGCCCTCAGCGGTATGGTGCTGACCATCGCAGGCGCATTCGCCAGCCTCAAGTACAAGGAAAAGCACTGATGCTTTTCCCTTCCAACGTGATCCACGTCAAGTCGTAAACGCATAGAAAGGGCCTCCCCATTCCGGGGAGGCCCTTTCGTGTTGTGTTCGGCTTATGCTTCCGCATCCAGGTACGAGTGCTTGTGCACCAGATTTCCCACGCTCATGTACTCCTTGCGGAAGGAGTAATCCTGATAAAACGGCTTGTTGCGGCCATGCTGACCGGCCGCACGGCGCACAGCACACAGCAAAAGCCGCCCCGCAGGCCGGAACTTCCGGTGTCTGCGGGGCGGCTTTTTGCATTTATGAAACGGGGAAAAGTGCTCAGAGGTCTGCGCCGTTGGAGCGGATGACCTTCTGATACCAGTAGAAGGAATCTTTCTTGCTGCGGGCCAGCGTACCGGTACCGTCGTCCTGCTTGTCCACATAGACGAAGCCGTACCGCTTGCTCATCTCGCCGGTGGAGGTAGACACATGGGCGGCATCCGCAAACTCCCGGATGCGCATATAGCACACCTTGTCCGCGTTCCGCACAACATACTTATAAACTTCCAGCTCCAGATCATTCAGGCTGCAGATCATCTCTTCGCTGAACATCGGCCGTCCCTCCCTCGTGGTGGTTTTTGTTCCAGTATACTGTATTTTTTGCCGCGTTACAATTCCCCTGCTCAGAAAAAAGCCGCCGCACGGTGGCAGGGCCGTGCGGCGGCAGAAACATGCTTTGGGGAACCGATCAGATCAGGCTCAGGGCCTCTTCGTCGCCCACGAGGGTGAAGTCGGGGTGCATCTGCAGGATGCTGGCGGGCACTTCCGGGGTGACCGGGCCGAAGAAGGCCTTCTTCACGATCTCGGCCTTGCCGGTGCCGTTGACCACCATCAGCACCTTACGGGCCTGCATGATGGTCTTGATGCCCATGGTGTAGGCCTGCTTGGGCACCAGGTCTACGTTGCCGTCAAAGAAGCGCTTGTTGGCCTCGATGGTCTCCTGGGTCAGGTCCACACAGTGGGTCTCCAGCTCAAAGGCCTCGCCCGGCTCGTTGAAGCCGATGTGGCCGTCGTGGCCGATGCCCAGCAGCTGCAGGTCGATGCCGC
>OKUQ01001345.1_pt1 | contig 11266 bp, 10 predicted proteins | sample 1606811 | NCBI WGS metagenome assembly OKUQ01 (sample SAMEA3882546, study PRJEB24775) | human gut metagenome | biome: human-associated habitat; feature: intestine environment; material: feces | place: Netherlands | collected 2009/2010
ATGCTCATTCTGCTGGTTCTTTGAAACTGTGGTCGAATCTCGTTCCCGCTTTGTTTCAAGTTCCACATTATTACTAAGGTCAAAGAACACTTCTGTGTTGTGGAGTGCCTTCTGATACTCCCGCATTTCTTCTATAGCGAGCCTGTACTGCGCGTACAGGCTCTTTTTCTGCTCCAGAACAGTGGCATACTCCTCCGACAATTCCTTGACCTTTGGCAGCTTGGATACGCCCATTTTCCGGAAAGCATCCTTTGCGGCTTTATGGAGGGTGATTTCCTCCCGGTGGGCTTCAAAGAACGCTTTGCTGTAGCCAGCCTTTCGGTACTGGACATAGACCTCGCGAGTTTTGGCATAGTTGATGATGTGCTTCTTCAAAGCGGCGATTTCAACCAGCCGTTGTTCTGCGGATTTCAGCTCTTTATCAATGCGGTCGAAGTCTGCGGAAGTGGAGCTTGCTTTCTCACGCAGCTCATCCATGGAGTTCATGTTATGCTCCTTGAGAAAGATTCTGGTCTTCGCCATCTGCTTTAGATTGTAGCTCGTAGCCCACTGTTGGTAGCCGGGGCCTTTTGCCCGAATCTTATCGTCAATGATAAGCAGAAGATTGAAAACCCGATCCTCTTTTGCCAAGGAAGATTTGATTCTGGTACGATGCTTTTTCTCGCCAGCAATGACGGCGCGAATATCTTCTTCGGCATACCCTTCACCCAGGGAATTGAGACGGACAAACTGTAGTCAAAGACCCGTTGCTTTCCACCGGACATAGGGGGACCGGAAACAAACAGTGTGTCAATTTCATCTTCTGTAATGAAGCCGGCAGGCTGCGGAACCTGTGTCCACTCAGTGGCATATTCTCTGCGAGGCAATGTCAGATCGATCAGGCCGGAGGCAATCTGGTCGATGGTGTAGATCTTGAATCGGCTGACAGGCTCTCCGGCTTTGTATCCAGCGTAAAACTCAGCAAACTCCTTTGAGATGGTCTCTAAAGAATCTGGGGAACGAAGCAGCTCAATAACCGAATCCAACTGATCAGGGAAAACGCCTTTTATGCTGCGAATTGTAGGCATATATCCGTCAACAGCATCCCGGCTGGCAAGCACCAGCCTGTCAGCAAGAACGCTCTGTTCATGGTAGAGCGCTTCTGCAAGCTCTGTATTGGACGCATAGTGCCCTTCTTCCAGCAGCTGACCGATACGCAGCGCGGCATCTTTCCAGCTGATAATCTGTGCAGCTCTGGAATGCTGGATGTTTCGCCCGTAGGACAGGTGAATACCGTCCGGGTAATACCATGCAGATACATCTCCTGCGCTGAGTTTCAGACCATGGCCACCAACGAAGATTCTTGGCAGAACGGCAGCAATCTCGGAGATCGGTTTCTGCTTTGAGAACTCGGCGACCACAAGCATGCGGTGATCTTCCATATTGCCGCCGGATCAGAGAAAGTCATCAATGATATCCTGGGGCATGGAAACAGCAGAGGGTGCCTTTTGCGCACTCTCTGCTTCATCAATCGTCTGTATCTGCTCATATTCACTTGCGAAGAAGGAAACCTGTTCCCCCTCAATGGGCGGCTCCTCAATAATTAGCTGTAGATCAGCTCCGCGAAGATCGTCTCCTCGGCCTGTGCTTTCAGGCTGTTCATGTGCTGTACCCACGCCATCGGGTCGGTTGCCTTGTCCGGGGCCGGGTTCTGTGCCAGCAGTTCTTCCATCATCTGGTTCAGTCTGCGCTCTGCCGTTTCCTGAATCTCCCACAGGTGGGGAAACAGCTTCTGGGTCATCGCCAGGATGCTGTACTGAGTCGGCCTGTGTTCCTTCAGGAATGTCCGGCGCATCCGTCCGTACTTGTTCAGAGGCCTCTGCTCTGTGCTCTCCAGAGTGATGTTCGGGATCAGATAATCCCCGTTGCGGATATAGGTCAGCTGCGGCTTCATTGTGTTGACTCCTTTCTTGATTCCGATTGTAGCTTCTGACGGTGATTTCGATTTGACGAAGTATCTCAGAAGAAATTGTGTTGACTGCGGTGCCCAGCGCTGCGGCGGTTTGCGGGGTGTTGAAATCGAACACATCCGAGAAATCCTCAAAGCCGAAGTAATCATCCGGATTGCCAAGGCATCGGCTGATCAGCTGGTAAAGGGTGCTGTTTGAAACGGCTTTTCGGAAGTTGAACCCCAGCGCATCTACATCATACACTGCCAGCGCACTATCATCAAGGATGCCGACAATTTCCCCGCTGTGGGCTTCCCAATACTCGGATACCTTCTGCATGGCAAGCAGTTCCAGATGGTTTTCCAGCGAACCGATATCGCTGGGGATGCCATACTATAGTAGCGAAGACTTCTCTAATTTCCTCGTCCGAAAGCCCGTCCAAGTAATATCCGCAAACACGCTTGAACAGATTTACCTGATTATTGTAGAACGCACGGAATGCGTTTCCACTCGTTCGCAGCAAATCTAAGAATGTCTGTTTTTGAGAATCAAGCAGCGTTCCGGATTTCTTGACAGTATGTAGAAGTGTCAGGAATGGTCCGAGATCATCCAAATAATTTTTTGCTGCTGCATAAGAAATTCTAATATAGTCGCATTTGGAACACCAGTCTTGAATAGTAGCTTCAAAAGAAACGTTCTTGGAAATTACTTTATTGCTTTCTGCAATAATCGTATATTCCAGAATAACCTCTCTGATTTTCTGCTGGGCAGTATCAACATTCCATACCCAATTCGCAGCATCTGCGTCAAATTTCTTACGAAGAACGTTGATATACTGTCCACCATCACCGATTTCTTCCGACAGAGACGCCAATGCCCCATTATCAAAAGTTTTGAGATATTCGGCCATTCCCAAGGTGCATTTTTCCTTGCACAGAAGCACTTTCAAATCTTCGGCTGCATCATGATTTGCATTTGCGAGTTTTCCGATTGTCATGGCGATGTCGCTGTCCGATTTTGCAGTGCCCATATTGTTGCTATTCGCGATACCGCAGAAACAATCAATAATCTCGGCAAGAATAGAGGCAGCCGTCTTTGGGGACTCTGTTGCAAGAATTGACTTCAGTGTCCAGATTGGGAAAGAGTATTCTTTCATCTTGCTGCGAATACGCTCTCTGGTATTCGGAACTGACGTGCACATATTAAGCGGAATGCCGAAGGCAACAGATGTGATTTCGTTAAAGGCTTTTTCCTCTGGGGTCATTGCAACGATATACTTATCCTTATACCGCGCGTTTGGCGTAATTTCCAGATGGATAACCTCATCAACCATTTCTTTAAGCTTATTAACGCTCAAAACATCATTGGTAAGTCCGTCGCTCCAACTGAATGTTCCATCTGTATATTCCTTCAGGATAAAGCCCATCACAAACGCCGATAGATTACACGGCATAAAGCCATATGGTGCAACCTTCAATGCGTCGAAAATGCTCTTGATGGATACACGCCCGCCGCCGTTCGTAAAACCATCGTTGATAATCCCATCAACATAGCGCTTAATCTTGGAAATCGGCAAGTACGGGTCAACTTCCCAGTATCTTTCTACTTGCCATGCCCCTTTAAGCGCATTTTCAAGTTTTGTAGCAGGGCTACCAGACAAGAACGTGCCGGCAGTTTTCTGGTTGCAACCGCATTCGACACCCTGCTTCATGCTGCTTGGTGTGTACATATTCGCTATAACGGTATATGTTCCCTCAAGGCACTGCGGGAATTTTTTCTTATTGATTTCTGCCAGAAGCAGATACAGGGCATCAAGAGTTGTAGCACGCTCTCCATCTGGCTTTTCAGCGGTGTGAACAATAAACTCGCCTGCAGCAATTCTGGATTTCCACTTCTTTAAGGATTCCTTTGCATTGCTCGCATACCGATTCGCGAGCGTATTATCTTTTCCCTGCTGGGACATTGAGAGCGCCATATCGTGGCGATAAGTACCATAACCGTCTGCGCCAAACGGAGTACGGGACGCATCAACAAAGATCATATTATATGTCCCTGTTGCGAGCGCATCGCGAATTTTTTTGCCAATTAAAACGCTTTCTGCGTCGTCCTTTGCGAAGCAAACAACGGCAACGATTTTGTTTTCATACTTTTCTTCTGTGTTCCGTAGCTGTTTAATTGTAGAGTCAAAATCTGAAGCGGAAACATATTTCAGCTCATAACGCAGCTTCAGTGCGCCGCCGAGCATGATTGCATCGACAATTCTTGTCTTATCGGACAGCTCCTCCGTAATGAACGCAGAAGTGCTCTTTTTGTCAATCTGATCTTCAAACGGCTTGACGTCAACTTCGCCTTCATTGTTGTAGGCGGCATACTGGAACTTCCCGGAACCCAAAGATTTCGAGAACAAGATTTTATCACGGACAAGCTGGTCTGCACATCGAGAGGCAGAGCCCTCCATATCCGTGCCTTCAAATGCATTGTTGATGTTCTTCTCATTCGGGATATGAAGAAGGCGCGTTTCGGCACAAGGAATCCGAACGACAGCGTAAAAAATATTATGCACACATTCACCAGGAAGCGTACCGGTGTCAGCCCCATGAAAAGGAACGGCCTCCACAGGGAGTGTCGTCCCAGCATCTCTGTCGCCAGGGTGATGGCGATAGCCAGGCATATGGTGAACATCAGCGGTCGTTTTCTGAACACGCCGGCTATTTTATCGCAAAACCTGCGGGATCCCGCAGAGACTTTTTTTTATCATTTTCCAGAAGACACTCCTTGCTACCTCTCACATCTTGGCAGGTGCAGCATGAATATGATTTTGCCCGTACATGATAGCAAAATGGTCTGGTTTTTTCAACCTTTACAAATAACTATTTTGAAAACTGGACATTTTTACCACATCCCAAGTAAAAATCCGGCGTCCGGGCATTTCCCGGACGCCGGAGCTCCAGGACCGGGTCCCTCCCCGATCCTATATCCTGCGCGATATGGCTTTCTTTGCAGCGGCCGCTATATGCTCCGCCGTAAGTCCGTATTCCTGCTCAAGGAACCCCTGCGAACCCACCTGCCCGTAGAGGTCGTCCACCGCCACATGCTCCACCGGCACCGGGCGTCCCTCTGAAAGAGCCCGGCACACAGCCTCCGTCAGCCCGCCGTTCACCGAGTGGTTCTCGGCCGTTACCACGGCGCCCGTCTTCCCGGCAAGCTCAAGCACCAGTTCCCTGTCCAGGGGCTTTATGGTGAACATATCCACCACAGTTGCGGATATCCCATCGGCCTCAAGCAGTTTCGCAGCGTCCAGGGCCTTCGTCACCATGATGCCGCAGGCGATTATCGCCACATCGCCGCCCCTTGTGAGCACGTTGCCCTTTCCGATCTCGAAGCTGCTGTCCGGGGAATATATCCTGACAGATATCTTCCTGCCGGTGCGCAAATACTTCACCCCGTCCATATACACCAGCTTCGGGAATATGTCCTTCAGCAGGTTGCAATCGGAAACATCGATGACCGTGGCGTCGGGTATCGTTCTGTAAAGGGCTATGTCCTCAAACGGCATATGGGTACCGCCGTTCATGGCCGCGCACACGTCGGCATCGCTGCCGATCACCGTCATCCCGTTCCTTCCGTACCCGCCGGACAGGAACACCTGGTCAAAGCACCTTCTGGAGGCAAACGCGGCAAACGAGTGGATTATCGGCCTGAAGCCCGTCAGGGAAAGGCCGGCGGCAATCCCTACCATATTGGCCTCGGCTATGCCGCAGTCGATCGCCCGGCTGCCGTTCGCCCTGGCCCATTCCAGTGTGTTGATACAGCTCATCAGGTCAGCGTCAAGATAGATGACGTTCTCATCCTTCATTGTGATCTCAGACACCGCCTGGCTCAGCACCTCTTTAAGGAGAGGTCCGCCCGCTTTTCCGTCGTATATAACCTGCATGGCCATACCCTCCTCAACAGCGGCTGAGCTCTGCCATGAGCTCACCGCGCCACTTTTCAGCCTTCTCCCGCGGGACAGACATGCTGTGATTGTTTTCTGTGTTCTCTACGTCCCTGATACCGCGGCCCTTAAGGGTATCAAGTATAACCGCTATGGGCCTCCCGTCGCTCTTTTTTGTGACTGCGTCGTAGACGGCGCCTATATCAGCGCCATCCACAGTACACGCGTCAAAACCAAACGCCCGGAATTTGCCTTCCAGGTCGCCCAGAGCCAATACATCCGCCGTGGCGCCATCCAGCTGCTTCTTGTTGAAATCCACCAGCCAAACAAGGTTGTCTATATTTTTCCCGGCGGCAAACATGGCCGCCTCCCAGGTCTGGCCCTCGTTGAGCTCGCCGTCTCCGGTGATAAGGAACACCCTGGTGTCCCTACCCTTTATCCTGTCTCCCAATGCCATGCCTACCGCCATGGATGCACCCTGCCCAAGGGATCCCGTGGTAGCGTCGATGCCGGGAGTCTTGTTCCTGTCGCAGTGGCTCGGCAGACGTGTATGCGGGTCGTTCAGAGTTCTGAGCTCCTCATAAGGGAAGAAGCCCTTCAGCGCCAGGGCGGCATACAGGGCAGGCCCGCAGTGGCCCTTGGAGCACACCAGCTTGTCCCTGTCAGGCCATTTCGGATCATTCGGATCCACCCTCATGACAGCCCCGTACAGCACCGCCACAGCATCCGCTATGCTGAGAGAACCGCCGATATGTCCGGACCCGCTGGATTCAATGGCATCCACGATGCCTATCCTGATCCTGACGGCAAATCTCTCAAGTTCCCTTATTTTTTCTTCACTAAGCTTGCTCATATCGTATCCTTTCAATGAGCCGGCGCACCGCACGGCCCGTGTGTTCAGATCCTGGCCACTCCGCTCCTGCGGGCCGCCTCCGCCACGGCGGCGGCCACAGCCGGCCCGACCCGCGGGTCGAACGCCTCGGGTATTATATAATCCGCCGAGAGCTTGTCATCCGGTATGAGAGAGCAAAGCGCATGAGCCGCGGCTATCTTCATCTCGTCGTTTATGTCGGAAGCGCGCACGTCGAACGCCCCGCGGAACACTCCCGGGAACGCAAGTACGTTGTTGATCTGATTGGGGAAATCGCTCCGTCCGGTGGCGATGACAGCGGCGCCTCCGGCTTTGGCGTCATCGGGGAATATCTCGGGCGTGGGATTGGCACAGGCAAATATGATGGCATCCCTGTTCATGGTCTTCACCATCTCGGTGGTCACCGTTCCGGGGGCGGACACGCCGATGAACACATCGGCGCCCACGAGCATATCCCCGATGGTCCCCGCCCTGCGCTGGCGGTTGGTCATCTTGGCCATCTCATTTTTTATGTCGTTCATCCCCTCCGGACGTCCCTCATAGATGGCGCCGGATCTGTCACAAAGTGTGACATTGGAAGCTCCTGCCGAGATGAGTAGCTTCGCTATTGATATAGCTGCGGCGCCCGCACCGCTCATCACTATTTTCACATCCTCCAGCTTTTTACCCACGACCTTGAGGGCGTTCATAAGCCCGGCCAGGGTTATTATTGCCGTGCCATGCTGGTCGTCATGGAAAATCGGTATATCGCACTTTTCCTTCAGCTTCCGCTCTATCTCAAAGCACCTGGGGGCGGAGATATCCTCAAGGTTCACTCCTCCGAAGCTTCCGCTTATCTGATAGATGGTCTCCACGATGGTGTCCACATCCTGGCTCTTTATGCAGAGAGGGAACGCGTCAACTCCGCCGAAGGTCTTGAACAGCACGCACTTGCCCTCCATGACCGGCATGCCCGCCTCAGGGCCGATGTTCCCAAGGCCCAGGACCACGCTGCCGTCAGTGACCACCAGGCACAGGTTGTGGCGTCTTGTCAGGGTATAGCTCTTTTCTATGTCCTTCTGGATCTCCAGGCACGGCTGGGCAACGCCAGGCGTATATGCGAGAGAAAGGTCCTCCCTTGTCTTCACGGGAACTGTTGCAACTACCTCGATCTTACCCTGCACCTTCTCGTGCAGCTTCAGTGATTCCTTCGCATAGTCCATATAAGTCTTACTCTCCCATTATTTTAGTTTTATGACGAAGGGCCACGCCCTTTCGATTCTGTGTTCACTCGCCCCGGACTTTCGGAAGCGTCGAGCCGCCGTAAGGCATCACGAGGACGCCCGCGCCGTCCCCCAGGCGCGCGAACGCCTCGTCCAGCGCCGACTGCACATCCGCCGCCGGCTGCAGGAAAAGGCTCCGGACTTTCTCCTCAGAGAGTTCCGACACCAGGTATATATCCGCGTCTTCCATCACCATGGCTATTGCCGCGGCCTTATGGCCGCCCAGCTGGAAATCCCTCTGTATACGCTCTATCATGCTGTGCGCCGTGGGCGCCGACTCCATCCAGCTCTCAAAGGTCTTCTCCCCAAGCCCTTCCCGGCAGGAACCGACAAGTATGATGATCCCGCCCTTTCTAACGGCGTGCTTGGCGTTGTCAAGGGCCTTCTGCGTCTGATAGAGGTTCAGGTCCTTCGGCGCGCCCCCCTGGGAAACTATGACGATATCCGCACGGCTGTCCAGCTCCTTGAGATACAGCCTGTCCAGGAACCGGCACCCCTCCCGGTGGGCCAGGGTAGCGTCGCCCGCCACAGCCTTTATTATCTCCTTGTGCTCGTCAAGCACCACGTTTAATATAAAGTCCACGCCGCACATGGCGGCAGCCTCCTCGATATCTTCCCGCAGGTTGTTCCCCGACAGGCGTCCCGCGCATGAGGTGCTCTCCACCATCATCCTGTGGTTCGCCTGTATTGCCTGCCTTGTGGATACCCCCGGCATTATCGCTTTTGCCCCTCCGGAATATCCGGCGAAATAGTGGTACTCTATGTTCCCAAGGCATATGCGCCTGTCGGCCTCCGCCACTGCGCGCGTTATGTCCACAGGCGTACCTCTCGCGGTGACGCCGAGGTTTACGCAGTCGGCAGGGTCGCTGTCTATGCAGCGTATCTCGGAGAATGCCCGTTCGCCGGCAAGGCGCCGGCGTTCCTCGTCGGTATGCGGCCTGTGGCTCCCCAGCGCGAATACCAGGGTGATATCGGCGCTGTCCACGCCCCCGGCGTATATCTCGTCGAGCAGGGCAGGCATGACCTTGTATGTAGGCATGGGCCGGGTGACGTCGCTAGTGACTATTACGACCTTCTCACCGGGCTTCACGATGTCCCGGAGCGCCGGGGACCCGATAGGCTCACTAAGCGCGCGGCGGACCTCTGCCTCGCCGGTCAGGCCGCGCTCCACCTCATTCGGCAGGAGCACCCCCACAAGGTTTTTATCAGGGACCGTAACCCGCTGGACGCCGCTGCCGAAGCCAAGTTCAAACTCCATCCTTTTCCTCCGTGAAAGAGACTTTACCGGCGGACAGCCGGAGCGCCGCGCACCGGCACCGGCCGCGGCCATAACATGGTTACATTATATCGCTAAATCTGCCGGTTAGCAAATCCTGCGGCGATTTTTGGTGCGGAATATTAAACAAAATTTTCACCGGATACGACAGGATTCCTCCGCCTTTTGCGCAAAACGGCCATCAGCCCAGAGAACGGTAAAAGTCCAACGTCCTGAATTCCCGTCCAAGCTGGCAGCGCAGGTACGCCTCGCACGCCCGCGAGAGCTGCTTCTCCGTCTCTCCGCTCACAGTGAATGAGTATAATCTCTTAGGATCGCACCCGGTTATGTGCCTCATTGCCTCAAGCGCCCCGCGGGAAAGGTAGACACGTTCCCCCAGTTCCTCCTCTTGGCAGCCCGCGCAGCGCACCGTCCCACCCAGGAGCGACAGTACCGGCGCATCCATATCGCATCTTCCGCAAACGCTGCAGCAATCAAGCATAGGCCCGTACCCGGCAAGGCACATGAGACTCAGCTCGAACGCCGCCTTGATTATATCCCGGCTGTTCCTGTCTCCGCTCAGCGCGAACAGAGCGTTCAGCCCCAGCGACAGCATCTCCGGGTCAGGTATATCCTGATCCGAAAGCGTCTCAAGAAGCTCCGCGAAATATGAGCCCAGGGACAGCTTCTCCAGGTCGTCCCTCAACCCCCTGAATTCCTCTATGCTGCGGGCCTCTGTGAGGATGAACCTGTCCCGTTGGGAAAAAAGGGTCATTTCGGAAAATGTCAGCAGCTGTACCGCCGCCGCTATCTTGCTCCCCTTGCGTCTAGCGCCCCTTGCCGAGACGGTAAGTTTGCCGTGGGAGGCCGTCAGGACCGTAAGTATCAGGCTGGATTCCTTATATTCAGTTGCCCTGAGCACAAGCCCCGCGGTCTTTATGTACATAAGCGCCTCCGGGCGGCTCCTGATACCGCCCGGAGGCGGCCCTCAGGCCTTTTTTACCTCAGAAGTCTCCGTCTCCAGCTCCTTGTAGGCGGCGTAGAACACCGCGTTACCCGTCGCCCAGAAGAGCCTCCATAATGCTTCCCTGTCCATCTAATTTACCTCACAGAAGTCCGCGTGTTTATTCTTGCCGCCGCTGCCGTCAATATGTGAGGTAAAAGTTTGTACGGCCCGCAATACAGCGGTGCCTGTCTGATCATATTATACCATCATGCCCGCCGCCCTTCAAGCACCGCGGGTCCTTTTGAGCATCCCGGCGGATATGATAAGCATTTTAATGCAACCATTCCGCCTCTTTCAGGGTATAATGGATGAGATCCGGATCACACACGAGGGGAAGTGGTGGCTTGAACCAGGAGGAGAGATCGCTCGCCGTTGAAAAGTAGGGCGGCATGGTGTGGAGGCTTGCCCTTGCGCGCACGGCGGACCTCCACGACGCGGAGGACGTATTTCAGGAGGTATTTCTGCGTTTTTTCCGTCACGAGGACAAATTCAGCACTGACGGGCACAGGAAGGCATGGCTCATCCGGTGTACAATAAACCGGGCAAAGAGCCTGCTGGCCTCCCCCTGGCGGCGGCGCACGGCTCCGCTGGAGCTCCTGGCTCAGGCTCACGGGGAGGATACATACAGCGAGGTCTGGGACGCGGTGATGTCCCTGCCCCAAAAATACAGAACTGTCATACACCTATACTACTACGAGGGACTGTCCGTGGGCGAGATCGCCCGGGCGCTGGGCAGCCCTAAGGGCACCGTGAAATCCCAGCTCGCAAGGGCCCGGGCCATGCTCCGGGAGGCCCTTGGCGAGGAGGCGGAGCTATGAAAAGATATGTTGAGACAACGGATTCCATAAAAGTCCCCCGCTCCCTCCGGGAACGGGTGGTAAACGAAAAATCACGCCGCCGGCCCGTCTGGATCGCCGTTGCCGCGGCTGCCGCAGTCATCGCCATAATCGTGGCCATCGTGCTCCCCGGCGGCGGCATCACCCCCATAGCCGGGGCAATATACATGGCGA
>OKUQ01001358.1_pt1 | contig 11221 bp, 8 predicted proteins | sample 1606811 | NCBI WGS metagenome assembly OKUQ01 (sample SAMEA3882546, study PRJEB24775) | human gut metagenome | biome: human-associated habitat; feature: intestine environment; material: feces | place: Netherlands | collected 2009/2010
ACTCCTTGTTCCTGAGTGCTAAGACCATTATAGCCAATTTTCCGGTGCTGTCAAGGGCTTTGCAAAAATGTTTTGAAAGATTCATAATTCTGTCATAAAGGGGGAATCCCCCTCCCGTGAAAAAGTAGTTCCGAAACGCCCGCAGGCGTTTCGGAACTACCAATAAAACTATTTTTTCCGCTATTTATGCGCAAAGCAGCGCGGCGCGCATTCCAGATCGTCCCGCCTTATTCTTCCATCTGCTTTGCCAGAAAGGCCGCCGCCACGCTCACGGCCTTACACTGGGCTTCGTCCGGCGTGGCGGTGCGGTCCTCGGTCAGCAGCCCCACCGCACCGGCCACGTCCCCCGCCGCGATGATGGGCACCGCGCACAGCAGCACCCGGGCGGCCCCTTCGCAGGGCATCAAGGCCCGGTCCGGCTCGCCCTCGTTCCGGTAGGGGCGGCGGGCGTCCATGAGCTTTTCCAGCGGCTGGCTGATGCTGCGGTCGGCCAGTTCCCGCCGGCCTGCCCCGCTCACGGCCAGAATGTGGTCCCGGTCGGCCACAAAGGCGGTGAGGGCAAAGCTCTTGTTGAGCACCTCGGTGTACTGGGCGGCTACGGTGCTCATCTCCCCGATGGGCGAATACTTTTTGAAGATCACTTCCCCGTCCCCGGTGGTAAAGATCTCCAGTGGGTCCCCGCGCCGGATGCGCTGGGTGCGGCGGATCTCCTTGGGGATGACCACCCGGCCCAGTTCATCAATGCGGCGGACGATTCCGGTTGCTTTCATGCGGTGTTTCCTCCCTGTTTCCGGTTTTGCTTGCAATTGGCTGTGCCTATAGTATCTGTCAGCCAAGGGAATTTATACCTGCGCAAAGATCCCGCCGGGCGCGCCCCGTTTTTCTTTGCCCCTTCATTGTGTTTTGGTCGGGCTTCTGCTACAATAAACACAAATCCAACCACGAAAGGCAGGTGCCGGCATGGCACACATCCTCATTCTGGGCGGCGGGGCCGCCGGGCTGGCGGCCGCTCTGGCTGCCGCGCAGACAGACCCCACAGCCCGCGTCACGGTGCTGGAGCGCAGCCCCCGCCCGGGCAAAAAGCTGCTGGCCACCGGCAACGGCCGCTGCAACCTCGACAACGAGGGCATCACGCCGGAAAGCTACTCTTCTGCTGACCGCGCCGCGCTGGACGCGCTGCTGCGCACGGTGAACGCCGCCGACCCACTGGGCTGGTTCCGTGCGCTGGGCCTTTACACCCGCACCGATGAGACCGGCCGGGTATACCCCTACTCCAATCAGGCCGCCGACGTGCTGGCCCTGCTGGAGCATCATCTGGCCCGCTGCGGCGTGGAGGTGCGTACCGGCTGCACTGTGCAGACCCTGAGCCAGAGCCGGGGCGGCTATGTGGTGCTGTTCTCCAACGCGGATGGTGCCGACGAGAGCTTACGGGCCGATGCCGTGGTCTGTGCCATGGGCGGCAGTGCCGGGCCGCAGTTCGGCACCGACGGCTTCGGCCCCCGGTTCGCCGCCCAGTGCGGCGGTGCACTGGCCCCGCTGTACCCCTGCCTGACCGCTTTGCAGTGTGCAAAGCCGGACAAGCGCCTGGCCGGCATCCGGGCCAAGGCCCACGCCGCCCTGTACAGCGGCAGCACCCTGCTGGCAGATTACCGGGGCGAGGTGCAGTTCACCGACTACGGCCTGTCCGGCATCTGCATCATGGACCTGACCCGCCACCTGACCCCGGCGGTGAAAAACCCTGCCGTGGAGCTGGACCTCTTCCCGGACGTTGCCGAGGACGCACTTTCCGCGCTGTTCGCCGCCCGCGTACCCCTGCTGCCGGGCGATACGGCGGCAGACTTCTGGCTGGGCCTGCTGAACGCCAAGTTGGGCCGTGCCCTGTGGCAGGCCGCCGGCTTGCCGGACGCCGATGTTCACCGGCTCTCCGCCGCCCAGTGGCAGAAGCTGGCCCACACCGCCAAACACTGGCGGTTCGACGGCCTGACCCCCTGCGGCTGGAAACAGGCGCAGGTCACCGGCGGCGGCCTTGCCCTCACCGAGCTGGAACCGGATTTCCAGTTCAAGGGCTGCCCCGGCCTTTACTTTGTGGGCGAAACGCTGGACTGCGTGGGCCGCTGCGGCGGCTTCAACCTGCATTGGGCCTTTGGCAGCGGCCTTGCCGCCGGGCGCAGTGCGGCAAAACCGCGCCGGGCTGTACCGTCCCAGAAGCCTCCCCGCAAAAAGAAACATTGACAAAAAAGCCGGGCCGTTCCACGATGCGTGGAACGGCCCGGCCGCGTTTTATCCGGTCTTACTGGCCGCGCTGCGCCGCTTCCTCGGCGGCCGCTTCGGCTTCTTCCTGTTTCTGGTACTCCTCAAAGGCCGACCACATGGGCTCGATATCCAGCCCCTTCACCCGGCGGTCCAGATAATTTTTCGTAATGGCCACCACCGTACCGGACAGTGCCAGCACGCCGATGAGGTTCGGGATCATCATCAGGCCGTTGAAGGTATCGGACAGGTCCCAGGCAAGGCCCAGCTTCATGGTGGAGCCCACCACGGTCATGCCCACGAACACCACTTTATAGATGCGGCTGCCCGTGGTGCCGAACAGGTACTCCACTGCTTTCGTGCCATAGTGGCTCCAGCCCAGCGTGGTGGAGTAGGCAAACAGCAGGATGGAAATGGCGATGAACTTGGGGCCAAGGCTGCCAAAGGCAGCGGTGAAGGCCTGCCCCACCAAGGCGTTGTCCTGCACGTTGGCCAGCACCGCGCCGCTCTGCAGGTCCACCACGCCGGTGGTCAGGATGACCAGGGCGGTGAGGGTGCACACCACGATGGTATCGGCAAACACCTCAAACACACCCCACATGCCCTGATGCACCGGCTCCTTGACGTTGGACGCCGAATTGACCATGACCGCCGAGCCAAGGCCCGCCTCATTGGAGAAGGCACCGCGCTTGAAGCCCCAGGTGATGGTCTGGCTGATGCCGTAGCCCAGCGCACCGCCGCCGGCAGCCTGCAGGTTGAAGGCGCCCTTGAAAATGGCCCCGAAGGCTGCCGGGATGTTGCCTGCGTGCATCACCACGATGATCAACGCACCGGCAATGTAGAACAGCGCCATGAGCGGCACCAGCTTTTCGGTGACCGCCGCCACACGCTTCAGGCCGCCGATGACGATGAGCGCCGTGACCACCATGAGGGCCAGACCGGTGACGATGGTGGGCACCCCGAAGGCAGCATTCATGTTGCCGGCAATGGAGTTGAGCTGGCTCATGTTGCCGATGCCGAAGGACGCCAGAATGCAGAAGCAGGCAAACAGCACGGCCAGCACCTTGCCCAGCTGCTTGCAGCCCTTCTTTGCGCCCAGACCGTCGGTGAGGTAGTACATGGCACCGCCGGACCACTCGCCTTTTTCATTTTTGCGGCGGTAGTACACCCCCAGCACGTTCTCCGAAAAGCTGGTCATCATGCCCAGCAACGCCATGACCCACATCCAGAAGATGGCACCCGGCCCGCCGGAGACGATGGCCGTGGCCACGCCCACGATGTTGCCGGTGCCGATGGTGCCCGCCAGCGCTGTACACATGCTCTGGAACTGGCTGATGGCCATGTCCTCCTTGCTGGTGTGGGCGGTGACGTCCTTGTTGGTAAAGATGGCTCCGATGGTGTGCCGGAGCCAGTAGCCCATTTTGCGGAACTGGAAAAATCCGGTGCGCACCGACATGATCAGGCCGGTGCCGAACAGCAGCGCCAGACCCGCCGGGCCCCAGACCACTCCGTTAACTGCATTGTTGATCTGCGTGATCCATTCCAGCATGGTAAATTTCCCCCTCTTACACAAAACAAAAAAGCAGACAGAACCCACCAAAGGCTCTGTCTGCAAAATTCAGGCGCATTCATTTTCCGCTGCCGGGCACGCCGCATTCCCGGCGGTGCCCTTGTGCGTATCAGACGATGGCTCTGTCCTTTTGCCTGAGAGATACAGCCGCCTTTCCCTGCGGCCTTACACCTTCGGCACCCGCTGCTGCGGGCTTCTCCAGAGTGCAGGGCAATGCTTCCCCGCACGTCTTTCCAGTTCTTTCTCTGTGCACAGCTGTGCACGACAGAAAGACTATACCATATTTTGCCCCCATGTGCAAGCTCTTTTTTCCATCTTATGCCGCACGCACCGCCGGAATGCAAAGCAGAACGGCCGGAACCGGCCTGCAGGGTGGGAGCTTTCTCCGCGGACGTTCGGGGCTTCCAGCTCCCGCCCTATTGCCTGCGGCAACAGGGTCCCACCCTCGGATCATCCGCCGGAGAAACTCCCGCCCCACAGGCCAAAAACACCACCGCCCCCGGCCGCCGGGGGATAGGGTCCGGCAGACGGGGGCGGCAGTGCTTGTATCAGGGGAGAGAGATGGCTTAGTTGGTTTCGCCCTTGGGCAGCAGCCCGGCACGCTCCAGTGCCGGGCGCAGGGCCAGGTACAGCACCACCACGCACACGGTGGAGGCCACGCTGTTCACAAAGGTGACGCCGCCTGCGATCTTGGTCAGGGCCTGTGCCACGGTGTATTCCTGGCCAAAGATGTACACATTGCGGAAGTAGCCCAGGAACGGGTCCGTAAACACGTTCAGCAGCAGGCCGGAGGCCGCGGCCACGATCACCTTGACGAGGTAACCGCTGCTGTGCTTGTCCAGCTCCCGCAGCTTGAAGGCCTTATGGGCCACCGCACCGCAGGTGATACCGATGATGAACTTGAGCACAAAGGTGGTGATGGCGTAGCCCGGGTCACCGGCCAGGATGTCGGCCAGAGCCAGACCGATGGCACCGGCCAGACCGCCGGACACACCGTCCAGCAGCAGGGCGGTCAGGGCCGTGAAGGTGTTGCCCAGATGGAACGAGGAGCCGCCGTAGAACGGCACCCGGAAAAACAGGTAGGCCACCAGGCTCAGCGCGGCCATGACGCCGGTAAGGGCCAGTTCCTTGGTGGTAAAGGTGCGCTTGTACAGCACACTGCCAAACACGATGGCAACGACAACGACTGCCAGCAGCAGCCACATTGCAGTAGTAGACATGATTGCTTTCCCTCCAAATTTCAACATCGCCGGACTTTTCCGTTTCAAAGCCCCACCGGAGTTTTGATCGCTCACGCGGCCTCTTACCCACCATCCTACTTGACATTTGGGTGTCCGGCGGGTATGCTCCTATTATACGCGGAACTGACCTCATGAAAATACCCAGAATAAAGTTTTTTTATGGGGCCAGTTTGGCATTCTGCAAAAAGAGGAGGACACGATCATGGTCCATTTGACCACCGCACTGGAGCCGGGCTCCGGGGTGCCGCTGTACGAACAGCTGTACCGCAGTCTGGCCGGAGAGATGCGCACCGGGGCCCTGCCCGCCGGCACCCGGATGCCCGGCAAGCGGCGGCTGGCGGCCGAGCTGTCTGTCTCGGTAAACACTGTGGACACCGCCTACCAGATGCTGGCTGCCGAGGGCTACCTTGCCGCCCGGGAGCGCAGCGGCTTTTATGTACAGGAATATCTGGCGCTGCCGCAGGTCGGGCCGGATGCACGGGGCCCGTCGCCCGCCCCGGCCGTGCCGGAGCCCGCCGCGCCGGAACCGCCGGTGCGGTACGACCTGTCCACCCGGGGCGTGGACCCGGGGCTGTTTCCCTTCCGCACCTGGGCGCGGCTGCAGAAGGAACTGCTGTACTCCTCCCCGGAGCTGCTGACCAACGGCGACGCCCAGGGTGACCTTGCCCTGCGGCAGGCGCTGGCGGATTATCTGGCCGAATACCGCGGCGTGCAGTGCGGTGCCCATCAGGTGGTGGTGGGTGCCGGTCTGGAATATCTGCTGGGCCTGCTGGCCCCGCTGTTGCACGGCACCGCCGCCGTGGAGACCCCCGGCTACCCCCGCGCTTTGCAGGTGCTGGAAAACACCGGCATGCGCTGCTGCTGCCTGCCCGTGGACGAGGGCGGCCTTTCGCTGGATGCACTGGACCGCTCCGGGGCCGCCGTGTGTTACGTTACCCCCAGCCACCAGTTCCCCACCGGGGTCACCATGCCGGCCGGCCGCCGGGCCGAGCTGCTGCACTGGGCTGCCCGCCGCCCCGGCCAGCGCTACATCATCGAGGACGACTACGACTCCGAGTTCCGCTTTGACACCCGCCCCCTGCCCAGCCTGCAGGGCATGGCCGGGGCCGACGGCCCGGTGGTGTATCTGTCCACCTGTTCCCGCAGCCTTGCGCCTGGCATCCGCATTGCCTACATGGTGCTGCCGGAACACCTGCTGCCCGCCTGGCACGCCAAATACCGGCTGTATTCCGGCACCGTGAGCCGCTTTGAGCAGCAGACGCTGGCCCGCTTCATCACCGGGGGCTACTTCACCCGGCATCTGGCCCGGGAGCGGGTGGCCTACAAGGCCCGCCGTGACGCTCTGACTGCTGCCCTGAACGCTGCCTTTGCCCCCGGCGAACTCACCCTCACCGGCCTGCACACCGGCCTGCACCTGCTGGCACACCTGCGCAATGCCCCGCCGGATGCAGCCCTGCACGCGGCAGCAAGGGCGCAGGGGGTGCGACTGAGCCTGCTCAGCGACTACGACCTGACCGGCAGCGGCAGCACCGCCCCCGGCACCTTTGTGCTGGGTTACGGCTCGCTGGCGGATGACGCCTGCCCATCGGTGGGCGAAACGTTGAAAAAGCTCTGCACCGCCGCAAGGGACTCCTCGTTGAGGGTGTAACGCCCGGCCTGCTCGTTGCCCGGCAGGACCTGCGTCTCGATCTGCGCTTCGTTGTTGGCCAGAAATTCCAGCGTACGGTCCAGTGTGTCAAGGTCCAGTGCGGTCAGGTCGGTCAGCAGCGAAGCGCTCACTGACCGCAGTGCCTGCGGCAGGGCCCCGGGCAGCAGGTCGAGGTTCTGGCGGAAGAAGGCATCCCACACCGCGCCCCGCGCCGCGGCCCGGTGGGCCTGCGGCACAACGGCGTCCGCGTCCATTCCGGTCAGAAAGCCGTGGGCTTCTGCCGCCGAAAGCCCCTGCACCCGGCTGTCGCGGCCATAGCGGGCCAGCTCCCCGGCGGTCATCGCCCCGGAAAAGCCCACCCGCACCGGCCCGTACCGGGCCGTGATGCGCTCCAGTACGGCCTCCGACAACGCCAGGTATCGGGCATCCTCCGGCAGGGGCAGGCACTCCATCAGTGCCTGTCGGCAGCGGGCCGGCCCCGCCGCCGTGTAGCAGTCGGCCAGCGCCGCGGCCTCGTCCGCAAAGGTCACCTGCAGCCCGGCGGGCACCGCCAGCAGATGCACACCGTTCTGGCTGGCGTTCAGGTAGGCCAGCACAAAGCCCGGCTGTTCCCCCGCCGTGCACACCAGCACGGTCAGGCGGTCGCGCTCCTGCGGGAGCTGCACCGCAATGCCCTGCTGGCTCCGGGCCGCCTGCCGCAGCTGGCGGCTGAGCTGCTGCCGACTGAGCAAGACCGTGCCGCCCACCAGCGGCACCAGCACCAGAAGCGCCGCCCCCAGTGCCGCCCAGAAGGGGTTCCACCCCCGGTGCCGGTCGTGCTGTGCATGCATCCTGCTCCCCTGCCTTTCTGCAGGGAGTATGGGCCGCTGTGCCGCAATTATGCAGCATGCGGCCTTTGCTCTTGTGTCCGGCCCGGTTTTGTGTTATGGTAAAAGATAGTTCTCATCCACTGCATCGAAAGGAGATCTCCCGTGGCAAACGCCGTTGAAACCCCATCCCAAAACAATCTGATGACCGAGGGCAGCATCGTGAAGAGCCTGCTGCTGTTCGCCCTGCCGCTGATCTTCGGCAACCTGCTGCAGCAGCTGTACAACACCGCCGACAGCATCATCGTGGGCAACTTTGTCGGTGCTAACGCGCTGGCCGCCGTGGGCTCCAGCGGTTCCCCCATCTATCTGCTCATCGGCTTCAGCCAGGGCCTGGCCGTGGGCGCGGGCGTGGTGGTGTCGCAGTTCCTGGGGGCCAAGGACCACCGGGAAGCCCAGGAGGCCGTGCACACCTCGCTGGCCATCGCCGTGATCATGGGCCTGCTGCTCACTGTGGGCGGCATCGCCTGCGGCCGGGCCCTGCTGGTGGCCATGAATACCCCCGCCGAGGTGCTGGGGGATGCCGTGACCTACATCCGCATCTATTTTGGCGGTGTGCTGTTCAGTGTAGTGTACAACATGACCGCCGGCATCCTGAACGCCGCCGGAAACTCCCGCCGCTCCCTCATCTATCTGGCATGGGCCTCGGTGACCAACATCGTGCTGGATCTGGTGTTCATCGTGATCTTCCGCATGGGCGTGGCGGGGGCCGCCATCGCCACCGATATCAGCCAGCTGGTGTCCTGCGTGCTGAGCCTGCGGTTTCTGATAAAATCCACCGACGACTGCCGGGTGATCCCCCGCGAGATCCGCCTGCACAAAAAGATGGCCGCCCGCATCATCCGGGTGGGCCTGCCCACCGGCATCCAGAACATGGTCATCTCCTTTTCCAACGTGCTGGTGCAGGCCAGCGTGAACAGCTACGGTGCCGCCGCCATGGCGGGCTTTGCAGCCTACATGAAGATCGACGGCTTCAACATCCTGCCGGTGAGCAGCATCAGCATGGCCGCCACCACCTTTGTGGGCCAGAACTACGGCGCGGGCCGGCTGGACCGGGTAAAAAAAGGCACCTGGGTCACCCTGGCGGTGGGAGTGGTGTACACCCTGATCACCGGAACCTTACTGCTGCTCGGGCAGGACGCTATCATGCACCTGTTCACCAACGACGAGACCGTGGTATTCTTCGGCGAAGCCGCCATGCACTGGTTCTGCCCCTTCTATTTCCTGCTCAGCATCCTGCACGGGCTGGCCGGTGCGGTGCGCGGCACCGGTGCCAGCGTACCGCCCATGGTGGTACTGCTGGTGTCGCTGTGCCTGTTCCGCATCGTGTGGATCCAGTGGGTGCTGCCCCTCTTCCCCGGCATCGAAGGGGTGTTCATCCTCTACCCGGTGTCCTGGGCACTGGGCGCCGGGCTCATGATCCTCTACGCCTGGAAGGGCAAGTGGATGGAATATCACGCATGAAAAAAGCTCCCCTGACCTGTGGTCAGGGGAGCTTTTTGGTCACAGCTTCTCAAACAGCAAAAACCGGAATGCGATGTCGGTGGTCAGCTCCGGCAAGGCGGCCAGACGGGCCGCACCGTCGCGGGGCGTTTTCCAGTAATAGGGGGTCATGGCGAACAGCGCTTCCAGCTGGTCGTGGGGCACCGTGATGGTGCCCTGTACTTCCCGCTCGCCGATGGCCCGGAAGCCCGGGTAGGCAACTTCCTGCACCGGGTTCTTGTAAGGCGTGTCGTAGAGCACGGCCTTCATCTGGTAGAGGTGTTCCGCGCCGGGCACCACATAGATCATGCGTCCGCCGGGGCGCAATACCCGCTGGAACTCTTCCTGCGCAAAGGGCGAGAAGCAGTTCAGCAGCAGGTCGGCCCAGCCGGTGCGCACCGGCTGGCTGAAGCTGGAGGCCACCGCGTACCGGGCGGCAGGCAGTGCTTTGGCGGCCAGACGCACGGCAGGCTTGGCAATGTCGAACCCGGCCAGCTGCAGCGGCCTGCCCGCCTTGGCAAACTGCTGCGCGATGCAGCGGTCATACCAGCCCTCGCCGCAGCCCGCATCCAGCAGATGCAGTGCGGCACCCGGGGCAGCAGGCTGGCCGTATTCCAGGCACAGCTCTCCCGCCGCCTGCCCGAAGATACCGTAATATCCGGCGTTCAGGAAAGCGCGGCGAGCCGCCACCATCTCTTTGCTGTCTCCGGGGGCTTTGGTGCGCATGCTCTGCACCGGCAGCAGATGCCAGTAGCCCTCTTTTGCACGGTCAAAGCTGTGGTTCCGGGCACATTTCAGGGACACATCCCCGGCAAGCGGCGCGCCGCACAGGGGGCACTGCCAGGGGGCAAATTCGTTCAGGCTCATACCTCGTCGCTGTGGTCCTCAATGGGGGCGGTGGCACCGCCGTGGGCGTTCATGTACTCCTCAAAGTTCGTGAACTTCTGCTGCGGCGGGCGGCGGCTGATGAGCACAAGGCCCGGGTCCTCGTCCTTTGCAGCGGGCTGACGGCTGCGGCGGCCGGTGTCGGCCTTGGGGGCGCGGCCTGCGCCGCCGGCGGCACTGCGGGGGCTGCCGGTGCGCTCATTGCGTTCACTGCGCGGGGCACGGCCTGCACCACCGGCTGCAGCCGGGCGGGCATTGCGGTCATTCGGGGTGTTCCGGTCGCTGCGGCGGCCTGCATTGCGGCGGTCGCCGTTCGGGGCATTCTGGCCCTGCACGGCCTGCGCACCCTGCGCGGTCTTGATGGCCGGGGCAGCGGGAGCAGCCGGGGCCTTTCTGGCCGAGCGCAGCGGCGTTGCCTCCGGGGCGCTCACAAAGTGCGGGTCAAATTTGGGCTGGGCATTGCTGCCGCGGGCCGGGGCGTTCTGCTCCCGGCGGGGGCGGCTGTTGTTGTTATTGTTGGAACGGCGGTCATTGCTGCGCCCGCCGGAAGTACGCTTGGGATCATCCATGGTTCGTTCCTCTTTTTCCAGTTTTACGGGCTGCTTTGCCTGCGCTTTGGGCACGGCAGCAGCCTTTTTTTCAGGCTTTGCAGGGGCGGCCGCCTTCGCGGGCTTTGCCTGCTGTTCCGGCTGCTTCCCGGCCTGTTCGGGGGCAGCTTTGGGCTTTTTGCCGCGCACGGGCGGCTCCGGGCGCACCGGGGCGGGCACGCCGTCCCACGGGTGGCCGGACACCACCGGGATCTTCCGGCGGTTCAGCTTTTCGATGCCGGCCAGATACTCCTGCTCCTCCGGGGCACAGAAGCTGACGGCGGTGCCGTCGGCTCCGGCACGGGCCGTGCGGCCAATGCGGTGCACATAGGTCTCCGGCACCTCGGGCAGGTCGTAGTTGAACACATGGGACAGCTCGCTGATGTCGATGCCGCGGGCGGCGATGTCGGTGGCCACCAGTACCCTGGTCTTACCGGCCTTGAAGTCCTCCAGTGCGGTCACGCGGGCGGTCTGGCTCTTGTTGCCGTGGATGGCCGCCGCCGGGATGCCCTGTTTGGTGAGGTCTCTTGCGATCTTGTCGGCCCCGTGCTTGGTGCGGCTGAACACCAGCGCGTTGACCACCGGGGGCTGCAGGTTCTGGATGAGCCAGGGCAGCAGGAATTTCTTGTTTCCCTTCTCCACATGGTACAGGCTCTGCTGGATGCGGTCCACGGTGCTGGACACCGGGTCCA
>OKUQ01001359.1_pt1 | contig 11209 bp, 9 predicted proteins | sample 1606811 | NCBI WGS metagenome assembly OKUQ01 (sample SAMEA3882546, study PRJEB24775) | human gut metagenome | biome: human-associated habitat; feature: intestine environment; material: feces | place: Netherlands | collected 2009/2010
CGCCTTCCCCGAGGGCATCTCCCTCGCCAGCGGCCAGGCCTTCGTCTACGACCTGGACCAGGGCGGCACTGACCAGCATCAGGCGGATGACGGGAATCTTCCAGAGACTGACCTTATCCCCTTCGCTGTCGGCGGCGCTGTCTGCGCCGGCTGTATCCGTCGGCGGTTCCTTGATGAAGAAGACCAGGACGATGAAGTTCAGGAACAGGGCGGCTGCGGCCAGGAAGAAGGACATGCGCATGCCGAAGACTTCGGCCAGGATACCGCCGAAGAGGGGGCCGATGATGCCGCCTGCCGTCAGGGCGCCCTGCATGATGCCCAGGCAGATGCCCAGTTTCTTCGGCGGCGCATAAATGGTCATGATGGCCAGTTCCATCGGCCACAGGCCCGAGGCGAAGCCCTGGAACATGCGCATGAAGGTCAGCTGCAGCGGCGACGTGACGATGCCGCCGAGGAAGTAGCTGATCGATAAGAGCAGGCTGGCCCGGATGGCCATGAGCCGCTTGCCCCGCCGGTCGGCCATGCGCCCCCAGATAGGTGCCATGACGGCGCTGACCAGGAAGGTCGATGAAAAGACGACGCCTGACCAGATATTGACGGAAGCGGCATCGACGCCTAATTCCCGGGTCAGATACATGGGCAGGAAGGGGATGAGCATGGTATAGCTCGAAGACATGAAGATGACATTGCAGGTTAGAATGGCTAAACAGAATTTCCAGTTCACATCGATCACCTTTCTCGTGTTCATTGTTAACGTGCTAACTTCTTATTATACGCCGCCTTTTTAGGGATTACAACTTGTCATGACAGAAGGGGAGCCTTATAATGAATAGTATCTATGTTGGAAAGGAAGGAACCTGAATTGGCCATTTACCTTGCAAAGCGCCTCCTCGGCGCCTGTGTCGTCTTATGGGCGATCATTACCATTACCTTTGGCCTCATGCACGCCATCCCGGGCGGTCCCTTTACCCAGGAAAAAAAGCTGCCGCCGGCCGTCATGGCGACCGTCGAAGCCCGATATCACCTCGACGAACCCTTGTGGTCCCAGTATGTCGACTACGTCCGCCATGCGGCCGTCCTCGATTTGGGCCCGTCTTATAAGTATCCCGGCAAGACCGTCAACGATATCATTGCCGAAACCTTCCCCGTGTCGGCTCAGCTGGGGATTATCAGCCTGCTCCTGGCCATCGGCGCCGGCGTCCTGGCCGGCATGGCGGCGGCCTGGTACAAGAATACCTGGATAGACTATGCCATGATGATCGGCGCCACGCTGGGCGTCTCCGTGCCCAGTTTCATCCTGGCGGCCGTCCTCATCCAGCTCTTCGCCTTTACCTGGCCCATCCTGCCGGCGGCGTTGTGGAAGGGGCCGGCTTACGTCATCCTGCCGGCCCTGGCCCTGGCAGCCCAGCCGACGGCCTTCATCATGCGCCTGACCCGGTCGAGCCTGCTCGATGCCCTGGGACAGGACTATATCCGCACGGCCCGGTCGCGGGGCATCGGCACGCGGTCCCTCATCTGCCGCCATGCTTTGCGCAACGCCCTGCTGCCCGTCGTCAGCTACATCGGCCCCTTGGCGGCGGCTCTCTTGACGGGGAGCTTCATCGTCGAGACGATCTTTGCCATTCCCGGCCTGGGGCGCCACTTCGTCACCAGTATCTATAACCGCGACTATACGGTCATCTTGGGCATTACGATTTTTTACAGTTTCCTCATTATGATGATGAATCTGCTCATCGATGTCATTTATCCGCTCTTGGACCCGCGGATTACCATAGATGGAAAGAAGGAGGGATGATGATGGATTTTACACCGCTTACGGCTGCGGACCGGACGGAACCGTATGTACCGCCGCAGACCCTGCGCGACCGGGGCTGGCGGCAGATGAAGAAGAACCGCCTGGCTTTATGGGGCCTGGCCATCGTCGTCATCATGAGCATCCTGGCCATTGCCGGTCCCTGGCTGGCACCGTATACCTATGCCGACCAGGATTTGACGGCTGCCAATGCCTGGCCGTCGGCTGCCCATTGGTTCGGCACCGATTCGTTGGGCCGGGATCTCCTGGTCCGCGTCCTCTATGGCGCCCGCATTTCCTTGTCCATCGGCCTCGTGGCCAGCTTGATCAACGTCTTCATCGGCGTCATCTACGGCGGCATTGCCGGCCTGGCTGGCGGTCGGACGGACCAGATCATGATGCACATCGTCGATATCCTCTATTCCATTCCCATGCTGCTCTATGTCATCTTGCTCATGGTCGTCTTTAAACCGGGCCTGCTCAATATCTACCTGGCCCTGGGCATTGCCTACTGGCTCAACATGGCCCGCATCGTCCGCGGCCAGATCCTCAGCCTGAAGCAGCAGGAATACGTCATGGCCGCCCGGTCCTGCGGGACGTCGACGTGGCACATCCTTTGCCGCCACATGATCCCCAACTGCGTCGGGCCGATCATCGTCACCCTGACCTTGTCCATTCCCGATGCCATTTTTACGGAAGCCTTTTTGAGCTTCATCGGCCTCGGCGTCTCGGCGCCCATGGCCAGCTGGGGTGTCCTGGCGTCTGAAGGTATCAACAGTATGCGTTCCTTCCCGTTCCAGCTCGTCTTTCCGGCCCTGGCCCTGTGCATTACCATGCTGGGCTTCATGTTCCTCGGCGACGGCCTGCGCGACGCCTTGGATCCGCAGAATCAGAAGGAGGGACGCTGATGCAAGCACTCTTAGAGGTTCGCCATTTAACCATTTCTTTCCATACCTACCGGGGCCTGCTGGAAGCCATCCATGACGTGTCGCTCACAGTCAATCCCGGCGAAACCGTCGGCATCGTCGGCGAGTCGGGCTGCGGCAAATCCGTCACATCCCAGGCGGCCATGAAATTGCTGCCGGCAGAAGCGACGGAATATACGAGCGGCCAGATTCTCTGGGATGGCCGCGACGTCATTCCCTTGTCGGAACAGAAGATGAACCATCTGCGCGGCCGCGACATGGCTATGATCTTCCAGGACCCCATGACGTCGCTCAATCCCGTCCTGACCATCGGGACCCAGCTCTGCGAGGGCATTGCCCTGCACCAGCACCTGGGGCGCAAAGCCTGCCAGGCCAAGGCCCTGGAACTGCTCAAAGCCGTCGGCCTGACGTCGCCGGAAAAGCGTCTCCACCAGTATCCCCATGAATTATCGGGCGGCATGCGCCAGCGCTGTCTCATCGCCATGGCCCTGTCCTGTTCGCCGCGGCTCCTCTTTGCCGACGAACCGACGACGGCCCTCGACGTGACGACCGAAGCCCAGGTCCTGGATGTCCTCAAGCGCCTCCAGGCCGAATTGGGCATGGCCGTCGTCCTCATCTCCCATAATCTCGGCGTCATCGCCCAGATGTGCCGCCGCATTTACGTCATGTATGCCGGCGTCGTCGTCGAAGAGGGGACGGCAGACGATATCTTTTATCGTCCGGCCCATCCCTATACGAAGGGCCTCTTGGCGTCTCTGCCGGACCCATCCCAGAAAGACAAGGCCCTGACCGGGATTCCCGGCCAGGCACCGGACTTATTCCACATGCCCCAGGGCTGCCGCTTCTATCCGCGCTGCCCCCGGGCCATGAAAGCCTGCATGGAAGCGGCCCCGCCGCGGGAAGAAGCCGGGCCGGGCCATTACTACCGGTGCTGGCTGGCCCAGGCCGCAGCGGCAAAGGAGGCATTGCCATGACCCTCATTGAAGCAAAACATATTAACAAGGATTTCGTCGTCCAGCGGGACTGGCTGGGCCGGCCGAAAAAGGTCCTGACCGCCGTCCACGATTTGTCCCTGACCATCGGCGAAGGGGAGACGGTCGGCCTCGTCGGCGAATCGGGCTGCGGCAAGTCGACCTTCGCCCGGACTTTGCTGGGCTTATACGCCAAGACGGGCGGCACTATTTCTTATAAGGGGAAAGATGTCTCTGACGCCGCCGTCGGCCGCGATTATTGCCGCCATGTCCAGATGATTTTCCAGGACCCCTATGCTTCGCTGGACCCGCGCATGACCGTCGAAGATATCATCAGCGAGCCTTTGCGCAACTATCACCTCTGCGCCGATGACGGCCAGCGGCGCCAGCGCGTGGCGTCCTTACTGGAACAAGTCGACATGCGGCCTGAAGCGGCCCAGCGTTATCCCCATGAGTTCAGCGGCGGCCAGCGCCAGCGCATCGGCATTGCCCGGGCTCTGGCCGTCGATCCGGAATGTGTCTTTTGTGATGAACCCATTTCGGCCCTCGACGTATCCGTCCAGGTCCAGATCGTCAACATGATGCAGCGCCTGCAGCAGGAACGGGGCCTGTCCTATTTGTTCATCGCCCACGACCTGGCCATGGTCCATCACATGAGCCGCCGCATGGGCGTCATGTATTTAGGGCGCCTCGTCGAACTGGGGCCGGGCGACGCCGTCTTCCACGACCCGCTCCATCCCTATACGCAGATGCTCATCGCCTCGGTGCCCCGGCCGGACCCGCATTACCGCCGCCGGACCATCGTCTGCGGTGAAGTGCCGAGCCCCCTCGATTTGCCGAAGGGCTGCGTCTTCCATCCGCGCTGTCCCTATGCCGATGAAGTCTGCCGCCTCGATGTGCCTCATTTCCGACAGGTTTCGGACGACCGTTTCGTCTCCTGTCACCATGCGAGAGGGGGCAGACGATGAAAAAGATATGTTTACTCCTGACCTGTCTGTTGGCGGCCGTCCTGTTCAGCGGCTGCGGCATCCAACATCCCGATACGGTCAGCTATGTCCTGGAAGCGGAACCGTCGCGGCTGGACCCGGCCATGACGACGGCTCTCGTCGAAAGCAATACGGAATTGCAGATTTTTGAAGGCCTGACCCGCCTCGATGATGACGATGTCCCTCAGCCGGCCCTGGCCGAAAGCTGGGACATTTCACCCGATGGCAAGACCTATACCTTCCACCTGCGTCCAGGCATCGAATGGAGCGATGGCACGCCGATTACGGCAGGCGACCTGGAATATTCCTGGAAGCGCGTCGTCGATCCCGACGTGGCTTCGGAAAATGCCTATATGCTCTTTTGCATCGACAAGGCCGAAGACTATTTTAACAAGAAAGCCTCAGCCGATGAAGTCGGCGTCAAAGCCGTCGATGACCAGACCTTGGTCGTCCATTTGAAAGAGCCGACGCCGTATTTTCTCAACCTGACGGCCTTCCATTGCTATTATCCCGTGCCGCGACAGCTCGTCGAAGCCCAGCCCGATACGTGGGCTGCCGATGCCGACGGCATGATCTGCAATGGCCCTTATAAAATCGTATCCTGGAACCATTCCAGCGAAATCAAGCTGGTCAAGAACGACCGCTATTGGGATGCCGATTCGGTCATCCTGGACCACATCGACTTCCCCATCAGTGACTCCCAGGCGACACGCCTGACCCTGGTCGAAAGCAATCAGGCCAATATGACTGTCGAACCGCCGCCGGCTGACCAGGAACGGCTGGAAAAGCTGGGCCTCTATAAGATCGCCCCTTATCTCGGTGCCTATTATTACGTCTTCAATGTCCAGAAAAAGCCCTTTGACGACGTCCGCGTCCGCAAAGCCTTTGCCCTGGCCGTCCAGCGGGAAAGCCTGATGAAGTACATCGTCCGCGGCGAAAAAGAAGCGGCTTATGCCTGGGTCCCGCCGGGACTGAAGAATAAGGCCACAGGCCGCGATTTCCGTAAGGAAGGGGGCAGCCTCATCAGCGAGGACCCGGCTAAAGCCCGGCAGTTCTTGAAAGAAGCCGGTTACGACGACTCGCATCCTCTGCCGGAAGTGACGCTCCTCTTCAACACCAATGAAATGCACAAGGCCGTCGCCGAAGCGTTGCAGGCCATGTGGAAAGAAAATCTCGGCGTCGACGTCCACATCACCAACCAGGAATCGAAAGTCTTCATGGCCACCCGTGCCCAAGGCGACTATCAGCTGGCCCGGGCTTCGTGGATCGCCGACTACATCGATCCCATGACCTTCCTCGACGTCTTTGCCGACGACGAAAATGACGCCCAGTATCACAACCCGGCCTACAACGCTCTCATCGCCAAGGCCAAAGCCAGCAACGATGAAGGCCAGCGCATGGCCTATCTCCATGAAGCGGAACAGCTGCTCTTCGACGACTGCGTCATCATCCCCTTGTATTACACGACCCAGCCCTATGTAGCCCAGCCGTACATCAAAGGCTATCACTGGTCGCCGCTGGGACTGGTCGACTTCAAGAAAGCCTATATCGATGAAACAGAAAGGAAGTAGCCTTATGGAGTATACCTATACAGCCCCCTTACAGCCTGGCGACACCATTGCCGTCGTCGCCCCGTCTTCGACCCTGGCCGGCGCCGATGTGACCAAGGGTCTCGTCTTTCTGCGCTCTCTCGGCTATGAATTGAAAATCGGGAAATCCGTATCCGCCTTTGACGGCTATCTGGCCGGCCCCGACAGGCTGCGGGCCGCCGATATCAACGACGCCTTTGCCGACGACACCGTCAAGGCCATCGTCTGCCTGCGCGGCGGCTACGGCGCGACGCGCATCCTGCCGCTTTTGGACTATGACCTCATTGCGGCGCACCCGAAACTGTTCGTCGGCTTCAGCGACATTACGGCCCTGCATACGGCCTTTCTCCAGCGCTGTGGCTTCTGTCCCATCCACGGGACGATGGTCATGTCCCTCGGACGCGATGCTTCGGAATATACGAAAGAACAGTTCGCCTATGGCCTGCAGCACCCCTATGAAGCGCGGGAATTGCCCTTGCCGCCGGATTGTTCCCCGAAAACGCTCGTTCCCGGTGCCGTCACGGGTCCCCTGGTCGGGGGTAATATGATGCTCCTGTCCGTCCTCATGGGCACGCCCTATGCCATCGACCCGCCGGCCGGGGCCATCCTCTGCCTGGAAGAAGTCGGTGAAGATGCCTATGCGCTAGACCGCATGCTCTGCCAGTTCGAGGAAGCGGGCCTCATCGACCGCGTCCGGGCCATTGCCTTTGGCGAATTTTATCACTGCGGCCCCGACGAAAAGGCTCCTTACGAATGGACCGTCAAAGAAGTCCTGCGGGCTTATGCCAAGAAATGGGGCAAGCCGGCTGTCATGGACCTGCCTTTCGGCCACGGTGCCGACAACGCTTGGCTGCCCCTGGGGCAGAGGGCTGGCCTCGAAGCCCGGCTGGACGGCGTGCGCTTTACTTTACTGTAATTTGAATAGGAGAGGATTCCATGGAATATAAAGAATTGAAAGACCAGGCCTGCCACTATGTGGATGAATTGAAGCCGGTCATCTACGGCATTGCCGACGCCCTTCACGACCACCCGGAAACGGGCATGAACGAAGTCTTCGCTTCGACGACGCTGAAAAAAATCTTGCAGGACCACGGCTTTGCCATCGACAATCCCGTCGCCGATGCCTTTCCGACGGCCTTTCACGCTGTCTGCGGCAACGGTCCGTTCCAGATGGGCTTTTTGGCCGAATACGATGCCCTGCCGGAAATCGGCCATGGCTGCGGCCACAACCTCATCGCGGCCATGAGCGTCGGCGCAGCCCTGGCCTTTGCCAAAGCGGCCGGTACCAAGGCGACGGTCCATGTCTACGGCTGTCCGGCTGAAGAAACGGTGGGCAGCAAGGTCTATATGAGCGAACACAGCGTCTTCGACGGCCTGGAAGCGGCGGTCATCGTCCATCCTGGTACGGATCAGACGTATATCGGCGGCACGTCTTATGCGACGCACCCCCTGCAGTTCACCTTCCTCGGCAAGGCAGCCCACGTGGCCGATGCCACCTATCACGGCGTCAATGCCCTCGACGCCCTCGTCGATTTCTACGGCCGCCTGAAAGCCTATGAAAAGACCCTGACCGAACGCCATATCATCGGCGCCATCATCACCGAAGGCGGGACGGCTCCCAACATCGTCCCCGACCGGGCCGTCCTCAAAGCGACTATCCGGGCCTTGAAGGTGGAATACCTGGAAGACAAGATGCTGCCGGACATAAAAAAAATCGCCCGTGACGTCGCCGACGCACACGGAGCGAAAGTGGAAATGGTCCATTATGAACCGCTCTATAAAAATATGATCAATGACCCCAAGATGGACGTTTACTTTGCCGACGCCTTCAACCAGCTCTATGAAGAATTTGGCGTCCGCGACGACGATTATGCCGAAGGCTCGACGGACGTAGGCAATGTCAGCCAGGTCACGCGGGTCAGCCAGCCGGAAATCTGCATCGGCTACGACATCAATGCCCATACCAAAGAATTTGCCCAAGCCGCGGGCAGCGACCTGGGCAAGATGCAGGCATTGACGGGCGCCAAGGCCATGGCCAGGGTCGCCCTCGATGTCATGGGAGAGAAGTACTGATTATTTCGTGCAGGTAAGGATAGCCTGTTCCAGGATGTCCAGGCCGGCATCGAGCTGGGCGTCGGTGACGACGAGGGGGCAGAGGAAGCGGATGACATTGTCGTAAATGCCGCAGTTTTCCATGATCAGGCCGTGCTGGGCAGCTTCCTTGATGACGGCTGTGACCAGTTCCGGGTAGGGCTTTTTGTTGGCTTTATCGTGGACGAATTCCAAGCCGAGCATGGCGCCTAAACCGCGGTAATCGCCGATGACGTCGTATTTCTGTTTCCACTGTTCATAGCGGGCACAGACTTTTTTGCCGATTTCCAGGGCCCGGTCTGCCAAGTGGTCCCGTTCCATGATTTCAATGACTTTCAGAGCCGAAGCGCAGGCCAGGGCGTTGCCGCCGAAGGTACCGCCGATGACGCCGGCCGGGACGGATTCCATGATTTCTTCGCGGGCTACGACGGCGCCGAGGGGAACGCCGCCGCCGATGGATTTGGCCGTAGCGATGATGTCAGGCGGGCAGCCGGCTTCTTTCCAGTATTCCGTAGCCAGCATGCGGCCCGTACGGCACCAGCCGGTCTGGACTTCGTCGGCAATGAGCAGGATGCCGTTGTCGTCGCAGACTTTGCGCAGCGCTTTGATCCAGGGGATAGGAGCCGGGATGAAGCCGCCTTCACCCTGGAGCGGTTCGACGACGATGGCTGCGACGTATTCTGCCGGCGAGGAATACATGAAGACTTCCTTCAGGGAATCCATGTAAAATTCCAGGGCTTCGTCATCGCTCAGGCCTGCCGGTTTGCGGTAGAGATAAGGAAATTCAGCACGGTATACGCCGTCCGGGAAAGGCCCCATGCCGCGGGCGTAGGCTTTCTTAGCCGTCATGGCCATGGTCATGAGCGTGCGCCCGTGGAAGGCACCGGAGAAGACGATGATGTTCGGCCGTTTCGTATAAGCTTTGGCGACTTTGACGGCGTTTTCGTCGGCTTCGGCGCCGCTGTTGATGAAGAAGGACCGTTTCTTTTCACCCCGGACCGGGGCGATGGCATTGAGCTTTTCCGCCAGGGCGACATAGCCTTCGTGGGTGACGATATTGGCCATGGCGTGGAAATAGTTACCGGCCTGGTCCTGGACGGCCTTGACGACTTCCGGCTGGGAATAGCCGATGTTCAGGACGCCGACGCCGCCGACCCAGTCGAGGAAATAGTTGCCGTCCACGTCTTCGAACATAGCGCCTTCACCGCGTTTGATGACCGTCGGATAGATGGTGCCGATGGCATCGGGAATGGCCTGACGGCGGCGGGCTAATACGGCAGCGGCTTTCGGGCCGGGAACCGTCTGGGTAACGATTTTCGGTAATTCATCTTTTAACATAATGTCTCCCCCTTATGACAATTAGAATGTAAAATCTTAGGCTAATTTGCTGATACTAAAGAATTTACATAGATAAACTTAAATGATACGTAAATTATACGTTTAATGATTAAAAACGGCAATGAGCCGGGGAACCAAAGTTAAAAGATAGATACTGTGCTGGCAGCACAAGAAGAGTGGGGGGATGACCGATGTCTCTATCCATCGATCGGCTTTATAAACAGGATGAAAACAAATATAAACTGGAACTCCTGGCCGGCCGTCAGGGGCTGAGCCATGACGTCGCCTGGGTCCAGGTCATGGAAGATGCGGACTATGGTACTTTCTTGCGGCCCCATGCCTTCATCTTTACGACGGGCCTGGCCAGCCACGGCGACCCGCACTGGCTGGAGGCCTTCGTCGACGCCCTGCTGGCGGCCGATGCGGCAGGACTCGTGGTCAATACGGGGAAATATCTCCTGGCGTCGGACATTACGGACGCCTTGAAGGACCGCTGTGATGCGGCGGCTTTCCCGTTGTTTACCCTGCCCTGGGAAGTGCGGCTGGCAGACATTACCCAATCCTTCTTGTCGTCCCTCTTCTTGACCCACCGCGAAGAATACCGGGCCATTACGGCCTGGAAGGAATTTCTCTTCGGCGTCCAGGGCTCGTCGGTCCTGACGGAACTGGCCTTGACCGGATGGAAAGAAGAGGGGCCGTATACGGCCTTGGTCCTGGCCGGCGCCGATGCCGATGCGTCTTTTTTAGCCGATAGCAAGTCCTTTCTCAATGGCTTGGGTCAGCCGTACTTTATATTTCCTTATAAGGACACCGTCGTCCTGCTCCTGCAGGGAGAACTGCCAGCAGCTCTCGTTGCCTGGCTCAAAGGCCATGAACAGCTGGTGACAGGGCAGGGAGTGACGGCACCTGACTTAAAAGCCCTGCCGGACAGCTGCCGCCAGGGGCAGCAGGCCCTCATCTGGGGGCGCCTCCACCAGCAGTCCTGGTGCTATTTCGGGGCCCTCGGCGCTTATGCCCTCTTCTTTTCCCAGCCCGATGACCAGGTGCTGCACGTCCTTCATGACCGGGCCCTGGGAGCCTTACTGGCTTACGATGAAGGACACCAGTCCAGCCTGTATGAAACGCTGGAAGCCTACCTCTGCCATGACGGCAGCCTGAAGGGAACAGCGGCCCAACTCTATACCCATCGCAATACCGTAGCCTATCGCATCCATAAGGCGGAAAAACTCATCCCTTATGACCTGAACGATTGGGAACAGCGATTCACGGTCTTCCTGGCCTGCCATATCCATCGTTATTTTGAAATTCTGAAAAATGACCATTGACTTTTGTCGGGAAAGATGGTATTATGTAGAAACCAGCTGTACTGGAGCGGACGAAACGAATTAAAAAAGATTCAAATTAGTTCTTGACAAAGTGTTCACAGTTTGGTAAGATATACAAGTCGCCGCGATAAACGACGACAACGATGACCTTTGAAAACTGAACAATGAACTGAATGAACGCCAGAGTGCGA
>OKUQ01001361.1_pt1 | contig 11195 bp, 7 predicted proteins | sample 1606811 | NCBI WGS metagenome assembly OKUQ01 (sample SAMEA3882546, study PRJEB24775) | human gut metagenome | biome: human-associated habitat; feature: intestine environment; material: feces | place: Netherlands | collected 2009/2010
CCGGGGCATAGGAGGCGATGGTGTTGGAGGAGGTGGTGTAGGGATAGATGCCGTAGTCCAGGTCGCGCAGCGCGCCGAGCTGGGCTTCAAAGAGGATGGACTTGCCCTCCTTCTGCGCGTTTCTCAGGAAACGGCCGGTGTCGGTGATGTAGGGCTTGATGGCGCCGCAGTAGGTGTTGACCCACGCCATGAGCTCGTCCATCGTGTAGCCCTTTGCGCCGTAGATCTTCTGGAGCGTCAGGTTCTTCCACTCAAGAAGGTCGGCAAGGTGCTCCTTTAAGTGCTCGGGGTGCAGGAGCTCGCCCGCCTGCACGGTCTTTTTCTGGTACTTGTCGCCATAGAACGGCGCGATGCCTTGCTTGGTCGAGCCGTACTTCTTGTCGGCAAGACGCGCTTCCTCGAGCGCGTCGAGCTCGCGGTGCCAGGGCAGCAGCAGCGACGCGCGGTCGCTGACCTTCAGATTCTCCGGCGTGATGATAACGCCCGCGGCGCGCAGCGTCTCCATCTCCTTGAGCAGGTTTTCGCAGTCCAGCGCCACGCCGTTGCCCAGAATGTTGACAACGCCGTCGCGGAAAATGCCGCTCGGCAGCAGGTGCAGGGCAAACTTGCCCTTTTCATTCACCACAGTGTGGCCCGCGTTGCCGCCGCCCTGATAGCGGACGACCACGTCATAATGGTCCGTGAGGTAGTCGACCATGCGGCCCTTGCCTTCATCGCCCCAGTTGATACCTACGATCGCGCAATTTGCCATTGTATTGATCCTCCGATCCGGAGCGGACCCGCTCTGCGAGTCCTGCTCAAATTTTTCAACCGAGTTATTATAGTCACATTTTCCGCCCATGAAAAGAGTTAATTTTGCATAGCTATCATTAGCATTACTTATGTCTTGTTGATTTTTGCGTCAAATTGAAATAATGCGCTATTCCGCTTCATTCAAGGTGTTTCGTCAATAGTGTCCAAAGTTGAGGCTCTGATATTGTTTCCTTTTTTCAGCACTTAGGACTTGCAATGTTGAGTCTCATGTGCAATAATTAGTTTGCTGTTATGAAGGTCACCGCAAGATATAGTGTTATGTAAAGGACACACCAAAAGAAGAGGAGACGGGAATACATGAGAGTTATCAAGCGCAACGGCGCAGAAGTAGAATTTGATATCGTCAAGATCATCGCCGCAGTGACTAAGGCTAACGACGTTGTGGACGAGGAGGCTCGCATGACGCCCGTCCAGATCCAGCGCATCGCCGAGAGCGTGGAGTTCTCCTGCCAGAGTCTGGGCCGCGCGCCCACGGTCGAGGAGATCCAGGACTTTGTCGAGCACCAGATCATGGCGCACGGCGCGTTCGAGGTCGCTAAGCGCTACATCACTTATCGCTACAACCGCTCGCTCGTGCGCAAGAGCAACACGACGGACGACAAAATTCTCTCCCTCATCGAGTGCAACAACGAAGAGGCCAAGCAGGAGAATTCCAACAAGAACCCCGTCGTCAACTCCACCCAGCGCGACTATATGGCCGGCGAGGTGAGCCGCGATCTGACGAACCGTCTGCTCTTGCCCGAGGATATCGTCAAGGCGCATGAAGAGGGCATCATCCACTTCCACGACACGGACTACTACGCCCAGCACATGCACAACTGCGACCTTGTGAACCTGGAGGACATGCTGCAAAACGGCACCGTCATCACGGGAACCCTCATCGAGCGCCCACATTCGTTCGCGACCGCGTGCAACATCGCGACGCAGATCGTCGCGCAGGTCGCCTCGAACCAGTACGGCGGCCAGTCCATCTCGCTGACGCACCTTGCCCCCTTTGTCGACGTATCGCGCCAGAAGATCAGAAAGCAGGTGCTCGCCGAGGTCGAGGCCCTCGGCGTCGACCCCACGGAGGACAAGATCACCGAAATCGTCGAAAAGCGCCTGCGCGAGGAGATTCGCCGCGGCGTGCAGACCATCCAGTATCAGGTCGTGACGCTTCTGACCACGAACGGTCAGGCACCGTTCATCACCGTTTTCATGTACCTCAACGAGGCGAGAAGCGAGCAGGAAAAGCGCGACCTTGCCGTCATCATCGAGGAAATGCTCGAGCAGCGCTATCAGGGCGTCAAAAACGAGCAGGGCGTGTGGGTCACGCCCGCCTTCCCCAAGCTCATCTACGTGCTCGAAGAGGACAACATTCACGACGACTCGCCGTATTATTACCTCACACAGCTCGCCGCCAAGTGCACGGCGCGCCGCATGGTGCCCGATTACATCAGCGAAAAGAAGATGCTCGAGCTCAAGGGCGATGTGTATCCCTGCATGGGCTGCCGCAGCTTCCTGACGCCTGACCGCTTCACCGACGCGGGCGTCGGCAACATCGCGAATGCCGGCAACTATGTTCCCGGCAAGCACAAGTATTACGGCCGCTTCAATCAGGGCGTCGTCACGATCAACCTGCCCGACGTGGCACTCTCCTCCGGCGGCAACATTGAAAAGTTCTGGACGATCTTTGAAGAGCGTCTTGAGCTCTGCCACCGCGCGCTGCGCTGCCGTCACGACCGCCTGAAGGGCACGCTTTCCGACGCGGCGCCCATTCTCTGGCAGTACGGTGCGTGCGCAAGACTCAAAAAGGGTGAGCCCATCGACAAGCTCCTCTACGACGGCTATTCCACGATCTCGCTCGGCTACGCGGGACTTTACGAGTGCGTGAAGTACATGACCGGTAAGAGCCACACCGACCCCAGCGCAACGCCCTTCGCCCTGTCGATCATGCAGAAGATGAACGACAAGTGCAAGGAGTGGAAAACCGCCGAGAACATCGACTACTCCCTCTACGGCACGCCGCTCGAGTCCACGACCTACAAGTTCGCCAAGTGCCTGCAAAAGCGCTTCGGCGTGATCGAGGGCGTGACGGACAAGGGCTATATCACGAACTCCTACCACGTCCACGTGACGGAAAAGATCGACGCGTTCACCAAGCTCAAGTTCGAGGCGCAGTTCCAGCACCTCTCCCCCGGCGGCGCGATCAGCTATGTCGAAGTGCCCAACATGCAGCAGAACCTTGAAGCGGTTTTGCAGGTGATGAAGTTCATCTACGACAACATCATCTACGCCGAGCTCAACACGAAGTCCGACTACTGCCAGGTCTGCGGCTGGGACGGTGAGATCGACATCGTCGAGGAGGGCGGCAAGCTCATCTGGCGCTGCCCGAAGTGCGGCAACACCGACCAGGACAAGATGAACGTGGCCCGCCGCACCTGCGGCTACATCGGCACCCAGTTCTGGAATCAGGGCCGCACGCAGGAGATCAAAGAGCGCGTGCTGCATCTGTAAGGCTGCGCCATAAAATTGCTGTTTAGGTGGGAGCGCACCGCGCTCCCACCTTTTTCTGATAAGGAGGTCATTTCCCATGCACTATGGCGAGATCAAAAACTGCGACATCGCCAACGGCCTTGGCGTGCGCGTGACGCTGTTCGTCTCCGGCTGCACGAACCACTGCGAAAACTGCTTTCAGCCGCAGACGTGGGACTTCTGCTACGGCAAGCCTTTCACGAGTGAAACGGAGGACGAGCTCATCCGCCTGCTCTCCCCCGACTATATCAACGGTCTCACGCTGCTCGGCGGCGAGCCGTTCGAGCCTAAAAATCAGCGCGCGCTGCTGCCGTTTCTCCGCCGCGTGAGGCGTGAGCTGCCGCAAAAGACGATCTGGTCGTTCACGGGCTTTACGTGGGAGGAGCTGCACGACCCCGCCGCATACCCGCGCTGCGAGGTGACGGACGAACTGCTGTCACTGCTTGATGTGCTCGTCGACGGGCGCTATGTGGACGCGCTGCACGATATCTCACTGCGCTTTCGCGGCTCGTCGAACCAGCGCATCATCGACGTTCCGAAAACGCTGCAATCAGGTACGCTGACGCTCTGGGACGAGCGCGCGAACATCTGAAAAAACATAACAAATCCGCGGTTTCCATTCTCCGTCAAATTTTAACATTTCGCTACTTGCATTTGAAACGGCGTTATGTTATATTCCCACTATGTTAAAGAGCTCTAATTCATACTAACAGGAGGTTTTTTCAATGAAACATCTCGGTTTATTTGCAGCAGGCGTGCTGTTCGGCACCGCCGGCCTCAAGATCCTTTCCAGCAAGGATGCCAAAAAGGTCTACTCTCACACCACCGCCGCGGTGCTGCGTGCCAAGGACTGCGTGATGCAGGCCGTCACGAACGTCCGTGAGGATGCTGAGGACGTCTACGCCGACGCCAAGGACATCAACGAGCGCCGCGCAGCGGAAGAGGACGCCGAAGTCATTGCGGACGCGTCCGAGGAAAAAGCGGACGAGGAATAAATCGCAGGAGAGCCGCGACGCGCGGCTCTCTTTCACTTTCGGAGGAATTGATACACTATGAAATGCAAAATTCTGCACGAATCCGCCGGACGCATACGCGTGCATCTGAATTGCCGCCGCATGACGCTGCATCAGGCGGACGTCCTGGAATATTATCTGCGCAATGTGGACGGCGTGCGAGAGGTCTCGGTCTTTGACCGCACGCAGGACGCCGTGATCGTTTACCGTGCGGACCGCGCCGCGCTCGTGCACGCGCTCGCGGCGTTCTCGTTCGACAAGGCCGAAACAATGGACCTTGTCCCCGACCATACGACGCGCAAACTCAACCGTGAATTTGAAGACAAACTCTCGTGGACGGTGATCCGCCGCGTGATCTCGAAGCTCTTCTTCCCGCTCCCCGTCACCACGGCGCTCGCCATCTATCACTCGATCAAGTACATCCGCGAAGGTCTTTCCGCACTGCTGCACAGCAAGCTCTCCGTCGCCGTGCTCGACGCCACCGCCGTCACCGTGTCGATGGTGCGCGGCGACTTCTCGACGGCAAGCTCTGTGATGTTCATGCTCCGCCTTGGCGAAATCCTCGAGGACTGGACGCATAAAAAGTCCGTCGCGGACCTCGCGGGCGCGATGTCGCTCAACGTTGACCACGTCTGGCTCAAGACGGGCGAGACGGAAACGCTCGTCCCCATCGGCGATATTCAGGCGGGCGACTGCGTCGTTGTCCGCACCGGCAGCCTCATCCCGCTCGACGGCAAGGTCGTCTCCGGCGAGGCGATGGTCAATCAGGCGTCCATGACGGGCGAGTCCATGCCCGTCCCCAAGCGCGAGGGCAGCTATGTCTACGCAGGCACCGTCGCCGAAGAGGGCGAGTGCGTCGTGCGCGTGGAAAAGGCGCTCGGCGGCGGCCGCTATGACCGCATCGTGCGCATGATCGAAGAGTCGGAAAAGCTCAAATCCACGGCTGAGGACAAGGCCTCGCGCCTTGCCGACAGGCTTGTACCCTATACGCTCGGTGGCACGATCCTGACCTATCTCATCACGCGCAACGTCACGAAGATGCTGGCCGTGCTGATGGTCGACTTCTCCTGCGCGCTCAAGCTCTCCATGCCTATCGCGGTGCTCTCTGCCATGCGCGAGAGCAGCAGCCATCACATCTCCGTCAAGGGCGGGCGCTTCCTCGAAGCCGTCGCCCAGGCGAACACCATCGTCTTTGACAAGACCGGCACGCTCACCTACGCCACGCCCAAGGTCGCGAGAATCGTCACCTTCGGCGGCAATGAGGAAAGCGAGATGCTCCGCCTCGCCGCGTGCCTCGAAGAGCACTATCCCCATTCCATCGCCAACGCCGTCGTGGCCGAGGCCAGGGACCGCGGATTGACGCACGAGGAGTATCACTCTCAGGTCCAGTACGTCGTGGCGCACGGCATTTCGAGCATGGTGGACGGGAAAACAGTGCTCATCGGCAGCGCACACTTCGTCTTCGAGGACGAGGGATGCCGCGTGCCGGAGGGCGAAGAGGACAAGTTTGAATCGCTCCCGCCCGAGTATTCGCACCTGTACCTTTGTATCGCGGGCGAGCTCGCCGCGGTCATCTGCATTCATGACCCGCTGCGCAAGGAGGCGAAAGCCGCCGTGCGCGCGCTGCACGAACTCGGTATCGACAAGGTCGTGATGATGACCGGCGACAGCCGCAAGACTGCCGAAGCCGTCGCCGCTGAGGTCGGCGTCGACGCCGTCTACGCCGAAGTGCTGCCCGAGGACAAGGCCGCGTTCGTCCGCAGCGAAAAGGCCGCGGGCCGCAAGGTCATCATGATCGGCGACGGCGTGAACGACTCCCCCGCCCTGTCCGAAGCCGACGCAGGCATCGCCATTTCGACCGGCGCCGCCATCGCGCGCGAGATCGCGGATATTACCATCTCGTCCGAAGATCTGTTCGCGCTCGTCACGCTGCGCTCTCTCAGCCAGGAGCTCATGGCCCGCATCCACCGCAACTACCGTTTCATCGTGGGCTTCAACTTCTCGCTCATCGTGCTCGGCGTGCTTGGTATCCTGCCGCCGACGACCTCGGCGCTGCTGCACAACATGTCCACACTCGCCATCGGCCTCAAGAGCATGACGAACCTCCTGCCCGAAAGCGAGCAGAGCAGCGCTAACTGATTTTTCCCGATAAAAAAGCTCCGCCCAAAGGCACGGAGCTTTTTTGCTATACAAGTTTGATTTTACGCAGGGCCGCAGGCCTTGATGGCATCGTCGACGATCTTTTCCGCGTCTGCGCCCACGATGTCGAGGTTTTCGGCTTCCAGGAGCTTGACGGTCGGAATGCCGAAGCAGTCCTGCGCGATGGTCTTCCAGTAGTCGTAGCCAAAGCGGCCGTCAAACGGCCCGCCGCTGATCGTGACATAGTAGAGCTCGCTTGCGCGGCACAGGCCGACGGGCTCGCTCGCCTCGCTGTACTTCGTCACGATGCCCGTGACGTAGATATTCTCCAGATACACCTTGAGCTGCGCGGGAAACGACAGGTCCCACAGCGGCGCAGCGATGACAATTCTGTCCGCCGCGGCGAACTGACGGGCGTAACGGAACATTTCATCGTCATACTTCTTTTCCGCGAGCAGCGCGTCGCGCTTTGCGATGTCCGCGCGCCCCAGCGGGTGCAGCGGCTCGTCATAAAGGCGCAGCTCCTCGTATTCGCCGAGCGTCCTGAGCAGTGCGCGAGCCAGTCTTTCCGTGCGCGATTCTCCGCGCGGGCAGCAGTTAATAAAAAGCGTCATGTCCTTTCCCTCACAGTACGCAGTAGTACATGATAAATGTGTTCGCCACGCCGAGCAGAATACCGGCGATGACCTGCAGTGGCGTGTGGCCGACGAACTCCTTGAGCTTCGCCTCCGGAAGCTTTTCCGACGCGAGCGAGTTGAAGGCCTCGACGATGTCGTTAATGATAACGGCCTGCCGCCCCGTTTCGAGCCGGACGCCCATCGCGTCCTTGCAGACGACAATGGCGAAGATGAACGCCATCGCGAATTCAAACGAACCGAGCCCGTAGACGAGCGCCGCCGCGGTCGCGAGCGACGAGACCGTGGCCGAATGGCCGCTCGGCATCCCGCCGTCGCCGATCAGGCGCGTAAAGTCGATGTTCTTCGTCACAATGGCATGGATGATCGTCTTGATGAGCTGCGCCCAGAACCACGACGAGAGACCGATGAGCAAAAAGGGATTCGACAGCAATTTCTGAAACCAATTCATATGTTTCCGCTTCCTTTCGCGGTGCGGGCTTTGTCAGCCCTTGAATGTTCCTTATTATACCACCGTTTCCCAGTTCGGCAATAAACTTTCTTTTAACTTCTTCCGCAGAAAATATAAACCAGCGCAGGCTCACCTGCGCTGGTTTTTCTTTACGACACCTGCGCGAACTGGCTGTTGTAGAGCTCGGCGTAGAAGCCGTTTTGCTCCATCAGCTGCTCGTGCGTGCCGCTCTCGATGACGTCGCCGTCGCGCATCACGAGGATGAGGTCGGCGTTCTTGATGGTCGACAGGCGGTGGGCGATGACAAAGCTCGTCCGGCCCTTCGTCAGCTCGTCCATCGCGCGCTGAATGAGAAGTTCCGTGCGCGTATCGACCGAGGACGTTGCCTCGTCGAGGATCAGCATCGGCGCATTCTGGAGCATCGCGCGGGCGATGGTCAAAAGCTGTTTCTGTCCCGCCGAGATGGTCGTGCTCTCGCTGAGCACGGTGTCAAAGCCCTGTGGCAGCGAGTGGACAAATTTGTCGAGGCCGCAGGCCTTGCAGACCGTTTCGAGCTGCTCGTCCGTGATACCCTCCATGTTATAGACCAGGTTCTCGCGGATCGTGCCCTCAAAGAGCCACGTGTCCTGCAGAACCATACCAAAGAGCTCGTGCACATCCTCGCGGCGCAGGTCGGTCGTCGCCACGCCGTCGATCGTGATGCGGCCGCTGTTGACCTCAAAAAATCGCATCAGGAGGTTCACCATCGTGGTCTTGCCCGCGCCGGTGGGGCCGACGATGGCGACCTTCTGGCCCGGATGGACCTCAGCGGAGAAATCCTTGATGATGATCTTGTCGGGCGAATCGGGGTAGCTGAAGCGCACGTGGTCGAACATTACCGCGCCGCGCACGGCGTCGAGCTTCTCGGTCTTGTCGCTCTCGTCGCCGAGCTCTTCACTTTCGAGGAAGTCGAAAATACGATGCGCGGAGGCGGAGGCCGTCTGCAAATTCGTCATGCCCTGTGCGATCTGCGTCAGAGGCGTGGTGAAGAGGCGCACATACAGGATGAACGAGACGATGACGCCGAATTCGATCGTGCCATTGATGGCCAGCACCGAGCCGAACACGCACACGGCAACATACGCGAGGTTGCCGATCACGTTCATGAGCGGCTGCATCACACCGGAGAGGAACTGCGAGCGCCAGTTTGCGTCATAGACCGCCGCGTTCAGGCCGTCGAAGTGGTCGAGGACCTTATCGACTGCGCGGCTGATGCGCACGACCTCATGGCCGGAATACATCTCCTCGACATAGCCGTTGAGTTCGCCGAGGCTCTTCTGCCGCGCGGTGAAGTAGCGCTGCGACTTCGACATGATGGCGACGATCAGCACCATGCCAAGGAGCGTGATGCACAGTGCGACGAGCGCCATGCGCCATTCGGTCACGAACATCATAATAAGGCAGCCGACAAACTGTGTCGCGGCGCTGATGATGGTCGGCAGGCTGTTGGTAAGTCCCTGCTGGAGCGTTGACACATCGTTTGTGATGCGGCTCAAAATGTCGCCCTGCGAGGTGGTGTTGAAATACTTCTGCGGCACGCGGTTGATCTTTTCCGAGAGCTCACCTCTCATGCGGTAGGACATTTTCAGCGTCACGACCGCCATGATATAGTGTTGGATGAAGCCAAACAGCGCGCTCAGGCAGTAAATAATGGCAAGGAACACGCCGATCTTCGCAATGGCGGCGAGGTCAATGCCGGTGAACAGGCCGTCGGACATGATGGTCGCCATTTTGCCGATCTTGTCGGGGCCGATGATCGTCATCACGGCGCTCAGTGCCGCCAGCACGAGCGCAAGAGCGATGACGTCAAGGCTCGATTTCATATACGCGCCCGTGCGCTTGAGCGCGCCGACGGGATTGCTGTTTTTCTTTTTCATCTTCTCTCGCCCCCTTTACGCGAGCTCCGCAGCGCTGAGCTGGGAGGTCGCGATCTCGCGGTAAACGTCACAGTTTTTCATCAGCTCTTCATGCGTGCCGATGCCCACGGTCTCGCCGCGGTCGAGCACGATGATCTTGTCCGCGTGGCGGATGGTGCTGATGCGCTGCGCGACGATGATCTTCGTCGTGTCGTGCAGCTGCTTGGATAGCCCCTCGCGCAGCTTCGCATCCGTGCGGTAGTCCAGAGCGGAGAACGAATCGTCGAAGACGAGGATCTCCGGTTTTCTCGCCAGCGCGCGGGCGATGGAAAGGCGCTGCTTCTGGCCGCCGGACATGTTGCGGCCCATCTGCGCCACATGGTGCTGCGTGCCGTCGGGGAGCTTGTCGACAAACTCCTTCGCCTGCGAAAGCTCGACGGCCTGCGCAAGGCCCTCATCGTCCGCCGGCGCTTCGCTCTCGCCAAAGTAGACATTGTCGCGGATGCTGCCGGCGAAGAGCACCGCCTTCTGCGTCACGTAGCCGAGCTTGTTGTAGAGTGTGTCGAACGTGTAGTCCCTGACGTTCACGCCATCGACAAGCACCTCGCCCTCCGTCGCATCGTAAAAGCGCGGGATCAGGCTCACAAGTGTCGTCTTGCCGCTGCCCGTCGCGCCGATGACGGCAAGCGTCTCGCCCCTGTTCACACGGAAGCTGATGTTCGAAAGCTCATCCTCCGAAGCGTGCGGATAGCGGAACGAAACGTTTTTGAACTCCACTGTGCCGTGCTCTTTGCATTCGCTCACGCTGCCCTCGCGGATATTCGCCTTGCGCTCGAGCACCTCGTTGATACGCTCGGCCGAGACCTGCGCCTGCGGCAGCAGCATGAAGATCATCACGAGCATCATAAAAGACATCACCACGCAGGTTGCATACGTGCTGAACACCAGCACGTCGCTGAACATCGTGAGGCGCGCTGCGGAATCGGTCAGCGCGATGTTGTTGACGAGCGCCGCACCCAGCCAGTAGATCGTGAGCGCCAGGCCGTTCATACCGAGCGTCATCGTCGGCTGGACGAGGGCGAAGAGCTTCTGGTTCTTTACCTGCACATTCATCATGTCAAGGCTCGGCTTGTTGAACTTGTCGTTCTGGTACTGCTCGGCGTTGAACGCGTGCACCACGTTGATGCCCGTCAGGTTTTCGCGCGCCACACGGTTGATCTGGTCGGTCAGCTTCTGCACGATGCGGAAACGCGGGATGCAGATGCTCATCACCGTTATCACCGTCACGCAGATGACCACGACGAATGCCGCTGTCACGGCGGAGAGCTCCCAGCTCTTGCCGAGAATTTTGATGATGGCCCACACGGCCATGATCGGCGATTTGATCATCATCTGCAGGCCCATCGCCACGATCATCTGAATTTGCGTGATGTCGTTCGTCGTTCTCGTGATGAGGCTGGCGACGGAAAAGTCCTGCATCTCCTCGCTGCCGATGTCCATCACGTGGCGGAAGAGCTTTTCGCGCACCGTGAAGCTGAAGCCCGACGCCGCCTTGGCCGCGAGATACCCGCAGCCCACGGCCAGCACGGCGCTTGCGAGCGTGCAGCCAAGCATTTTCGCGCCGACGGACAGGATATCCGCCGTCGCCCCCGACGTTTTGATGAGCGTCGTCAGATCGGTCATGTAATCCGGCAGCCGCAGGTCAAAGTAGACCTGCGCGACCACCAGCAGCAGG
>OKUQ01001384.1_pt1 | contig 11074 bp, 18 predicted proteins | sample 1606811 | NCBI WGS metagenome assembly OKUQ01 (sample SAMEA3882546, study PRJEB24775) | human gut metagenome | biome: human-associated habitat; feature: intestine environment; material: feces | place: Netherlands | collected 2009/2010
GCAACCAGTGGATGCTGGACGTTGGGCCGGTATCCAGCGGCGACGCCTGGTACATCATGCGCAAGTGCGCAGAGCTGCAGCTGATTGATGCAGGGCTGTACAAGGCTGAGTATGTGGGGTAAAGCTATGAAAAAATTGTTTATCTCCCAGCCGATGCGCGGCAAGACCGACGAGGAAATCCTCAAAGAGCGCAAGGTGTTGATTGCTGATGTGTACATGAAAACCCATGAGGAAATCGAGGTCATCAAATCCTTTTTCGAGGGCGCCCCGGCTGACGCAACGCCGCTGTGGTATTTGGGCGAAAGCCTCAAGCTGCTGGGCACCGCTGATTTTGTGGTGTTCGCCCCCGGCTGGCAGGATTATCGCGGATGCCGCATTGAGCACGATGCCGCCGTAGCCTACGGCATCCCTATCGTGGAGGTGTAAATCCGATGCAGCCGTGGAACATCGTCATCACTTCCCCGTGGCAGGTCGTGACAGCCATCGTCGCCGTAGCTACGGCATTTACAGCCATTGACAAGGCATGGGATACCCTGCTGGCGAAATGGAAAAAGCACAAAGCCCCCGAAGAAGCCCAGAACGCAGAAATCAGCTCCCTTAAAATACAGATTCAGCAAATCACTCCCCGGCTGGATGCTGTGGAGGGGCAGTTGACTACGATGGGCAAAACGGTTGATGACCTACACGCGGGGAATCTGGCGGTGCTGCATGATCGGATTTATCAGATGTGCCGCCTGTGCATCAAACGCGGGTACGTCACCGAGGATGACCTGAACAATCTGAAATACTTATATGATAGCTACCACAGTCAGGGTGGCAACGGAACGGGCACGGAACTCTATAAACGGGCCAAGGCGCTGCCCATCTGCATCGAAACCGAGTAAGGAGGATAAATCAAAATGAGCAATGCCGAGTTTATCAAGCGGGCCACTGCCGCCGTTGTGGACTACTTCAACCGCCATGTTGATGTCACCGACAACTTCGAGCTGACCGCCGAGGATACGTTCGTTGTGTGGTCGTGCAAGACCCTGCAAAACCACAAAGTTCTGATCTCTACCACCGTTCCCGACGGGATGTACTATGAAATTACCTACAATGGCGACAAGGGCGAAATGTACCTTGACGCCTACAAAAAGATGCACAATGAGTGCATTAAAATCGAGGAGGACTAACATGGATTTTGCATCTTTTGGCATCGCATCCGTTGCCTGCATCACCGTTATCTGCTACCTTGCCGCAACGGCTGTCAAGCAGACCCCACTGGCAAATAAGTGGCTGCCGTCCATCTGTGGTGCCCTTGGCGGCCTGCTGGGCCTGGCTGCCATGTACATCAACGTGCCGGACTTCCCGGCCGCCGATCCCCTGACCGCCCTGGCCGTGGGCATTGTTTCCGGCCTTGCGGCTACCGGTGCGGATCAGGTTATTAAGCAGATCGGAAAAGACAACTGACACTTACGCGGGCATCCTTTTGCAGGGGTTCCCGCTTTTTTTCGTTGTATCGTAAAACGCGTCACATGACACTTTCACTGACACTTGCCCCGAAAAGTGTCAGTCTGTCAGATTTTCGGCTGACACGCGCTGACACAGTTTTGCTGTGTGTCAGGCAGTTTGTCACGCATATTTTTGACATTATATCGATTTATTACCTCTATATATGACAATTCTGACACTTATTATATAAAAAAAATAACATAGGGTATGATATAGGCCCTAAAAAGCCATAACGCCCCCGAATGCAGGTGCGCATACGCGCGTGCACGAGAGTGTCACAGGACAGCAAAAAGCCCATCGGCAGGTTTCATGGTCTGCGGATGGGCTTTTTTCATTTGGGGTGCTTTTCAATTTTTTCCTCTACCGCATCCATGATATATCGGTTTAGGGACGTGCCCGCCGCCGTCGCCGCCTCTCGCCATCGCTCTTTTGTGCCTTTGGGTGTTCTGATCTGGATGCTGTCCGTTTTCTCGCCGAGATACTTCACGGATGCGTTTTTCTGTGCGTCTGTGTATTTTGCGCCCATTTTGGGGTACACCTCCTATCCAAAAATATAATACCACATATAGGTATATGCTTGCTATATACACTTTGTACAATGTCGCCCACAAAATTTGCCCGAATCTTTGTAGAATCTGCGTATTGTGTATATAGCAAGCATATACTATAATATAGCTTGTAAGGCAGAGATACAACCCCTCTTACAGAAGGAAGTGAGGACATGGACGAAATGACAAGTCAGGAACTCAACCAGTTCTTGGAAGCCATCGCAGAACTGATTGAAGCGAAAGCAACAACGGTTCAAGAAGCCGCCGAGATTGTTCGCAACAAGAGAATCAAAGCATAAAAGAATGAGGTCAGCCACCGTCCAAAGCAACTGACCCCAAAGCCCGAATACAGGCGAACCGGGAGCCTTACCCCGGTCGCCTCTTATTTTATCAGTGTAAGGCAGAAAAAACAAGAGGTAACACCATGAAAATCGAAATTGTAGATACCAAAGCTTATATCTATACTCCCTACAACGCCGAATTTGTCAAAGCGATTAAAGGCATCGGCGGCGCGCGCTGGAATCGTGATAAGTCCGCATGGGCTGTCCCCGCTGACTGTATAGATCAGGCGCGTGAAATTATGCGCCGTGTATACGGTGAGGATGACCGCCCCGACTGCGGCAAGCGCGTCGACGTGCGCCTGACATTTGACAGCAGTGTGTCAGAGTGGCAGAGCGCGGTAACGATCTACGGGAAAACTATTTCCCGCGCGTATGGACGTGATAGCGGTGCGCGTTGTGGGGACGATGTGGCATTTGTTGAGGGTCAGCCCGAAAGCGGCGGCAGCGTAAAGAACTGGACAAGCGTAGTACCGCAGGGCAGTATCGTTGTACTTCACAATGTGCCCACAGCAATGTTAGCCCAGCCCCTGCCAGCGGGCGTCAGGGTGGAGCGCCTGGAAAATCAAAAAATCAATCGCGATGCGTTGATAGCCGAAAAGCAGCGACTGTTGGAGCGCATCGCAGAAATCGATAATCTTGTTGCACAGATGGGGTAATATGGATGGTCATCGCTATATACACAAGGGTGAGCACATTAGATCAAGCGCAAGACGGCTACTCCTTGGACGCACAGCAACGGGTATTGCGTGATTGGTGCAACACGCGTGGGCATAGCATCTACGGCATCTATAAAGATGCCGGCATATCGGGAAAAGATATACAGCACCGCCCAGCGGTGCGTGAAATGCTGGCGGTCGTTGAATCCGGTAAAATTGACTGTGTCCTCGTATGGGCGCTTTCCCGACTTACCAGGAGTGTGGCTGATTTATACGCTATGTGGGAAACGTTGTGCCGAAATAATTGTGAGCTAATAAGCTACACCGAGACATTTGACACATCGACTCCCATGGGGCGTGCTATGATGGGGCTGCTTGGCGTATTCGCGCAAATGGAGCGCGAAATCACAGCTGAACGGGTTGCAACCGCAATGAGAGAAAGAGCAGAACAAGGCGGCAGGACGTGCTCATGCGTGCTGGGATATGATACCATACCGGGTGGGCTTGCTATCAATCCGAGAGAGGCAGAAATCGTGAAGAGTATATATCAGGTGTACGAAGATACCGGTTCTCTTAGCGCCACTGCCAAGTGGTGCAGGGATAGAAACATCACTGGCAAGCGGGGGAAAAGGATGGATGCGTACAAAGTAAGGCTAATCCTAACTCGATCAGTGTATGCGGGCTATTATGGGTTCCACGATCTCCGCGTGCGCGGCAACATCGAGCCGCTAATAAGCGTGGCACGATATAACGCCATCGCCGAAAGAATTAACAACACTCCAACCGGTCGGAATTCTAAAAGAAAAGTCATATTGCTTAAATAATACAAACACCATGGCTAGCACTTAAAATACAAAAAGACAACGGAGGAAAACACCATGATTAACAACGAAACAATTATTTACGAGCTGTGTAACAAATATCAGTGGTTCACCTGCGGCAGTGTCCGCCAGTACGAAAAAGCCCTGACAATGGCAAAGGGCGGTGTTCCCATCACGGAGTTGGCCCGCGTCATCTGGATTTGCAGCGATGAGGTTCCCTATTTCGACATCCTGACCGCAATCAGCACATCCGGTTATACCGAAAACAAAACTAAAACCGAGGAGGACAAATAACATGAAATACTGTCCCATTGACGAGGACGCGGCCCGCCGCGCCAAACAAGCGAACAGCCTCAGCGATTATGCCGAGGGGTCAGCGACTAGGGAATACCGCCGAGAGGTTGATCGAGCGGCTACACTGGCGGAGGAGTGCAAGAAAGGCAAGACCGAGGCCCAGCAGGAGAAGATTGATTACTTGCTTGACCGCTATGCCCGCCGACTGGCCGACAATATGAACGCATCAAATCGCAACCGGGCATCTTGCCCGTCTGTCATGGTCGCCGGATGGTCTAACTTCCCCGTGCGTAAGAAGAAGCAGCAACTCTCTCGTGACGACACCCTCATGCGGGAATGGCGGGATATTCAAGGCATCCTTGACCAGATTCGGGCTGTGGGTCACGGCGGTATCAGTGGCATGGATGCCGATGCGCGGGATCGCGTACAGGCAAAGCTCACCGAGCGCGAGATCATGCAGGAAAAGATGAAATCTGTAAATGCGTACTGGCGCAATCACGGGGCGCTCGTAGGCTGTCCGGGACTTTCAGATAAGGAAGTTGCCCGCCTCATGGCATCGATCTCTCAGAGCGCGTCTACGGGGCGTTCTGAGCCGCCATATCCGCGATGGGCACTGGATAACAACGGCGCTGAAATCCGCCGCCTGCGCTCCCGCCTCGCCGTGCTGGACGCGCAGCAGGCGCAGGGCGATTCTGAGCAGACTTTTACGGGCGGTGTTCTGCGCATTACCCCGGAGCGGGTGCAGTTGGTTTTTGATGATAAGCCCGCCGCCGAGATACGCGATATTGTCAAGCAGTGGGGTTTCCGCTGGGCACCGTCTCAGGGCGCGTGGCAGCGGCAGAACACCGCCAACGGCAGATACGCGGCAAAGCAGGTCGTCAAGGCCATTGAGGAGGCTGCACAGTGAAAACCGGGAAAGCTATCAAGTGCTGTCCGCTTTGCGGTGGTCGCATTGTTGTCAGTGTCCTATATCAGTGTTCGCTTGACTATATAATGCGGCAAGATGGGACAATCGGCAATCGGAGTAAGCGCGGCAAGAGTGGCCCTATGGATGCAAGCATTGCCGCCTGTGAGAACTACCGAGCCTGCGATGCTCGGTGGGAAGTCGATGACTTTTTTGTTGATAGTGATAGGCGCTTTTGGGACTGTAAATATAGCAAGGAGGATGACTGAAATGGTGAAATATATCAAAGGTGATGTGCTAAATTGCGAGGCTACACTCGTGGCGCATCAGGTGAATGCATTCGGAGTGATGGGCGGTGGCATCGCGGCGGCGATCTGGCCGCTGCTGACCCCGGAATCTCAGAGCGCCTATGTGGAGAAATGCCGCCACAACGCAAAGCTCCCCGTAACGGAGTGGATGGGTAGCATCCAGATTTTGGACACAAAGCGCGCGGATCTGAAAATCTGTAATCTGTTTACGCAGTTCCCCGCCCCAGTTGATGGGTCGTTTGATTTGACCGCCTACAGCTATCTGCGGCAGGCGCTCGACCTGCTGAGGATCTATGCTGTATTCAATAATTATGACGTTGTGGCAGTTCCTGCCCGCATCGGGTGCGGCATCGCCGGCGGTGACTGGGATAAGGTTCAGCACATCATTCATGATGTCTACGATGATTCCGGCATTACAATGCTGATTGTGGATAACCAATAATTCTGTTTTGTACAGCGCCTGCGGGGCATCCCGTGGGCGCTTTCCTTTTGTATATGCTTGCTATATACATATTGCACAACAGCGCCCTTTATATTCGCCCGAATCTTTGTGTGCATTGTCCATTGTATATAGCAAGCATATACCATATAATAGAATCATCAAAATAATCAATATACAGGAGGATAACAAGATGGCTAATATCAACACCCACGGAATCAAAATAAATGGTCTGCGCAAGGCGGCGCACGAAACTAAGGGCCTCAGCCCTTATGGTGATGTCCGCACTCAAATCAGCTACGACCGCGATACCGGTGACATTTACACAAATGATCACATCGGCGATGACTGGAGCCGGTATTATGATCCTGCCGTTATCACAGTATGCTTTGCCAAGCGTCACATGACCCAACAGCAGATTGCAGACCGAATCGCCGATGCACTGGCCGAGACTGAGATGTATGGATTGTGAAACGGATAAAAAGGAGAGCACAGCATGAAAGAAATCACGATTACTATGTCACTTGATGACTGGCGGGCAGTTCGCAGGGCGCTCAAATACCGGGCCAATCGCTGGTATAATGAGAGTGATTCCACGGAAGATGATGACCGTGCCGCATCTGCGTTCCGTATCGGTCGGCGGTATGACGGTTTGGCCGGCAAGGTGGAGGATGCCATAAATAAATAAATAAATAAATAAATAAGAAATGCCGGAGGCATTACGCCTCCGGCATTTTTACTGAAAAAACAAACACTGAGCAACTAACAACTATTGCTGTTAGGGGTTCGGATGTTCGTACTATGGTGGAGCTGACGGGAGTCGAACCCGTGTCCGAAAAGAAAGCGGTTAGAGTATCTCCGGGCGCAGTGCATTTATTAAAATTCCCGCAGTGCGAGCGAGTGCACACGCTTGACACATTGGTAGCTTCATAAATTCATGACAGGCGGCAAAGCTTAGGCCCGTGCACGTTCAGTACCTAATCGACGCCCTGACCCTGTGCGGTACTAAAACAGGCAGGACGGTCGTGCCTAATTAGGCAGCGACGGCAACAGTATAATCGTTGTCAGTTAATTTTGTTTGGCACTTTTATCGTGGTGCACCGCCACGGCCCGCTGCTCACGCCTCTCTCTCCCCGTCGAAACCATTACAGCCCCATATAAGCGCTATGCGGCAGAACCACACAGCGTGGGAAAACAAAAGTGTGTGCGCGAAAAAATTATCTTCTTATTTTGATTGCGCGGTCAATATCGCGCTTGGCGTCCCGTGCGGCGGCATCAGCACGCTTATCGTACAGCTTTTTGCCTTTGCACAGACCCAGTTCCACTTTTACACGCCCCTGCTTGAAATACAGTTGGAGCGGCACCAGTGTGTACCCCTGCAGTTTGATCTGCTGCTGCAAATGGCGAATCTCGCTTTTATGCGCCAGCAGGCGGCGGGGGCGGCGGGGATCTTTATTAAAGATATTCCCCTGCTCATATGGGCTGATGTGCATGCCTTTCAGGATGATCTCACCATCATCAATATCTGCCCAGGAATCCTTCAGGTTGACCCCGCCGGCGCGCAGGCTTTTGACCTCGGTGCCGACCAGTTCAACGCCGGTTTCCAGCGCTTCGATGACAAAATACTCGTGGCGCGCTTCACGGTTTTGGGCAATCACCTTTTTGCCGGGCTTTTCCTGTGCCATCAAGCGCACCTCCTTTCAAAGCCGTTATCCCCTGCAGCACGCAAGTCCATTCCGCTAAGGGGTATACAGTATAACGCAGTAAAATCGTTTTGTCAAGCCAAATCGGGCGTCACATTTCGCCGCGGCCTTCCATAGCGCGGTACAAAGTGGTTTCATCAGCGTATTCCAGGCTGGAACCAACCGGCAAGCCATAGGCAAGGCGGGTGGTTTTGATGCCCAGGGGCTTGATGAGCTTGGCCAGGTACATGGCGGTCGCCTCGCCTTCCACCGTAGGGCTGGTGGCCATGATGACTTCCTTTACGGTGCCGTCCAGGCGGGCCAGCAGCTCCTTTACGCAAAGCTGATCCGCGCCGATGCCGTCCATGGGGGAAATCAGGCCATGCAGCACATGGTACAGGCCGTTGAACTCATGGGTGCGCTCAATGGCTTTTACATCCCGCGGGGATTCCACCACGCAGATCACGGAGCGGTCCCGTTTGGGGGAAGCGCAGATGCTGCACACCTCGTTGGCGGTATAATCCTGGCAAAGGCGGCAGCGGTGCAGCTTGACCTTGGCGTTTTCAATCGCCTTGGCCAGCTCCATGGCCTGCTCATTGCTCATGGACATTACCTCATAGGCCATGCGCACGGCACCCTTGCGGCCAATGCCGGGGAACCGGGCAAACTGGTCCGCAAGGTTTTCAAGGGGTTCGGCGTTCTGCATGCAGCGGCCCCCGATCAGCCCAGGCCGGGGATATTCATGCCGCCGGTCATTTTAGCCATTTCTTCGTCAGAATCCTTATCCACTGCGGCAACCGCGCTGTTGACAGCTGCAGCGATCAGGTCTTCCAGCATCTCCAGATCATCCGGGTCTACGGCTTCGGGCTTGATCTTGATGGCGGTCACTTCGTGCTTACCGGTCATGGTAACGGTAACCATCTCGCCGCTGGCTGTGCCGGTGTATTCACGGGCTTCCAGCTCGTCCTGCTTTGCGCGGATCTCATCCTGCATTTTCTGGACCTGACGCATCATTGCCTGCGGGTCGGGGCGGCCATAGCCTTTGGGAAGTCTTGCTTTCATAGGTAATTCTCCTTATTATCCATATTGTTATCACCCGGCGCTGCCGCCGGGTGGCACACCGCAACACTGCGGTTGACAGCAACATTATTTATCTTCTACCACTACATCCACGCCAAGGTCTTTCATCTGGCGCAGGGTCTCTTCCACATCGGCCGCGGGGGCGTTGGATACAGCTGCAGCGGTTTTTTCATACGGGCCGATGCCGCATTTGATGTGGGTGACCTGGTAGATATATTGTTTGATGTTTTTGCTGGTTTCTTTGCTGCGGCGCATAAAATCGCGAAAATCATCACTGCATTCGATCAGCACGCGGCGGCCATCGTAATAAGCCTGGGTTCCGCGCAGGTAAGAGTTCAGCATGGGGTCGTTTTCCGCAATCAGCTCCAGCACCGCCTGCCACTGGGGGAACAGCTGCGGCTCTTTGGCCACGGTGCGCACCGGTTTGGGGATGGGCACATCCGCCGCGTACACCGGCTGCTGAGCCGGGGTGGGCTGCTGCACCGCCGGGGCGGCGGGGGCAAGCTCCGGCTCAAAGGGCGGGGTCTCCCCTGCTATGGGTGCGCTGAACGGCGGCTGTTCCACGGTAGGCGGAACCGGCTGGGCTGCCACAGGCGGCACGGGGGCCGATGCCATTTGCACCGGGGGCACCTGCTGCGGGGCGGCGGCAAAGGGGGCCGGACTGGCTGCTGTAACCACCGGACGGGCGGGCACGGCGGCAGGCAGCGCAACAGGCACTGCTTCCGGCTGGGTGAGCGAGAAAACCGCCAGTTCCAGCTCAATGCGCTGGTCCGTACCGCGGGCCATCTTTTCCAGCGCGGCGCCAAACGCATTGACGGCGCGTACCGCTTCCGCCTGGGGGAAATCTTTCCGCGCAGCGTAGGCAGCTTCCTCTTCGGGGGAAGTTCCCGTCAGCAGGTCGGTGCCGCCGGGCAGGGCACTGAGCATCAAATTGCGGTAATGCCCGGCCAGCTCCATACAAAGGCGGCGCATATCCACGCTTTGCTGGCGCAGGGCGGCAATCTCCTGCAAGGCTTTCACAGCGTCCCGCGCGGCAATGGCATCACTGATCTCAAACAGATATTTGCGGTCCGTCACGCCCGCCATGCGGCGCACCAGCGCTTCATCCACAGTGTTGGAAACACCGGCGCAGGTATCCAGGATAGACAGTGCATCACGCATGGCGCCATCGGCCAGGCGGCCGATCAGCTCGGCGGCGTTATGGTCCAGCTCAATGTTTTCCTGCCCGGCCACATATTCCAGCCGACCGGCAATTTTATCCGCCGTAATGCGCTGGAAGTCATAGCGCTGGCAGCGGCTGAGGATAGTAGCCGGAACCTTTTGCACTTCCGTTGTGGCAAGGATAAAGATCACATGCTCCGGCGGTTCCTCCATGGTTTTCAGCAGGGCATTGAACGCCGAGGTAGACAGCATGTGCACCTCGTCGATGATATATACCTTATACTTGCACACGGCAGGCAGATAGGCGGTTTCATCGCGCAGGTCACGGATGTCATCCACGCTGTTGTTGGAGGCGGCATCAATTTCCGATACATCCAGAATGGTACCCTCATCAATGCCTTTGCAGACAGCACATTCACCGCAGGGGTCCGGGCTGGTGGTATCCAGGCAGTTGACCGCTTTGGCAAAAATTTTGGCGCAGGTGGTTTTGCCGGTGCCGCGGGTGCCGGTAAACAGGTAGGCATGGCCAATGCGCCCGGCGGCGATCTGGTTTTGCAGGGCCGTTACGATGGCTTCCTGGCCAACAACATCCGCAAACTTGCGCGGACGCCACTTGCGGTACAGCGCACGGTACAATGCAACCACCCCCTGTAAAATATTTTGCGGCATAGAAAAAGGGACAAGGCCCGCGCGGGGTGTGCCCCGCGGCTGCGCTGCTTTGCATACGAATGCGGACTGACCGCAGCACCAGGAGACCACCGCTTAATGCTGCTCGGTTCCCCGCCTGACATGGTTCACAGGGCTCCTGCGCACGGGGCCCACATCCGTATGCAAAACAGCGCAATATACAGCCCTGTCCGCTTTAAGTATTATACTATACCGTTTGGCAAATTGCAAGTAGCGGTTGGGGGCTGGGGCAGAAAGTTTTTTTGTTAAAAAGATTTGAATAAAAATCCAATTAAAAAGTTCCTTCTTCATCGTTTTAGGGCCATGCACATCCCTGTTTTACACCACCAACACCGAATCCACCTTTTTGCTGCAGAACGTTGCCATTACCAAACCAGCGCCGCCGCCACAGCAGACAGCTGGAGTGATTGTGAGGTAGAAAAGGCGTAACTCACTCTTTTATTTTCTTGATTTCTTCTTTCTTCAATTTTTCCAATTTCCTCATTTCTTATTTTCACACTCTTTTCGTTCCTATTTCGCCATTTCCTCTTTCCAAATAAAAGCAGCAGCACACCGGCTTCCCTATTTTCCGGGAAACGGTGTGCTGCTGTTTTATTGCGTTATCGTATTTAAGGCAACACCGCACAATTCCCGCCTGACGGCTTAAGCACCGCTCCGGCGGC
>OKUQ01001399.1_pt1 | contig 10999 bp, 7 predicted proteins | sample 1606811 | NCBI WGS metagenome assembly OKUQ01 (sample SAMEA3882546, study PRJEB24775) | human gut metagenome | biome: human-associated habitat; feature: intestine environment; material: feces | place: Netherlands | collected 2009/2010
TGCTCCCAGTGCCTATGTCAGTCCGTTTGCTGAAGTCGGCTGTGGCTGTGTGGTTCTGCAAAACGCTTGTATCCAAAATGGAGCCTCTGTCGGAAGCGGTGTTTTGCTGAATGCCGGAACGGAAGTCCACTGTGATGCAACGATAGGGGACTACGCCTTGATCTACACCAGCAGCGTGATTCGCACAGGTGCAACTGTGGGGAAATTTGCCCGCATCGGCAGCAACTGCACCATTTGCAATAATGCAACTGTGCTGGATAGTGCAGATGTTTCGGACTGCACTGCAGTACATTAAGAGGTGAAAGAATGAACATTCTAGTCACAGGTGCCAAGGGTATGGTGGGAACCGCCCTTTGTAACAACCTGAAAAACATTCGTGATGGGAAAAACAAGACCCGTCCGGCACTGGATATTAAAGAAATCTACGAGTATGATCTGGATTCTACCTCGGAGGAACTGGACGAGTACTGCCGCAGGGCAGACTTCGTGTTCAATCTGGCAGGGGTAAATCGTCCAGAAAACCCGGAGGATTTCATGAAGGGCAACTTCGGCTTTGCATCTGACCTGCTGAACTGCTTGAAAAAGCACAACAACAAGGCAACCATTATGCTGTCCTCCTCCATTCAAGCTACGTTGGCTGGCCGCTTCGGTAATAGTGAGTATGGTCGTAGCAAAAAGGCTGGCGAGGAGCTGTTCTTCCAGTATGCTGAAGAAACTGGGGCTAAGGTTGCAGTCTATCGCTTCGTGAACCTGATGGGGCATAGCCGCCCCAAGTACAACAGCGCCGTCAGTACCTTCTGCTGGGCGGTTGCCAACGATGAGCCTTTCACTGTCAATGACCGCAGCACCGAGCTGGAGCTGCTGTACATTGACGACCTAGTAGAAGGAATGTTTGATCTGCTGGAAGGCAAGGAACAGCACTGCGAATTTGACGGTGTAGAGACTATTCTGAAAGAAGATGGCCGTTACTGCTGCGTCCCCGTGACACACAAGGTAACACTGGGCGAGATCGTAGATCTGCTGCAGGAGTTCAAGGAACAGCCGACTACGCTCATGATGCCCAAGATGCCAGACGGTTCCTTTGCTAAGAAGTTGTATTCCCTGTACCTGACCTATCTGCCGACGGACAAGTTCAAGTATGCCCTGAAGATGAACGTGGACAACCGTGGTTCTTTCACGGAATTGGTTCATACCGCTGACTGTGGGCAGGTGAGCATCAACATCAGCCGCCCAGGTATCACCAAGGGGCAGCACTGGCACAACTCTAAGTGGGAGCTGTTCATCGTGGTTGCCGGTCACGGACTGATTCAGGAGCGGAACATCAACACCGGAGAAACGGTGGAGTTTGAGGTTTCTGGCGATAAGATCGAGGCAGTCCACATGATTCCCGGCTGGACTCACAATATCATCAATCTGTCGAAAACGGAGAATCTGGTGACGGTGATGACCTGTAATGAGATCTTTAACCCGAACCACCCGGACACCTTTTTCGAGCCGGTGTAAGAAAAGATACTGGTTGACGTTAGGAGAATATTATGGAACACAATTTTAAATGGAAAAATGACGGGCGCACCAAGGTCATGATTGGCTGTGGCACCCGTCCTGAGATCATTCGGCTGGCTGCCGTTATCAAGCGTTGCCGTGAATACTTTGACTGCTGCGTGGTCTATTACAATCAAAACTGGGACAGAAACCTTTCCACCGTTTTCTGGGAGGATTTCGAGTTGAAAAACACCTTCGGGGAGTATGGCCCGGACATTTTGGTGCCGGTGGTTGGCGAGAATCTTGGTGTTACCTGCGGCAACATTATGGGCCGCAGCTATGAACTCCTCTCTGAATTGCAGCCGGAGGGCTATCTGGTGCTGGGCGATACCAACTCCTGCCTTTCTGCCATCAGTGCAAAACGACTGCACATCCCGCTGTTTCACATGGAGGCAGGCAACCGCTGCAAGGACGAGTGTCTGCCCGAGGAGACCAATCGCCGTATCGTGGATGTGATTTCCGACGTGAATATGTGCTATTCCGAATTCGCCCGGAAGTATCTGGCGGATACGGGTCTGCCCAAGGAGCGTACCTACCAGACAGGTTCTCCTATGGCAGAGGTGCTGCACATGAATCTGGAGAAGATTCAGAAAAGCGATGTGTTGGAGCGTCTGGGGCTGGAAAAGGATAAGTATATTCTGCTGTCCGCCCACCGTGAGGAGAACATCGATTCTGAAAAGAACTTCCTGAGTCTGTTTACTGCTATCAACGCACTGGCAGAGAAGTACGATATGCCCATCCTGTATTCCTGCCATCCCAGAAGCAAGCACCGTCTGGAAAAGAGTGGCTTCCAGCTGGACCCTCGTGTCCGTGTCAACGAGCCGCTGGGATTCAACGACTACAACAAGCTGCAAATGAATGCCCTTGCCATAGTCTCCGACTCCGGTACGCTGCCCGAGGAGAGCAGCTTTTATCTGTCTATTGGTCATCCCATTGCCGCCGTGTGCATCCGCACCTCCACCGAGCGCCCCGAGGCACTGGAAGCGGGTGACTTCATTCTGGCCGGCATCACTACCCGGGAGCTGCTTAACGCCACCGATATGGCTATCGAAATGAAGCAGAAGGGCGTTCTGGGTAAACCTTGTCCTGACTATGTGGACGAGACCGTGTCCATGAAGGTGGTTCGCATCATTCAGGGGTATGTAAATGTAGTTAATAAGATGGTGTGGAGAAAATACTGATTAGGAGGAAGAACAAATGAAAATTGCAGTTGCAGGTACCGGTTATGTCGGTTTGTCCATTGCCACGCTGCTGTCACAGCACCACGAGGTCATGGCAGTGGACATTATTCCGGAAAAAGTTGACCTCATTAATCACAAGAAGTCTCCGATTCAAGATGAGTACATTGAAAAGTATTTGGCAGAAAAGAATCTGAATCTGACAGCAACGCTGGACGCTGAAGTTGCCTATAAAGATGCGGATTTCGTTGTTATTGCAGCACCTACCAACTATGACAGTAAGAAGAACTTCTTTGACACCTCGGCGGTCGAGGCTGTGATTAAGCTGGTTCTCCAGTATAATCCGAGTGCTATCATGGTCATCAAGTCTACGATTCCGGTAGGGTACACTGCCTCTGTGCGCGAGAAGTTTAACACCAAAAATATCATTTTCAGCCCGGAGTTCCTGCGTGAGTCTAAGGCCTTGTATGACAACCTTTACCCGAGCCGCATCATTGTCGGTACGGATTTGAACGATGAGCGTCTAGTGAAAGCTGCACATGAGTTTGCGGGTCTGCTTCAGGAAGGCGCCATCAAGGAGAACATTGACACCCTGTTCATGGGCTTCACTGAGGCCGAAGCAGTCAAACTGTTTGCCAATACTTATCTGGCATTGCGCGTGTCTTACTTCAACGAACTAGATACCTATGCTGAGATGAAGGGATTGAACACTCAGCAGATTATCAAGGGCGTTTGCCTTGACCCGCGCATTGGTGACCAGTACAATAATCCCTCTTTTGGCTATGGCGGCTACTGCCTACCCAAAGATACCAAGCAACTCCTGGCCAACTATGCTGATGTCCCGGAAAACCTCATCGAAGCAATCGTAGAATCCAACCGCACTCGTAAAGATTTTATTGCCGACCGTGTGCTTCAGATGGCGGACTACTACGGATATGGCGAGGATAATGAGTATGATAAGGCACAGGAGAAGCCTTGTGTAATTGGCGTATACCGCCTGACTATGAAGTCTAACTCCGACAATTTCCGCCAGAGTTCCATTCAGGGTGTCATGAAGCGCATCAAGGCCAAGGGTGCAACGGTCATCATCTTCGAGCCGACTCTGGAGAATGGCAGTACATTCTTTGGCAGTGAAGTCGTGAATGACCTTGAGGAGTTCAAGAAGCGCAGTCAGGCCATCATTGCCAACCGCTATGATAGCTGCTTGGATGATGTACAGGAAAAGGTCTACACGCGCGATCTGTTCCGCAGAGACTAATACTAATCACAGCCATGTGTTCTAAGCGCATGGCTACGCTGCTCGGATATGCTACCTCTCCGTGGTGAGTAGCAGGCAACAGAGGTAGCTAACTACCTTTTGGCTAAAAGCATATATTTTGTTTAAGAACTCTTTAAATAAGAAAATATATCATGGGTAAATACTTTGGAATCGATGCCTTCCTTGGGAAAGCTCAATTCGGTTTACCAGAAATAATTAGATGTCGAAGGAGACGGCAATGAAGACTACAGTACGAGATTTACAATTGACCTTGTTAGATATGCTTATACAGATTGACGAAATCTGCACAAAAAACAACATAAAGTACTCACTTTCATCAGGAACAGTACTCGGAGCAGTTCGGCATGGGGGATTCATTCCGTGGGACGATGATTTGGATTTGATGTTCATGAGAGATGAATACGAGAAGCTTTTGAATTTGCCGGAAGCTGAGTTTTCCAGTCGAGGACTTACATTACAAAAAGAGTATGATAAAATATGGCCTTTGACGTTTTCAAAAGTGCGAAAGGACAATACGACCTATATTGAACGTGGTCCAGACATTATTGAAGGAGCACACCTTGGTGTTTACATAGACATTTTTCCGGTTGATAATCTTTCAGATAATCAGTTAAAAGCGGATGCTCAGTGGCATGTCTTCCAGCTTCTTGCTGCAAAGTGCCTTGGAAAAAGAGGATACAAGACAGAATCAACGAAGAAAAAAGTCGCGCTATTTGTTTCTAAATATCTTCCTGTAGGACCGATGCTTGATTTTGTAATGAATAGGGACGCATTAAATACGAAATGTGTTCACGCATTTTTGGGTGCTGCAGTTGTAAAAGAAAAAACGATATATCCAAGAAGTCTATTCGATGACTATACGAAGATTCAATTTGAAGGTAGAGAGTTTTCGGTAATATCTGGGTATAAAAAATATCTTGAAATAACGTATGGCGATTATATGAAATTGCCGTCCGAGGAGGAACGACAAGCGGCACTCCATGCGGAAATCATTGATTTGAATACGCCGTATACGGAGTATGTTCACAAGCTGAAAAGTAAATAAAATCGTCAACACAGGGGAGGGAGTCTTAATGAAAGTACAGGTTCTCATTTCAACCATGCATCAAACAGATCATTCATTGCTGGACAAAATGAATATTCAGAGTGATGCAATTGTTGTTAATCAATGCAATCGTAACGGAATAGAAGAATTTGAATATAAGGGACATCAAATATTATGGATGTCATTAAAGGAGAGGGGAGTCGGATTAAGCAGAAATACCGCTCTTATGAGAGCTACTGCAGACATTATTTTGTTTGCTGACGACGATGTCGTTTATGATGATGGATATGAAAAAACAATTGTGGATTGTTTTGAAAAGTATGCTACGACGGATATGCTAATTTTTAGGGTTGAATCCACGAATAAGGATCGGCCAACAAAAAAAGAGTCAAGAGATCATAAACTTACATGGTTTAACAGTATGAAATATGGCGCTTTTCGTATTGCAATACGAACAGCAGCAATACGAAAAGCTAATGTGTTTTATTCGCTGCTGTTTGGCGGAGGCGCAAAATACCAAGCCGGAGAGGATACACTTTTTATTCAGCAATGCTTAAAAAATAAAATAAAAGCAATATCGGTGCAAAAAAGAATTGGAATCGTCGAACAGAATCAATCAACGTGGTTTGTGGGATGTAATGAAAAATATTTCTATGATAAAGGTGTCCTTGTGAGGCATTGTTTTGGGCTGTGGGCAAAGCCGTTGTTGCTATTATTGCTGGTAAAAAATAGACATGAGGCAGATGAGCTTGGATTTCAAAAAGCTATAAAATGTGCATTTGACGGTGCAGATTCACAGGGCTAAATATTCCGTCAGAAAATGGACTTTCTCATACGATATTTGAAAAGTCTGTTTTGTATGTAGGCGTTCACAAAAAACGGATGCGGAGGAGTACATGAACAAGCAAGAAAGTGATATTCTGAACGCACTTCTATTGGAGCCATTTATTAACCAGAGAATTTTAGCGGAAGTCTCTGGCCATTCCCTTGGAGTCGTTAATCGTTCTTTGAAGGAACTTATTAAATCAGGATATATTGATGACTCAATTCGGCCAACAACGAAGGCTATTAAGGTATTCAAACAAAATACGCCTCAAAGAGCGATTATTCTAGCAGCAGGATTTGGAATGCGGATGGTTCCTATCAATACAGAAATGCCAAAGGGTCTGTTGGAAGTCAATGGAGAACCTCTCATTGAGCGTATAATAAAGCAGCTTCATGAAGTCGGAATCAAGGAAATCTATGTAGTTGTTGGCTTCATGAAGGAAAAGTATGAATATTTGATTGATGAATATGGAGTTGAATTGGTTGTAAATACAGAGTATGCATCCAAGAACAATCTTCACTCTTTGAAGCTTGTAGAAGAGCACATGGACAATTCGTATATTGTTCCTTGTGACATCTGGTGTGACCGCAATCCATTTCACCGTCACGAGCTGTACTCATGGTATATGGTCAGCGATCTTGTGGAAAATGAAAGTAATGTCCGTGTAAACCGCAAGATGGAGCTGGTAACTGTACCGGAAAACGCCGGTGGCAATGCGATGATCGGTATCAGCTACCTTACAAAAGAGGATGCCGATACGGTTTCTGCACGCACCGAGGAGCTCTGCAAAAAACCACAGTATGATGGTTCGTTTTGGGAAGAAACACTCTATAATAAGGATCGCATGATCGTCGCAGCCCGGGTGGTGCATTCGACAGATGTTGTGGAGATCAACACCTATGAGCAGCTTCGTGAAATCGACAGCGATTCCAACCAACTGAAAACGGATGCGATTCGTTTAATCTGCAAGGCATTATGCGCAAAACCGGAGGAAGTCACGGACATCACAGTCCTGAAAAAGGGAATGACCAACCGTTCCTTCCTGTTTACCTGTAAGGACAAAAAGTACATTATGCGCATTCCAGGAGAGGGCACAGACCAGCTTATCAACCGCCGTCAGGAAGCAGCGGTATATCATGCCATTGCTGATAAAAACATCTGTGATGATATCGCCTATATTAACCCGGAGAACGGCTATAAGATCACAGAATTTCTGGAGGACGCCCGGGTATGCGACCCTAACGACTATGAGGATGTCAAGAAGTGCATGAACCGTTTGCGTGACTTCCATGCGTTGAAGCTGAAGGTGGCGCATGAATTTGATATTTTCGGGCAGATGGAGTTCTACGAAACGCTGTGGGATGGTACTCCTTCTGTTTACAAGGACTATGAGAAAACCAAGGCGAATGTCTGGTCCTTGAAGCCTTATATTGATGCTCACACTGGTGAGAAGATTTTGACGCATATTGACGCAGTTCCGGACAATTTCCTGTTTGTCCAGAAGGATGGAAAAGAGGAAATTCGGCTAATCGACTGGGAGTATGCGGGTATGCAGGATCCCCATGTGGATATCGCAATGTTCTGCATTTATTCGCTTTACAATAAGCGGCAGGTGGATCGCTTGATTGCGGCATATTTTACGGACGGTTGTGACGATGCGATACGGATTAAGATTTACTGCTACATCGCTGCCTGTGGTCTGCTGTGGAGCAACTGGTGTGAGTATAAGCGGAATCTGGGCGTGGAATTTGGCGAATATTCTCTGCGGCAGTATCGCTATGCTAAGGACTACTATCGCATCGTTCAGGATGAACTGAGGAAATCAGGGGAAAGCGGGGCACAGGAAAATGCCTAAAGTAGAAAGAGCCATTATTATGGCGGCTGGATTGGGAAACCGGATGCATCCGGTCACGCTGACAACCCCGAAGCCGCTGGTCAAGGTAAATGGCAAGCGGATGATCGATACGGTAATTGAGGGACTGCACAAAAACGGCATTTCGGAGATATACATCGTGGTGGGCTATCTGAAAGAACAGTTCGCTCCGCTGGTGACAGAATATCCCGGCGTTCGACTGATTGAAAACCCCTACTTTGATACCTGCAACAACATCGCATCGTTGTATGTGGCAAGAGATCATATCGAAAATGCGATTATTCTGGACGGCGATCAGATTATCTATAACGCGGATATTCTAGCTCCGGAGTTTGAGCGTTCCGGCTACAACAGCGTATGGACGGATGAGGAAACGGACGAGTGGCTGCAAACCGTAGAAGATGGCATCGTGACCTCCTGCAGTCGTACAGGCGGCAAAGGTGGATGGCAGTTATATAGCATTTCTCGCTGGACAGCCGAGGATGGAAAAAAGCTGAAGCGCCATCTGGAAATCGAGTTTGAGCAGAAGCAGAATCGTCAGATTTACTGGGATGATGTGGCACTGTTCTGCTATCCGGAAGAATATCGACTGGGAATTCGCCCGATGAATCAGGGCGATATTATTGAGGTGGATAACTTCAGTGAACTGGTTGCGCTGGATTCCAGTTATAAAAAATATGCGGAGGAAGGTTAAATGAATCAAAAGAGAGAGCGTGGGAAAATTGATTGGATGATAACGCTGCTCCCACTGACCATTATCATTGCCCTGTGCATTCTGTTCTTCTTTGCACCGGAACAGTCCAATGCCGTTCTGAGCCAGATCCGGTTCTTTTTCGGGGATACCTTTGGCACCTACTATCTGGTAATCGGACTGGGTATTTTTATCCTGTCACTGTACATTGCGTGCTCGAAATACGGGGACATTGTTTTGGGTGAACCCAACGAAAAGCCTCAGTATTCCTTCTTTGCATGGGGCTCCATGATGTTTACTTGCGGTCTTGCTGCGGATATCCTGTTTTACTCTTTTTCGGAATGGGTGCTGTATGCAACCGACCCCCATCTGGCAGAGATGGGCAGCATTCAGGACTGGGCAGGGGTATATCCCTTGTTCCATTGGAGCTTTATCCCGTGGGGCTTCTATCTGGTGCTGGCGGTAGCATTCGGCTTTATGCTGCACGTAAGAAAAAGAACCCGCCAGAAATACTCGGAAGCCTGCCGCCCGATTCTGGGCAAGCACACCGATGGCTGGGCAGGTCGCATCATTGACCTGCTGGCGGTGTTCGCTTTGCTGGCGGGTACAGCCACTACTTTCAGCGTAGCAACACCGCTGATGGCAACCATCATCGGAGAGCTATTCCACGTTGCTGTCAGTCGCACGGTCATCAATATTATCATCCTGTTGATCACTTGCGCCGTGTATACTTACTCTTTGCTGCATGGCTTCAAGGGTATCAGCAAATTGGCCAATGTCTGCATCTATCTTTTCTTTGGGTTGCTTGCCTTTGTCCTCCTGTTTGGCGGCGAGACCCGGTATATTGTCGAAACTGGTTTCTCCTCGCTGGGACGGATGATGCAGAATTTCATCGACCTTTCCACCTTTACCGACCCGCTGCGTACCTCCAACTTCCCCCAAAACTGGACCATTTATTACTGGGCCTACTGGATGGTTTGGTGTGTGGCAGCACCGTTCTTTATTGGCAGCATTTCCCGTGGCAGAACGGTACGTCAAACGATTCTGGGCGGCTATGTGTTTGGCGTGGGCTCTACACTGACCAGCTTCATTGTGCTAGGTAACTACTCCATGGGACTGCAGATGACTGACAAGGCGGATTTTATCGCCAAGTATCTGGAAAACGGCGATATGTACGGTATGATCGTAGATATGATCAAGACTATGCCCGGCGCACCGGTCGTTATGGTGGCTGTTCTGATTACGATGATCGCCTTCTACGCAACATCCTTTGATTCTATCGCACTGACGGCATCCTGCTACAGCTACCACACCCTCAAGGATGATGAACAGCCAAATAAGGGCATCCAGTTGATGTGGTGCATCCTGCTGATTCTGTTGCCCATTGCATTGCTGTTTGCGGAAAGTTCCATGAACAACTTGCAGTCGGTCAGCATCGTGGCAGCATTCCCCATTGGCGCAGTCATCGTGATGATTGCGGCGAGCTTTTTGAAGGATGCCAAAAAGTATCAATCAGAGCTGGAAACGGACGAAAAGCGATGAACCGATAGACGGCGTAACAGAAATGTGCTGTGAAGTTGCGAAAAACATATGATAAATAAGCGTCCTTAAAGAACACGCATCTAAGTTTATAAAAAACTAGCCATGCTTCAGCAAAGCTATGCCGTCCAGATATGCTGCCTCGACGTGGCGGATGGCAGGCAACGGAGCGCATGCGCACCTTCCAGCTAAAGCATATATACGTCAAATCACTCTATGGATGAGGAAAAACTATAATGGGAAAGTATTTTGGGACTGATGGCTTCCGTGGAGAAGCTGGAATTACATTAACGGCAGATCATGCCTATAAGGTTGGTCGTTTTCTGGGCTGGTACTATAGCGCTTTGCGTGAGCGCAATGGTGATAATAACCCTGCACGCATCGTCATTGGTAAGGATACCCGCCGTAGCTCTTATATGTTCGAGTACAGTCTGGTCGCTGGCCTGACCGCCTCCGGCGCAGACGCCTACCTGCTCCATGTCACCACCACGCCGTCCGTGGCCTACATTGCCCGTGTGGATGACTTTGATTGCGGTATCATGATCTCTGCCAGCCACAACCCCTACTACGATAACGGCATCAAGCTGATCGACTGCTACGGCGAAAAGATGCCGGAGGAGATCTTGCTGTTAGTCGAGGATTACATTGACGGCAAACTTCATGTGTTCGATAAGGACTGGCCTGAGTTGCCCTTTGCTCACCGTGAGCACATTGGCTGCACTGTGGACTATGTTTCTGGTCGTAACCGCTACATGGGCTATCTGATCAGCCTCGGTATCTACTCCTTCAAGGGTGTCAAGGTTGGTCTGGACTGCGCCAACGGTAGTTCATGGAACATCGCTAAGTCTGTGTTCGATGCGCTGGGTGCTGACACCTACGTCATCAATGCACAGCCCAACGGTATGAATATAAATAACAATGCCGGTTCTACCCACATTGAAGGTTTGCAGAAGTTCGTGGTAGAGAAGGGGCTGGACATCGGTTTTGCCTATGACGGCGATGCTGACCGTTGCCTGTGTGTGGATG
>OKUQ01001411.1_pt1 | contig 10920 bp, 9 predicted proteins | sample 1606811 | NCBI WGS metagenome assembly OKUQ01 (sample SAMEA3882546, study PRJEB24775) | human gut metagenome | biome: human-associated habitat; feature: intestine environment; material: feces | place: Netherlands | collected 2009/2010
GTCATCCTCCCCGCCGGGCAGGGGCGGCACGGCACGCTCGGCCAGCCAGACGGCTTCCTGCGTATAGGGCAGTTTGCGCGCCGGATTGGCCGCGGGCGAGGCCAGCAGCGGGGCCCCGGCCAGGGTCAGGCCCAGCATGCTGCCGGAATTGTTGCTGTGCACCCAGACGTTCTGGCCGTCCAGCAGCATCTCCACACTGAAGCGCTTGTAACGCCTGATGAAACGCCCCACCACACAGCCTTGGGGAAGGGGCAGCAACGGTGTTTTTTCCATGGACCATCCTTGAAAGGGATACGGGGCCGCAGAGAAGGGCCCTCGTTTACAGTCAGATATGAACCTGATAGGCTATTGCGCCGTGACCGGAGCGGGCGCGCCGCAGTCCGGCCACTCCTATTCCAGGCAAGGAGCACCCTATGCAGATTTCCGAACGTGTGCGCACCATGAAGCCCTCGCTGACCCTCAGCGTCAACACCCGCGCCATGGAGTTGCGGGCCCAGGGCATACAAGTCACCAGCCTGGCCGTGGGCGAGCCGGACTTCCCCACCCCCAAGCATATCTGTGAGGCCGCCAAGGCCGCCATCGACGCCAACTTCTGCCGCTACACGGCCGTGCCCGGCATCCCCGAGCTGCGGGCCGCGGTGGGCGGTTACTTCAAAAAATTCTACGGCGAGGACATCGCCCCCGAATGCACCATCGTTTCCGCCGGCGGCAAGCATGCCCTGTACAACTTCATGCAGGCCTCCATCAACCCCGGTGACGAAGTGCTGCTGCCCGCCCCCTACTGGGTCAGCTATCCCTACACCATCCAGCTGGCCGGCGGCGTGCCCGTCATCGTACAGGCCTCGCTGGAGCAGGGCTTCAAGGTCACGCCGGAGATGCTGGACGCCAAGTGCACCGACAAGACCAAGCTGCTGGTGCTCAACACGCCCAGCAACCCCACGGGTGCCGTCTACTCCAAGGAGGTTCTGGAGGGCATCGTCGAGATCGCCCGCAAGCACCAGCTCATGATCTTCTCCGACGAGATCTACGACCGCCTGTGCATGGACGGCTACGAGCACGTCTCCATTGCCTCGCTCGCCCCCGACCTGCCTTGCATTACGTTTAGCGGCCTGTCCAAGTCGCATATGATCGCGGGCTATCGCATTGGCTGGATGGTGCTTTCGGGCAACCAGCGCTGCATGAGCGACTTCATCATGGGTATCAACATGCTCTCCAACATGCGCCTGTGCTCCAACGTGCCGGCTCAGTCGATCGTTCAGACGGCGCTCGGCGGCCATCAGTCGGTTAACGACTACATCCGCCCCGGCGGTCGTGTCTACGAGCAGCGCAACTTTGTGTATGAGGCGCTCAACAAGATTGACGGCATCTCGGTGGTTAAGCCGCGCGCGGCGTTCTACATCTTCCCCAAGATGGATGTGAAGAAGTTCAACATCACCGATGACGAGCAGTTCGCCCTTGACCTGCTGCACGAGAAGAAGATCCTGATCACGCGCGGCGGCGGCTTCAACTGGGCTGAGCCCGACCACTTCCGTATCGTGTACCTGCCGCGCATGGAAGTACTCAAAGAGTCCCTCGAAGACCTCGCCGACTTCTTTGACCATTACCGCCAGGCGTAACGGCAAAGGTAGCCTGTAATGAAACGGTCGGCCCGCAACGGATGCGGGCCGACCGTTTTCTGTCTAAGCCCGTGCTGTTAGCGCTTGTCTCGTTGAGCGGGCGAGGTTCGCGCGTGAGCGGCTAGTTCTATTCCAAAATGGAATACAATGGGCTTAAGCTGGAATTGATGTCCGGGTACCTGCTTTTCTAGAATGTTTTCAACAAGATGAAAGGCGGTTCCAACCAATGATTATCGATGCAAATTCCTACTGGTTCGACGAGCGCATCTTTCATGACGAGACGCTCTGCGAACAGTTTTTGGCCGAGGTACCCCGCGCCTATGACACCGAAGGCTATCTGACCATGAATTCCGCCGGCAAACGACAGATCGTGATCGAGATGCCCGCCGGTTCTCCGGGTCTTAACTACATTGAGGGCGACTACACCCTCGAGAAGCGCTTGGCCGATATGGATGAGGCGGGGGTCGACAAGGCGATCCTCAAGCTCCCCGGCTGTCACGAGTGGATGTCGCTCGAGATGTGCCGGCGTTTCAACGACGGTATGGCTGCTGACGCGAAGGCGTCAAGTGGTCGTCTGATTCCGCTTGTCGCTGTGCCGCCCTTTGGCACCAAAGCGAATTTGGAGGAGCTCGACCGCAGGCTCGACGATGGTTTTGCGGGTGTGCAGCTCTGCGCTCACTACGGTAAGCGCTATCTCGACGACCAGGTCTTCTCGAGCTTTTTCGAGCACCTGAACGAACGCCATGTCACCGTTTACGTGCACCATGTTCCCGTGCCGGTCGAGAACGAGTCGCTTCTCGCGTACGACAACCTTCGCCGCTCTTATGGCCGCTGCGTCGACCAAACTACGGCGATCGGCCGAGAGATCTTTGGTGATTTCTTTGAGCGCTACCCCAATATCAAGATGGTCCACTCCATGCTCGGCGGCGCATACTTTGCGTTCAAGGAGATGCTGCTGCCTCATGGCCCCAAGCGCCCTGATGCTTCTGGCCGTTTTCAGGTCGATACCGAGACCGTTTCCAGGCACCTCGAGAACAACATCTATTTCGACATGTCCCATGCTCAGCCTTGGGGCAAGACACTCCTCGCCTGTGCGGTTGACGTGCTGGGTGCAGACCATATTGTTTTTGGCACGAGCTATCCCGTTAAACGCGAGTGGCTCACCGAGGGTGTCGCCTGCGTTCGCGCTGCAAATCTGAGCGATACAGACAGCGACCTTGTGCTTGGCGGTACAGCGCAGCAACTGTACGGTGTCGAGTGAGCGGCAATCAGAGGGGAGTATCTGCCATGGACGAAGGAGAGATGAGGGCTGGGGCCGCTCGTGTGGCCATCGATCTTGGGGACGTGTTGCCGTTCGACGGTTTCGACGAACTCCGTCATGAGGTCTTCGCCCGTGCCCTTATCATCGAGGGAACGGGGCGACGCGCCTGCGTCCTTTCGCTTGAGGTCACCTCGATCGCTCCGGCTCTACTCGCCGATCTGCGTGAGATTGTTGAGGATGCCGCCAATTGCAGCGGTGCTTATTCTTGGGTGGTTCCTACCCACACGTTTTCCATGCCTCACGTCCGCACTCCCGGGCATCTTGCCGACGATGCTACCCGCAATCGCAACGAGCGCTATCGCGCAGCACTCGTCGCTGCCGCCCGCACGGCTGTCGAGCGCGCTGTTGCGGGCATTCGCTCCGTCACTCTCGCCACTGTGGAGGGCGAATGCCCCGTGAACGTTAATCGCGACATCGAGACGCCTGCCGGCTGGTGGTTGGGCTCGAATCCCAGGGGGTTTGCCGACCACACGATGCCCGTACTCGCCATAAGGGATGCCGGGGGCGAGTATGTTGCCGTGCTCGCGACGGCGGACGTTCAGTCCTCCGTGCTCGACGGGTCGCGCGACTCCGAGGGGAGGCGCATGGCGAGCGGAGACCTCTTTGGTTTTGCCGCCATGTCACTCGAGCGCGAGCTGGGCGGCGTTGCCCTGTTGCTGCCAGGCGCCGCGGGCGACCAAAGTCCGGCGGAGCGCGCCATGAACGTCATGTTCGATGCGGCCGGCGTTAAGCAGACGGTCGATGCCCATGAGGACGGATACCGCATGTTGCACCAGCAGGGGCAGGCCTTGGGCGATGCTTTAATCGAGACCGCTCGCATGGCGCGTGAGGATGACGCTACCGGCATCGATGCCCGCACGGTCGACGTTCTCCTGCCCGCTCAGACACGCGCCGATTTTCACTCTTTGGGTCGGCACCGAACGTATGAGTTTCATGCCGCTGGCGAGCAGCGCACGAGGGTCTATCTGCTCCGGCTGGGAAACGTCGAGCTTGTCGGCGTACAACCCGAGGTCTCGAGTGCATTCGGCGCCACTGTGCGCGCCGCTCGGTCCGGCTCTGTGTTCTTTGCCACGCTCGTCAACGGCGGACAGAAGTACCTACCGGCTCCCGACGCGTACGAAAAGATCACCTATGAGGCCATGAACTCCGGTTTTGCCGCCGGATCCCATGAGCGCCTCGTCGAAATCATCATTGCCGCCTTGAATGCGGCGTGACACAGAAGGAGAACGTGCATGAACATTGGACACGCGCGCCGCAAAATCACCCCACAGGGCGACATCTACCTGATTGGCTACCGCAATCTTCCCAACCGTCTTGAACCTGCGACGGGCGTCCATGACGACGTCTTCGCCAACGCCATTCTCTTCCAGCAAGGCGAACGTGAAGTGTTTCTCTTTAATGCCGATGTCCTCGAGTTCGAGGAAAGCATGGCCGAGGAAGTCAAGACAATGCTCGCCGAGCGCTACGGCATTGACCGTGATTGCGTCCTGCTCTCGGCGACGCACGACCATACTTCAATCGTCGCTTACCACCGCAGCTGGTGGACGGGAAAATTCGACGAGAACTACTACCGCTGGTTCCTCGATACCATTTGCCAATGCTTTGAGGAGTGCCGCGCCAACGCACAGCCCGCGATTTGTCGCTTGGGCAAGCGGGTCATCACCGGTTTCTACGACAACCGCATCATCCCAGGTGAACTCGCCGACAATGAGGTCATTGTCGTATCGTTCTTCGATACCGAAGGCAAGCCATTTGCGGGCTTTGTGAACTGGGCGGTGCATTCCGCTTGCGTCGGACCCGACTGCACGGAGCTCACGAGCGAACTCGCCGGTCTCACCGGCAAAAAGCTCGCTCAGAGTCTTGGTTACTATCCGGCCATGGTCGTCGGTGCTGCTGGCGACTGTAGCGACCGCAATTTTCGCCAGGGACGCGGCATTCCCGAGGTCGAGCGCGTTTCGACCGGTCTTGCCGAGGCGATTTCCCAGATCAAGCTCGATCGCGAGGTCGTTCTCGACCGCATCGAGCCTCAGACGTTCTATCACACCGTTGCCCATGACGACTTTTCGCTCACGCTTAAGTGTGCCGTCATCAGTTTGGGCGGCCTGCATCTCTTTGTGTTCCCGAGTGAGCTCGGCAGCGACTTGGGTATTCGCATGAAGCGCGAATGCCCGGTCGAGGGAATAGTTTGCGGTTACACCAACGGCTATTTCGAGTATTTCCTTCCGGCACGCGAGTACGGCCTCTCCTTTGAGACCGAGCGTACTCAGATTCCCCAGGGCGAACCGGAACGTCTGTGTGACAAGTTCTGCCAGACGACGAGACTTCTCGGCGCAGCAGATTCGCGTTTGTAGACCTGATTGCGTGACATGGGCCAATGAGGCTCGCCGCCATGTGATTGGCATCTTCCATCTTCTCTGCCGTTTCGCATCCCGGGCGTACGTGCGTCCGCGGATTTCAAAGGGGGAAGCGGGTTCCTTGCCCTCCCACGTCGACTACGGAGGCATGAAATCGATGCTATACCCCGCTCAGAAAAAGGAGAATTCCATGAAATACCAGAAGCTTTGCGATGAAATCATCACAAAGGTCGGTGGTCGAGACAATGTGTTAGACGTGAGCCACTGCATTACGCGTCTCCGCTTCCACCTCAAGGATGAATCGCTCGCCCAGACCAATGAGCTTAAGGCGACGAAGGGCGTCGTTGACGTCATCCAGGCCGGCGGACAGTATCAGGTCGTGATTGGTGCCACTGTCGAGGCCGTCTACAACGACCTTGTTCAGATTGGCGGGTTCGACTCCAAACCCGCACTCGATATCGATGAAGGCGACGACGTCAAAAAGGGCGATCCATTCTCGCGTCTGCTGGCCATCATCTCCGAGATTCTGCAACCGGTTCTTGGCGTGCTTATGGCCGGTGGCTTTATCAAGTCGATGCTCGCGCTCTGCACGGTTGCCGGTTGGCTTGCCAAGGACAGCAATACGTATGTGACGCTCTCGGCAATCGGAGATTCGGTCTTCTATTACTTTCCGCTAATCATTGGCTGGACGTCGGCCAAGAAGTTCGGACTTAAGCCCGTTATGGGAATGGCGCTCGGCGGTATCCTCGTCTACCCGACGCTCGTTGCCCTTATGGGCGGAGATCCGCTCTACACGCTCGGCGCCGGCACGGTCTTCGAGTCCAATGTCTACGGTGATATTTTTGGCATCCCACTGATCATGCAGAATTACTCATCGACGATTCTGCCTGCGATCTTTATCGTCTGGATTGCCTCCAAGGTACACAAGGCCCTTTCTAACGCGCTGCCCGCGCTTGTGAGCTCGTTCTTCTCCAACATCCTGACGCTCCTCATTTGCGGCATCCTTGGCCTGCTTGTGGTCGGTCCGGTCATGACGGTCCTCTCCAATATCGTTGCCCAGATCATTCTGATGCTCATCAACTTCCAACCCGCCATCGCCGGCTTCGTCATCGGCACGTTCTGGAGCCTGCTCGTCATGTTCGGCCTGCACTGGGGTATCATCCCGCTGTGGTTTCTCGATGTCGCAACCTACGGCTATGACCTCATTAACCCGCTCGTGTATGCAGGCGGTTGTGCCATCGCCGGCGCTGTGCTTGGCATGATCATCCGAACCAAGGACTCCGAGGAAAATGCTGCCGTCAACATTCCCGCCCTTGTCTCTTCGATTTTCGGTGTCAACGAGCCTGCGCTTTACGCCATCTTGCTGCCGCGTAAGCGCCTTATGTGGGCAACCTTTATTTCCGCTGGTGTAGGCGGCGCCATTGCCGGCCTCATGGGTGCCAAGCTCTATGCCTTCGGCGCCTCCGGCCCGCTCGGTTTCCCGAGCTTTATTAACCCTGCCGGCATCGACACGGGCTTTATCGGCCTTGTCATCTCCGGTGTGGTCGCTTTCGTTCTGGCTCTTGTCGCCGCTATGGTGATCGGTACCAAGAAGGACGAGGGCGGTAAGGCACTCAACATCTCGGTGGACTAGTCTTTCTGCGCACTTTAACTAAATATGCCTCGGACGGCGACGTGCCGCCCGAGGCATATTTGTATTATGTGCCGTTGTCAGCGTGTTTGCGGACACAGGTCTGCGGTTGTGGAGCAGCGGGGATTATGACGGTCGTGCCGCGGTGGAAGATGTACGGTCGCCCTGCAGGAGCTGACGGTAGGGGAGGAAGCCGATGAACGAGACGACCGCCTGCGAGTGCGCGGCGTTCCGCTTGAGGTAGAGCCTGACCTCGGAGGTCGTCGCGGGCTCAAGCGGCACCAGGGCTACCTTTCCGCTGGCAAGCGATTCCGCCGGCTTGCGCATGAGGAATGAGACGCCGGCGCCGCGCGCGACAAGGGAGATGATGTTCTCGGCTCGTTTGCCGGTGAACGTAACACGTGGGCCAAATTCAGCTTCGCGACAAAGGGAAAGGACGAGCTCGCTTACGAACGAGCCTTGGGGAAGCATGAGGAAATTCTCGTCGATAAGGTCGTCTATCTCAACGGCGTCACGTTCGGCGAGCGGATGGTCGAGCGGAAGGACGGCCACGAGCCGGTCGTAAAGGGAATCTTTTTGAACTCCGGCTCGATGGCGCCGCCGTCACGGATGAAGGCCAGGTCAATGTCCTCGTGCAGGAGCATGCGCTTGAGTGTGTCGCCCTCGCCCTCGATGAGCTCAACAGAATATGAGGGGTTCGCCTGCTGAAAATCGATGACGGCGTCCGTGATCCCATAAGGGGCCATAATGGGGATAGAACCTACGGTGAGGTGCTCGAGCGGCTCACCTGCGCCTATTTGAATGGCGGCAAGATAGCGGTGCTGAAGCGTCGCAATTTTTTGCGCATAGGGGAGGAGCGCTTCACCTTGCGCGGTGAGTGTTACGTGGCGCTGGCTTCGATCGATGAGCTTGCAGCCGAGTTCGTGCTCCATTGCCATGATGTGCTTGGAGAGGGTTGATTGCGACATGAAAAGCAGTTCCGCCGCATCAAGAAACGTGCGTGACTGCGCTAAGATGGCGAATTCGCCAAAGCGGCTGATATCCATAGGGAGGCCTCCGGTACCCTCATTTTGGCAGGTGGCCTAAACCACGACGCCATTGCAGTGGTCGATTTCGTGCTGGATGATCTCGGCGGTGTAGCCCGAGAAGTTTTTGATGCGGCGGACAAAGTTCTCGTCCAAATACTCAACCTTAATGTGGCGATAGCGGGTACAGGGACGCTCGCCGATCAGCGAGAGGCACCCTTCGCTCGTCTGATAGGCATTGACCTGCTCAAGAATTTGAGGGTTGTACATCAGGAGTGTCCTGTTGCCGTCCTTTACGCAGATGATGCGTTTGCGCACGCCGATCATGTTGGCGGCGAGGCCCACGCACTCGCGCTCATGCTCGTGGAGCGTATCCAGGAGATCCTGCCCGGTCGCGGCATCGTCGGGTCCCGCGTCTTCGGAAGGCAGACGCAAAAAGAACTCGGATTTCATGATGGGCTTAATCATGGCGGGCTCCTCATGTCTTATGCTTTCGTGGACTTTTAATAATAGCGCGGAAGGAAAGCTGTGCGTCCGCGTTACAATCTTTCGACGTTGGACCATGTTGCCAGATTCGTCGTGTACGGCGTCTGGCGTAAGTCTAGGGCTCATTTTTCGCCCTGGACTGTTCCTCTGGGGCGATGCGACTGTCGTTCCAAGAGGAAGGAAATGCATGGGGAGCAAATCTCAGCAACAAGTTCAAGTAGCGCCATCGGCCACTGCGGCGATTCTCGTCGTAATGTATATTGCAGCCTTTGTTGCCGCGTTTAACGAGAACATCATTAACGTGGCGTTGCACGACATTATGGCGGCCTTTTCGGTGAGTGCCACCACGGCGCAGTGGCTCGTTTCGGGCTACATGATCGTGACGTCGATCTTTACGGCCATCATGGCCTTCCTGTCCGGCCGTTTCTCGACGCGCAAGCTGCTGTTTTTCGCATGCGGATGCATGGTCGCCGGCGAAGTCCTGTGCCTGGTCGCTCCGTCGTTTAGCGTTTTGCTGCCAAGCCGTATTTTGCAGGCTGCAGGATCGGGCATCTTGTTCCCGCTCATGATGAACGTGGTGCTGTCTTGTGCCCCGCGTGAGAAGCTCGGTCTGTATCTGAGCCTGGGTGGTGCCTGCATTACGCTGGGGCCGGCGTTTGGACCCGTGATCAGCGGTCTTATGTGCACGTTGTTTGGCTGGAGGGCGGTGTTCGTAGTGCCGCTGGTGGGCGGCATTGTGGTCGCTGCGGCGGGCGTAAAGCTTGTTCAGAATGTCGGAGAGCGTTCGAACGCCACGCTTGATATTCTGTCGGTTGTTTTGCTCGCCGCCGGTATTACGGCATTTGTGTATTCCGTAGGCGAGTTCTCGACCAATCTGATTGCCGGCATCGTGGTGCTTTTCGCCGCCATTGTGCTGCTCGGCCTGTTTGCGGCCCGTCAGCTCAAGCTCGAGCATCCGGTGCTTAACGTGCGTCCCATGGCGAGCGTTCGTTTTTGGCCTGCGTGTCTGCTTGTGGTGGTGTCGATGATGACGACGTTCTCGATGAGCGTTTTGTTGCCGCTCTATTTTGAGGGCGCATACGGCATGACCGCACTTATTGCGGGCTTGCTCATTTTGCCGGCGATTGCCTGCAACGCCGTGACCTCGATTGTGGGCGGACGCGTGATGGACGCCCGTGGCGCATGGCCGCTGCTGCCGATCGGCTTTGCCCTGATTGCCGTGGGGCAGACTGCCATCTCGATGACGGCGGCAAGCATGAACATCGGCGTCGTCGTGGCACTGACCGTTGTGGTGTATGCCGGAGTCGGTTTGGTGCTGAGCCCCTCGCAAACGGCCGGCTTGGAGACGCTGCCTGCCGCTGAACATCCTCACGGAACGGCATTGCTTAACACGTGGAACATGATTGCCGCATCGTTTGGCCCGTCGCTGTTTATCGGCCTGCTCTCGAGTTCTGCGGCGACTGCCGGTGTCGCTGGCGCTGCGACGGACGTTGCCCAGGCGATTGGATTTGCAGCTGCAGTGCGTGTGGCGGCTGTAATTGCCGTGGTTGGGTTCGCGACGTCGCTGGTGTACGCTCGTCGCGAGTCGCACATGTCGCATTAATGTGTGCACATAGATTCTGCAGCTAGATTGGATGGCGACACCATAAACTAATGGACGTTTTGCCGAGAGGCATGAATGTTTAAAGCGCAAAGAGTGCGCGACGGGCCCCGCGAATGGGGCGATGATGCCCGAGAGGGCCAAGAAGGAGTCTCATGTCTGAGAACGAAGAGATCATGAACGAGACCGAGAACGAGACCATGGCTGCCGAGGTCGAGGCAGTCGAGACCGTGGAGACCGAAGCTGCCGAGGTTGAGGCTGCTGACGAGGTTTCCGCCGAGGAGGAGGCCGAGGTTGTCGAGGCCGCCGTTGATTACGATGACGAAGAGCTGATGGACAAGATGCAGAAGGCCGCCCGCCTGCTGCGTAGCCGTCGCTTTGCTATTTCCAAGGAGGAGGAGGCCAAGGCCGAGCGCATGGCGAACATCGAGCGCGCCATCAAGCTTCTTGACCTCAAGCCCAAGATGGAGCAGAAGGAAATGTCCGACCTGCTGGGCATGCGCCTTCGTGAGCTCGATAGTCTGATGGCCGAGGCCGAGGCTGCCGATCTGGTCGGCCGCATCGACGACGCCGAGGGCGATATGCGCAAGATCGTTGTCTTCGCTGCCGAGGATGCCGCTGAGGGCCTGGTCGAGCTTGCCAACAAGAAGGAGAAGCTCCTGCCCGAGCTTTCTTACGAGGAGGCCACCGAGCTGATGGCCGCTCTCGATAAGGTTATCGCTCCGCTCGTCGCCATGGGCCTGGACGAGGACCGCGGTCCTCGCGGCGGCCGTGACGACCGTGGTGGCCGTGGCGGCGACCGTGGCGGTCGCGGCGGCTTTGGCGATCGCGGTGGCCGTGGCGGTGACCGTGGCGGTCGCGGTGGCGATCGTGGCGGCCGTGGCGGCT
>OKUQ01001412.1_pt1 | contig 10919 bp, 10 predicted proteins | sample 1606811 | NCBI WGS metagenome assembly OKUQ01 (sample SAMEA3882546, study PRJEB24775) | human gut metagenome | biome: human-associated habitat; feature: intestine environment; material: feces | place: Netherlands | collected 2009/2010
CTTGGGGGATCTAAAGGGGGCCATTCTCTTTTGTGAAAGAGAATGGCCCCCTTTTGTGCCGCGGCGCGCACGCCGCTTTCCCCTCCCGCATAGTGCGGGAGAATATCAATCCCTTTGATAAATCGCCAGCCCAAACGCCAGTTTGACACTAAGCTCCTGAGCCTGCTCAGCTTTTTGCTGGTCTTTAGCGCCAGTTTTATAATAGTACGGCGTCATGCGGAACAAAGATAGAACATCCTCATTACAGGATAAATGAATGATATCGCGCACTTCGCGCGTTTCGACGAGGGTGAAGCCCTCGGTCGTAAGCGGCGTGGGCGGGTTGTCGCGCGGCGTGTCGTAGATGAGCGCTTTGAGCTCCCACAGATGCTCGCGCAGGGGATAGGCGCGCAGAAGATAGCCGCCCGGCTTCAGCACGCGCGCAAATTCCTCCGGCACGAAAGGGGAGAAGATATTGAGCACCACGTCGACGCTGCCGTCTTCGACCGGCAGGTGCGCGCACGAGGCGACACAGAGCGTGAAGTCCGGCGAGCGCTTCGATGCGTACTGGAGCGCGGTCTTCGAAATGTCGACGCCTAAAAGCTCGCCGTGCTTGCCCGCTTTTTCGATGGCGCGCAGAACGGCAAGAGAATAAATCCCCTCGCCGCAGCCTGCGTCGAGGACCGTCGCCTCCGGCGGCGTGAACTCCGCCGCGGCGTCCGCAACGGCGGCGATGAAGCGGTCGTAATAGCCCTTGTCCAAAAAGTCGCGGCGGGCGCGTACCATGAGCTTGTCATCCCCGTGGTGGCCCTGCGAGGAGTTGAGCAGGAGGTTGACGTATCCGCTCTTGGCGATGTCAAAGCTGTGGTTTTTCGGGCAGAGATAGGCCCCCGCGCGTTTTTCAAGCGCCCCAGCGCAGACGGGGCAGCGCAAATTGACCATCAGAACAGCCCCACCTGCTGCGGCACCTCGCTCCGGCCGAGCGAGCGGAGCTGCTGCTGGTTTTCCTCGGCCAGCGCGTCGGCGATGGCGATCTTGCGGACGATATTTTTCATCGTCTCGTCAAAGAGCGTCCCGTCGCGGTAGTCCGCGGGGAAGATGAAGTCCACGCGCCCCTTGGCGAGCAGGTCCTCCACGCCCGCGCGGTTGCTGTCCTGATACACGGCCACCGCCTGCCCGCCGTAGGCGCGCATCATCTTCATGCACGGCACGTCGGAAAGGCCGTCGCCGATGTAGATCATGTTCGTGAACGGGATGCGCTTGGAGTCGTCGGGCATCGAAGCGTTGAGCTCCTTGTCCTTCGCGACGTCGAGTATTCCCTTGTTGATGCGGTAGACAAACTGGGTCTTGTTTGTGAAGTTGACGTCGAGCTTCGGCCACGAAGCAAGGCCCTCTTCGTTGTAGAAAAACTCACAGGCGTAAATTTCCTTAAATTCGTGGCTCACGCCGCTGCCCTCGATGATCTCGCGCAGGCCGGAGGAGAGCACGTAGTGCTCGATCTCCACGCCCAGCGTTTCGCCGAAGGCGTTGATGCGCGAGAACCAGTCCTGCACGCCGGGGAACAGCTCGATCGCATGCCCGCAGGAGACGAGGTAGTCGCGGTCCAGGCGGATGCCCTTTTTGCGGCACTCCTCGATCATCGTGTACATGTAGGCGAGCAGGCCGTCCATGCGGTTCTCAAAGCCGAAGGAATTCGCGATGCTCCAGAACTCGCCGGGCGTGTAGCCGAGCGAGGGGATGAACGTATAGTCCTGCATGTCGGTCGTGCAGAGGGTCTTGTCAAAGTCGTAGAGAAAGGCGATGATGGGTTTTTTGTTCATGTCGTCTCCTTTTCGCCGCGCTGCGGCCAAAGAAAAAATAAAAGGGCGGCCAAAACCGCCCTTTTGCTGTTACTCTTCTCCGTGATAGTTGCGGCCGAACTTGAGGTCATCCAGACGGATGGCATGGCTGGCCGTTTCTACAAACGGGCTGTCGTCCGGCTCGAGCGGCTCTGCCTTGGGCTCCTCAGCCTTCGGCGCGCTCTGCTCCTCTGCCGGAGCGGTCTCCTGCGCCTTTTCGGGCGCGGCCTCCTCCGCCGCGGGGCGGAAGGACGCGAGGATATTTTCCTCGATGGCGTTCACATCGGCCTCGGTCTTCTGCTCGGTCTTTTCGCCGCCCGCGATCTCCTCGGGCGTCAGGTCGGGCGCGCGCTCGATGAGCGCAAGCTGCGCCTGCGCAAGCTCGCGCGTCTTCTGCAAAAATTCCGCCGTCGCGGCCTTGGCCGCGTTCAATCGGCGCTGCTCGAGCTCGACATCGCTCTGCAGCGCGCCGATCTTGGCGCGGGCTTCGTCCTCCGCGCCGGCGAGCATGGTCTTTTTCTTCTCCTCGGCCTCTTCGACCATGGTGTTGGCCATGCGCTGGGCGGTCAGGAGGGCGGCGCGCATGGAATCCTCCGTCGCGCGGTACTCCTCCACCTTGTCGACCAGCACCTTGAGCTTGGCCTTGAGGGCGGCGTTTTCTTTATAGAGCGAGGTATAATCGTCGGTCAGCTCGTCGAGAAACTCGTCGACCATCGCCATATTATATCCACCGAAGGCCGCTTTGCTGAAAGCGCGGCCGGAAACTTCCTGCGGTGTCAGCATGCTATCCCACTCTCCGTTTCTTTACAGGTAGAGGCCGTTATTTTCCAGCTCGTCGATCAGATCGCCCATGATATCCACATGATAGGGCGTGATGATGTACGTGTTGGCCGCGACCTTTTTGATCTTGCCCTCGCCCGCGTAGGCCACGCCGGAGAGGAAGTCGATCAGTCTTCTTGCAATGTCCTTGTTCGTGGACTCAAGGTTGATGACCACCGTGCGCTTTTCCTTCAGATGGTCGGCGATCTCGCTCGCGTTTTCAAAGCGCTCGGGCTTGACGAGCACGACCTTGAGCTGCGTGGTCGCGTTGATGTTCACGACCTTGTTGCGGCGGTCCTCCGCCTTGCGCTCGGCGCTGCGGCGGTCGGCAAAGGCGCCCGTGTCGCCGCGGTCTCTCAGATCGGGGAAATCATCTTCATATTCCTCGTCCTCATCCTCGTAGGGGTGAGCCCACTTTTTCAGATCATCCAAAATACCCATGGTATCAAGACCTCCTCGATCAAATCGTATAATTGCGGGCGCCGAAGATCGCCGTGCCGACGCGCACCATCGTCGCGCCTGCGCGCACCGCGTCCTCGTAGTCTCCGCTCATGCCCATTGACAGTATATCAAGTGTATTATCATACAACTTGGCATTGATGTCAACAAAAAGTGCATGAACTTTTTCAAAGTAGGGCAGGCTGCCGTGCTCGCCCTCGGCGACCGGCGGGATACACATGAGGCCGCGCACGCGGACATTTGCGCACTTTTTGGCCTCTTCCGCCGCCTGCTCCAGGCTCTCGGGCGCAAAGCCGCTCTTGGCCTCCTCGCCGCCGATATTCACCTCAAGCAGGATATCCTGCACGATGCCCAGCTTCTCGGCCTGCTTGTCGATGGCAGAGAGCAGCTCGAGCGAGCCGACCGATTCGATCATCGCGACCTTGCCAACGACATTTTTCACCTTGTTGCGCTGGAGGTGGCCGATAAAGTGCAGGGGCGCGCCGTCATAGGCGTGCTCGGCGAGCTTTTTCGTCATCTCCTGCTCGCGGTTCTCGCCCAGCACGTCGATGCCCGCGGCGATGGCCTGACGGCAGGCGTCCGCGTCGTTCATCTTGCTCGCGCCGACGAGGGTAATTTCGCTTACGTCGCGGCCCGCCTCTTTGGCGGCCGCGGCAATGTTTGCGCGCACGCGCGCGATGTTTTCAGCAATGCTCATTTCTAATCTACGACCTTTCCGTTATATAGCTCCCCTGCCGAAACGATGACCTCATCGTTCGGGCGCAGGGTGTAAAGGGACTTTTGGCTCTCCGTCGCGGCTTCGATCGTGCCGGGCTCCACCAGACAGTAGTCGCTGCCCTGATAGACGATGCTCACAGGCTTGAAGTACGCCACGCGCCCGACGAGGCAGTAAACGCCTGATACGCCGTTTTCATCCACGCGCAGCGCGTTTTTCGGCACGCGCAGGCCGTCGTACGCGCTGATGATGAGCTCGGCGTTCTGCTCGCGCAGCAGCGTCATATAGGATAAGTACCGCGTGCTCTTGAGCACGATCAGGCATTTTCCGTTCTCCGCGGCGCTGATGCGCGTGAGCGTGACGGGCAGGTCAAAGCCGACGCCCGACGCCATGCGGAGCGTCAGCCTGCTGTTCTCCTTCAGGGACGCGGCGTCCTTCTCGTTCACGTTCGCGGCGAAGTACCACGCGCTGCCCTGAATGAGCTTGCCCACCGTGGTCGAAACGCTCTGCGGCGCGGCGGACGAAAGCTGCGAGGGCGTCATCGTCTCAAGGACCTCCGGCGTCAGCACGCTCTCGTACCCGTCGGCCACGGCGCTGTAAGTCCCCGACACGGGCGCTGTGATGCGCGTCGTGCCGCCGCTCGCCGCGCCCGAGAGCGCGGTGATCTGCGCGTTCAGCTCGTCGAGCTTCGCCGTTAAGTCATCGCTGCCGTTGTAGGCGTATTCGCGCTTCAAGACCGTCGTTTTGAGCTGGGGGATCAGCGTGTCGAGCGAGCTGTACGCGCCCGACTCGTAGGCCGCGCGCACGGAGATGATCTGCTCGCGGATGTCGGTATCCAGACGCAGCGCGGTGGCCGCGTCGCTCGAGGCGCTCTTGGCGTACTCAAGCTGCTCTTTCTGCGCGCGCAGTGTCTCGAGCTGCTCTTTCTGCGCGCGCAGTGTCTCGAGCTGCTGCGTGGCGTTCAGCGCGTCGGCCGAGCGGTAGACGGAGGCGATGGTGTCGCCCTGGCCCACGCGCTCGCCCTCGGCGTGCTTGAGCTCGATGAGCGTTTCATTGCAGTCCACGACCTGCTCGTCGCGCACCACGTAGCCCCGCAGGGCAATGGACCGCTCGCTGTGATAGCGGTAGACGAGCGTCGTCGTCTCGGGGCTGACAAAGTAGTTGTAGCCCTGCACGGCGAAATACCCGATGACCGCCAAAAGGAGCAGGATCGTGATGATCTTTGTGGAAACGGATGTAGATTTCATGGCACACTCCCGGATCAGGCGTGCTTACTCCTCGCTTTCCTCCGCGCCTTTGAGGTCGATGGCCGCGATGGGCACGATCGTTGAGATCGCGTGCTTGTAGAGCATCTGCTGCTTGCCGTCGCTCTCCAAGATGACGACAAAGCTGTCAAAGCCCGTGATGACGCCGCGCATCTGGAAGCCGTTGACGAGAAATACCGTCACGCTCGTGCGATTGCGGCGCGCAGAGAGGAGAAATAGGTCCTGAAGGTTTGCGATTTTTTTCATGGCTTTTCTTTCCTTTCTTTTTTGCGGACGGCTTGTCCGCGTTAAAGTCAGGATACGCCATAGGTATGGAGAATTTCTGTCGAAAAAGCGAGGCAATCGGGGAGAATCCTCGTTTTTTTCCAATAAAACCAGTGGATGCCGGGGTCGCGCCGCAGCCACGTGAGCTGGCGCTTGGCATACTGGCGGGAGCGGAGCTTGATCTCGTCGATGGCCTCCTCGCGCGCGGCCTCGCCGTCCAAGTAGGCAAGCGCCTCTTTATACCCGATGGCCTGCATGGCCGTCACGTCGCGGGGAAGTCCGGAATCGAGCAGCGCTCTGACCTCGTCGAAAAGCCCCGCCTCGACCATTTTGTCGACGCGGAGGTCGATGGCGCGCTTCATGTCGTCCCGATCCTCATAGGCAAGGCCGATGCGCACCGAATCGTAGCGCGGGGGGATGAGTTTCGTCTCCGCGTTGTGCTGTGCCATGGTCTTGCCGGTCTCGTAGTAGACCTCGAGCGCGCGGAGGATGCGCTTTTTGTCGTTCAAATGGAGATTTCCGGCGGTCTCTGGGTCGATGCGTCGGAGCTCGGCGAACATCGCCTCGCCGCCCTCCTTGTCCCAGCGGGATTCCAACTCCGCGCGGTATCTGCCGTCCTTGTCACCGCCGGCGAAGCCGTGACCGGCGAGCAGGGCATTGAGGTAAAGCCCCGTGCCGCCGACGATGACGGGCTGCTTCCCGCGCGAGAGGATATCGTCGACGCACTTCGCCGCGTCGTCCGCATAGCGGGCAACGGAGTAGTTTTCCCGCGGGTCGGCGACGCCGACCATGTGATGCGGAATGCCCTGCATCTCCTCCGCCGTCGGCGCGGCGGTACCGATGGCCATGCCGCGGTAGATCTGCATCGAGTCGCAGGAGACGACCTCGCCGCCGAGCATTTTCGCAAGCTCGACGCCGAGCCACGTTTTGCCGCAGCCCGTCGGGCCGACGACGCACACGAGTTTCATCTTCTCCCTCCTGCGCTCACGCGCGCTTGAACATTTTTTCGAGCTCGTACTTCGTGAGCTTGGCTTTCACGGGCCGTCCGTGCGGGCAGAACTGCACCTCGCCGCTCTGCACCTTGTCGACGAGCACGCGCAGCTCGCTTAAATCGCTCTTCCATCCACCCTTGATGGCCGCCTTGCAGGCCATCGTGTGCAACAGCGCGTCGCGCGCGGCGGCGGGGTCGACGGTGTGGGCGGTGACGAGCTTGTCGGCGAGCTCTTCGAGCGCGGGGATGGCGTCGCCGCTGTCGATATCGGCGGGGATGGCGCGCAGAATGAGGCTCCCGCCGCCGAACTCCTCGCACTCAAAGCCGAATTCGCGCAAAAGCTCCAAATTCGCCGCAAGCGCGCTGTACTCCTCGGCGGCGAACTCCGCCACGAGGGGAGCGAGCAGGGCCTGACACATCAGTGGCTCCTGGTTGGCCTTCATGCGGTCGAAATTCACGCGCTCGTGCGCGGCGTGCTTGTCGATGAGCCAGACGTTTTTATCCTCGTCCTCGCAGACGATGTAGGTGTCGAGCACCTCGCCCGCGATGCGCCACGGCGCGGCGGACGGGGGAACGAACGTCGTCTGCTCGATCTCGGGCTCTTCCTGCTTCGCAGGGGCAAACACGGGGACGGCGGGCGCTTCCGGCTCGGGCTCTGATGCAGTCTCCGCCGCCGGTCCGATGATCGGGCCGGTCACGACGGGGCGGGCGTTTTCCTCGGGCATCGGCAGCGTGACGACCTCGTCGTCATGGTTTTCCACAGAATGGACAGACTTTTCCACAGGCTGTGACTGCTGTGCTGACAGTACTGGCGCGGACGCGGGCGTTTCATGGCGCACATAGTCGGAAAGCGCCGCTTTGCCGCCGCTCTGCGTGTCGATGGCGGGCACTCTCGTCTGCCACTGCGGGGCGGGCGCGGGCTTCACCGGCGCGCTCTGCGGCGCGGACACGGGACGCGCACCGGCAGGTGTATAGGCGGGCTTTTCCGCCGTCTTCCTGCTCTCGCGGTACTGCTGCGAGGTCATGTTGGCGAAGAAATCGCCGCGCGGATTCTGTACTTGAGACGCGGGCTTCGGCTGGGGGCGCTCGGCCTCCTCGCGCTTGTCGAGCGCGGCCATGACCGCGTGGTAAACGAGATCAAACACGCGCTTTTCGCCCACGAACTTCACGATGGTCTTGGCAGGGTGGACGTTCACATCCACCATGTCGCGCGGCAGCTCGACGAGCAGCACGCAGCCGGGGAACTTGCCCTTCATCATGCGGTTGGAGTACGCTTCTTCGAGCGCGGCGGTGAGAAGCTGGGATTTGACGAGCCGCCCGTTGACAAAAAACGTCTGCATGCCGCGCGTGCCGCGCGAGGCGATGGGCGAGGTCACAAAGCCCGTGACGCCCATGTCGCCGTCCGCGCCCTTGACCTCAAGGAGCGAGAGCGTGAACTCACGCCCGAGAGAGGCGTAAATGGCGGAGCGCAGCGCGCCGTCGCCGGGGGTCAAAAGCGTCTGCGTGCCGTCCTTGATGAGCTTGAACGACACCTCCGGATGCGAGAGCGCAAGGTGCCCGACAAGGCCCGCGATGGCCGTGGCCTCCGCGCTGTCGCGCTTCATAAACTTTAAGCGCGCGGGCGTGTTGTAGAAGAGGTCGCGCACGATGATGCTCGTGCCTTCGGGGCAGCCCGCGTCCTCGACCGTGCCGGGGACGCCGCCCTCCAGGTGGAGCTTTGCGCCGCTGAGCGCGCCGCGCTCGCGCGAGAAAATGTCGAGCCGAGAAACGGAAGAGATCGCCGCGAGCGCCTCGCCGCGGAAGCCCAGCGTGCCGATGGCGGCCAAATCCTCCGCCGTGCGCAGCTTGCTCGTCGCGTGGCGCAGAAAAGCCGTCGGCAGCTCGCTTGGCGCGATGCCGCAGCCGTCGTCGCTGACGCGAAGATAGGTCATGCCGCCGTTTTTCATCTCCACCGTCACGCTCTGCGCGCCGGCATCAATGGCGTTTTCCAGCAGCTCCTTGACAACGCTCGCAGGGCGCTCGACCACCTCGCCCGCGGCGATGAGGTCGGCGACATGCGGCGATAATTGCTGAATATGGGGCATTGATTTCCTCCTTTTAGGAAGCGATGGTGAAAAGGGAAAGGGCATTGACGAGCATGTGGAGCAGGATCGACGTCCACAGCGTGCCCGAATGCTCATACGCCCAGGCAAACACAAGGCCGGGCACAAGGTATTGCAGCATCAAAATGAGATAGCCTAAGTCCCAGTTGGACACCGCCGCCGTCCACACGTGTAAAAACGCGAACAGCGCGCAGGAGAGGATATAGGCGAATATTCTGCTCTTTTCTTTGAGACACCCGAACACGAGGCCGCGGAAGAGCACCTCCTCCACAAACGGCGCGAGCAGCACGACGATCAGCGCCGTCATGCGCGGGGCGGAGGCCACCTGCGCGGCGATGGTCATGTCGTTTAAGTTCGTGCGGCTGTTAAAAAGCACGTTGCACACGCGGAACAAAAGTTCGTTCGCGCCGTAGAAAACGAGAAGGCCCAGCAGCATCGTCGAAAGCGCGCGGTTCAGGTTGTCTAAAAACCGGCCCGATGTGTGCGCCAGATACGAGTGGAACAGCAGCACCGTGACGGCGAAGAGCGTGTAGTAATAGAGCACATTGCGCAGGGAATCGTTGATGGTGGTGTCGAGCACGACCTCCAGAAGGTCGAATATTCTTGTTGCCAAAAGCGGCATCACCAGAAGATAGACGAGGAAGAAGATCGTTCCGGCGACGCGCTCGGTGCGGTTCATGCCGCCGGAGGCGGTTTTCTTTTTTGCCATGGGGAGACCTCTTTTCCGGGGAAATTACGAAAGCTTCTGCTTGAACTCGTAGAGGAGCTGCATCGCCTCGATGGGGGACATCGTGTCCGGCTGCGCGCGGCGGATGGCCGCGAGCACCTCAGCCTCGCCGATCGCGTCGAGACTGACCTGCTCGGTCTCCTCGCGCGGCTTTGCCTGATACGCGCCGCCCTGCTCCAGCTCTTTTAAGATGACGTTCGCGCGCTTGACGACCTCGTTCGGAAGGCCCGCTAACTTTGCGACCTCGATGCCGTAGCTGCGGTCGGCGCCGCCGGGGACGATCTTGCGCAGGAAGATGAGCTCGTCGCCGCGCTTTTTAATGGAAATGCTGTAATTCTTCACGCCGGGAAGAATGCCCTCAAGCTCCGTGAGCTCGTGGTAGTGCGTGGCGAACAGCGTCTTGGCACCTAAGCGTTTCGGGTCGGCGCAGAATTCGAGCACCGCGCGGGCGATGCTCATGCCGTCGAACGTCGACGTGCCGCGGCCGATCTCGTCTAAAATCAGCAGCGACCTCGGCGTCGCCTGATGCAGGATCTCGCTCACCTCGGTCATCTCGACCATGAAGGTCGACTGGCCGCCGGCTAAGTCGTCGCTCGCGCCGATGCGCGTGAAGACGCGGTCGACCACGCCGATGCGCGCGCTCTTGGCGGGCACGAACGAGCCGATCTGCGCCATGAGCGTGATGAGCGCGACCTGACGCATGTAGGTCGACTTACCGGCCATGTTGGGGCCGGTGATGATGGCGGCGCGGTCCTCGCGCTCGCCCATATAGGTGTCGTTCGGGACGAAGAGCGCGTCCTTGAGCACGCGCTCGACGACGGGGTGGCGGCCGTCGTGAATTTCGATGACGCCGCTGTCGTCCACGCTCGGACGGCAATAGTTGTTGTTCACCGCGACGGACGCGAGCGAGCAGAGCGTGTCGAGCTCGGCGATGAGCCCCGCCGCGCGCTGGATGCGCACGCTCTCGGCGGTGACGGATTCGCGCAGGGCAGTGAAAATTTCAAATTCGAGCGCCTTGTCGCGATCTCCCGCGGTCAGAATCTCCTGCTCAAGGTTTTTAAGTTCCTCGGTGATGTAGCGCTCACCGTTCACGAGCGTCTGCTTGCGGATGTAAGTGTCGGGGACGAGGTCCTTGAACGAATTCGAGACCTCGATATAGTAGCCGAAGACCTTGTTGTAGCCGATCTTCAGCGTGCGGATGCCGGTCTTCTCCTTCTCGCGCGTCTCGATGTCGGCGAGAAGCCCCTTGCCGCCCGACAAAATCTTGTGCAGGCGGTCGACTTCGGCATTGTAGCCCTTGCGGATGAAGCCGCCCTCACGCACGGAAAACGGCGGCTCGTCGATGAGCGTGTCGCGGATGCTCTGCGCCACGTCGGCGAGCGTGTCGAGCTCGTTGTCTAACTCATGCAGCCTGCCCGTCGTGAACGCCGTAAGCTGGGCTTTGACCTCCGTGATGCGCTCGATGGAGTTGCGCAGCGACGCAAAGTCGCGCCCGCCCGCCGTGCCGTAGGCAATGCGGCCGATGAGACGCTCCATGTCGCTGATGCCGGAGAGCGATAGAATCAGCTCTTCGCGCGCGACGGTGTTCTTCGTCAGCGCCTCGACCGCGCCGAGGCGGCGCTCGATGGCCGCAACATCGCGCAGCGGGCGCGTCAGCCACGCGCGCAGATTGCGCGCGCCCATGGCGGTCTTCGTCTTGTCGAGCACCCAGAGGAGGCTCCCGCGCTTTTCCTTGGCGCGGATGGTCTCGGTCAGCTCCA